>Ga0126382_10000052_pt1 | contig 34918 bp, 33 predicted proteins | sample PanSoiMetPlot_30_FD_92548 | JGI IMG/M metagenome (GOLD analysis project Ga0126382, IMG submission 92548) | Tropical forest soil microbial communities from Panama - MetaG Plot_30 | ecosystem: Environmental > Terrestrial > Soil > Tropical forest > Bulk soil | place: Panama | collected 2016-02-17
AGGACGTTGCCGACATGCTGCGCAAGATCTCGCTCGAGGCCGGCGCGACCACGCCCGCCGGTACCGCCAAGTTCTTCGCGGACGAAACGGAGCTGTGGGGCAGGGTGATCAAGGAGGCGGGCATCGCGCCGCAGTAAGGCAGTGCGACACATTGCTCTGTCCACAGGACAGCCGGCAACTGCGAATATTGCGGTCATCGGACTTTTGAAAGGAATCTGATAATATTGGTGGAGTACGGGTTAGGTCGGCATGGGCCGTCCGCCCAGACCGCTCGAAGGATTGCAACGATGTCGTTCCCCTTGGTTCCGATCTTCCTCGGATCCCAATTGTTCATTGCGGCGGCCGATGGCGTGCCTACCATCGACGTCCAGAAGACTTGCCGGGCCGCGGCCAGCGTCACCAGCGGCACGTCGACCCAACGCGACGTCGAGATCTGCGTCTCGTCCGAGCAGAAAGCGCGCGAGCAGATGGTCAAGGACTGGTCGCAATACGCCGCCGGCGACAAGGCCCGCTGCGTGCAGGCGGGGCCGAAGGTCTATCTGCCGAGCTACGTGGAGTGGCTCACGTGTCTCGAGATGGAGACGGCGGTGAAGAAAATGCGCGAGGAGAACAAGACCCCCGCGTCGCCGACGCAACGCCAGCGCTGAAGCTTGCGTCTCCTTCCGCCGCCGAGCACGTTGCTTTGGCGAGGGAGATTCGTGTCGCGGCAAGCGGGTATCCGCACGCCGATACCGCCACATGTTCGCGCGACGAAATAAATTTGTCATACTTCCCCCATTCTTCCCCCATTTTTGCGGAACAGCTTTCTTTTCGAGACGGGGACCGAGGGAGGGATCAAACACAATTTGTATGAGTGGCGTTCATCGTTGCGTGCGTCGTCCCGTCGATATCCTGTCATCGCGCGATGTCGCCCGACCTGCGACGCAGGCGAGCCTCTTTGTCCGGAGCAACGGCTGCCTGAAGCACGGATTACTTGAAACACCCATGTACTGCTGAGCAGCGAGCACGAGATGCGTGCGCACGGCGCACGACACCGGATCGTGCGACATCAAGCACGAGGGCGCACCGATCGCACTCTGCTCGCAGCAGCGGAATTCTTTGCTTTCATTCGTCGAGACGCCGCTTTGCGTGGTGCGCAGCCGGGGTAGCGGGCTCGCACGCTCCTGCGAATGAATGAGTCGTGGACTGCATGGTCTGGAGCCCTCCGGCATAAGTGGGGCAAGCGTCTCGAGCCATGCACTTCCGTCTCGGGCGTATCGCGACTCGCGTGAACCCCGGTGGCCGCGTCCCCACGCGGCGGAATTCCTGATATGCGGCCGGCGGGGGGCCGGCACACCCCTTCCCCTTGCGTACTCCCCTTTTCTTGAACCGCATGCGGTCGTAGGCTTCCCAAAAAAGCCGTCGATCCCCGGGAGGACGCCGCATGAGCCTGGTCGCAACGAGATCCGGCGCCTGGACGATTCCGCTCCTGCTCATCCTCGCGCTCGCGGCCGCGGGTGCGGCGGCGCAGCAAGGAAGCGGTAGCCAGACCCTTGACGACAAGCAGCTTCTCGGCATGCGGCTGTTCAATCAGTCCTGCCGCGTCTGCCACACCAAGCCGCAGATGGTGAGCCCGCTCTACGGACCCGAGCTCTCGCAGAGCTCGCTCGGCGGGCAGGCAAGCGTGATGCAGGAGGTGATCAGCAACGGCACCCCCCGCATGCCGGGCTTCAAGTACCATTTCGAGCCGGCGCAGATCGATGCGATCGTCGCGTTCCTGAAGACGATCCCCGCTCCGCCGGCGCCCGCCCCCGCGGGCGCTGCGCGCTAGCGTTTCGTGGAAGGCCTTCTTGTGTTGACGCGTTCTTGGCGGAAACGCCACGAGGGAGACGACATCATGAACATTGCACGCAGTGTCCTCATCGCACTCGCAGCCGCCATGAGCGTTCCGGCGGCCGCCGAAGCCACCGACACCATCCTGAGCGGAACGATCACCTCGGCGGCGGGCGAGAAGCTCGGCGGGGTCACCGTCTCCGCAAAGCCCCTGGGCGGGACGATCACGACCACCGTCTTCACCGACGAAAACGGTGACTATTACTTCCCGCCCTTGCCGGCCGGCAAATACCGCGTGTGGGCGCAGGCCGTAAGCTTCGCAACTGCCAAGGCCGAGACGGAATTGCCGGCGGCGGGCAAGCAGGCCTTTGTCCTCGCACCCAACAAGGACTTCCTGCGGCAGTTGCCGGGCAACGTGGTGCTCTCCGCCCTGCCGGAGGAGACCGAGCAGGACAAGCGTATGAAGGCGATCGTGCGCAACACCTGCACCGGGTGTCATACGCCGAGCTATGTGCTCCAGCACAGGTTCGACGAGGCCGGCTGGAACGCCATCATCGAGCTCATGAAGAATGCCAACGTCTATGGCACCTATATGGGCGCCAACCGCAAGCCCGCCGGCATTCTCGACTACCACCAGAAGGAGCTGGCGGCCTATCTCGCGCGCGCACGCGGGCCCGGCGAGAGCAGCATGAAGGTCAAGCTCGCGCCGCGCCCCGCCGGAGAAGCGGCGCGGGTGATGTTCAAGGAATATGACGTCCCGCTCGATCCAGACGTGGGGCTGCCGAGCAACTTCGTGCAGAATGACGGCAGCGACTGGTCGCTCGGGACGCCATCCGTCCTCATCCCGGGCTGGGGCGTGCACGATGCCTGGCTCGATCTCGACGGCCAGCTCTGGTTCACCTGCAACATCCCGAACCGGCGCACCACCATCGGCAAGATCGACGCCAAGACCGGCGAGGTGAAACTGTTCAAGGTGCCGGCGCCCAACGGGCTCGCCGCCCAGACCCACGGCATGACGCGCGACGACAAGGGCATCATCTGGTTCAATGCCAACAACGGCCGCGGCGGGCTCGGCCGCCTCGATCCCAAGACCGAGCGCATCGACGTCTACATGCCGCCGCCAAACATGTCGCCGACCGGCGGCGCGACCACCGTCGATCACGACGGCAAGGGCCAGATCTGGTCGTCGGCTCCCGACGGGGCGCTGCGCTTCGACCCCGCGACCGAGACCTTCACCGAGTTCAAGTCCGTCACCTACAAGACCGCCAACGGCACCGGCGTGACCTACGGGATGGCCGCAGACCGCGATGGCAACGGCTGGTGGGCGGAGATGACGCTCGACATCATCGGCAAAGGCGACGGCGCGACCGGCAAGTCGCACGAGGTCAGGCTCGCTCCGCTCAAGGATGAAATGGATCGCGTGACCGACGACGCGCGCAAGTTCTACGAGACCTACAACCAGCCGGACTTCAACAACCCGTTCCCGTGGGCGCAGGGCCCGCGCCGCATGGGCACCGACAAGAAGGCCGACGTGCTGTGGGTCGGCAACTCATGGGGCGCCAATCTTGCGCGCATCGATACCCGCACCCATGAAACAACCTACGTTCCCTTACCGGAGAAACAGCAGCCCTATCACGTCGCTGTCGACAACAGCCACAATGCCTGGACCAATCTCTGGGGCGCCGACCGCGTGCTGCGCTACGATCCCAGGACGTCGACCTGGACAGCATTCGATCTCCCGACGCGGGGGGCGGAGCCGCGCTACGTGTCGCTTTTGGAGCGCGACGGCGCGCCGATGCAGGTGGTGCTGCCCTATTTCCGCGCCCGCAAGGTCGCGGTGATGACGCTGCGTAGCGAGCAGGATCTGGCGGCGTTGAAGGCGCAGGCGTCGCGGTAATAGCTACCGCGCCAGCCGCGCCTCGCACGAGTTTGTTGGCGCTTTCTACTGGTCCGCGGGCGTCGGGAACCTGCGGAAAACGGCCACCTGTGTCCGATCTTCACCACGGATTCATATCGCGGAAACTTCTCGTCATTAGCCTGGGCACGCCAAGCCATGCAATTTACAGGCGAATGTCCGGACCGCGATGAGCACGCCGCAACCGCAATGGGCCCTGGAGCTTCGCGGCCTGACCAAGCGCTTCGACCGGCCCGCCGTCGACGGCCTCGATCTCACCGTACGTGCCGGCGAGTTCTACGCGCTGCTCGGCCCCAACGGCGCCGGCAAGACCACCACGCTGCGGATGGTGGTCGGGCTGCTGCGACCCGATGCCGGCTCGATCTCGGTGCTCGGTCACGACGCGCTCGCCGATCCGGTGGCGGCCAAGCAGGTCATGGCATGGATCTCCGACGAGCCGATGATCTATGACAAGCTGACGCCGTTCGAATATCTCGAGTTCGTCGCGGGGCTGTGGGGCATCGATGCCGCCGTCGCGGAAGCGCGCGCCAACGACCTGCTCGGCTGGCTCGGACTTGGTGATGATGCGCATCACCGCTGCGAAGGCTTCTCCAAGGGCATGCGCCAGAAGGTGGCGCTGGCCGGCGCTTTGGTGCACGACCCCCGCCTGATCATCCTCGACGAGCCGCTCACCGGGCTCGACGCCGCGTCCGCGCGTCAGGTCAAGACCGTGCTGCGCGAGCGCGTCGCCGCTGGTGGCGCTGTCATCATGACCACGCATATCCTCGAGGTCGCGGAGCGCATGGCGGACCGCATCGGCGTCATCGCCGGCGGCCGGCTGATCGCACAAGGCACCTTGGACGAGCTACACGGCCAGACCGGCAAGGGCGCAGCGACGCTGGAAGAGACGTTCCTCACCCTCATCGCCGACGAGGCCGCCGCGGCATGAGCCGGCCCGGCACCCTCACTTGGTTCGCTCATCACGAGGCGCGGCTGGCATGGCGCGACTGGCTCGCCATGATGACGGCCGGACGGCGCCGGCGTGTGCGGACGGTCGCGATCGCGCTGATCATCTTCGTGACGTTCATGCATTTCGTCGCCTATTCCATGGTCGGGCGCTTCGCCGGCGTCGGGCTCGACGCCGACAAGGCGACGCTCGTCGCAATCAGCGGCAGCCTCCTGCTGGCATGGTCGCTGATGCTGTCGCAAGCGATGGAGACGGTAACGCGGGCGTTCTACTCGCGATCGGACTTGGACCTGATCTTGTCCTCGCCGGCGACGGCGCAAACGGTCTTCGCCGTACGCATCGCGACGATGGCGATCTCCGTCGCATTGATGGCCGCGCTGCTGGCCGCGCCGTTCGTCAACGTTCTCGCCGTGCTCGGCGGACCGCGGTGGCTTTGCGCCTACGGTGTCGTCGCGGCGATGGGGCTCGCCGCTGCGGCATGCGCGGTCGCGCTGACGGTTGCACTGTTCCGGGTCATCGGTCCGAAACGGACGCGCTTCGTTGCGCAGATCGTGGCCGCCGTCATCGGCGCGGCGTTCGTGATCGGCCTGCAGATCGGTGCCATCCTCTCCTATGGCAATCTATCGCGCACCGACATCCTGGGATCCGACAAGGTCGTGGCGCTGGCGCCGGATGTCGGCAGCGTCGTGTACTTGCCGGCGGTCGCCGTCCTCGGCGACGCGACGGCGCTGGCCGGCGTCCTTACGGTGGGCCTCATCCTGCTCGGCCTCGCGATCGTGATCTTCTCGCAGCGCTTCGGCGATCATGCGATTGCGGCGGCCGGCGTTGCGGCCGTCACCCGGCAGCATCGCTCGGCGAGCTTCCGCCCTGCGACGCCCAAGCGCGCATTGCGGCAGAAGGAATGGACGCTGCTCACCCGCGACCCCTGGCTGGTGTCGCAGACGCTGATGCAGATCCTCTACCTGCTGCCCCCGGCATTCCTGCTGTGGCGCAGCTACGGCGAAGGCACCGGCGCCTTGCTCGTGCTGGTTCCGGTCCTGGTCATGGCCGCCGGACAGCTTGCCGGCGGGCTCGCCTGGCTTGCGATCTCGGGCGAGGACGCGCCGGACCTGGTCGCCACCGCGCCGGTGCCGGCGGGCCAGATCGTGCGCGCGAAGGTCGAAGCGGTCATGGGCGGTATCGCAATCGTATTCCTGCCCTTCATCGCGGCGCTCGCGCTGCTCTCGCCCTATCACGCGGTCGTCTGCGCCATCGGCGTCCTCATCGCAGCCGGCTCGGCGACGCAGATCCAATTGTGGTTTCGCGCCCAGGCCAAAAGAACGCAGTTTCGCCGCCGGCAGGTATCGTCGCGCATGGCGACTTTCGCCGAGGCATTCTCGTCGATCACCTGGGCCGGAACCGCGGTGTTGGCCGCGGCCGGCACCTGGCTTGCCCTGCCGACCGGGGTCATTGCCGTCGCCATCCTGATCGGAGCGAGGGTGCTGAGCCCCCATTCGCCCGACGGACGCAGTCGGCGGCCGCGCCTGCGGTTCCGCTCGGCGCCCGCAACCTAGAGCGTGCTATGCTGTCCCGGATGTCCGCCGCGGCGGGTCAATCCGGGAGCACGCGATGTTGGGCCGATGGCTGCTAGCTGGCATTTCGATCGTCGCCTTGTCGGGCGGCGCGGCGGCACAGGACGCGGGCGATCAATTCTTCAGAGGCAGGCAGATCAATCTGATCGTTGGCTCCTCGCCCGGCGGCGGCTACGATATTTATGCCCGCCTGCTCAGCCGACATCTGTCCAAACACGTTCCCGGCAATCCCCTGGTCGTCGTCAGCAACATGCCGGGCGCTGCGAGCAACACCGCTGCGGCGCATATCTACAATGTCGCGCCCAAGGACGGCACCGTCATCGGCGCGCTGCAGACGTCCGCGGTGCTTGACCCATTGTTCGGCGACGCCGCGCGCGCCAAGCACGACGCGTCGAAGTTCATCTATCTGGGCTCCGCCACCATCGATTACTACGTCTGCATTGCTCGCGCCGACGCCGCGGTGAAATCGTTCAAGGATGTATTCAGCCGGGAGCTGATCGTCGGGGCGAGCCAGCCCGGCACCTCGACGCGCGATTTTCCGGCATTGCTCAACAGCGCAGCCGGAACCAGGTTCCGCATCGTGACCGGCTATCCGGGAACCCGCGAGATCACACTGGCGATCGAGAAGAACGAGGTCCAGGGATTGTGCGGCTTCAGCTGGTCGAGCCTGTCAGCGCAGAAACCGGACTGGCTCAAGTCCGGCTTCATCCGCGTGCTGGTGCAGGAGCACGACAAGGGGCATCCCGCCGTCAACAGCATCGGCGTGCCGCTCGCCATCGATTTCGCGAGGTCCCCCGAAACCCGGCGCATCATGGAGCTGATCTACAGCTCCGAAACCTTCGGCCGGCCCTATTTGCTGCCGCCTGGAGTGCCGGCAGATCGGGTCGCGCTGCTGCGAAAGGCATTCATGGCGTCACTGCAGGACAAGGAACTCGTCGCCGAGGCGCAGAAGATCGGTCTCGACCTCGATCCGATCTCGGGGGAAGAATTGCAGGCGATCGCCGAACGGATCTACGCCACGCCCGCGGCCATCGTCGAGCAGGCCAGGCAGGCCGTGACCTATAAGGCGCCGTAGCCGCGCGCGAGCTTGCGCCCACCCGTTCGCTTGGCTTTCGACTCGGCAAGCCGTGTGGACGCGCCGCGTGCGATGATCTGACCCGCATGCTTTCCAAATCGTCCAATATCGACCGGAGCGACCTCGCCGCTTTCCGCGAGCAGGGCAACTAGGAGATGCCTCGCACGCGCCCGCTTCGTGGTCGCGACCGGCATCTCGTCCGTCCTTTCCCTCTCGTCGTCCGCCATGGGAACACCTGATCGTCCCCGCTCTGCATCGTTAACCTTCATCGGTTGCGGTAGTTCCGCCGGGAAATGCATACCGCCGGATCGAAAAATGCACTGCAAATACAGCCGGTTATTCCAGGAGAAATTAACCAATTCGATTCAGCGGCCACTAACGCCTCTACGACAGGATGCCACCTCCATTGCACGCCGAGGGGCCGATCTTGAGCGCTGACCGAATGCACAGTCAGAACGAGCCGTCGTCGGCGGCCGGCGAGCCGATTGGGCACGTGGTTTCGGTCCGCGGCTCGCAGGCGAGAGTCGGGCTGGCAGCCTCGCCCGCGGCCGGTTCAAGCAAGGCCCGCTCGACCGTGGGCAAGTTCCTCGGCATCCGCGCCGGCGAATCGCTGCTCATCGGCGTGATCACCAACGTATCGATCGAGGCGCCGGCGCTGACGAACGACCACGGCGGCCATTCGACCGCCGACCTCGATCTCGTTGGCGAGATCAAGCGCTCCGCCGACGGCCAGGCGCAATTTCAGCGCGGCGTCACGGAATACCCGGCCATCGGCGACCCCGTCATGGCCATCGGGACCCGCGAGTTGCGGCTGGTATTCAACGCTTCCAGCACGTCGGCGATCGCCATCGGACGCCTCGCGCAGGACAGCACGATCGCGGCCTACGTCAATGTCGACGACATGCTCAGCAAGCACTTCGCGGTGCTCGGCACAACCGGCGTCGGAAAGTCGAGCGCCGTGGTGCTCATGCTGCAGGAAATCCTGCGCGCCCGCCCCGATTTGCGGATTTTCGTGCTGGACGCCCACAACGAATACGGCCGCCCGTTCGGAGACAAGGCGCTGGTCTTCAACCCGCGCAATCTGCGGCTGCCGTTCTGGCTGTTCAATTTCGAGGAGATCGTCGACGTCCTGTTCGGGGCGCGCGCCGGCACCGACGAGGAGGTCTATATCCTCTCCGAAGCCATCCCGCGCGCCAAGGCGGCCTACAATCAGTATCGCCCGCCGGCGGACCGATCGCTCCGGTCGCGCGGCGACCGGAGCGCCAGCGGCTACTCCGTCGACACGCCCGTGCCGTATCGGATCGCCGATCTGATCAGCCTGCTCGACGAGCGCATGGGCAAGCTCGAGAATCGCTCGTCGCGGATGATCTATCATCGGCTCATCACCCGCATCGAGAGCGTGTGCACCGACCCGCGCTACTGCTTCATGTTCGACAACGCCAATGTCGGTGGCGACACCATGGCGGAGGTCCTGAGTCAGCTGTTCCGCCTGCCGCCCGACGGCAAGCCGGTCACCGTCATGCAGCTCGCCGGCTTCCCCTCCGAGGTCGTCGACGCCGTCGTCTCCGTCATCTGCCGGATGGCGTTCGACCTCGGCCTGTGGAGCGAGGGCGCCGCCCCGCTCCTGCTCGTCTGCGAGGAGGCCCACCGCTACGCCTCGGCCGACCGCAACATCGGCTTCGGCCCGACGCGCCGGTCGATCTCGCGCATCGCGAAGGAAGGCCGCAAGCACGGCGTCTTTCTCGGCCTGGTCAGCCAGCGGCCCGCCGAACTCGACCCGACCATCACCTCGCAATGCAGCACGCTGTTCGCAATGCGCATGACCAATGATCGCGACCAGGCGATCCTCCGCTCGGCGGTATCGGATGCCGCGGCGAACCTGCTCGACTTCCTGCCGTCGCTCGGCACGGCGGAGGTCTTCGCCTTCGGCGAAGGCGTGGCGCTGCCGACCCGGGTGAAGCTGAACCAGCTGCCGCCTCACCTGCTGCCGAAGAGCGACGCGGTGAGCAGCGGCCGCGAGGAGTCCCGCATCAACGAGGAGTTCATCGCGACCGTACTCAGGCGTTGGCGCGCCGCCTCGACCAGCCAGTTCACCGGCGAGGAGGACGGTAGACCTCTGGAGCCGAGCCCCGCGCCGCCGCTGCAGCCGGTGCAGGCGATACCGGCGGCCGAGCCGCCGCGAGGGGGCTTGCTGAAACGGCCGTTGCCCGACCGGCTGGACGTAAGCCGTGCTTTTCAGGCGCCGGCAAGACCCTACCGTCTGCCCGAAACCTGACGGGCTGTTTCTGTTAATAGCGCAACGATTCTCCAACGTTTCTACTGTTGAATTCGACGCACCGACGGCCTTGCGGCCGTCCTGCGATCCCCAGTGAGGCGAGCGGCGGGAAAAAATGGCGGACATCGACCTGCCGCGACCGATATCCGATGCGTTGTCGAACGCCGAGCGCGACGCCCGGCACATCACGGCGGAGCTGCAGGAGCTGCGTCGCCTGGTGGACCGGCTGCCCGGCGGCGCGGCCGACACGCAGCGCAGCAACGACCTCCTGAAAGCCGTCATCGAGCATCTGCCGGCCGGCCTGACCGTGCAGGACGAGCTCGGCCGATTCGTCCTGGTCAACGACGCGGCTGCCGTTCAGCTGGGCGCTTCGCCCGCCGAGCTCATCGGCCGGGCGCCGGCCGATCCTGCCGGCATCGCCGCGCCGAAGGACAGCGACTCGAACACCGTCGAGGAAACCTGCAAAGGCACCGCCGGAGAACGCACGTGGCTGACAGCGCGCAAGCCGGTGCGCTTGCGCGATGAGACGTTGCTTTTGTCCGCCTCGCTCGACATCACGGAGCGCAAGCGGTTCGAAACCGATCTGGCGCGCCGGGCCTATTCCGATGACCTGACGGGCCTTGCCAACCGCGCCATGATCCAGGAGCACGTCGCATACGTCCTGCGCTCCAAGGGCGAGAGCGAGCGCTTTGCGCTGGCGTTCATCGATCTCGACAATTTCAAGCACATCAACGACTACTACAGCCATGCCGTCGGCGACGCGCTCCTGGTGAAGGTCGCGCAACGCATCGCCGCGCTCGTGCGCGAGACCGACATGCTCGCGCGCATCAGCGGCGACGAATTCGTGCTGCTGGTCGACCCCGTCGAAAGCGACCAGCATATCTATGCGGTCATCGACTGCCTCCTGGAAAAGCTGAAGGAGCCTTTCCACATCGAAGGCTTCGAAGTGTTCACGTCGGCGTCGATCGGCGTCAGCAAATATCCGGACCACGGCCACGACTACGAGGAGCTGCGGCGCAACGCCGACAGCGCTATGTATCGGGCCAAGAGCGGCGCCAAGGGGGCGGCGGCCTTCTTCGACGTCAGGATGGGCCAGAGCGTGACCGCGCGCATGGAGCTGGAGCAGCGGTTGCGGCTCGCCATTCGCGACTGCCAGTTCCGCTGTGCCTTTCAACCCAAGGTCGATATCCGCAGCCAGGAGGTGGTCGGATTCGAGACGCTGATCCGCTGGCAGGACGAAGAGGTGGAGATCCAGACGCCGACGGCGTTCATCGCGCTCGCGACTGAGCTCGGACTGATCGATCCGATCACGCATTTCGTGCTGGCCGAGGCGATCAGGTCGCTCGATTTGCTCGATGAGATCTTCGGGCCCGGAAAGACCATCGCGATCAACGTCGCCGCCAAGCAGGCCGGCGACCTGAATTTCATGCGCATGTTCGTCGACACCTTGAAGGCGAGCCGCTGCGCCGACCGCTTCATCGTCGAGGTGACGGAAGACGCGTTCATCGCCAAGAACCAGTTTCAGGTCCAGGTACTGCCGATGCTGCGCGATATCGGCGTGCGCGTCTCGATCGACGATTTCGGCACAGGCTACTCGTCTTTGTCCGTGCTTGCCGACATCACGGCCGATGAGATCAAGATCGACCGGTCATTCATCACGGATATCCATCAGCGACCGCGCAGCCAGAGCATCCTGAAGGCGATCGAGTCGGTGAGCTTCGCGCTGGGCATGTCCATGGTCGCCGAGGGCGTCGAGACGTTCGAGGAGCTGGCCTATCTGCAGGGTGCCACTCGCATCCGTTACGCGCAGGGCTTTCATTTCGCCAAGCCGTTCTTCCTCGAGGACGTCGGAGGCACCGGTCGGATCGAGGGCGATGGTCGCGGCATCGTGAGAGGACGGGAGAAGCCGGAGAGCCGCGGGATTGCACCGGCGCGGGCGGCGGCGCGTGTGCCGATACGGTAGAATGCCGGCCCCAACTAGCTGGGGCTGACGATGAATCTCGCTCTCTGGCTCGAGCGCGCCGGCAGAAGCCACGGCACGGAGCCCGCCGTCGGGCTGGGCGATCGGGTGGTGCGCAACTACGCCGAGCTTGCCGGCCGGGCCGCGCGGCTCGCTGGCGCCTTGCGGCAGCGCTTCGGGCTGCAGCCCGGCGACCGCGTCGCGATCGCGGCGCACAATTCCATCGACTACCTCGACGTGCTCTACGCGATCTGGCATGCCGGACTCGCGGCCGTGCCCGCCAATGCCAAGCTGCACGGCGCCGAGCTCGGCTATATCCTGGAGCATTCGCAGGCGCGCCTTTGCTTCGCCTCGTCCGACATCGAGGCGGCAATTGCCGCGCATGCGCCGCCGACGCTTGAACGGCTCATCACCATCGGCAGCGCCGACTACGCGGCTCTGATCCAGGCCGACGCGGCCGCGATCACGCCGCGGCAAGGCGATGATCTCGCCTGGCTGTTCTACACGTCCGGCACGACCGGTCGCCCCAAGGGCGCGATGCTGACCCATCGCGTGCTCTACTGGGCAAGCCACGCCTACGCCGCGGAGGTCGATCCGGTCAGCCCGGGCGATGCGATCCTGCATGCCGCGCCGATGAGCCACGGCTCCGGGCTCTACATCATGGCGCATGTCATGCGTCTCGGAGTCAATGTGGTGCCGGAGACCGGGGGCTTCGATCCGGAGGAAATCTTCCGCCTATTCGCACGCTGGCCGCGGGCATCGATGTTCGCGGCGCCCACCATGATCCGGCGTCTGCTCGACTGCAGGGCCGACTGCGATCCCGCGCACATCCGGACGCTGATCTGGGGCGGCGCACCCATGTATGTCGAGGATACGCTGGAAGCGCTCGCACGCTTCGGGCCGCGGCTGGCGCAGATCTATGGTCAGGGCGAGAGTCCCATGACGATCTCCACGCTCTCGAAGCAGGCCATCGCCGCGCGCGAGCATCCGCGCTGGCGGGAGCGGCTGGCGTCGGCCGGCGTGCCGTTCGCCTGCGTCGACGTGATGATCGCGGACGGGCAGGACCGGCCGCTGCCCGCCGACGAGAGCGGCGAAATTCTCTGCCGCGGCGACGTCGTGATGCCGAGCTATTGGCGCAATCCAGAGGCGAGCGCGGCAACGCTGAAGGGCGGCTGGCTCCATACCGGCGACGTCGGCGCCTTCGACAGCGACGGCTATCTGCACCTGAAGGACCGCTCCAAGGACCTGATCATCTCCGGGGGATCGAACATCTACCCGCGCGAGATCGAGGAAGTGCTGCTCAAGCATCCGGATGTCCGCGAGGCGTCGGTGATCGGCCGCCCCGACCGCGAATGGGGCGAGATCGTCGTCGCCTATGTCGTCGGCACCGCAGAGGCTACCGAGCTCGACGCGCTCTGCCTGGGCGAGATCGCCCGCTTCAAGCGGCCGAAGCACTACGTGTTCGTGCCGGCGTTGCCGAAGAACAACTACGGCAAGATCCTCAAGACCGAGCTGCGCGAGCTCGATGCCAGGCAGCGCAAGCCGGACGGCAGCTAGCTCACGCGCCCTTGAAATGCGGCATCACCTCGCGGGCGAACAGCCGCATCGACTGCTCGGCCTCGGCGAGGCCGATCATCCCGAAATTCACTTGCAGCGAAGCTGACTCAAAACCGCCGACCTCGCGATCGTAGCTTTCGATCGTGCGACAGATCTCGTCAGGGATGCCGACCCAGGCCGCGTGCTTCTCGACCTGAGACTCGAAGGTTTCCTCCGAGATCACCTGGATCATCTTCTGGTAGTTCGGATAGTCGCGCGACGACACGCCCGACAGCCATCCCGAGGCCGCGTTCACGATCGACTTGAGGTATTGATTGAGCGGCTCGCGCGCGATCGCGGCGGCGGTCTCTTTGTTGTCCGCGCAGAACATGTGGAATGCGAGCATCACCTTGCCGCGGCCGGGATGCCCGGCGGCCGTCCAGGCGTCGCGATAGATCTGCAACAGGCTGGCCATATGGGCACCCACGAGCGGAATGCCCATGAGATAGTGACCGAGCGTGCCGGCGTTCTCGAAGGACTCCTTCGTTGACAGCGCCGCGATCCAGAACGGGGGCCTGGGTTTCTGGGTCGGACGCGGCAGCGACGTCGCGTTCTCGAAGCTGTGGAAGCGCCCCTTGGCCGTGACCCGCTCCTCCTCGAGCAGGCGGCGGATCTGCTCCAGGCCTTCCTCGAACCTGGCGCGGCTCTCGTCCATCGCGATGCCGAAGCGAGCGAACTCGTGCGGCAAAAAGGCGCGCGCAAAGCCCACCTCCAGCCGGCCGCCGGAGATCGCGTCGACCATGCCGATCTGGCCGGCGAGCTTGAGCGGATTGTTGAACACCGGCAGCACCGCGCCGGTCACCAGCCGGATCGAACGCGTGATCGCCGCCGCGGCGCTGAGAAAGATCAGCGGATCCGGGCTATAACCGCCGTAGGACAGGAAATAATGCTCGACCGTTCGCACATTGGTGAAACCGAGTTGCTCGGCCAGTCGCGTGAGGTGCAGCGCCTCGCGCCAATACTGCTCGGCTGGCTTCTGCTCGGGGCCGACAGCCGGAAAAAACTGAACACCGAACTCCATTGATCGCCTATCGCTCAGTTTGTTGTTCACAGCAGATGCAGCTTCCGCATCCAGCGGGAATAAAGCGAACTGCAGAGCGTGAGCGCGACTATTTCAGCCGCTTGTAGATATTCGTTGCAACGGCAGGAACGTCCCTTGAAGCCGCTGGGTTGGTATTGCGGAATTCGTCCGCAGTGAGCAGATCGATCGTCCGCGTCTGCGCAACACCCGCCAGATTGGGAAAGGTGCTGCCGTCGATCTTGAACGTCACGGTCTTCTTGTCCTCATCGACCACGTAGGTGCCGAACAGCGAGAGGCTGCCATGTACGATCGCCTTGTTGTCGGCATCGGTACCAGCGAGACGGTTGTTGGATGCGATCTTCGGCAGATCGCCCGCGACGTGTACCTGGGAGAAATGGCCGTCCGCGGTGAAGATCAGCATGCCTTTCGGCTTGTCGCCGAAGGGCAGCGTCTTCTTGCCGTCGGCGGTGGTGATTTCCGCGATGACGAAGCTCCATGTGCCGACCAACTGGTCCCGCAGCGTCTTTGCCGGTTGAGCGACGGCCGCGCTTGCGATCACGCCCAGCGCAAAAGCAGTCGCAAGCATTCGAACGGCTTTCATGACGTCCCTCCCTTGATTTCTAGTTGCGAGCATATCGGCCGCGATCGCGAACGCCCGCGCAATCAGTTGCTCGGCAATATAGCATGGCGCAACGATCCGGCCACCGCAGCGGCCGCGCCGGGAGGAATCACTTCGCCTTGACGGTCTCGTCGCCGGCGCCCGGCGCCATGTTCGCAGCGAGGTGAATGGCGGCGCGAATGCGGGCATAGGTCGCGCAGCGGCAGAGATTGGTGATCTCGCGGTCAATGTCCCGGTCGGTCGGATTGGGATGGCGGTGCAGCAGCGCTGCCGCGGCCATGATCATGCCGGACTGGCAGTAGCCGCATTGCGGAACGTCGAACTCGATCCAGGCCTTCTGCACGGGATGATCCGTGTTGGACGACAGACCCTCGATGGTCGTGATCTGGCGACCCTGCGCCATCAGGACGGGCATGATGCAGGTCCGCTGCGCGGCGCCGTCGATATGCATGGTGCAGGCGCCGCAGGCGCCGATGCCGCAGCCGAACTTGCTCCCGGTGAGGCCGAGATGCTCGCGCACGACCCACAAGAGCGGCGCGTCCTCCGGTCCATCGAATTCGGCCGGCTTTCCATTGACGGTGAATGTCACGGACATGTCGGATGCCTCTCAACTCTCTTTGCGCTAGCGCGCGCGTGCGTTGGTGTCGTCGGCCGGCGCCCGGAACACGTCGTCGGGGAACGGCATGACGTCGAGCCGCCGGCCGGTGGCATGCAGCAAGGCCTGCGCGACCGCCGGCGCGACCGGCGCCAGCACCACCTCGCCGAATCCCTGCGGTGGACGATCGCTCGGCACGATGATGGGTATGATCGCCGGCATCTCGTCCATGCGCAGCAGATCGTAGTCGAAGAAGTTCGACTGATCGGCGCCGCCGTTCGAGAACGTGATCCGGCTCTTGAGCGTGTTGGTGAGCGCGAACCCGATACCGCCCTGGATCTGCGCCTTCAGCGTGTTCGGGTTCACCACCAGGCCGGGATCGACGGCGCAATAGATGCGCCTGATCGCAAAGCGCTCGGCGATGCGTTCGAGTTCCACGACCTCGGCGACGTAGGTTTTGAACCGCCCGCGGCGGCCGATATAGCAATTGTACGAGATTCCCCGGAACGACTCAGGCGCGGGCGCGGCGTCCCAGCGACAGGCCTGCGCCACCGCATCGAGCACCCGCAAGGCCGATGGGTCATCGGCCAGCAGATGGCGCCGATAGGCGTATTGATCGATCTTGGCGTGCTGGGCGAGGTCGCTGATGAAGCTTTCCCAGAAGAATACCGCTGCGGTCGAGCCGACCGAGCGCATGAAATAGACCGGTACTGGCAGCGGCGTGTCGATGGTCTCCACCAGGAAGTTCGGCAGCCGGTAGCTCTGGTTGTAGAGGCCGTCGACCATGCTCTCGTCCCAGACGCCTTCCGGCGTGTGCTCGAGCCAGCTCTTGCGCGTCGCGTTGAACAGCGACTGGCCGGCGACGCGGGCATGGACCGCGAGCGGATAGCCGGCATCGTCGAGCACCGCGCGAATGCGGCCGGCGGCGTTCGGCCGGTAGACGTCGTGCTGCATGTCCTCTTCGCGCGACCGGATCAGCTTCACCGGCCGCCCGACCGCCTTCGAGGCATGCACCGCCTGCACCACGAAGTCCGGCACGATCTTGCGGCCGAAGCTGCCGCCGAGAAACGTGACGTTCACCTTGACGTCGGCGGCGGCGCAGCCGACCGCGTGCGCCACCGCCTCCTGGCAAGCCGCCACCGCCTGAATCGGTCCCCACACCTCGACGGCGCCGTCGCGATAGTTCGCCGTGGCGTTGACCGGCTCCATGGGCGCATGCGCGATATGCGGCAGCAGGAAACGCCGCTCGATCACCGCCGCTTCACGCTCCTCGAGAATTTCCCGCGGCCGGCCCTCGACCAGCGCGGTGACGCCTTTCTCGGCGTTCAACGCCGCGCCGAGCATGGCGTTGATCTTCGCCGTCGAGAGATCGCCGTCGGTACCCGCGTCGAATTCCACGTCGAGGAGATCGATCGCGCGGCGGGCCTGCCAGAAGTGATCCGCAACGACGCACACCGCGTTGTAGTGGTCTGGGCGCGACCCCTCCGCGGGCTTGAAGCCGGCATCCTCGTTGGCGACCGCGACCACCGGGATCTTCACCACGGCGCGCACGCCCAGCATTGCGAGAATCTCGGCCTCGTTCTTGATCGCAACCAGTTGCCCGGTGAAGGAGCGCGCCGACTTGATGGCGGCGTTCAACATGTCGGGGACCGCCACGTCGATGCCGAAGATCGCGCTGCCGTTGCACTTCGCGGGGGTATCGAGGCGCGGGACCGGCTTGCCGATCAACTGAAATTTGTCGGAGTGCTTGAGCGCCGGCGTGACGCTCAGCGGAAGCTTCGCGGCCGCAGGCGCGAGCTCGCCGTAGCTCAGCGTCTCGCCGTGCGTGTTCACGACGAAGCCGTTCTCCGTCCGGCACTGCGCGACGTCGACGCCCCATTTTTGCGCGGCCGCGCGCACCAGCACGTCGCGCGCGGCGGCGCCGGCGGTGCGCAGCCGCTCATAGAGCACCGTGGTGGACATCGAGGCGCCTTCTTTCTGGACCGGAGCCTCCTGCCGGAATGCGATCTTGTAGGCTGGCCTTCCTGTCACGAAGCGGACCTTGACGCGCGACCAGTCCGCGTCGAGCTCGTCAGCGAGGATCTGCGGCAGGACCGTATACGAGCCCTGCCCCACCTCCGGCTGCGACAGCCCGAGCGTGATCTCGCCGTTCGCTGCGATGACGATCCAGTCCGTGATCTCGTAGTCGGCGGCGTCAGTACCGGTTGCCGCGCGCGCCGGACGCATGGCGATCGGCACCAGCAGCGACGCGGTCGTGAGGGCCGCTCCGGTGAGGAGAAAACGGCGTGATATGGATGACATGACGCCGGCAAAGTAAGCCGGTCCGCGTTGAGGAAGCTTTAATCGGATACCACTGCCCGAGGCGCCCGAGCCCTTCGCGTCCACGTTGAATAATGGTATGGCTCGGCTGAATTGAATCGCGCGCTCGCAAATTAATTTTACGTGAATGCCTTGGGATTTTGGGGGGATTTTCAAATGAAGCTGGCTTTCGTCTGTCCGCTGCTGCTCATGCTAGCAGCGTGCGCGACGCAGCAGGCCATGACCGTGACGCCGAGTGCTCTGGAAGCACCCATACCGGCGATACCAAGGCTGAAGAATTCGTTCGCGGTGCGCTCCGTCAGCGGCGGGCAACCCATGAACGTGCTCACGGTGCCGGGTGTCCCAAACGAGCCGTTCAAGGCGGCACTCGAAAGCAGCCTGGCGGCGACCGGATATCTCGCCAACGAGGGCACCACGCCGAAGTTCTATATCGATGCGGAGATACAAGACCTCGACCAACCGCTCATCGGAATCAACTACGACGTCAAGTCGAGCGTGCTCTACAAGGTGAGCGGCGGAGGCGGCGTCAAGACCTATCCGATCCAGGCGACGGGCAGCGCGGGTTTCTCCGACTCACCGCTTGGCGCCGATCGCATGCGCATTGCCAACGAACGTGCGATGCAGCAGAACATAAAATCGTTTCTGCAGGCATTGCGATGAGAAGCGGCGGTTTCAAACCGACAAGCGCTGCCGGATCGCCTCGTCGGTGAGCACGTCCGCAGGCGCGCCCTGCGCGATGATCTGGCCCTTCTCCATCACGTAGCAGGACGTGCTGATGGCGGCGGCGCGGCGCACGTTCTGCTCGACCAAGAGCAGAGCGATCCCCTCGTCCCGCATGCGTGCCAGCGCTTCGAAGATTTCACCAACGATGATGGGCGCGAGCCCTTCGGACGGCTCGTCCACCAGCAGCAGCCTGGGCGCTCCGATCAGCGCCCGGCCGATCGCCAGCATCTGCTGCTCGCCGCCCGAGAGCGTCTTGCCGAGCTGCCGGCGGCGCTCGTGCAGCCGCGGAAAGAGGCCGAGCACGCGATCGAGCGCCCGGCGCTGCTCGGCGCCGGATTGCCGGCGGCTGAACAGGCCCAGCATCAGGTTCTCCTCGACGCTGAGCGTCGCGAAGATCCGACGGTCCTCGGGGATGAAGGCTATGCCGCGCCGGAATATGCGGTCCGGCGACCAGCCGCCGATTGCCTCGCCGTCGAAGGCGATCCTGCCCTCTACCGGCCGCAGCCAGCCCATGATGGTGCGCAGCGTCGTGGTCTTGCCGGCGCCGTTGCGCCCGAAGATGCTGACAATCTCACCGGCATCGAGGTTGAACGAGACGCCGCGCAGGATCGGCGCGAAATCGTAGCGCGCATGCAGGTGCTCGACCTCAAGCAGCGGCATGATCGACCCCGAGATAGGCTTCGCGCACGAGCGCGCTGGCGCGGACCGCTTCCGGCGCGCCCTCGAACAGCTTGCGGCCCTGATGCATGACGACAACGTGGTCGGAGAGGCTCATGACCAGCTCGATGTCGTGCTCTATCAGCAGCACGGTCACGCGCCCGGCCAGCGACTTGAGCAGCGCATCGATCTCGGCGGTCTCGCTCGGCGACATGCCCTGCGTCGGCTCGTCGAGCATGAGAAGCCTCGGGGCAAGCGCCATGCAGATCGCGATCTCGACCCGGCGCTGATCGCCGTGCGACAGGTTGCCGACCAGTTCGCCCGCCTGGTCCGCCAAGCCGAATTCCGCCAGCATCTCCTCGGCGCGCGTCCGCGGCGCGGTCAGACGGTCCAGGCAAACGAGATAGCGGCTGCGCTGCTCGAGAGACTGGCAGGCGAGCCGGACGTTCTCGAACACCGTCAGGCCGAAGAACAGGTTGGTGATCTGGAACGAACGCGCCAGGCCGAGCCCGGTCAGGGCATAAGGCGGCTCTGCGGTGATGTCGCGTCCGGCCAGTTCCACCTTGCCGGCATCCGGCCGCAGCGTGCCGGCGATGAGATTGAATGCGGTGCTCTTGCCGGCCCCGTTCGGCCCGATGATCGACGTGATGCGATGGGGCTGCGCCTCGAAGCTGAGCTCATCGACCGCTCGCAGCCCGCCGAATGCCTTGCTCAGGTTCGTTACTTTGATCATCCGTCAAGCCTTTCGGCGCGATATCAACATTCGCCGTGCCAGCCCGCACAGGCCGTCGGGCAGGAACATGACGAAGACGATGAAGATCACGCCCAGAATAAGCAGGTGGCGCTCGGTGTAGCTGCCGACGAACGATTCCAGGAACGTGATGATCGCGCTGCCGACCAACGGGCCCAACAGCGTCCCGACGCCGCCGACCAGCGACATCACGACAGCCTTGGTCGAGACCTCGAAGCCGAACAGGTTCGGCGCGACGAAGCCGCGCAGCAGCGGATAGATCAAGCCGCCGAAGGCGGCGATCTGCGCGGCCATCATGTAGGCCGCGAGCTTGTACCAGAACGGATTGTAGCCGAGATACGGCACCCGATCGGCGTTGTCTCTGATGGCGCGCAGCACGCTGCCGAAGGCGGTATCGAGCACGCGCCGCGTTCCGACATAGATCAGAACGAGCGCGGCGAGCACGACGTAGTAGAAGACCAGATCATCCTTGAGGTCGATGGCGACGCCTGGAAACAACGGGATACGCGGAACGGGGATTCCGAGGAGCCCGTCGGAGCCGCCGATCGCGCGCGTATTGTGGGCGATCTTGGAGAGAATCTCCGCCGCGCCGAACGTGATCAGCGCAAAATAGACGCCCTTGGCGCGGATCGCGACCGCGCCAAGAATGAGCGAGAATACCCCGACTGCCGCGCTCACCGTGAGCAACACCAGCCAGAACGACTGGGTGACGTTGAGATACATCAGCGCCGAGATGTAGGCGGCCAATCCGAAATAGGCGGCCTGGCCGAGCGACAGCAATCCGGCATAGCCGAGCAGAATATCGACGCTGAGCGCGACCGCGCCGAGCAGGAAGGTCTCGATCGCCAGGCGCGTGTAGAAGGGCCCGCCGAGCCAGGGAAATATCGCGGCGAGCGCCAGCATCGCCAGACCGAACCAGCGCAGATATGTGGAATTCGTTCCTGCGGGATACATCGCCCGCATCAGGCGGGCGCCGACGGTCGACCGCGCTGCCGCCGGCGGCTTGCCTTCGACGCGCGCGCCCTCGGCCTGCGGCATCAGGCTTCCCCGAGCCGGTTGAACAGTCCGCCCGGACGCACCACCAGCACCAGCAGCATCACACCGTAGACCAGCGTCTCCGCCCAGACCGGCGGAATCCACAGGCTCGCCAGCCCCTGCACCTGCGCCAACAGCAAGGCCGCGACGACGGCGCCGATGATGCTGCCCATGCCGCCGACGATGACGACGGCGAACGCCATCACCAGAAAATCGTGTCCCATGGTCGGGAACACGGCATAGATCGGGCTCAGCAGCACGCCGGCGAGACCCGCGAGCGCGCAGCCATAGAAGAAGGTGAGGCCGTAGACGAGCCGGATCGGAATCCCGAACGACGCCACCATCGACGGATCGACCGCGGTGGCGCGCAGCACGGCACCGATCTGAGTTCGGTACACCAGCCACCAGGTGGCGAAGATCGCCAGCAGCCCGCAACCGAAGACGAACAGCCGGTAGACCGGAACGAACACGCCGGCGGCCCCGGCAATTCCAGCAAGCGGGGCGACGACGGCGCGGGTTTCGGTGCCCCAGATCACCTGCGCCAGATCGCGGAAGATCAGGCTGACGCCAAAGGTGAGCAGCAAGGTGACGATCGCACGATCCGCGCGCGGCAGCAGCGGGCGGATCCCCAATTCCTCGAGCCCCCACCCCACGAAGCCGACGAGCACGGGCACCAGCACCAGCGCGCTCCAGTAGCCCGCGCCCCAGCCGAGCAGGGTGAACGCGGCATAGCCGCCGAGCATGTAGAGCTCGCCGTGTGCGAGGTTGATGACATCGAGCAGCCCGAAAATCATGGTGAGCCCCAGCGCCACCAGCGCCAGCGCGACGCCGATGATCAGAGCGTCGATGAACTGCGGCAGCACCACGAAGTGGAGATAGGCGAGCAGGTCTTCCATCACCCGGCTCGTCGGCTCCCGATCAGAACTTGTCACACTTGTCGGGGCCGACCGCCTCCGCTCCGGCGACCTTGCCGACGGTCTGGAAGTCGTTGCCCTTCACCTTGACCACGACCATGTCGACGATCGCCTGGTGGTCGCCCTTGCGAATCTTCTTGGTGCCCTGCGGCGTTTCCCAGCTGGCGTCCTCCATCGCCGCGCGCAGCTTGTCCGTGTCCGTGCTGCCCGCCTTCTCGATCGCCTGCTTGAACAAATAGAACAGGCCGTAGGTGTCGGCGCCGAACAGGTCGGGGTCGTTCTGGAATTCCTTCTTGAACGCGGCCACGAACTTCTTGTTGGCCGGCGTGTCGATGTCGGCCGAATAGCCGGCGGCGCTGAGGAAGCCCTCTCCTGCCCCGCCCATGGCGCCGATATTCTCCTGGGTCACAGCGCCGGCCGCGCCGGCGAGCGTCAGCTTTTCGTTGAGTATCCCGTATTCCTTGAGCTGGGTGAGCAGCCGCACGGTGTCGTTGCCGGCGGTCGCGGTCATGATCACGTCGGGCCGTGCCGCGCGGATCTGGCCAACATAGGGGGTGAAGTCCTTCGCGCCGAGCGGCGGGAACGTAGCGCCGACGTCGGTACCGCCAAGCCGCTTGATGTCGTCCTGGAAGGCGGAAATCGTGCTGCGGCCCATCTCGTAATCCGGGCCGATGAAGAAGTAGCGCTTGCCGGGAGCATTCTTGACGAGCCAGGCGGTCAAGGCGTTGGACTGCATGAAGGCGTTGGCATTCACGCGAAAGACGTTCGGGTTGCATTGCGCGCCGGTGATCGAGGGCGCGTAGGACACCGTGGTCACCAGGATGCGCCCGTTGCGCTCGGCAAGCTGGCCGACCGCGAGCGTGGATCCGCTATTGACGGTGCCAGTGAGCAGGTCGACCTTGTCCTGCTGCAGCAGTTTCTCCGACTTGCGCACGGCAACAGGTGGATTGGCCTCTTCATCTTCAAACAGCAGCTCAAACTGCCGTCCGCCGACGCCACCGGCGGCATTGATCTCCTTGACCGCGAGCTCGGCACCCCAGCGTACCTGCTTGCCGATCGGCGCATAGGTCCCAGAGAGCGGCGTGACGACGCCGACCTTGATCGGGTCGGCGGCGTTGGCGCCCGGCATGGCGGTCAGCGCAAGCGTGGCGGCGGCGCTGAAGCTGAGGATGTTGGACGTCTTGAGCATGGATTTCCTCCGTTGCGGTCCGGAATCTTCAGTTACCGGTAAAGTTGGGCTTGCGCTTTTCTGAGAAGGCGACAATGCCCTCCTTGTAATCTCCGCTCTCGCGAAGTTTCTCGTAGGCGTGGCCTTCCACCTCGAAGCCCACGTTAAGGCTCGTATCGTAGGAGGTGTTCAGCACCCGCTTGATGGTCTTGACCGCGAGCGGCGACATCGCGGTGAGCGTGGCGACGATCTCGTCGATCAACTTGTCGAGCGCGGCGGAATCCTCCGCGACGCGGGTGACGAGGCCCCAGGCATGCGCCTCCGGCGCCGGAATGCGGCGGCCGAGCATCATCATGTCCACCGCGCGGGTCAGGCCGGCGATGCGCGCCACCCGCTGGCTGCCGCCGCTGCCCGGGATCTGCCCGAGCGTCACTTCCGGCAGCGCCAGCAACGTGTCCTTGGTGGCGAGGCGGATGTCGCAGGCCATCGCCAGCTCGAAGCCCACGCCCATGGCGTATTTCTCCATCGCGCAGATCACCGGCTTCGGGCAGCGCTCCGGCGCCGCGATGTTCCAGGCGAGATGGGACATGCCGTCGCGCTCGATCTGCGGAAAAGCCTTCACGTCGCCGCCGGACGTATAGGTCCCGTTCTTGCCGCGGATCACGACCACGCGGACGTCGGGGTCCTGGCCGAACGCCTCGATGATCGCGGCGATCTGGCTGCGTCCACGATAGGACACGATGTTGAGTGGCGGACGGTCCAGCCAGAGCATGCCCACCTTCTTCGTCACGTCGACGTCGTATTGCAGGCCGTCGAGGTTCTTCAGAAGCGCGGCGCGCTGCTCGGCGTAGTCTTTGGTCATGAGCTCTCCTCAACTTTCGAACTTTTCATACTCGCCGGTCCGCAACTTCCGCCGCAACAGCTTGCCGGATGCGGAGCGCGGGATAGATTTCACAAGAACGTATTCGCGCGGACGCTTGAAGCGGGCGAGGCCACTGGTGAGGCAGACCTGGTCGAGCTGCTCCGGCGCGAGTTCGCCGACCGCCGGCTCGACGAAAGCCACGACCTTGGCGCCCAGCCGCTCGTCGGGCATGCCGATCACGGCGCAGCCCGCGACCAGCTTGCTGCGGTTGAGCGTGTCCTCGACCTCCTCGGGGTAGATGTTCTCACCGCCGCTGATGATCATGTCGTCGACCCGGCCGACCACGTAGAGTTCGCCGTCGTCGTCGAACCTGCCCAGGTCGCCGGTGCGATACCAGCGTCCGGCGATCGCCTTGGCGTCGGCATCCGGCCGCTTCCAATAGCCGGCGAACGCCTCCGGGCTGTTCATGCTGGCGACGATCTCGCCGGACTCGCCGGGTGGCAGATCGACCTCGACGTCACCCCCCGGCGGCACCACCCGGATGATCTGGTTCATCCCGGCGCGGCCGGCACAGCCGGGCTTGTAATCGAGATGATCGCAATAGCTGAAGGTGTAGATCTCGCTCGAGCCGTAGTAGTTGACGAACAGCTGCGGCTTGAGCTGCTCCAGGCAACGCTCGATCAGCGCCGGCGTCATCGTCATCCCGGCATAGCCGACGCGGGTCAGCGCGCTGAGATCGTAGCTGCCGAACCTGGGGTGCCGCAGCACGTCGTGGAACATGGTGGGTACGAGATAGAGCGTGGTGAGCCGCTCCGCCGCAGCGAGCCGCAGCACTTCCTCCGGCGAATAGTCCGGCAAAGCAACCAGCCGGCCGTTGAGCAGCGCGGAGCCGAGCAGCACGCGCACGCCCATGGTATGAAAGAACGGCATCACGCCCAGGAAGGAATCGAGCTGACGGTATTGGTTGTGGGCGTTGTGGGAGATCGACGCCGTGAGCTCGTTGCGATGGCTGCGCGGCACGCCCTTCGGCCGGCCGGTGGTCCCGGACGTATAGAGCATCAGGCAGGTCGAGAACTCGTTGACCCCCGCGGGGCCTGAGACCGGCCGCGCCTCGAGCAACTGCGCGAACGGCAAGCCGTCGCCCTTGCCGTCGGCGGCGACGATCACGCGGCGGGGATCGATATTGAGCGCCGCGGCGGCCTCGGCGGCCGCGCTGCCGGAGGCGCCGTCGAACGCGACGGCCGCGGCTTCGGCGTCCTCCAAGCAATACTTGATTTCATCCGCGGTCGAGCGCCAGCTCACCGGCGTGAAGATCAGCCCGAGCAGATGGCAGGCCCAGTAGAGGGTCGCCATCTCGTAGCGGTTGCGCATCACGACCACGAGATGGTCGCCGGCGCGAAGGCCCATCGCTTGCAGTCCGCCGGCAAACGCTTTGATCTCGCCGTACCATTCGGCATAGGTCCGCCGCAAATCGCCCTCGACGATCGCCTCCTGGCGAGGCTGACGCAGAACCGAGACGGCGAACGCGCTACCCAGATCCATCGTCAACGACCTTTTCGCGGATGGTGGCCGCGCGGCAGGGGTGCGCCGGCCTCGCGCGATGTAATCCTGGCTTGTGTCAGCAACTGACGTAACCCCGGACGGCCCCATTTAGCATTGTTTTTTCGGTTTGATCGAGGTCTATCGCCGCCGGCAAGGCGCAACCTGGCGCATGGCAGCGCCCCGCACGACATCGATGACTTGCAAGGGATCGGCGGGCACGGTGTCCGCTCGCCACGCCACTTGCCCGTCGGGCCGCACCAGGACGAGGCGACGCTCATAGAGCATGCGTGCCTCTTCGCTGTCGATATCGACTACGCGAAACGGAACTTGGTGGCGTCGCGCCGCGTCGGCGAACGCATCGCCAGCCGGCGCATCGGCGCCGAAGCGCAGCAGGACGAAGTCCTTGCCGAAGAGGTCGATGATCGACCGATCAGGGGCAAGCCAGACGTGCGGCGCGCGCGAGCCCGGCCGCGCCGTCTGCACGTACGTCATGACCTCGTCGAGTGGCGGGGGCGTGCCATCGGGCACGATGACGGGGGAATGTTCGTAGATGTAGCCGAGATGGATGCCGATGGAGAACCATTCCCGCCGCATGGCTTGCGTGTAGCGGTTGCCGAAGTCGATACGCGCCTGCTCCGATCCAGGCTCGTCCTCGAAGATTTCCTTGGGCGGCGACTTGACCCGCGACGACAGCATCCGTTCGAGATTGCCGGTGGCCTCGGCGACGTTGCGGATCGCGACCGGGCGCTGCTCGGTGGCGTAAGATGCGAGCAGGGTCGCGCCGCCCCAGCCCGCGATGCAGGCCGCGAGCTTCCACGACAGATTCACCGCGTCCTGAATGCCGGTGTTCATGCCGAAGCCGCCGGTCGGCGACGTGAGATGGGCGGCATCGCCCGCGATGAACACCCGCTCGCTGCCGTAGCTGTCGGCCACCAGCTGGCGCCGGACCCATGGCAGCAGTGACAGAATCTCGAAATCGAAATCGCGGCCAACCGCGCGGACGATGGCGCGGCGCATGTAATCCTCGGAATGCGTCTGCTGTGTCTGATCGCCGACCAGGGAGAAGCGCCACTGGTCGCGCCCATTGATGGCCACGAGGGTCGCCCAGGTGCCCTCCGGTCCGATGAAGATGAAGCGGTAGCCCGGCTTCTTGTCGTGCAGCCGCTCGAGGCCGTCGCAGCGGAAGACGACATTGGTGGTGTAGGTGAGCGTCGGCGCGCCGCTCATCGGAATGCCCAGCGTCTGACGCACCGTGCTCGCGCCGCCGTCGCTGCCGACGAGGTAATCCGTTTCGATCTCGCGCTCATCCCCGCTGCTGATGTCGCGAACACGGGCGACGACGTTGTCAGCATGCTCGGTGAAGCCGATCAGCTCGGTGTGGTAGGAGATCGTCACGCCCGGCCACTGCCGCGCGAAACGCAGCAGCACTGGATCGAAGAGGTTCTGCGGGCAGCGCTCGCGCTTCTGCGGGCTCTGCGGCGGCGGCGGCTCTTCGTTGGGGGTCGGAAAGGGCTCGCGCCCGAGCTCGTAGCCATTGAGGCTCGTGACCCAGGCGCAGTCCTGCGGATAGTCGCGATTGTAGCCGGCGCTCTCGACCCACGGCACAATGCCCCAGCGCCGGCAATATTCCATGGTGCGGACGCCGATCATGTCCATCTTGGGCTGGATGACGCGGCCGTCGCCCTTCTCGATCAGCAGGCAGGAGACCCCGCGGTAGCCGAGATCGCCGGCCAGCGCGAGACCGATCGGGCCGGCGCCGACGATCAGAACGGGGATCGACATTTCTTCCGGGCCTGTTTCTTGCCGCTACATTGTGGCGCGGATCTTTTCCAACACCGGCAGGATATAGCGGCGGAACTGCGCGGGATTCTCGCTCATGGGAAAGTGGCCGAGCTCGCGCATGATGGTCACCTTGGCCCCGGCGATCTTCTTCGCAGTGCGCTCGGTATCCTCGGGCGTGCAGGAGAAATCGTACTCGCCGGTCAGGAGGTAGAGTGGACAGGCAGTCGTATCGATGCGGTCGACCTTGGCGCGGAGATCGCCGTCCACGCGATAGAAATAGAGATCGCCCTGGAAAACGCCGGGACCGCTCTGCTTGTACATCCACAACGTCTCGTGCCGCGTCGCATCGGGGCTTTGCGGCGCCATCAGTCCGGAGACCAGCGCCGCGCAGACTTCGCCCCCGTGCACGTCGGGCCGGTTGAGCCAGGCGGTGTCGTACCAGGGCGCCTGATAATCGGCCGACTCGAGCCCGATCAGCGCGCGGAACATCGCGGCATGCTCGATCGCGAGGTTGAGCACGATGCGGCCGCCGATCGAGCAGCCCATGGCGACCGGGTGATCGAGCTCGAGCGCGCGGCAGAACGCGACGATCATCTCGGTGTAGCCGGCGGTGGTGAGGCGGTAGTCCTCGTTCTCCCATCCCTGCGGCGGCAGCGACTTGCCGTGCCACGGCATGTCGAAGCTCAGCACGCGGAAATGCCGCGTGATCTCCTCGTCCAGCATCAGATGGCGGAATTGCCGGCCGTCCGCGCCCGCGGTGTGCAGGCAGACCAGCGGAATCCCCTCCCCGGCTTGCTCGAAGTAGACGCGATGCGGGCGGCCGCTCAATTCGAGCGTCAGGTAGCGGCCGATGATCGGCTCCAAGGTCGCAGCCATCACCTCGGCTCCGCGAAGATGCGACGGGGAAGCACGAGTAGGTCCTTCACGTATTGCAGGTTGGCCATCAGCGGCTGCAAATCGCCTTCCAGCACGACGGCGCCGCGTTTGCCCAATGCCATGAGGTCGTGCCAACCGGGATCAGGGACCGGCTGCCACAGCCGCCCCCACGCTTCGGCGCCGCCGCGCACGGCAAAGCGCCACGAACTCATCACGAACGGCCCGCGCGCGAACGCCGCGATCCTTCCGGCCGCGATCGTCAGGTCGAATGGGATGGTGCCGATGCCGACCTGGAAGCGGGCGTCGAAGAACGCGCCGCGCCGGACGAGGGTGGGCTCGCAGTCGAGCAGCCGCGGCAACTGCTCGAACGCCGCCGCGAGCCGGTCATTGTCGAAATCGCCTGGCATGCCTCGCCGCCCCGTTCGTTAACCCGAAACATCCACCCCCGGTAATACGTTGTTACGTACTAGCACGTATAACGGGTCCGATGCGATTTGCTGCCGCAGCACATCACCGATCACGTGCCCACCACGCGAAACCTGGAATATGTCAGGCTGCGGGGCCGCAAAGTCATACTGGTCGATCCCAGGCACGGGAAAGTGGTGGACTTCATCTGGAAGCAGTGAGCTTGCCGTCAGTTGGTCTCGGCCAGGACGCGCTCGACCTCCGCCAGCGCCTTGTCCTTCTCCGGCTTTGCCAGCAATGACGCATTGATACCGTTGCGCGCGATGGCCGCGATCTCGTCGCGACCCAGACCCAGCGCAGCGGATGCGGCGAGGTAATTCTGGTTCACATAGCCGCCGAAATAGGCGGGATCGTCGGAATTGACCGTCACCATCAGATCCTTCTCCAGCATCCGCCGCAGCGGGTGATGGGCCAGATCGGCCACGACGCGCAGCCTTACATTGGAAAGCGGGCACACCGTGAGCGGGACGCGCTCGCGCGCGAGCCTTCCCACCAGCGCCTGGTCCTCGACCGAGCGCACGCCGTGATCGATCCGCGCGCAGCCGAGCACGTCGAGCGCCTCCCAGACGTAGCTCGGTGGCCCCTCCTCGCCGGCGTGGGCCGTCAGGAACAAGCCGGCGGCGCGGGCGCGGGCAAATACGTGCTTGAACTTGCTCGGCGGGTTGCCGGCTTCGGACGAATCGAGGCCGACGCCGACGATCCGGTCCCGGAATGGCAGCGCCATATCCAACGTCCGCTCGGCGTCGGCTTCGTCGAGATGACGCAGAAAGCACATGATCAGGCTCGCCTGCACGCCGAGCTCGCGTCCGGCGTCGACGATGGCGCGGTGAAGCCCCCCTATGACCGTGCCGAACGCGATGCCGCGCGAGGTGTGCCCCTGCGGGTCGAAGAACATCTCGACATGCCGGACATTGTCGGCGCGCGCGCGTTGCAGATACGCCCAGGCGAGATCGTAGAAATCCTGCTCCGTGACCAGCACGGACATGCCCTGATAGTAGAGGTCGAGAAAGTCCTGCAGATTGCGGAACCGGTACGCCTCGTGCAGCGCCTCGACCGAGGCATATGGCAGGCGGATGCCGTTACGGCGCGCGAGCGTGAACATCAGCTCCGGCTCGAGGCTGCCTTCGATGTGGATGTGTAGCTCGCATTTCGGCAGGCGCTTGATCAGGGCTTCGGTGTCGGGCATTTCCGGGCCTTATCCTGCAGGTATCGCGGGCGAATGTCGTCGGTCAGCACCGACACGGCCTTGCTCGCGATCGACGCCAGCAGCAGAAAGAATCCGAGCTCGGCGACGTGCCCGAAGTCGGCGATGTAGAAGCTGAACTTCGGCGGTAACAGAAAATAGGCCGCCGCCAAGCCACAGATGAACGAGGTCAGGACCGCTATCGTGCTGCCGTAGTAGATGGCAACGAACATGGTCGGCAGCAGATAACCCATGACGAGATGCTGGGCCGCCAGAAAGAAATCCATCGCGAACAGAAGCATCGTGGACAACAGCACGGCGGCGATCGACGCCACGATCGCGGTCCGCGACTGGTCCCGCAGGCCGTCGGCCCCCCACCCATGGCGTTTGCCGCGCAGACCCATCGGCGCTCCCGGCGACGACAGGCCGCCCCGGCGGGCATGCTAGCCAAAACCGGCACCGCCGGATACTACCGGCGCCGGGCAGGCGTAAATGTCTGCAGAATCCACTGGACCAGGGCTGGACACACCAACGGCAGCGAGTGTCGGCGCCTTGGAGGCTGCTCAGTGCTCGTGCTTCGGTCCCATCGGGACGGCGGCGCCGGCCAGCATCTCGCGGGTTCGGCGGCGCTTTTCGTATTCGGAAATCTGATCGCGATAGAGCCCGAGTACGAACAGGCGAATTGCCGATGACAGGTTGCCGTGTTGCCGGTCGGAATCGATTGCCGCAACGAGATCGGACAAGGTCGTCTCGCGCTCGGCGGCGATCTCCTTCAGCGCCGTCCAGAAAGCGTCCTCCAGGCTCACGCTGGTCTTGTGTCCAGCGATGACGATGGAGCGTTTAGCGACGTGAGATTTCATCGCCCCGTCTCCTGTTCTCGAAGGGCGCACGAACCAGTGTACAGCATTGATGACCCCGGCCACGCTGCTCCGCAATCGTGGCGGAGCGGTATGCGCAACATTCTTTTTTACCTGCGCGGTCTGTGATTACCTGCCACGGTTCCGTCGTACCAGCGGGCGCCGCGGAATACCGCCGCGCCCTTGACTTGATCTTACACCAGGATTGCGGCCGAACCGATGCCGGCGTCGCGCGGCCAGCCATCGAACCACGGTTAAGGTTGACCGGACAGCTGTCGTTTTGCTTGGCATCCGCAATGGCAGCCGCCAACATCGCGCCGCAACAATTAATGATTATCGTCACGGCCCTACGCTTTTTTTCCTGTGCGTGCGTATACTGCTTGCAATATTGCCGGCTCCCCACGACAGCCACGGGAGTCATTGGCCTTAAAGCATAGAGCGAGAGTTCGATGAGACGCGTGCGCCATGTTGCGTTGGTCGCTCACCTCCTATTCCTGCTGTCGCTGGGCGTTGCGTGCGCCGACGGACGTTATGACGGCCAGTGGACCGGTTCTGCGACATCGACCACCCGGCGATGCAGGCCGGCCACCGTGACGTTGAACGTCCAGGGTACGGTCGTGACCGGCCAAGCAAAGTTCGAGATCGACAGCCCCAACATCAACGGCACGGTTTTCGAAGACGGCACCTTCGGAGCCACGATCGGTTTCCAGCAACTGACCGGGAAATTCACCGCCGACAAGTTTGAAGGAACCTTCAAGAGCTCCTATTGCGAATGGCTGATGCAGCTCAGGCACATGAGGCAGGTGCCCGTGAGGCAACCCTGACGACATCGAGCGCAATGTGCCCAGAATTCTGTGAATTCCGTGCGCAAATGTAGGTCTAAATTTACCAGCGAGGTTTCTACATACCGCAAGAAGTGACAGGATACCGCCAGTAACTCACCGCAAGGGCTACGCGTTTCGTGGCGCTGGCGTATGCTGATCACCCGCGTCGACCATACCGACTGCCGCCGAAGCGATTGGTGTCACCGGAGCGAGAGTTCGATGAAGCGCCTGCTTTACGTCGCATCGATCGCTTCCTTGCTGCTGTTGTCGCAGCCCGGCGATGTCTACGCCGACGGTCCCTACGACGGCGAATGGACGGGGTTCGCGATCTCGACGGGCAAGCGGTGCAAGCAGGCCGCCGTCACGCTGAACGTTGCCGGCAACGTTGTGGTCGGCCAGGCGAAGTTCGAGGCCGATGCGCCCAACATCCACGGGACGGTCTGGGCCGACGGCACGTTCGGAGCCACCATCGGCTTCCAACACCTCACCGGAAAATTCATCGACGACAAATTCTCGGGCACCTTCAAGAATGCCGAGTGCATTTGGAAATTGTTCCTCACGCGCATGAAGCTGCCGCCCGAGACGAATGCGGTCATGGCACGTCGGTGAGCGACGCAACTGTACGCTCGTCATTTAAAGAATTTGTCGCGGTAGAGCCCGCGTCGATAGCGGTCCCGCAGCGCAGTCGGCATTGGCAAATTTCACATTTCTGAAAAAACAGACTGCGCCGGCTTGTGACGGCCCCACCGTTCTCGGCAAAATCGAGACCGGGAAGCGGGAGGCAGAACGGTGTGCGTCGCAGGCACTTCGGAGTAGTCGCGGTCGCTAGCCTTTCACCGCCTTCTTGCGCAACCGAGCGAACACGCCAGCGAGCCGGAGGCGCGATGACAAACGACCCGACCGGGCGCGAAGAACGGAAGGAGGCTGTGCGATGACGGCCCAGAAGAGCGATGCGGAATTCTTCAAGGAACGCGGCTTCGGCCTCACCATGGGCTTTGGCGAGCGGCCGGCATTGCTGGTGGTCGACCTGGTCAAGGCGTTCACCGATTCCAGCCGCATGCTGGGCGCCAACCTCGATGCGCAGGTGGCCGCGACCCGTGATCTGCTCGAGGCGGCGCACGGGCGCGACATTCCAATCATTTTCTCCACCGTGCGCTACGACGAGGCCGATCTGCGCGATGCTGGTATCTGGGCGCTCAAGCAGAAGGGCTGCGTCACGCTGGCGCGCGACACCGACGGGCACGAAATCGACCCGCGGCTCGATTTCAAGCCGGGCGACAGCCTGCTTCTGAAAAAATATGCCTCGTGCTTCTTCGGCACCGATCTGGTGCCGCGGCTCACCAGCCGCCGCGTCGACACGCTGATCATAGTCGGATGCACGACCAGCGGATGCGTGCGCGCCAGCGCGGTCGACGCGCTGCAGAACGGCTTCCGGCCGATGGTGGTGCGCGAAGCCGTCGGCGACCGCTCGGTCGCGGCGCACGAGCAGAGCCTGTTCGACCTGCATGCCAAATATGCCGATGTCGTCTCCCTGGAGGAGACGCTGCAGTACCTGCGGACCATCGGCCACAACCGCACTGGAGGAGCAACCTCATGACCGCGCCGACCGAGCACGACCGTTTCGATTTTTCGCCGATCGTCGACCGCCCGCCGCTGCGCTGGCCCAACGGCGCCCGTGTCGCACTCTGGGTCATCCCCAACATCGAGCATTTCCTGTTCGATCGACCCTCGACGTCGGTCACCATGGCGACGATCGGGATGGTTCCCGACGTGCTCAATTATTCATGGCGCGACTACGGCGTGCGCGTCGGCATATGGCGCCTGATGGATGTGATGGAAAAGCACGGCGTGAAGGGCACCGTGGCGCTCAATTCCGATGTCTGCGCCAAGTACCCGCGCATCATCGAGGCCGGCAACAAGCTCGCTTGGGAATGGATGGGCCACGGCACCAACAATTCGACCATGATCAACAAGCAGCCGGAGGACGAGGAGCGTGCCTTGATCAAGCAGGTGGTCGACACGATCGCGAAGGCGACCGGCCGGAAGCCGCGCGGCTGGCTGGGCCCGGCGCTCACGGAATCGCATCGGACGCTCGATATCCTCGCCGAGAACGGCATCGACTACGTCGGCGACTGGGTGAACGACGAGCAGCCCTATCCGATGCGCGTCAAGTCGGGGCAGATGTTCTCGCTGCCCTACTCGATCGAAATCAACGACATTCCGGCCTTCCTCGAGATGCGGCGCAGCGGCGAGGAGTTCGCGCGGATGATCTGCGATCAGTTCGACGGGCTCTACGAGGACGGCGCCAAGAGCGCGCGCGTCATGGCGATTTGCCTTCATCCGTTCCTGATCGGCCATCCGCACCGCAGCAAGTACTTCGACCAGGCACTCGCCCACATCCGCAAACGCCAGGACGTGTGGCTCGCCACGGGAGCGCAGATCGTCGACGCGTACAAAGCTGCGACCGGAACCTCCGGGAGCTAGCGAGCCTCGCTCATTTCGGAGGATCGCGCCGAATGATCTCGTTGATCCACTGTCCGATCGCATCGATCACTTGCTTGTCGGCATAGGCGGCGCTGTGAAACAGACCGACCGATCGATTTGACGGATTGAATTGACCGAGCGTCGATGAGCCGGGTGGCGACACCTCGACCGACAGCTCCATCAGGGGCGCGATGAGAATTGCTTCGGGGCCGAACGGCATCAGCAGCAAGGAGACCGGCATCAACAGCACGCCCGCGGCGAGCTGCTGGCTCAACTCCGCGGCTGCGCGAAGACGTTTCGATTGCCAGTTGGGTCCCGACCAGGTGAAAGCACAAAATTGCAGGGTCGGCCCGAGCACTTGCCGAAGCTGACGGCAAAACAGGGAGTCGTCCTTCACCCATGCGGCTCTTCTCGCCCAGGTGCCATGAACGAGGGTGATGCAGCACGGCGGGACAGGCATTCGAACCACGTACCCGAAATTCCTAACTGCACCAGAGTTGCTGGCGCGAACGCTCGGCTTCATCGGTGCCTGCGCATTGATCACGCTGGCGGTCGGGATTTTCGCCGCTCTCTTTGTATTCAAACGTGACCCGGATGACGACAAGAACAAGTCCGCGCGAAAATCCAGGCGCACATCGAAATACGAGCCTGAGGCCAACGCGTTTGGCCTGGTCTGTACGCCTGCCGAACCAGGTTCTCCTGGCAAGCCGGTGTGATGCAAGAGATCAGCGCGCCGCTAGGCCGATCAAAGCGCAAATGAATCGAACGCCGACCAGAACTGCGCGCGATAGCGGTCCTGCTCCATCAGCAGTTCGTGCTTGGCGCCGGCGACAACGGTACGGGAAACCGCATCCGACCGGCTGGCGAACAGCTCGCTCGCGGCCAGGCCGGTGATCCGATCCCCGCCGGGAGCGACGATCAGCGAAGGCTCGCGGATCTTCGGCGGATACGCGGCGTCGGCGAACTCGTGCACGACGTCGAGGGCGGCGTCCATCCAGGCGATTGTCGGGGAGCCGATGCCCAATTCGGGCTCGGCCGCCACGATCGCAGTGTTGCGGGCGTAGCGTCCCGGGTCGGAGGTGCGCCGATTG
>Ga0126382_10000053_pt1 | contig 34660 bp, 27 predicted proteins | sample PanSoiMetPlot_30_FD_92548 | JGI IMG/M metagenome (GOLD analysis project Ga0126382, IMG submission 92548) | Tropical forest soil microbial communities from Panama - MetaG Plot_30 | ecosystem: Environmental > Terrestrial > Soil > Tropical forest > Bulk soil | place: Panama | collected 2016-02-17
AAGCTCGCCGGCGGCACCATGCGGTCGTAGGTGACGGCGGCGCGCGCATCGTCGAGCTGCAGGAGAAAGCCGGCATCGACGATCATCTTGTATTCCGTGCGCATCGCCGCGCCGATGGCGACGAGGCATTCCTCGTCGCTCTTGTAGTACTCGTTCTTGCGGTCGGGGATGACGCTCGCCGGCGCCGCCACCGGCATGAACGCCTCCTCGACCTTCACGCCGTTGAGGGCAGCCTTGAAGTTGTCGATGTCGCGCTGGAGCTCCGCCTGTCCGGTATAGCTGATGGGGCCGACACAGACTGAATCGCTGGTGGTCGCCACCACCTCCCGGGCGTCAAGCTCGGCGTAGAACTCGGCGAAGCGCTCCCGGTCGGCGCCGCGCTGGAATGGATTGGCCCCCGGCTTGACCGGGCGCCGCTCGAAGCCGCTCAGCCGCTCGAGCACGTATTGCGACCAGCTGATGGATTTTCCGAACTCACCATCGCTGACCACGTCGACGCCGGCCTCCGCCTGCCGTCGCACCACGTCAGCCACCGCACCCGTCACGCAGGCTTGATAGGCCTTCTCGTCGTAAGGCTTGCCCGCCTGCCTGGCGCGCAGGAACTCCTGCAGCGGCTGCGGCCGGATCAAGCTGCCGACATGGGTGGTGAGGATTCGATTGGTGCTGCGTTTCATCTTGCTCTTCGTTGCTGGATGGAAAAAACGGTGCGCGCTTCTAGCAGCCAAGACGGCTACAAGCCAAATCGCGCACTGCGAGCGGGCGGCTGCCCACTTGAATGGGCGTCACTCGCTCGGCTGCGACGCCTTTGCGATGTCAGCGATGGCGGCATGATCGGGCTCGAAGCCGAGCCCCGGCGCGTCGGGCAGCGTCAACCAGCCGTCCTTCGGCTCGGGCAGGCCGCGGTAGATTTTCCGGCAGAGCTCGATGGCAAGATAATGCATCTCGACGAAGGTGCCGTTGGCGACGCCGGCCTGCAGATGCATGTTGTGGTAGGGCCAGGCGCCACCGTTGGCGAGCGGCACGTTGAACCCGGCGGCGAGCCCCGCGATCTTGAGACACTGCGTAAAGCCGCCGCTGCTCACCACGTTGGGCTGCACGTAGTCCACCGCTTCGTTGAGCAGCAGATCGCGGAAACGGAAGATCAGGCCCTCGTTCTGGCCGCAGGCGAGCGGCATGCCGGTCGCCTTGCGCAGCTGGGCCATCTGCAGCACGTCGTTCTGGGTGATCGGCTCCTCGAAGAACGAGATCCCGTAGGGCTTCACCATCTCGGTGAGCCGCGTGGCATGATAGAGATCGAGGCTGCAATTGGCATCGATATAGAGCTCGACGTCCGGCCCGACCGCCTCGCGTACGGCACGAACGCGCGCCGCGTCCTCGCGGATCACCTCCGAAAGCGGTCGGGTCTCGCGCCGCCGCAGCGCCTCGTGGCCGACGACCATCTTCAACCGCCGATAGCCTTGCGACACCCACAGCTTGGCCGCGGCGGCAAGCTGCTCGCGGTCGAAGAAGTTGAAGCCGAAGGTGGCATAGAGCGGCACGCGGGCGCGAGCACCGCCCATGAGCCGCCACACCGGCTGACCGAGCGCCTTGCCCTTGATATCCCAGAGCGCGATGTCGACGGCCGATAGGCCCTGCGCGGCGAAGCCGGTCTGCCCACGGGGCATCAGGAGCCAATAGAGCTTGTCCCAAACGAGCTCGTGCGCCAGCGGGTCGTCGCCCTTGATGGCCGGCGCAATGACCCGGTTCACGATCTCGGCGATGACGGTCTCGCGGGTGATCGCCGCCAGACCATGGCCGGTGATGCCGGCATCGGTCTCGACCTCGACGAAGCAGGCTTCGAGCGACGATTCGCGGTCGATGCCGGGCAGCGAAATGTGCAGCGGCACGTTGAGCGGCGTGGCCGCGACGCGGACGATTTTCATGGATTACGCGACTTCCGGGTGGTTGGCGGGAGCTATCGGATGATCTCACCACCAATTGGCGCGCTGGCGCAACGCCGCGTTGGCGGCCGCGGCCTCTCTCGTGACTTGCGCGGCATTCAAGGCGATGAGCTTGCCGTTGCGCTTGAGGATGCGGCCGTCCACCATCACTGTGTCAACGTTCGACGGTTGCGCCGCTGTCACCAGCATATGCGCGGGATCGCCGAATACCCCGAGGTTGATGTCGCGGGTGGACACCATGATGAGGTCGGCGCGCTTGCCCGGCTGCAGCGTGCCGACCTTGTCGGCGATGCCCATGGAGCGCGCGCCCTCGATGGTGGCGAGCTCGAGCACGCGGCGGGCCGTGAGCTTGAACTCGTTCTCGCTCTTACCGTTCTCGATGTTCTGGATGAACTTCATGATGCCGAACATGTCGGCGTTGCCGGTGAGCTCGACGGTATCGACCGACAATCCGACCGGGATGCCCGCGGCGATGAGATTCGCGGTCTGCGGCAGGCCGAAGCCGATGCGCAGCTCGCTGGTCGGTGACAGGCTCACCGAGGCGCCGGCATCCTTGATCGCGCTGATTTCCTCCGGCGTCAGCACGACGCCGTGAATGATCTGCATGTCCTTGGCGAGGAGACCGGCCTTGGCGATAGTGGCAACCTGACCAACGGCAGCGCGCGAGCCGCTGGCATGGACTGAGATCGGCAGGCCGAGCTTGCGGGCCGCTTCGATCTCGGCCTTGTAGATCTCCGGCGGAATGGCGGTGGCGGGATTGTTGCCGCCCATGCCGCGCCACGCGAGCCCAAGCGTGATCAGCCCCTCGCCGGCATATTTCTGCCAGTCGCGCTCGAGCTGCTGCAGATCGTTGAGCGCGATGCCCTGGCTGTTCGACATGCCCTGCGCGCCGCCATAGGAGAAGCGCGCACGCAGCCCGGATTCGCGTAGCGCCCGCAAGTCCTGGTCCGCATAGTCGAGTGAACGGATATTGTGGCACCAGTCGTGCACGAAGGTGATGCCGTTGTTGATCGCCTCGGCTGCCGCCAACCGGGTGCCCTGATACATGTCCGCCGGCTCGTATTTCTGTCCGAGCGCTGCGGTGGTGCGGAAATAGCCGAGGTCGGGCTTGTCGCCCGACATGCTGCGCAACAGCGTATTCCACATGTGCCAATGGGTTTCGATCAGTCCCGGCAGCACGATCGTGCCGGCGCCGTTGATCGGGATCGCGCCGGGCGCGTTGAGCTTCGGACCGACGGCGAGGATCACACCGTCCCGGATGTGCACGTCGGCGTCCTTGATGTCGCCGGTGCCGGGCTCCATCGTCATGACGTAGGCGTTGCGAATAATGATGTGGCCACGCATCGGCAGCTTGGACTTGGGCGCGGGCGCGCCGAGCGCCGGCGCAAGCCCTGCCAGTCCCAGGGCGCCCAATGCGGCACCGCCCTTGAGGACGCGGCGCCGGTTCAATCTCGACGTTGCGGCCATGGTCCAATCCCTCCCGCGCACGATCTCGCTGTTCTTACCGCCGGCGATTGTTCAATAGCCGCGGCGAAAATGAAAGCGGTAAGCGTGCTTGCGGGAAGGTGCCCACCGGCAATATTGGCGGGGCGGTCGATCCGCCACTACGCATGCCTGCCCGATGGCTGGGGCGGCGTTACCGGCGCCGCCCCAAGTACCAGCCTATGGCGAAAAACACGACTGCAACGACCGCCGCAGCGATGCCGTGCTTCACATGGATACGCACCGAGCCGGCCTCGAAGCCCGGCACAAAACCGGGGAGCGAGCCCGCCGGCACCACCCAGTAGACGACCGCCACGACTGCGAATGCCAGTCCTAAGATGATTGCGATGGTACGCATGTGCGACTGCTCCCCGACGCGACTATGATGATGGGACGATGGCGAGACGTGCGACGCGGAGTTCTTATTCCCTGGCGCGGCACGTGACAATGCCCGGCAGCTGCGCGGCCGAACGACGATGTCTTCTTGTCACGACCACGTCATGGCCCTTGCCGAAGGGTGCAAGCGAGCTATGCTTTTGCCGCTCTGGGAGGTTGCGACGCGGGAGGAAAAGAAAATGTCCGCACATCTTTGGCGGCTCGTGATCACTGCTCCGATTCTGGCGCTGGGCTTGGGCCCGGCGGCCGATGCAGCCGAGCTCAATCCGGCTGCCCTGGTCTACCAGCTGCCCGACCAGATCAAATGGAGTCCGCCAAGCATCGCGGGCTCACAGAATTCGATCATGGTCGGCGACCCGTCCAAGCCGGGGCTCTATGTCGTACTCAACAAGTGGCTGAAGGGAAACCATTTCAGCACGCCGCACTTCCATCCGAACGACCGCTTCATCACGGTGCTCAGCGGCACGTGGTGGGTGGGCAGCGGACCGACCTTCGACACCGACAACAGCGTCCCCATGCGGGCGGGCACTTTCGTCACCCACTATGGCAAGCAAGTGCACTGGGACGGCGCCAAGGACGAGGACGCCGCGCTGCTGATCTTCGGCGAGGGCCCTGGAACGAGCACCCGGGCGGAGCAGACCGCTGGCAAGCTCGCGAGCCTCGATCCCAAGGCGGTCGCCTACACCTCACCGGACCAGTACAAATGGCGTGACCCGACCGGCGCCGCCGGCACCAATCAGGTCGTCCTCTCGGGCGATCCGACCAAGCCCGGGCCCTACGTCGTGCTGAACCGGTTCAAGCCGGGCAACTTTAGCAAGCCGCACTTCCATCCCAACGACCGCTTCATCACCGTGATCAAAGGCACCTGGTGGGTCGCGACCGGCAACAAGGTCGACAAGGAGAACATGGTGCCGATGCCGACCGGCAGCTTCGTCACGCATTTCGGCAAGCAGGTGCATTGGGACGGCGCCAAGGACGAGGAGGCCTGGGTGCTCATCGTCGGCGATGGACCCGGGACCCTTACTCTCGCCGAGGAAGCCAAATAGGCCCGGTGATCCGGGGGGCGCCGTAATCCTACGCGGCGCTCCTGGTCACCAGCGGGTCGATGAGCGACGCGGCCTCGCCCTGGAGCACGAGATCGAGCGCGGCGACCTCGACGCGATTCCGCCCGCGGGCCTTGGCGAAGTAGAGCGCCTGGTCCGCCTGGGCGAGGAGCTCGGGAACGTCGAGCGGCTGATCCCGGCTGACCGCCATGCCGATGCTGACCGTGGCGCCGACGGGGCGCCCGTCGATTTCCATGGCGGCTTCGGCGAAGACCGAGCGGATGCGCTCAGCCAGTGCCAGCGCTTTTTCGCGGCTGGCGTCGTAGAGCACGGCCGCGAATTCCTCGCCGCCGAGACGGCCGAAGAGATCGCACGGCCGCAGATGCGCCTTCGCCGTGGCGACGAAGACCTGCAGCGCCTGGTCGCCGATCGCGTGACCGAACCGGTCATTGATCGATTTGAAATGATCGAGGTCGATCAGCAGCACGGCAACGGGGCGCGGGTCGGCACTGTGGCGCTTCATCAGCCCGTTGCCGCCCTCCAGGAACGAGCGCCGATTGGCGATCCCGGTGAGCGGATCCACCATGGCCGCGATCCGGTGCTGAAACTCGGTCCGCTCCTTGGCCATCGCCAGCAGGATGAAGGCGATCGAGATGGTGAACAGCAGCGCCTCGAAGCTGAGCACCGTGAGCCATACGCTGCCGAATATCTCGTTGGTGGGCGACCACGGCAGCATGGCGGCGAGCGGCGTGCGCAGGAGGAACAGCGAGCCGTGCGCGAACAACATGCAGATCGCAGGCCAACGCGACACCAGCGGCTCGCTGCGCCCGCGCCAGAACTCGTAGGCCGTGAGCCAGGTGTAAGTGGTGATGATGCCCGTGGCGAGCAGGAAGCGCAGCTCGAGCTGGCCGCTGAAGCTCGGAAGGTGCGCGATGACGATCCACGCCACCGGACCCGCGACCAGGTACATCGGCAATACCGGGCGCCCGTCGAACACCCGCGCCCCGGTCCAGGTGACGGCGAAGCTCAGGAACAACAGCGCGTTGGCGAGATCGATCGAGATCGCGCCGCTGACGGTGCTGTACATGCCGAAGAGCACGATCGAGAGTGCGCGCAGCAGATGTGCGAATCCCCACCATGCGACGCCGCGGATCTGCGTGTTCTGGAACCACGCGAACAGCAGCAGCAGTCCGAGAATCCCCTCGACGTAAATCGTGACGAGAAAAAGCGTATTAACGTCGAGAGTCATCGGGCAACTGAACCGTCCCGCAAGGCCGAGGGAACTTTCTCACCATCCCCGCTTACCTTTCGGGCGGCAAAAAAAGCATGAATACTTGTGCAGTGCGATAGCCAAACCCCGGTTATGGTTTCGCTGACCTTTCGCTTTTGAAGTCAATTCGAATGAACCGGACGCCGGCCTCAAAGCTGCTCTGCAGCTGCATTGCGATGCTTTCGCTGGCGCTCGCCGTCCCGGCCGCCGCACAGAGCCCTGCAGAGTTCTACAAGGGCAAGAGCCTCGAGCTCTATATCAGCTCCAGCGTCGGCGGCGGCTACGATGCCTATGCGCGCATGCTGGCGCGTCACATCGGCCGCTTCATCCCGGGCAATCCCGTCGTGGTGGCGAAGAACATGGAGGGCGCCGGCGGTCTGCGGCTCGCCAACTTCCTCTACAACGCCGCGCCGCGAGACGGCACGACCTTCGCGACCATCTATCGCGGCACCGTCTTCGACCCGCTGCTCGGCGGCAAAGGCGCGCAATTCGACGCCACCAGATTCGCGTTCATCGGCAGCGCCAATGACGAGGTCAGCGTGTGCGTGACGTGGCACACCACAGGTATCGCCAGGTTCGAGGACGCGTTGACCAAGGACGTCGTGGTGGGCGCCAGCGGGCCGAGCGCCGACAGCTATCAATTCCCGAAGATCGTCAACGGCGTGCTCGGCACCAGGTTCAAGATCGTTGCCGGCTATCCCGGCGGCAACGACATCGATCTCGCCCTCGAGCGCCGCGAGGTGCAGGGCCGCTGCAGCTGGTCCTGGACCAGCCTGAAGGCAACGCGGCGATCGTGGCTCGACGAGAACAAGATCAACATCCTGTTCCAGATGGGCCTCTCCAAGCATCCGGATCTTCCGGAGATTCCGCTCGTCATCGATCTCGCGCGAACCGAGGAGGACAGGGCCGTGCTGCGGCTCGTCTTTGCCCGCCAGGTCATGGCTTGGCCCTATCTCGCCCCGCCGGGTGTCCCGACCGATCGCACGGGCGCGCTGCGAAGGGCCTTCATGGACACGATGAAGGACAGGGATTTCCTCGCCGATGCCGACAGGTCACGGCTCGAGGTTCGGCCGGTGGCCGGCGAGGACATCCAGCGGCTCGTCGCCGAGGTCTATGGCACGCCGGCTGCCATCACCCGGCGGACGGCCGACATGCTGAAATAGGCCGCGTGTAAACCAATGGCACGCTTGTCGGACGAAAGTGGGGTCATCTCGAGGCGCATGTCCTTTTCGGAAAGCCGGTTTCCACTTTCCCGGGACATGCGTTAGGTTCGGCCGCCCTCCAGACATTCGGATCGAGCCCAGATGCAGATCAACGACGGAATCATCGGAGCCATCGGCAACACGCCGTTGATCGCGCTCAAGCGCGCCTCCGAGGCCACCGGCTGCACCATCCTCGGCAAGGCCGAATTCATGAATCCCGGCCAGTCGGTAAAGGACCGCGCCGCGCGCCAGATGATCCTGGAAGCGGAGAAGCGCGGCGAGATCAAGCCGGGCGGGCTGGTGGTCGAAAGCACCGCGGGCAACACCGGCATCGGACTCGCGCTCGTCGCCAATGCGCGCGGCTACCGCACCCTGATCGTCATCCCCGAGACCCAGAGCCAGGAAAAAAAGGACATGCTACGGCTATGCGGGGCCGACCTCGTGGAAGTGCCGGCGGTCCCCTACGGCAATCCCAACAATTATCAGCACATCGGCCGGCGGCTGGCGGATGAGCTACGCAAGAACGAGCCCAACGGCGTCCTGTTCGCGGACCAATGGAACAACCTCGACAACCGCAAAGCGCACTACGTCTCGACCGGTCCCGAGATCTGGCAACAGACCGGCGGCAAGGTGGACGGCTTCATCTGCGCGATCGGCACCGGCGGCACCATTGCGGGCGTCGCCAGCTATCTGCGCGAGAAGAAGCAGGACATCATGATTGGAGTCGCTGATCCCAAGGGCGCGGCCATGTACAACCTGTTCGCGCACGGCGAAGCCAAGGCGTCGGACGGCGGCTCGATCACCGAGGGCATCGGTCTTGGCCGCGTCACCCGCATCATCGAGGATATCAAGGTCGACAAGCCCTATCTGATCCCCGACGAGGAGGCCGTGCCGGTCATCTTCGACCTGCTCGAGCACGAGGGACTCTGCATGGGCGGCTCGACCGGCATCAACGTGGCAGGAGCAATACGCCTCGCCCGCGACATGGGACCGGGGCACACCATCGTGACGATCCTTGCCGACTATGGCTCGCGCTATCAGTCGAAGCTGTTCAATCCGGAATTCCTGCGCGCCAAGCGCCTGCCGGTGCCCGATTGGCTCGAACGCCGAACGACCGTGAAAGTGCCTTATGCCAAGGCGTAATCATGTGAACTCGAACCACTGATTGACCATGCTGACCGACTGCCTGTTTCGCGAAGACAGCTATCTCAAGGAATGCAGCGCCACGGTGTTGGGCCTTACCGATGCCGGCGGCATCGTGCTCGACCGCACCGTGTTCTATGCGGCATCCGGCGGCCAGCCGGCCGACCGTGGCGTGCTGACGACAGCCACCGGCGACGCCGTGTTGATCGAAGGCGCAAGCTTCACCGATGCCGGCAAGACCGTCATCGCGCATCTGCCGGCGGCCGCCACCGGGCTGAGCCTCAAGGTGGGCGAGCCCGTCCATGCCGTCATCGACTGGGACCTGCGTTACGCCCATATGCGCATACACACCGCGCTGCACCTGCTGTCCGCCGTGCTGCCCTATCCGGTGACCGGCGGCGCGATCGGCGACAAGGACGGACGTCTCGACTTCGACATTCCCGAAGCCGGTCTCGACAAGGACGAGATCACCCAGAAGCTCGCGAAGATGATCGCAGCCGGCGCCGAGGTGCGGTCGAGCTGGATCACTGACGCGGAGCTCGACGCCAAGCCAAACCTGGTCAAGACCATGTCGGTGAAACCGCCGATGGGCACCGGCCGTGTGCGCCTGATCGAGATCGTCGGATACGACCTGCAGCCGTGCGGCGGCACCCATGTGCATTCGACCAGTGAAATCGGCGCGGTGCGCGTGACGCAGATCGAGAAGAAGGGCAAGCTGAACCGCCGGGTGCGGATCGCGTTCGCGTGAGCGCGGTCGAGGGCGACACGAAGCCACAATGTGGGAGCTTGGACATGTCGAGTGAAATCCCCTCCTCCCGCTGGCTGATGAGCACGGACCAGCTTGCCCAGCGCCTGGGCGCGCCCGATACGACAGTGGTCGACGGCTCCTTCTATCTTCCCGCGCTCAAGCGCGACGCCAAGGCCGAGTATCTGGCCGCCCACGTTCCCGGCGCGGTGTTCTTCGACATCGACGCCATCGCCGACCACTCCACGACCTTGCCGCACATGCTGCCCAGCGCCGCGCAGTTCTCGCAGGACGTTGGCACGCTCGGCGTCGGCAACGACGACACCATCGTGGTCTATGACGGAGCCGGTCTGGGCGGCGCACCGCGGGTATGGTGGACGCTTCGTACGTTCGGCGCCAAGAACGTGTTCATTCTCGATGGCGGCCTGCCGAAATGGCAAGCGGAAGGCCGGCCCGTCGAGGCCGGCGAGGTCAAGCGGGCGCCGCGCAAGTTCGATGCCGCGCTCAACGCGGCGGTGGTCGCAAACGTGTCCGACGTGCAGCGCGCGCTGGCGCAGAAGTCCGCCCAGGTCGTGGACGCGCGGCCCGCCAACCGCTTCCTTGGGCAGGCGCCGGAACCGCGCGCGGGCGTACGCCCCGGCCATATGCCCGGCGCGCTCAACGTGCCGGTCACGGAGCTGATCGAGAGCGGCAGGCTTGTCTCGCGCGAGCGGATTGCCGAACGCTTCGCGGCCGGCGGTGTCGACCTCTCGAAGCCGGTCATCACCAGCTGCGGGTCTGGCGTCACGGCGGCCACGTTGTGGTTTGCGCTCGACGCGCTCGGCAAGGAGCCCAAGGCGCTCTACGACGGCTCCTGGACCGAATGGGGCGCGCGCAACGATCTCCCGATCGAACCAAAGCCCGAGTAATGGCGCGCGGCAAAGCCCCGACCGCAATCGTCACTGGGGCAGCGCACGGCATTGGCCGCGCGATCGCACGTCGTCTGCTCGATGATGGTTGGCGCGTGGGCGTGGTGGATCTGCCGAAGTCGGGGCTCACACGGGCCCATGCCGCTCATGGCCGCCACGTCGCCGTGATCGAGGGCGATGTGGCGGACGAGGAGACCGCGCAACGAGCGGTCGCGGCGGTCACGGACCAATTCGGCCGGCTCGATGCGCTCGTCTCCAATGCGGGCATCATGATCCGTAAGCCCTTGCGCCAGCTCACGCTCGCCGAGTGGCGAAAGGTTCTCGACACCAATCTGACGGCCGCATTCCTGTTTGCCCGCGCCGCCGAGAAGCCGCTGCGCGCGGCGGGCGGCGCTATCGTGACCGTCGCCTCGACCCGCGCCCTGATGTCCGAGCCCAACACGGAATCCTATTCCGCCTCCAAGGGCGGGCTGCTGGCGCTCACCCATGCACTGGCCATCAGCCTAGGCCCGAATGTGCGGGTCAACTGCATCAGCCCCGGTTGGATCGTCACCAACCCCAACGAGAAATTGCGCCGCAAGGACCACCTGCAACACCCCGTTGGGCGAGCCGGGCGGCCCGAGGACATCGCGGAAATCGTCGCCTTCCTTATCGACCGCCAGCGTACGGGCTTCATCACCGGCGCCAATTTCGTCATCGACGGCGGGATGACCAGGAAAATGATCTACCTGGAATAGTTGGTCGCTATAGATTGCCGTTTCCCCCTTTTGAAGAAGCGGAGAAGAATTATATTGTCGGGCGCAAGGTTGGAGGGGATTCGGAAGTCCCCGCATCGACGAGGCAGCCTGATGATCTTTCGCCAGCTCTTCGACAGCGTGTCGGGCACTTACACCTATCTGCTCGCCAGCCGGCGCGGTGGTGAGGCGCTGATCATCGATCCCGTGCTGGAGAAGGTCGATCGCTACATCCAGCTGGTGAGCGAGCTCGATCTGAAGCTGGTCAAGGCCGTCGACACCCACCTGCATGCCGACCACATCACCGGGCTCGGCGCATTGCGCGACCGCACCCACTGCATCACCGTGATGGGTGAGCACAGCAAAGTAGACGTGGTGTCGATGCGGCTGTCGGAGGGCGACAAGCTCACGATCGAAGGCGTGGCGCTCGACGTGCTCTATACACCCGGTCACACCGATGATTGCTACAGCTTCCTGATGCGCGACCGCGTGTTCACCGGCGACACCCTGTTGATCCGTGGCACCGGCCGCACCGATTTCCAGAACGGCGATTCCCGCGCGCAATACGATTCGATCTTCAACAAGCTGCTGCGCCTGCCCGACGAGACCATGGTATTCCCGGCCCACGACTACAAGGGCGAGACAGTCTCGACCATCGGCGAGGAAAAGGCGTTCAATCCGCGCCTGCAGGTGAAATCGATCGACGAATATGCCGACCTGATGAGCCGCCTCAACCTGCCCAACCCGAAGATGATGGACGTCGCGGTGCCCGCCAACATGCGCGTCGGGCTGGCCCAGGCGGAGATCGCGCGACGCGGCTGGGCGATGAGCGCGACCGAAGCCATGCCGCTCGCGGGCACGCCGAACGTGACGCTGGTCGATCTGCGGGAACGCACCGAGCGCGAGAAGCACGGCGTCATCCCGGGATCGCTGCACGCCCCCTACCCCGACCTCGCCGCCAATGTCCGTCCCGGCGGCATGCTGCACGAGCTCGCCCGCGCGACCGGCAAGCGCATCGTCTTCTACTGCGCCTTCGGGGAGCGCTCGGCGATGGCGGTGCAGGCGGCGCAGGACGCGGGCCTCGCCTCCGCCTGTCATATTCAGGGCGGCATTGACGCCTGGAAGAAGGCCGGCGGCTCGCTGGCGCGCTGATATCGGCCTGATCCAATCTGCAATCCGGGCAGCTTAAACGCTTGCTTCTGCGAGACTTTCGGGACGCGGCGGCGGCGATTGAGTAGTCCCGATCGTTACGGTCAACGCTTCCTTTACATTAATCGCCGATTGTACGGCGCCTCGTCGGCAATTTTCGGCCGCAACATGAGCCATTCCACGGTTTCCTCCCGGTCATTTCAGAGCGGCCAAATGCAAGACAGCGGCAGCTTCGCGTGGCGGCTCATTCTCCCGCTTCCGCTGACGATCCTGCTCGCGATCCTATTGATCTGGGCGATCGTCCCTCGCATCGTCGCCAGCGTCGCCGTCAATGACGCCGTTCTCGCCAACCAACAGGCCGCCGCTGAGCTCAAGATCATCCGGGCGTATTACTCGGACAACGTGGTCAACAAGGTCGTCAAGGGCGGGACGTTCAAGGCCACTCACGATCACCAGGTCAACAACGCGGCGATTCCGCTGCCGGCGACCTTCCTTCACGACCTGAGCGGCGCCCTCAAGAGCAACGACTCGACCATCAGCCTCTACAGCCAATATCCGTTTCCGGACCGCAAGGACCGCAAGCTCGACGCGTTTCAGACCGAGGCCTGGGCCTTTCTCAACGCGCATCCCGATGAAACATTCTCGCGCGTGGAAACTCGCGACGGGCGCGAGGTCGTGCGTGTGGCGGTGGCAGACAAGATGTCGAGCCAATCCTGCATCAACTGCCACAATTCCGATCCACGATCGCCGAAGACCGATTGGAAGCTCAACGACGTGCGCGGCGTCATCGAGGTCGATTCGACGATCGACGCTCAGCTCGCCCACGGCGCGGCGCTGACGCGGTGGATGGTGGCCGGCGCGGGAGCGATCGGCCTGCTCCTGATCGGCGTGACGCTGTTCATGACGCGGGGCGTCACCTCTCCCATCCGGGTCATGGTCCGCGACATGCAGAAGCTCGCGGCCGGCGATTTCAACGTGGTCCTGCCCGGGCTCGACCGCAACGACGAGATCGGCGCTATGGCGCACGCCGTCGAGCAGTTCAAGGCCAAGGCGATCGAGCGTGCGCGCCATGAGGCCGATCAGGAGGACGCGGCGAAGCGGGCCGCCGCCTCCGAGCGCAGGACCGAGATGCATCGGCTGGCGGACGGGTTCGAGGCCGACGTCGGCAACATCGTCACCTCGGTGTCGCGGCTGTCGAACGAGCTCGAGGGCGCCGCGAGCACACTCACCAGCAATGCCGACACCACGCGACAGCTCTCGGACGTCGTCGCGGGCGCCTCGCAGGAGGCCTCCGTCAACGTGCAGTCGGTCGCCCACGCGACACACGAGCTGACCAGCTCGGTATCCGAAATCAGCCGGCACGTGCAGGAGTCGAGCCGCATCGCCACCGACGCCGTCCATCAGGCGGACCAGACCGACAGCCGCATCGCCGAGCTGTCGAAAGCCGCCACCCGTATCGGTAACGTGGTGAAGCTCATCACCGATATCGCCGAGCAGACCAACCTCCTGGCGCTCAACGCCACCATCGAAGCCGCGCGCGCGGGCGAGGCCGGCAAAGGCTTTGCCGTGGTGGCGGCGGAAGTGAAGACGCTCGCCACCCAGACCGCGAAGGCGACCGACGAGATCAGCGCGCAGATCGCCGAGATGCAGGCGGCGACCCAGGAGTCCGTCACCGCGATCAAGGAGATCGGGACGACCATCGGCCGCATCTCGGAGATCGCGATGGTGATCGCGACCGCGGTCGAGCAGCAGAGCGCGACCACGGGCGAGATCTCCCGCAACGTGGAAAATGCCGCGCGAAGCGCCGCGCGCGTCGCCGACAATATCGGCGATGTCAACCGCGCCGCGAGCGAGACCGGCGAGGCCTCCGGCCGGGTGCTTGCCTCGGCCAAGGTCCTGTCCGGCGAAGGCGCGGGCATCAAGGCTGCGGTCGAGAAATTCCTGGCGACGGTGCGCGCGGCCTGAGCGTCTGCGAGAAAGGCTCAGCGCAGGATCTGGCTCAGGAACAGCTTGGTGCGCTCGTGCCGGGGATGATCGAAGAACGCCCCGGGCTCGTTTATTTCGATGATCTGGCCGGCATCCATCAGCACCATGCGGTTCGCGACCTGGCGGGCAAATCCCATCTCGTGGCTCACCACCACCATGGTCATGCCGTCGAGCGCGAGGCCGACCATGGTGTCGAGCACCTCTTTGACCATTTCCGGGTCGAGCGCGGAGGTGGGCTCGTCGAACAGCATGATCTTGGGCTGCATGCAGAGCGCGCGTGCAATCGCGACCCGCTGCTGCTGGCCGCCCGAAAGCTGGGACGGATATTTGTTGGCCTGCTCCGGGATGCGCACGCGCGCGAGATAATGCCGGGCGATCTCCTCGGCCTCTCGTTTCGGCAGCTGGCGTACCCAGATCGGCGCCAGCGTGCAGTTTTCCAGCGCCGTCAGATGTGGAAACAAGTTGAACTGCTGGAACACCATGCCGACCTCGCGGCGCACCTCGTCGATCTTCTTGAGGTCGTCGGTCAGCTCCAAACCGTCGACGATGACGCGGCCGCGTTGCCAGCCTTCGATGCGATTGATGCAACGCAGCAACGTCGACTTGCCACTGCCCGACGGGCCACAAATGACGATGCGCTCGCCGCGCTGCACATTGAGATCGATGTCGCGCAACACGTGGAACGACGCGAACCACTTGTTGAGCCCGATGATCTCGACCGCCACCTGGTGCTCGGTCGTGCGCATGGCGAGCGCAGGCCCGCGGGTCGATTTCTCGGGCCCTGACTCGCGACCGGTCATGATCTCAGCGCGCCTGCTCAGTGTTCAAACGCCGCTCCACGAACAGCGCATAGCGGGACATTCCGAAGCTCACGAGAAAATAGATGATACCGGCGAAGGCAAATCCAGTGAAAAGGGTCACCGGCGTCGCCCAGTTCGGATCGGAAAAGGCCGCCCGCAGCTGCCCCAGCAGGTCGAAAATCGCCACGATCAGCACCAGGGTCGTATCCTTGAACAGCGAGATGAAGGAATTGACGATACCGGGAATGACCAGGCGCAATGCCTGCGGCAAAACGACTAGCCCCATCATGCGCCAGTAGCCGAGCCCGAGCGCCATCGCCCCCTCGAACTGGCCGCGCGGGATCGCCTGCAAACCGCCCCGCACGACCTCCGCCATATAGGCCGCGGAGAACAGCACCACCCCGATCAGCACGCGGGCGAGCGCGTCGATCTCCCAACTGGCAGGCAGGAAAAAAGGCAGCATGTAGGTCGCGAAGAACAGCACCGTGATCAGCGGTACCCCGCGCCAGAACTCGATGAAAATAATGCTCAGCGTGCGGATGATCGGCAGCTCGGACCGTCGCCCGAGCGCGAGCAGGGCCCCGAGTGGCAGCGAGAACATGATGCCGGTGAAGGAGATCACCAGGGTGATGAGCAGGCCGCCCCAGAGACCGGTCTCCACGTGCGGCAACCCGAGCACTCCGCCGACCAGCAGAAAAAAGCCGACGACCGGAAAGACCCCGAAGAACAGGATCGCGTTGAGCCGCTTGCCCGGCACGCGCGGAATTAGCAAAGGGACGAGCAGGATCAATCCCAGCACATATGTGAGGTTGACCCGCCACTGCTCGCTGTCCGGATAGAAGCCGTACATGAACTGGATGAACTTGGCTTGGATGAACGGCCAGCAGGCGCCGACCTGGCGGCCGACCGTTTCCGGCAGGCAATCGACACGGCTCGATCCCTTCCAGACCGCATCGAGAATCAGGAACTTGAACGTCGGCCAGACGAGCGCGATGATGATGGCGGCGCTGATGATGGTCAGGACGGTGTTGAAGACGCCGTCGAACAGTCGCGCACGCATCCGGGCGAGCACGCCCTCGCCCACCGGCGGTGGCTGCGGCTCCGCGAGCGCGCGACGGACGTAGGATGATTGCTCCGCCATCAGCGTTCCGCCACCCGGATATGGGCGTTGTACCAGTTCATCAGCGCGCTGGTGATCAGCGAGATCGCGAGATAAACCGCCATGGTGATGGCGATGATCTCGATCGCCTGCCCGGTCTGGCTGAGCGTGGTGCCGGCAAAGACCGCGACCAGGTCGGGATAGCCGACCGCGACCGCCAGCGAAGAGTTCTTGGTGAGATTGAGATACTGGTTGGTCAGCGGAGGTATGATCACGCGCAGCGCCTGCGGCACCACGATGAGGCGCAGCGTCGCCCCGCGCCGCAAGCCGAGCGCGAGCGCGGCCTCGGTCTGCCCGCGCGGAACCGCCAGGATGCCGGCGCGGACGATCTCGGCGATGAAGGCGGCGGTGTAGGTCGCGAGCGCGATGAGCAGCGCAACGAACTCGGGCAGCAATCGAATTCCCCCGACGAAGTTGAAGCCCCGAAGCTCGGGCTTCTGGAAGCTGATGGGAAATCCGGTCGCGACCAGCACGACGAGCGGCAAGCCGACGACGAGTGCCAAGCAGGTCCAGAACAGCGGAAACGGCTGGCCGGTGCGGTCCTGCCGCCGCCTGACCCAGAACCGCAGCGCGATGGCCGCGATCACGCCCAGAGCAAAGGCGGCGACGACATAACCGGCGCCCTCACCGGCCACGGGCGCAGGCACGATGACCCCGCGGTTGTTGAGGAAGATCTCGCCAAAGATCGAAATACTTTGCCGCGGCCCCGGCAAGGTTCCCAGCACCGCGAGGTACCAGAACAGGATCTGGAACAGGAGCGGCAGATTGCGGATCAGCTCGACATAACCGCCGGCCAGCCTCGCAATGAGCCAATTGGGTGACAGCCGCGTAATGCCGATGATGAAACCGAGCGTGGTGGCCAGCACGATCCCGATCCCGGCGACGAGCAGCGTGTTGAGCAGGCCCACCAGGAACACGCGGCCGTATGTGTCGGTCTCGTTATACGGAATGAGCGACTGGTTGACGCTGAACCCGGCCGTGGTGTCGAGAAAGCCGAAGCCGCTGGTGATCCTTTGTGCGTCGAGATTGGCCTTCGCGTTGAGAGCGAATTCGTAGCCGAACCAGAGCACCAGCGCGAGCAGAACGAGTTGATAGAAAACCGCCCGGACCTTCGGGTTGTTGTAAGCGGCGACCCGGGGTGGAGCCGCGGCGCGTTCGATTTGGACCGACACCCGCTCCCTCTCGTCTCATTGGTCCGCGAAGCGTGTCCTCGAATGTATGCGACGACGGTCCGGCCGCACCGGGAGCGGCCTAGCGCACCGGTGGCGCGTACTGGATGCCGCCCTTAGTCCACAGCCGGTTGATGCCGCGGCTGATGCCGAGCCTCGAGCCGGTTCCCACGTTGCGCTCGAATACTTCTCCGTAGTTGCCGACCTGCTTGACGATGCGCACAGCCCAGTCCTTGGTCAGGCCGAGCTGCTCCCCGAAATTGCCTTCCACGCCCAGCAGCCGCCTGATCTCCGGCTGGTTCGACTTCAACGCTTCGTCGACGTTCTTGGAGGAGATGCCGAGCTCCTCGGCATTGAGCATGGCGAAATGCGTCCACTTGACGATGTCGAACCACTGATCGTCGCCATGCCGCACCAATGGACCGAGCGGCTCCTTGGAGATGACCTCCGGCAGAATGACATGGTCGTTCATGTTGGTGAGCTTGAGCTTCTCGGCATAGAGCTGCGAGATGTCGGTGGTGAACACATCGCAGCGTCCCGCCTCGTAGGCCTTGACGGTCTCGTCGGCCGTGGCGAACGCTATCACCTCATATTTCATGTTGTTGGCGCGGAAGTAGTCGGCGAGATTGAGCTCGGTGGTGGTGCCGGTCTGAGTGCAGACCGAGGCGCCGTTGAGCTCGAGCGCCGAATTAACCTTGAGCGCCTTGCGCACCATGAATCCCTGGCCGTCGTAATAGGTCACGCCGGCGAAATTTCCGTAGGACACGTCGCGCGACAGCGTCCAGGTGGTGTTGCGCGAGAGCACGTCGATGCCGCCGGTCTTGAGCGGCTCGAAACGATCCTTGGACGAGAGCGGAATGAATTTGACCTTGGTCGGATCGTTCAAGACCGCGGCAGCGATCGCCCGGCAGAAATCGACGTCGAAGCCGGTCCAGTTGCCCTTGTCATCGGGAAGGGAAAAACCCGCCACTCCCTGGCCGACGCCGCAGAGCAGCGAGCCCCGCTCCTTCACCGCCTTGAGCGTCTGCGCCGACGCCGCGGCGACTGAAAAGCCGAGCACGAAAGTCGCGCCGAACAGAACGATTTTGCGTTTCATGGAGCAGCCTTTCATGGGGACACACCTTGTCGGGCGTTGACCGTCACTTGCGTGGAGCTCGGCGCGATTTTTGGCGCCATTTTTGGAGGTATAGGTTGAATGCCACTATTCGGAGTGCGCTGACGTCCCGGCCGACGCCATTTTCCAGCACTGCCCGTGCCGGCCCCCCGTCGTGGTCCTGACGCTATCTCAGAACGATCGGGCATCCCGGTCAAGGGGTTGACGGTGACGCCATGTGTCGCCATGACCACATGTTACGACCTATGTCCCGCGTGTCTGGAATCATGCCAATTCGTCCCCGAGCGGGGGCGGCGGACACCGAAGCCTAGACCACGCATGACCAAGAAGACCGAAGCCGACCCTTCGCACCCGCCGCTGAAGCCGGCGACGCGTCTGGTGACCGGCGGGCGCAATACCGCGGAGAATCACGGCTTCGTCAATCCGCCAGTTTATCATGCCTCGACTGTACTTTATCCGAGCGCCGGGGATTTCGCCGCCCGCCGCGCCCGTTACGTCTATGGCCGCCGCGGCACCCCCACGTCGGAAGCGCTCGAAAACGCGCTGCGCGAGCTCGAAGGGCCCGGCTGCGCCGGCGTCGCGCTCTTGCCCTCGGGGCTGACGGCGATCTCGACAGCGCTCCTGTCCGTGCTCGGGGCCGGCGACCACCTGCTGGTGACCGACAGCGCCTATCAGCCCACCCGCAAATTCTGCGACGGCGTGCTCACGCGCTACGGCATCAGGACGACCTATTACGACCCGTTGATCGGCGCCGGCATCGCGGCGCTGATCGAGCCCAACACCCGCGCCGTGTTCGTGGAAGCGCCCGGATCGCTCTCGTTCGAGGTGCAGGACGTGCCGGCAATCGCGGCGGCCGCGCACGCCAAGGGCGCGATCGTGCTGATGGACAATACCTGGGCCAGCCCGCTCTATTTCCGCGCCTTCGACAAAGGCGTCGATCTGTCGATCCAAGCCGCTACCAAATATGTCGGCGGCCATTCCGACGTGATGCTCGGCACCGTCTCGGCCAACGAGGCGACGTTTGGGCGGCTGCGCGATACGGTGCACGCCCTGGGGCTCTGCGTCGGCCCGGACGACATCTACCTCGGCCTGCGCGGATTGCGCACCTTGGGCGTGCGCCTGGCCGCCCATTACCAGGCGGGCCTGAAGGTCGCGCGCTGGCTCAGCGAGCGGCCGGAAGTGGCCCGCGTGCTGCACCCCGCGCTGGCGAGCTGCCCCGGCCATGCGACCTGGCAGCGCGACTTTTCCGGCGCGAGCGGGCTCTTCAGCATCGTGCTCAAGCCGGCCACGACCACCGCGGTCCATGCGTTCCTCGACGAGCTCGCCTTGTTCGGCATCGGCGCATCCTGGGGCGGCTTCGAGAGCCTGGCCATCCCGTTCGACTGCACGCCGATCCGCACCGCGACCAAATGGGCGCCGGGCGGGCCGACCGTGCGCTTCCACATCGGGCTCGAGGACGTCGACGATCTCATTGGCGATCTCGAACGCGGTTTCGCCGCGCTCGCGGCGGCACGGTGAGCCCAACAATCGTCACTGTGCCTTGATGCCGGACTTCCGGATGACCTCGGCCCACGAGGCGAATTCGCGCTTGGCGAGCGCGGCGAATTCCTCGGGCGTGCTCGCGACCGGCTCGAAGCCCAGCACGGCCAGGCGCTCCTTCACGTCCGGCAGCGCGATGACCTTGTTGATCTCACGGTGGACGGTGGCGACGATCTCTTTCGGCGTTCCGGCCGGGACAACGACGCCCTGCCAGTTGTCGCCCGCGACGCCGGGATAGCCGGCCTCCGCAGTCGTGGGCACGTTCGGCAGCGCCTGCGACCGCGCCTTGCTGGTCACCGCGAGCGCGCGCAGCCGTCCTTCGATCACCTGCTGCGCGGCCGGCGACGGCGAGGCGAAGCAGATCGGCGTATGGCCCGCGACCGATGCGCCAACCGCCAGGCCCGCGCTGTTGAACGGGACATGCACGAGGTCGAGACCGAGCGACAGGCGGAAGGTCTCGCCCACCAGATGGCCGGGCGTCCCCGTTCCCGGCGACGCGTAGCTGTACTTGCCGGGATTGGCCTTGATCAGCGCAACGAGGTCTTTCATCGTCTGCGCCGGCACCGACGGGTGCACTGTGATCACCAGGGTGGTGGCGACCATCAGCGTGACAGGATCGAAGTCCTTCTCGAGCTCGTAGGGGACTTTCTCGTAGAGCGTCGGATTGATGACGTAGCTCGGATTGACGACCAGCAGTGTGTAGCCGTCGGGCGCCGATTTCGCCCCGCGTCCCATGCCGATATTGCCGCCCCCGCCCCCGACATTCTCGACGAAGAACTGCTTGCCGACATGCTCCGACAGCCGTTGCGCGACGAGGCGGGTGATCACGTCGGTCGGTCCGCCCGGCGCATAGGGAACGATCATGCGCACTGGCCGGTCGGGATAGGCCTGCGCCCATGCGAGCCGCGGCGCGCACGCACATGCCGCCGCCGCGAGACCGAGGAATTGTCGGCGAGCAAGCCACATGGGGTCGCCTCACTGTCGAATTCAGGACGGCCGCTGCTCGCCTTTGACCTGGGTGCGGTGCATGATCCGCCGGCTTCCCGCATCGAATGCGTCGCGCCGGTGCATGGTGCAACGGTTGTCCCACAGCACGAGGTCGCCGACGCGCCAGACGTGCTCCCAGGCGAATTCGGGTCGATCGACGAAGCTCCAGAGCTCGTCGAGCAGCGCCTCGGATTCCGCGAGCGGCAGCCCGATGAGATAGGCGTTGCGGCGGCGGCCGAGATAGAGCATGCGCCGGCCGGTGTTGGGATGCGTGCACACGAGCGGATGGACGGCGCCAGGCGACGTTACGGGATCGTCGGTCGGCGTTACGCCCTGGCGGACATAGCCGCCGCTGTTGTAGGTGCCATCGTGCTTGATCTTCAGCCCGGTGATACGCGCCTTGAGCTCTCCGGGCAGCCTCTCGTAGATGCCGTACATGGTGCAGAACGAGGTATTGCCGCCGGTCGGTGGAATCTCGAGCGAATAGAGCATGCTCGCCTTCGGCGGGACGTCCAGATACGACATGTCGGTATGCCAGACCGCTTCGCCGTCGCCGAGGCTGCCGATGGCTTCTCCGTTCACCTTGACGTTGGAGACGATATAGATCTCCGGCAGGCCCTCGACGAAACGGCGCCCGTTCTCCTGGATCGGCGCCCAGTCGAGATCGCCCAGGCGGCGGCTGAAGGCGATCAGATCCTGATCGCTGAGTGACTGACCGCGAACCAGCACCACCGAATGCTCGTGCCAGGCATCCACCACGCGCGCGAACGCGGCCTCGTCGAGGGTCTTGAGGTCGACACCCCTGATCTCGGCGCCGAGCGCACGCCCGGTCGGAATCACCTCGACCGCGCTCGTGGCCTTGGGGCGTGCGGATGTCGTCTCAACGCTCAACGTCATCGCTTCCTCCCGCATTTTAGAATGAGCTTACGGCAAGCATAGCATCGCACGGCGACGCGGCAACAAGACTCCGGTAACATTCCTGGAATTCACGTGGCGGCCGCGGCCTTGTGCCGATCACGCAGCTCGAAATAGAGATTACGAGCATAGACGAAGACGCCGAACCCCTGCCCCAGGATGAAGACCGGGTCGCGGATGTAGAGCGCATAGCCGAACAGCAGCACGCCGCCCCCGATCGAGAAGAACCAGAACGCGATCGGCATCACCATCTTGCCCGCGCGCTCGGAGGCGATCCATTGCACCACGAAGCGCATGGTGAACATGATCTGCGCGACATAGCCGAGCAGCACCCACCATTGGAACTTGGCCACGAAGACTTCGTGCAGATAGCTGCCGACCGCCTGTGAGAGATCAATCAGCATTCCGTTTCACCTCCAGAACGTGCGGCACGTGGCGCCGGCGGCGGATCAGCCACCACACCCCCATGAGATCGAGGATCCCGACCCAGAGGCGGTCCCACATGCCGTAATTCGATGTGCCGGCGCGGCGCGGACGATCCACGACGTCCACGTAGCCGATGTGGTAGCCCTCGCGCCGCACGAGCGCCGGCAGAAACCGGTGCAATCCGTCGAAATACGGCAGCGCCAGGAAAAGATCGCGGCGGAACGCTTTCAGTCCGCAGCCGGTGTCGCGGGTGCCGTCGCGCAGCACGAAGCCGCGCACCGCATTGGCGAAGCGCGACTGGAATTTTTTGAACCCGGTCGCCTTGCGGCCGATCCGCTGGCCGGCCACCAGGCCGACGCGCGGCGCGCCCGCCGCCAACACCTTGAGCAACTCCGGAATGAAGGCGGGATCGTTCTGGCCGTCGCCGTCGAGCGTCACGACAACCGGCGCGCGGGCATGCCGCACGCCGGTAGAGACCGCCGCCGATTGGCCGCATGACGTAGCGTGCTTGACCTGCCGCAGCCAGGGGCGACTCGCCATCAGCAGCGTCAACTCGGATTCGGTTTTGTCGGTCGAGCCGTCGTTGACGTAGATGATCTCGAAGCTGAGGCCGTTGCCGAGCGCGGTCGATATCTCGGTGATGAGCGGCGCAATGTTGCCGGCCTCGTTCCGCACCGGAACGACGACGGAAACGGTCGGCGGGGCGCCGCTTGCGGACAACTCGTTCATATTCTGCCCGAAATCGCCGCGTCGCCGCGGCTCGTACCCTGGAATGGCGCGAGCTTCTTATGGGGCGATGAGCCCTCGGGCAACCCTTTTCATGCGCGCAAGAGAAGGCCCCGGAAGCGGGCGAATAACGCCATTCGGCTCAACGAGAAATGCCAGCCCACGGGCCGCGAACCAATCGCGCACCAGGAGCGCACCGACCACCCCGATGACGGCGCCGGCGATCACGTCGCTCGGAAAATGCGCGGTCAGCACGACCCGGCTCATGGCAATGAACACGGCGTAGGTCCACAGCAACGGGCGCGCCCGCGGCCACAGCGCACCGAGCGCGGTGGCGATGGCGAACGCGTCGATGGCATGGCCGGACGGCAGGCTCGCATATTCGACGTTCCAGCCGAGCGGACGGTAGATGAAGGGATCGGCGCCGCCCTCGACCAGCGGCCGCGCCCGCCCGATGAGCCGCTTCGCCGCGGTGAAGCACAGGCCGGGCAAGCCGATCGCCAGGAACAGGAATCCGAGGCGCACCGCGACCGCGGCAAGCACGCGCCGTGACATCAGCGGCAACGTCGGCGACGCCAGCAGGGCCAGCACCACCAGCAGCAGCGCGATCGGCACCAGGCACCAGACCGATTTTCCGAAGTCGGTGAATTCATCGAAAGCGGTGATCAACCACTCCGGCACGCGCCGCGCCAGGCCGACGGCCGGCGCATCCGCCAAAGCCATGGTCGCCGCGACCGCGGCCGCCACGAGGATGACGCCCGCGCCCAGACGCAGCGGACCGCGCCACGCGGTTCGCGCCGCAAATCTGGGTCGGCGTCCCAGCAGCGCAAAATAGCCGGCGGCATTGGTGCACAGCCATTGCAGCCGCGACATCGCGACGTCGGTCGCCGCCTGCTTGAGTCCGCTGCTCACGCTCATGATCGCCCCACCGACCGGAACACGGCGATCGTGACCTGCTGTCCGGTGCTGATGTTGAAGCCCTCGATGCGCGGGCCGCTGGTAATGCGCAGCCCGATCGCTTCGGCGCGCTGGGCGAAGCTGCGCTCCTGACGCGCCTCGACGAACGCAAAACGACACTCGCCGCCGCGCAGGAATTCCGCCGCGCCGGCGCTGTCGGTCAGGCGCGTCGCGGTGCCGGCGAGGAAGACCAGACTCGGCTCGTGATAGCCGACCGCCGCCGCCTCCGGCTGCGCGCAGCCGCTGTCGCGCAGCACGCGAGCGAGCGCCGGGGCTGGAAACAACTGGCCGAGCGACGGCACGATCAAGGAGAAGATCGCAATCGCAGTCAGAATCGCCGCCGCGATGCCGCGCAGTAGCGAATGTTCGGCGCCGTCGGCCTCATAGAGACGCCACGCCAGAAAGCCCATGACGGCGGCTGCCCCGATCAGCGGCCAGACCAGGAGCCCGAACTGGCGGCCGATCACGGCCAGCGCAACGATGCCGCCGATGCCCGCGACCATCGGAACCACGAACCACCAGATCGTGCCCAGGACCAGGAACGTCTTGCGCGAGAGCAGACGCGCCTCGATCACGCCTGCAATCAGGATCGCGACCGCCGGATAAAGCGGCAGCACATAGTGCGGCAGCTTGGTGATCACCAGCTCGAGCACGAGCCAGGACGGCACGAGCCAGGCCAGCAGGAACTTGGTCGCGGGCTCGCGTCGGGCCGCCCAGACCGCCGGCGTCGCCAAGGCAGCCAGCGTCGCGCCCGGCCAGAAGGTGAACCAGAACAGCACGAAATAGTATCCGGGCGGCGCGCCATGGGATTCCTGACTGGCGAACACTTTGCTCAGCAGGTCCTGCCCGACCGACTCGGCGAAGAACGCATCGCCGGCACGTCCGATGATGGCGAGGAACCAGGGCAGCACCAGCAGCGCAAGCCAGGCGATGCCGGCGATCGGCTTGAGCGCCATGAGCCAGCGCGCGGAGCGATCGATCGCGATGAGCGCCAGCGCCGCCAGCGCGACGACCATGATGATCAGCGGCCCCTTGAGCAGCACGCCGGCAGCCAACGCCGTCCAGAACACGCCGGCCACCAGCCACCCGCGCGCGCCCTCGAGCCGCGCGCGCTCCTCGGCAAGATAGGCGCGCGCCATGGCCGCCATGGCGGCGACCACCGTCATCGCCAGCATCGCGTCGGTCTTGGCGATGAGCCGCTCGATGCCGAGCAGCACGCAGCTCGCCATCATCAGTCCCGCCAGCAGCGCGGCGCGCCGCGGGACGAACGCGAGCGCCGCCCAGTAGGTCAGCAGCACCGCGCCGATCGCACCGATGAGCGAGGGAATGCGATAGAGCCAGATCGTGGTGACGGCGCGCCTCACCCCGAGCGCGCTCGCCGCCTTCACGACGCCGGCCTGCAGCCAATAGATGCCGACCGGCTTCTTGTAGCGGACCTCATCCTGAAAGCGGATGTCGATAAAGTCGCCGCTCTCCACCATCTGCTTGGTGGCCTGGGCGAAGCGTGCCTCGTCGCGGTCGATCGGCGGCGTGCTGAAGAACCCTGGCAGGAAGCACAACAGCCCGACCGCGAGCAGCACGCCAACCACGCGCGCATGCGACGCCACGGCGAAATCGACGATCGCCGTGAGGTTGCGCGCCGAGGCCGTCCGAGACCGCTCTTTGCCGGCTGTCGCCGTCATGTCCCCTGTCCTGTCTGGAGCGCATCCCGATTCGATCGGATCGGGATGCGCTCCAGATTCGTTGTTTGGCGCATGTCCTTCTCGGAAAACCGGTACCCACTTTTCCGGGACATGCGCTAAGTAGCGGGCGGACAATAGAGAACTTGTTCCGTCGCGGAAAGCGTGACGCCCGGGCGGCAGCGGTCCGGGCACAAGTTCCGCGGCCGGTGCGACACTATTGCAATCGGACGACCACGCTGTCGGTGGCGCCGCGGCCGTCCATGACGGTGAGCCGCACGAAACCCGGGCCATCGGGTTCGAAGAACAGCGTTCGCCGACCGGGCGCGGTCTCGAGCGGCAGGCCATTGACCAGCACGGTGAGCGGCCCGCTGCCGCCGGTCACTTTCAGGGCGATCGGATCGGGCTTGCCGGAGGCATCGCTCGCCAGCTCGAGCCGGGCGCCGTTGGGCGGAAACATGATGCGAAGCTGCGGCTCGCTGCTCTCGCCCGCGAGCGCACCCGGGCGGAAGCGCTGCAGCGGCGGCGGCAGCTTGCCGGTCGCGGCGACCAGCGCGCCCTTGGGCGCCGGCGGCAGCGGCGCCGGCAACTTGCCGGTGCGGGCAAAGGCGTCGAACAGGATCGGCGCGGCGGCCGCGCGCCCGACCAGCCCGGGCACGGGCGCGCCGTCCGGACGGCCGACCCACACGCCGATCGTGCGCTTGCCGTCAAAACCGACCGCCCAGGCGTCGCGATAGCCGTAGGAGGTGCCGGTCTTGAACGCGATGCGGCCGCCGGCGGCGTTCTCGGGTGGCGGGGTGCCGAGGAGGATGCTGCCGACGTACCAGGCCGCGGCCGGGTCGAGCAGCCGGCGAGGAGTAGCCGCCTCCTCGTCCGCCGTGACGCGCTCGGCGAGCGGCACGGTGGTGCCCTGCCGCGCCAGCCCGGCATAGAGCGCGACCAGGTCGCTCAATCGCACGCCGACGCCGCCGAGCCCCATGGCGAGCCCCGGCACCTCGCCTTGCGGCAGCACCAGGGAGCCGCCGGCCTGTTCGAGCCGCGCCACGAAGCGGCTGGCACCGACCTTGTCGAGCACGGCGACCGCCGGAACGTTCAATGAGAGCTGCAGCGCGCGGCGCACCGTCACCGTGCCCTGGAAGGTGAGATCGAAATTCTCCGGCGCATAGCCGCCGTAACGGACCGGACGATCCTCGATCAGGCTCTCCGGATGAATGAGGCCGTCCTCGAAGCCGAGACCGTAGATGAAGGGCTTGAGCGTCGAGCCGGGCGAGCGCAGCGCCGCCGTCATGTCGACCTGGCCGGCGCGGCGGGCGTCGAAGTAATCGGCCGAGGCGACGCGCGCATGCACCTCGCCGCTCGCGTGATCGACGGCGAGAATCGCAACCGAGATGTCGGGGCCCAAGGCGCGGGCCCGCTCGCGCGCGAGCTCCTCCAGGCTGCGCTGCAGCGTCGCCTCGATGGTGAGGCGGTGTACACCGCGGCCGGGCGCGGCGGCGACCACCGCGTCGGCCGCGTGCGGTGCCAGCATCGGCAGCGGCTTGCGGCTGTCGGGCACCGGCTCCTGCTTGGCGCGCGCGACCTCGTCCGCGGGCAACAGGCCCGCCGCGGCCATGCGGTCGAGCACGCGGTCGCGGGCGGCGCGGGCCGCCTCGAGCGAACGGTCGGGCCGGCGCTGCTCCGGCGATTGCGGCAGCGCGACCAGCAGGGCCGCCTCGCCGAGCGTCAGGCGGCGCGGCTCCTTACCGAAATAGGCGAGCGCGGCCGCGCGCACCCCTTCGAGATTGCCGCCATAAGGCGCCAGGCTGAGATAAAGCGCGACGATCTCGTCCTTGGATAGCATGCGCTCGATCTCGACCGCGCGCACCATCTGCCGCAGCTTGGCCGTCAGCGAACGTTCTGCGCGAGGCTCAAGAAGCCGCGCCACCTGCATGGTGATGGTGGACGCACCCGACACGATGCGGCCGTTGCGCACGAGCTGGGAGACGGCACGCCCGAGTGCCAGCGGATCGACGCCGTGATGGTCGTTGAAGCGCTTGTCCTCGTAGGCGAGCAGCAGCGCGAGAAAACGCGGATCGACGTTCTCGCGCGTCGCCGGCAGCCGCCAGCGGCCGTCCGGCGTGGTGTAGGGCCGCAGCAGCTTGCCGTCGCGGTCGACCACGAGCGTGGAGAACGCGAGCCCCTCCCCGAGCGGCGCCGGGCCGAGCGTGGCAATCCACCAGGCGCCCGCCGACAGCAGCGCCGCCGTTGCCGCCAAGGCGGCAACGGTGCGCCACCGCAACCATCGCAGCGACAACCACGTCATTTCACTTCGTCACCTCGATCGCGCCCGTGGCGGTGCGGCCGAAGCGGTCGGGCCGATACATGTCCTCCACGAAGGCCTGCGGATGGACGTAGCGGCCGGGCGACACCGCGCGCACGATATAGGCCACCGTGAACACGGACGGATCGCCGCCCTTGCGCTCGAACGCCGCGCTGAAGCGGTCGTCGCGGAACTCGGAGCTCACCGGCTCCTGGGCGTCCTCGATCCAGCCGAGCGTGCCGGTGTCGCCCGAGGACACCAGCCGCGGATTGTCGATCTCGAAGCCGGCCGGGAGATAGTCGGCGACGATCAGCCGGCCGAACTGCGGCTGCGGCTCGGTGATCTTGAGCACCACGGCAAAGCGGTCGTTCTGCTTGGCCTTGGCCGGATCGACGGGCTTGCCGGCGAGCGTGTAGTACTTGCGCTCGATCTTGAAGCCCTTCTCCGCCGCGGGCTCCGGCACGATCGGCGCCCCCGAGACGGTGACCACGGCTTGCACCGTGCCCTCGCCGGTATTGGTCACCTTCAGCGGCTGCTGCAGATCGCTTGGACGCAGGTTGCGGTTGAGCGCACCCTGCGTCTTCTCGGCTCCGACCTCGAGCGACACGGTCTGCGCGTCCTTGGCGAGCGCGCGGGCGGCGAGCACCATCCACGCGTTCTCCTGTGTCGAGGTATAGGGCGTGAGGTCGCGCGCGGCCTCGACCCGCTCGACCGCGCCGATGATGGTCGGGCGCGGGGCCCCGCCTTCGGAGGCGAGCGTCACCAGCGCCGCCGCGTCGCGCAGCACCGAGCCGTAGTCGCTGCGGCCGTAGTCGAGCACGGGACGCGGCGCGATCGAGGCCAGCGAGGCGGCATAGACGCGCTCGGCGCGCGCACGGTCGCCCAGCATGCCAAGCGCCGCGGCGATCTGCGCCTTGGCGATCGGGGTGGCGATCGCGTCGAGCTTGGTATCGGCGAAGTAACGCAGATCGCCGACCGGCGCCGCGCCGTTGCGCGCCAGCACATAGAGCGCATAGGCGAGATCACGACCGCCGTTCTTCTCCGGCTCCTGCGCATTGCCGACGAAGTTGCGCAGCCGGTCGAGCGCGAGCTTGAAGCCGGTGTCCGGCACGGCAAAGCCGCGCTCGCGCGCCCGCGTCAGGAAGTCGGTGACGTAGGAGTCGAGCCAGATGTCGTGGCCGCCCGGCGACCACAGTCCGAACGAGCCGTTGGAGCCCTGGCGCGCGAGCAACCGGTCGATCGAGTCGCGGATGCGCTGATCAGCAGCAGTATCGAGCGCGAGACTCGCGGTCGCGGCGAGGTCGTTGACGTAGAGCAGCGGCAGCGCGCGGCTGGTGATCTGCTCCGAGCAGCCGAACGGATAGCGGTCGAGCGCCGCCAGCAGCGCGGCCGCATCCAGCGCATTCGACAGGCCGACCGACAGCGCGACGCTGCCGCTGCCCGGCACCAGGTCGGAGAGGAGATCGCTCGACACCGTGAGGCTCTCGCCCTTCGCCAGCGGCTTGACGGTGCGGCGCGCCAGGATCTGGGTCGCGGGCCGCACCGGCAGCACATAGCTGCGCTCGAGCGCAAATCCGCCCGGACCGCTGACGCGCACCACGAGGCCGACATGGCCGACCGCCGACGCCGTCAGTGGCACGGCGAGCGAGCTGCGCTGCTTGGCGGCGAGCTTGAGCACCTGGGCCGCGGCATTGCCGGCCATCCCCTCGCTCTTCACCTCCAGGCGGTAGTCGCCGACGGCGCCTTCGACATTGTCGAGCTCGAGATGCATGGTGCCGCGATCGCCGTTGAGCAGGAACCGCGGCAGCGTGGCGGTGAGCACCACCGGATCGCGGATGATGACGTCGCCGGCGGCGCGGCCGACCTTGTCCTTCGACCAGGCCACCGCCATCACGCGGGCGGTGCCGGCAAAGTCCGGGATGTCGAACACCACCTCGGCGGTGCCGTCGGGCTTGACGGTAACGATGCCGGAATAGAGCGCGAGCGGTTTCTGCGCGGGCGGCGAGCCCTGCAGCTCGGCCGCACCCGCATCGCCGCCGGTCTTGATCTGGCCGCGCGTGCCCTGCATGCCGTCGATCAGCTGGCCGTAGAGGTCGCGGATGTCGGCGGTGAGCCGGCGCTGGCCGAGGTAATAGTCGTCGGGCGCCGGTGGCTTGTAGCCGGTGAGGTTGAGAATGCCGACATCGACCGCGGCAACGACAATGCGCGCCTCCTCGCCGGGATTGAGCCCGCCGACCTTGACCGGGATGCGCAGCGCGCTGTTCGGGCGCATGACTTGCGGCAGGCCCAGGTCGAGCGCCAGCGTGCGGGCTTTGCGGTTGACCGCGAACCACTGCACGCCGATCGAGCGGCCGGGCATGCGTTCCGCTTGCGTATCAAGAGGCCGGCGCAAGGTCGCGACCACGTAGGCGCCGCTGCCCCAGTCGTTGCCGACCGGAACGCGCAGCCGCGCGGTGCCGGCGGGCACGTCCTGGGTGACCGTGGAGATCAGCCGGTCGCCGATCACGTTGAGCGTCACCTTGCCGGCAGTGCGGGCAGTGACCGCCACCATCATGCTTTCGCCCGGCGCGTATTCCGGCTTGTCGAGCGCGATCTCCAGGAGGTCCGGCGTGTCGGCGCTCGCCTCGGCGTACCAGCCGGCGTCGAAGCTGATCGAGGTCACGGGCCCGTTGCGGTCGGCAGTGGACACTTCCAGGCGATAGCGGCCCCATTGTACGGGCGCGGAGATGCGCGCCGGCTTGTCGGCGGCAACGTCGATCTGCCCGTCGGCGACGCGCTTCGTCATCTTCACCGGCTCGAAGTCCCAGCTGCCGTCGCGGCGATACCATTGATACCTGGTATCGACCTTGAGCAGCTCGTAGCGCAGTCCGCTGCGCGCCAGCGACGCTCCCTCCGGCGCCGCCACGATCACGTCGAAGGTCGCATTCTCGCCTTCGCCGAGCGAGCGGCCGGAGAACAGCGGCTTGATGCCGATCATCGGCCCGCCCGGGATCACCGGCAGCGCCAGCTTGCGCTCGACCGCGCGACCGCCCGGCTCCGCCATGCGCACGACGACCTGCGCCTCGAGCGGACGCGTGGTCGCCTGCTGCTTGTCCAGCGTCACGGAAAAGCGCGCTTTGCCGTTGGCGTCGGTCTCCGGCAGGCTGTCGAGCGGCTGACGCACGGTCTCGACATCCTCATCGGTGAGGCCGAACTGGTAGTTGGCGAAGCCCGGCCGCCCGCTGGTCGGCGAAACGATCACCTCGCCTTCGAGCTCGAGCTTCGACGCCGGCGCGCCGTAGAGGTAGCGGCCGTCGACGGTGAGCTCGGCGGCGCTGGTCTTGGAGACGCCCTTGGCCTTGGAGGCGAGGTCGAATTCGAGCCGATCGGGCACATAGTCCTCGACCATGAAGGTCGCCTCGCCCACCGCCGGACGCTTGGGATCGGCGAACGCGCGCACGCGCCAGGTGCCGGTCGGGGCCGACGACACCAGCGGAACCGACAGCGTCCGTCCGCCCACGCCTTGATCCGCCACCACGGTGCGGCGGTACTCGACGCCGTCCGGCCGCTCGACCACCAGCGTGAGCGGCACGTTGAGCGCAGCGAGGCCTTGGCCATCGCGCAGCAGCGCCGTCGCCTGCACCGTTTCACCGGACCGATAGACGCCGCGCTCGGCATAGACGAAGGCATCGAGTCCGGCCGGCACCGTGCGACCCGATACGCCGCGGTCGCTGAGATCGAAGGCCGGCGACTTCAGGTTCAGAAAGGCATAGTCACCCTTGGTGTCGCTCGCGATCAGCATCGCCGGCGCCAGCGCGCCCTCGCCGCGGGTCAGATTGGCCTCGAACTGCACATGGCCGGCATCGGTGGTTTGTTTGCGCGCAAGCACCTCGTTGGCGCGCGAAAGCAGCCGGATCTCGACCGTGCCCTTCGGCTGCGCGGTCTCCAGCGAGTGCACGAAGGCATGGATGCCGTCGTTGCCGGAGAACGCGGTGAGCCCGAGATCGGAGACGATGAACCACTGGGTCGCGTAGGAATCGGAGTCGTCCTTGGCGCCGCCGGCGGCATGCGCCACCAGCACGTAGACGCCGGGCGACAGCGTGCCGACCGCGTCGGTCACTGGGAACGCGGTCGTGACGTCGGTGTTGAGCGTCTGCTCCACCGCCATCTCGCCTTTCCAGACCTGCGAGCCGCGCTCCTCGGTCAGGCGGCTGATGTCGTAGTGGTCGAGATTGCGCTGGAAGTCGCGTCCGACCACCGTTTCGAGCAGGTTGCGATCGCCGATGCGGTAGATTTCGAGCTTCACCGCCGCGGTATTGACGCTGACCACCGGTATGCCGCGCTGGCCGGTCTTCGGCAGCACGTAGGCCTTGCCGGTAAAACGCACGAACGGCTGGCGGTCGCGCACATAGATGTTGAAATCGGCGGACTTCGAGAGCGTCTCCTTGACCACCGAGGGAATGCCGGCGCGCAACGTGATGCTGTAGCGCTCGCCGTGCTTGAGACCCTCGACGCAGAGCTGGCGGTCCTGCGCTGACAGCGCAGGCTTGTCCTGGCCGGCGACGGTGACGAAGGGCGAGAAATCGGCGCGCTTGCCCGGCAGGTCCTCGGAGAACTGGAAGCACGCGCGCGGCGACGCCGCGTCGGCATCGACGCTGTAATCGAGCAGCCGGAAACCGTGGGTTTCGCGGATGCGCTCGTATTGCTGCCGCACCTCGGCGACCTCGCGCAGGTCGAGCGAGACCCGCAGCGCATCGAGCGCCGGACGCCACACCGAGCGGTCGGCATAGGTGCGTGCGATCACGGTGAGGCTCTCGGCCTCCTCGGACGAATTGCCGGAGCGCTGGTAGGCGATATAGGCCGCTGTCGCGGCCCGTTCGAGCAGCAGCGTCCGTTCGCGCTCGTTGCTCGGCCGGATCTGCAGCACGGTCTTGGCGAGACGCAGCCAGTTCGCACTGTCATCGGGCGCGACCGCCACGATCTGCCCGAGGATCTGCATGCCGCTGCGGAAGTCGTTGCGCTGGAAGGCGGCATCGGCCTCGCGCCGCAGCGCGGCGGCGGGCTTGGTCACCTGCCCGGCTTCGGCCTTGATCTGGGCTTCGAGCTTGATCGCCGCATCGGCGAGGTCATCGCGCTTGAACGATTTGTCGGCGGCGATGGTGGGAACGGACAACAGCAGGACGAGCGCAGCTGCGAAGGCAGCGCGAACGAACGCGAGCATGGGGGAACCTCCAATTCCCGTCGGACGGGGGGATCCGAACGGGCTTGCAAAGATGAACGGCAAAACATGTCGAGGTCGTGACCGAGATACCGCGGGCAACGCCGCACCAAGCCCCGCGGGAACCTTCGACAACCTCGCCTAAATATCTGATCCGGAATGATCTTTCACGCCACAGGAATTTTCCGTAATGCTCGGCACAGGCTCGCCGTTCCCCGCCAAAGTCCGGCCGAAAATGCGCTATTGTGCGGGCGCAAAGCCGTACAGAAGAAGCGCGTATATGGCGCGATCAACAACATCGGCATGACGCAAGGGAGCGACCTAAATGACTCATGACCGCAGAACCTTTCTCAAGACCACCGGCCTCGTCGGCATGGCCGCGATGACGGGCGCGAGCCTGACGAGCGGCAGCACCGCCGTCGCGCAGAGCGCTCCGGCCGCGGGCGCGCCGAAGGAACTGCCGAAAGGCATGACCTTCGCCACGCTGCGACGACCGGATGGACTCGGGCTCGGGCTGCGCACCGACCGCGGCATTCTCGACGTGGTCGCCGCCGAGCAGGAATTTCGCGAGGGTGCGCCGACTACCATCGACGCGGTGTTCAAGGGCCAGGGCGACATCAACGCCCTCAAGCGCCTCGCCGACAGGGCACGCGCCAGCGCCTCGGCCGACCGCTACTTCGTCGCTATCGACAAGGCGGCGTTCGGCCCGTGCGTGACCAACCCGGAAAAGATCATCTGCATCGGGCTCAACTATCGCAAGCACATCGCCGAGATGAATGCGCAGGTCCCGAAGATGCCGGTGCTGTTCAACAAGTTCAACACCGCGCTCAATCATCACGACGGCAAGATCGGTGTCTCGGAAAGCGACGGCAGGAATTTCGACTACGAGGCCGAGCTTGTGATCGTGATCGGACGCACCGCACGCAACGTCAGCGAGGCCGACGCGCCGAACTACATCTTCGGCTACGCCACCGGCAACGACTTCACCGCGCGCGACCTGCAGTCTCGGTCGAGCCAGTGGATGCTCGGCAAGAGCCTGGACGGATCGGGCCCGGTCGGTCCGTGGCTGGTCACCGCCGACCTCGCCGACGGCGATAATCTCAAGATCGAATGCCGGGTCAACGGCGAGGTGCGGCAATCTTCCAACACCGCCGACATGGTGTTCAATTGCAAGCAGCTGGTGAGCTACATCTCGAAATATTTCACCCTGAAGCCCGGTGACCTCATCTTCACCGGCACACCGGAGGGCGTGATCGCCGGCCATCCCAAGGACAAGCAGGTGTGGCTCAAGCCCGGCGACAAGGTCGTCACCTCGATCGAGAAGCTGGGAGATTTGAGTTTCACGTTGACGTAGACGCCTCTTACCGGTGCGGCCGCAGGCGCGCCGATGCTTCTTGTGCCCTCTCCCCATAGCGCGTCGAAGACGCGCGTAAACGCGCTGGTGCTGGGAGAGGGCGGCTCGGTGCTGCAAGGAAATGAAGGGGTGAGGGCTTCTTTTCTTTTCACGGAATACCCCTCACCCGATCTGATTCGCTTCACCACCGTCCTGCCCCTCTCCCGCAAGGGGAGAGCGACTGTCTTGGCTGTCAAGCGCTTTGCCATGGCCGATTGTCTCTGAGAATGGCATTGAGGACGGTCAAGAGCTTTCGAGCGACGGCGATGAGAGCGGCCATCTTGGGTTTTCCGGCGGTAACG
>Ga0126382_10000054_pt1 | contig 34378 bp, 29 predicted proteins | sample PanSoiMetPlot_30_FD_92548 | JGI IMG/M metagenome (GOLD analysis project Ga0126382, IMG submission 92548) | Tropical forest soil microbial communities from Panama - MetaG Plot_30 | ecosystem: Environmental > Terrestrial > Soil > Tropical forest > Bulk soil | place: Panama | collected 2016-02-17
CGATCCGGTTTTGACTCGGAAGCGCGTACACCAAGTATCTCGGAATACACTGATAACGTATCGCCCGAATAAGCCGCATTGGGAAACTTAAGATCGATATAGGCAAGGTGGGCGATTGCTTGTTCCGAAACGTCATGAACGGAAAAGCTCAGCGCCAGGTTCAACATCACCAGTGGATGAACCACGCGGTCTCGAAAGCCGAGCTGACGCGCAAATCTGTTGCTTGAATAGAGCAGATTTGGATCGAGAAAGGACGCAGCAAACATTGCGAGCATCCCATCATCGATGGTTACTTCCCACGGATGGTGATAAACGTCGCCGATTTGGAAATCATCCAGAAGGCGGCCGTATTTGGGCTGTATCAACTTCGGCATGGGTTCCGACGTACGTAGACTGTCCAGTCTGCGGCGACTACAGGTCGACAATAATTACTTCCGCATGCTTTTCGAGGTACCGTAGACTGTCCAGTCTGCGGCGACTACAGGTCGACAGCAGGAACTTCCGCACGTAATCGCCGCAGACTTGACAGTCTACGGTACTCTTTCACTTCGTCCAGACTGCCAGATCACCAATTGATTTCTTAATCAACTGCTTCAGGGTTGGCAGATCCACGTCTTCCAGTTTCTTTATGTACAGACAAGACCTGCCTGTCTTGTGCTTACCAAGCTTCTTCATCAATTCCGGATACCGTTCGATTCCCGGCATTATGTAAAGCGTAAGATCCTGCTTGCGAGGCGAGAACCCCACCACGAACCACTCCAACTCCCGACCGCTGTCGTACTTGTACTGATGGCGTCCAAATCCGACTATGCTCGTACCCCACATTGCCGGATCCGATTTTGTTGATGCTTTCATGATCTCGACGAGCTGGAAACAGTCCATGCGACGCTGTTCGTCCGAAACTGTGTTCAAGAACTTCTCGACACTTGCATTAGTCTTTTTAGTTTTGAGCTCGGCCATTGATCTTATTCACCTCTGAGCTGCCGCTTCGATGCTTTGAAGCATTCGCTCTATTTCAGCCTTATTAATGACTTTACCATTTATTACTACTGCATTAATTTTCTGTGTATTAGTGATTTTTTCGAGCGGGTTGGAATCAAGCAAAACCAGATCGGCAATCTTGCCTTTTTCGACAGTGCCGAGTTCCTTCTCTTTCGATTGGTACCTCGCAGCATTGATTGTGGCAGCTTGCAACGCCTCTAAGGGAGTGAGTCCGGCCTCAACCAGCAGTGCGAGTTCATCGTGCAGGCTGAAGCCAGGAAAACAGTAAGGATTGAGCACGTCCGTGCCGGCGATAAACTCAACGCCCGCCTGTCGCATTAGACGGATGATCTCCATTTGTTTCCTGAATCCCACCCTGGAGATCTGGTTATCCTCGTCGGTCCTGTTTCTGAAGCGGAAATCCTTCGTCGGGTCCCATTGCGTCTTTACTGAGGAGGGCATGTACTTTAGCCGCGGGTCATCTCTGAAGCTCGGGTCCGCTAAGAAGGCGCCGCTTCGCAAGACCGTGAGAGTTGGGCACTGCCAGGTGTGATTTCGCTTCAAAAGCGCGAACAGAACAGAGGCCTTTTCGGCGCTGAACGTTTCCATGGTTGAGCGGTTTATTTGACGTAGTCGAGGGGCACTGAACTGGGACGGGTTAGCCGAGGTCGCCGAAACAAGTTCCCTACGAAGTTCATCTTCGCGAGACGAACACGCCAGCAGGATACCGGTCAGGTGCTCGATGCTCTTCTGTCCCGCATCGCTTGCCTCGGCGACCGTAACTGATTGCGGCACGTGTCCAGCGAAGGTAATCCCAAGTTTTTTGGTTTCATCGGCGATGGCAAAGAAAGCATCACGTGTGAGTCGAGTGTAGATCTTTATGAAATCCGCGCCATCCTGTCTGACTTTGTTCACCGCTTCGCGGGCTTGCGCTTCATTGGTCACCGAAACTGAGCCCTGCCAGATCGGATTAGGACCATCCACAATCGGACTGGCGATGAACATGCGCGGGCCGAACAGGCTTCCGCTTTGCTGCTCTTTTCGCCACTGGTGATGCATGGGCATGCCCCACATTTGCCTAATGCCGGTTACACCGTTAGCAAGAAAAAGCGGGAGATAGTCTTTCAAATACCAGTGAACGTGCATGTCCCAGAGACCTGGTATCAGGTACTTGCCTGCGGCGGAAACGACTTGTGCATCTTTTGGCGTGCGAAGACTCTTTGTGGGCCCAACGTCGGTGATTCGATCGCCGGTTATCACTACTGTCATATCCGAGGCGGCGGGTGCTCCGGTGACATCGATGATAGTGACATTAGTGATCACCAGCTGCTTGGACGTGAGACTTTTCGCCGGATGACCTTGTGAAAGTGATGCTGATAGCAAGAGACTGGCGGCAATAATCTTTTTAATCATTGGTCTCGATACAGTATTGAGGATAAGAAAGTTTGTAGTTCGGCCTTCAGGCGGAAGTTTGTATCTTAGGTTTGTTCAAAATTACGAACTTTCGCCTAAAGGCCGAACTACGAACCTGGTTTTTCGAGAGCTAGTTGCGACGCCAGGGTCTCCTCGAGGCGTCCCATTGCGTAAGCCTTCTTAAGAGTATTGCGAATGATCCGATCAGTCGCGCGATCGGCCATTTTGCCATCGATCATCGTCGCGCCTCGGCCGGATGCTTCGGCCTCTAGAAACTGCCGGGCATAGTTTATTGCGTGCTCTATTTCGTCATCTGGTGTTTGAAAGATTTCAACGGCCATCGCGGTTTGATCCGGAATACCGGTCCATTTGCCGGCGAAGCCAAAGTCACGAGCAAGCAGCGCATCGCTTCGAAACTCTTCCATTGCGGCGCGCCTCTCTTCGTCGCTCTTATCGCGGGTTGGATAGTTTGTCGTCATCTCCGCGATCGCTGGTATGCCTACTGAAGCGGCTGCTTTGACGATTCGCCCACGAGCCTGCGCAATCAAGGGATGATCGGATCGATAACTCGAGGCTCCCATGCCCAAACTAGCCCAATAGTCGTACGAGCCAAAAATTAATCCGACCAACCGCCTTGATGATCGCGCGATTTCGAATACATTTTCTTCGGCTGAAGCTGACTCGATTAACGGTTCGATTCTTATCCGCCCGTGCTCAAAGCCAAGCTTCGATTCCAGATCGGACAGCGTTTGATCGATCGATCTTACTTCCTCCGCGCTTTCTATTTTTGGATAGATCAAACCCTCAAGATTTGAGCCGGCTGCCTCGACTATTGTCCGGATGTCAGAGTGCGCGGGATCGAGCTCAAGGCCCCGCGGCCTAAAGAACCGTAAACGAGCTCCCCAGTCTAATTCATTGAACGCTCGGATTACGTTGTCTCGACCCTGTTGAAGCAGTTCGGTGTTATTCCGCGGTATCGAGTCTTCGAGGTCGAGCATCACCAGATTCGCTTTAGATTTGGTGACTGCGCTTTCGACATACTTCCATACCGTCGCGGGAGTTGTGAGATGAGCCATCTGCAGGAGATATTTTGGCTCAAGCTCAATGATTTCATCGCGGTAGCGATCCAGTAGCTTGGTGTTTCGATCAAGAATAGGATTGCCTCGGTCACTCATATCTTTCGCCGGTTACGACCTAAAACAGATTGCCCTGAACTGCTACTGGTGCTTTTGCCGGCGCGTGTTGTTCAAGCCAGTCTCCCAGCGAGGCCGGCGAGTCGTCAAACGAATCGGGGAAGGGAACCGCACCGCGCTGAAGCAACATTCGATTGCCGTCGGGCACGTTTGGTCCGTCGACAACAAACACTGGCACCCACCCTGCTTTAAGAGCCTCTTCCGCGCCCGCCCAGGTGCCACCTTTCTCTGCGTCGCTGGCAATCACCAACGCGTAGTCGGACAACGCGTAGATGAGTTTGTTTCGAGCCATCGCAGTGCCGATGTTGAAAGAAGCGCTTGGCGAGAAAGATGTCGCAAGCACTAGCTGCCCTTCTTCAAGGGCTCGTCGAGCATCAACGGCACGGATACCTTTCTCGAGGCTATCCGCCAGAAGCCCTGCCGCGCTGCCGCCTGCGGAAATTGCCGCACCCATTGCTGTTTTGTCTACGCCTCTCGCTCCTCCAGAGTAGACCAACAGCTTTGATTCGGCGCACGCGGCACCGATCGACTCGGTCAATTCAACCCCGCGAGCATCAATGTTTCGAGAGCCCACCACCGCGAGCCCGCGGCGATTCAATAATCCGGACTCGCCTGACCCGTAAAGAATCGGCGGCGCTGCACCTTTCAGTCGCTCCGTAAATCTAAGTGGGTATTCCTCATCAAACCTGGTCATCACCCAGATCCCAAGCTCCTCGAGTCGTTCGAGTTCTTCGTTCAGCTCGCTCCCTCGATCGAGCAGCCACGCAAGCCGATTGGCTTCCTCGTCGTCGGCGTGAAGAGACGTCTTGATCTTCTCGGCAGATGCACCGGATAGTTGAGAGATTTTTAATGAGTTGATATCGAGCTTCGATTCAAGCTGGTTCAATTCACGCGCGGTAAATGGTTTGCCGGGAGCGTCATCCGGCAACCCGAGATGCGAACAAAGCAAGAAAAGTACGAATGAATCTTCCGATAATTTCATCACTATGTTTTTCGCGCAGTCGCTCGCGCCAACGTGAACGGATGGACAACTCCGCTGCCGCGCCCTCTGAGCAACCAGCCCGCAAGAGTCAAAGTCCAACCGGAGTCGATTATGTCGTCAATCAATAAGACCGGACCCGATGGAATCCGATCGACTACTGCCAATGTTCCCGCTACGTTGCGCGCCTGCATCGAACTATTTGCCATCAGTTTTTGTTCTGGCGCCTCGCCTGTCCGAACCAGAGCTGCTACAAAGCGAAGATGAAGTGCAGTAGCCAGCCGAGCCGCGAAATCATACACCAGCCCCGGATGGCGTAGCGAGGGAATGGCTGTCACCCATTCTGGAAATGGATCAGGTTTCCAACGACCGCGGATTAGATTCGCGGAAGCTTTCACCAGCTGGTCGTCGAAATGTCCCTGTTCATACTTGCCTTGTCGAACAAGCTGGCCCCAACCCGCGTCACCGTAATAACAGAGAGAGCGACCAGGAGCGTTACGGAATTCCTCCGGAATCACGGTGTTCTTCGAAAGGTGCATATCGCTTGGCCACCGCTTCTTCGGTTCCAAAACGATATCGATGCGCCCGAGGAACTCTGCCGCCTGAGTTACAAGTTCGTTAGATACCACCGCTCGAAATCCCTTTCGCTGGCAATTCGCGCAAATGCCGCAGGACCTTGCATCGGGGTCGTCGAGGGACCGGGCAAGAAACTCCATTAGGCATCCGTGATGAGCGACGTATTTTTGCATCTGTGCAAGTTCGGCTCGCCGTAAACCGGTTATCCGATTTGTGCGCTCAATATCAGGTTGCCAGTCAGTCGAGCTGCGGAAATACAGCACCCTCTTTTGGAAAGAGACCTTGATAGCGCCATCAATCTCCAGGAGCTTAAGAGCGCGATCAGCCATCGACCTGGAGACATTTACTTTTGAGAGCACCTCATTCATCGATAAGCCGTTGCTTTTGTCGATTGCATCCAGAATCGAGATCATCGTTTCTGGAGGCGGAAACGCGCTGTCTATGAAGTAGTCCTGAATGTCATCGTCTTCGCTTCCGCTGAGCAGGATTCCGTAAGCCCGATCAACCGCACGCCCGGCTCTGCCGACTTGCTGATAGTAGGCTACGACGGACCCTGGTCGCTGGAAATGAACAACAAACGCAAGATCCGGTTTGTCGAAACCCATACCCAGCGCGACCGTCGCGACGAGAGCTTTGATCTCATTACCGATCAGCGCTATCTCAAGAGCCTCGCGATCCATCTTCGCATCGTCCCCGGCGTGGTAAGCTTCTGCACTGATGTCTTGTGACTTCAGCCAGCCGGTGACCCGCTCGACATCTGCCACCGTCAGGCAATAAATCACACCGCTTCCTTTAAACTTGGTGATGTTCTCGGCTAGCCATGCAAGACGCTCCGCCTGAGTCGAGAGGACGATGTTCTGCAGTCTCAATGACTCTCGCGCAAGGGGTCCACGCAAGATCAGGAGCTCGGGACCAAGCTGCTGGCGAACATCCTCGACGACCCGATCGTTTGCAGTAGCGGTCGTGCCGAGAACCGGGATCCCTTTTGGCAGGCTATCCATTAGCCGGACTATGCGTCGATAATCTGGTCGGAAGTCATGACCCCAATCCGAGATGCAGTGCACCTCATCGACGACAAAAAGACCGACGCACCTCGTGATAGCCGGCAGCACCGACTTCATGAACCGGTCATTTCCAAGACGTTCGGGCGAAATTATCAGAATGTCACAGGAGTTCCCGTTGAGCGCGGCTTCTGCAGCGTCCCATTCATCTCTATTCGAGCTATTGATTGTGAGCGCGCGGATGCCGATTCGAGATGCCGCCTCGATCTGATTGCGCATCAACGACAACAGAGGGCTGACGAGAATGGTGGGTCCGGCGCCCTGGTCGCGAAGCAGCTTTGTTGAAAGAAAGTAGACTAGACTTTTTCCCCAACCAGTCCGCTGAACGACGAGTACGCGTCGGCGATGCGTGACCAGCGCATCGATAGCCTGCCACTGCCCTTCTCGAAATACGGCAGTTGGCCCGAGCATTTGGCGCAGCAGCGAACGCGCCCTACCAAGCGGGTTTGGGACAGTCATTATAAATCTACCGCCGACACGCACGGATCGCAGAGGTAACCCAGGGTGCTCTACTGTTTCAAAATCTCACTCACTAACTTTTCCGCGCCATAAAGCTTCTTCATCGCCTCGATAATTGCCGCGCTGTGAACTCCTACAGCTCTACCACCTTCATCCTCTTCAACGTACCAATAGCGATTCGGAAGCTTTTGCACGTTACTGTCGAAATTCAAACCCACAAGCTCGCCGTTACGATTAATCACCGGGCTCCCGGAGTTTCCGCCTATCGTGTCCGCGGTATAAACGAAATTCAGTGGAGTCGAGAGGTTCAGCTTCTCTTTGCCTTCACGATACCTGCGAGGCAGATCGTACGGAGGTTTCTCATCGAAGCTTCGAGCCCGATCATAGAGCCCGAAGAACGTCGTCTTGTAGGGCACAAGCGTAGTGTCCTCTTCATAGCCCAGGACTCGGCCATAACTGATTCGTAGGTTGAAATTCGCGTCGGGCGGCAAGCTCCTTCCATAAACCGCAAAGCGCGCTTTCGATAGCTTCTCGCCTGCGCTAGTCTCCACGCTTTGAATCTTCTGCTCGAGCCACGCCCGCAGCTCGCGCGTTACCGGCTCAACGTTGCGTGCAAGGACTATCATCGGGTCATCGGATTTTGCGACCGCTGCGGCGCCGCCTTCCATTAAGGCTTTTCTGACTTCGATATCCCCAAGCTTTGTCCCTCGTACAGCGCGCGCCGCTGCTCCTGCCGGCGTTTGTCCGCTAAGCGCTGCTTTCACAAACGGATCGTTAGCGCCTAGTTTCTTCTCAGCCGACTTCAGCCACGCGGCCAGCATTTGCTCGTCCATTTCAGGGTAAGTCGGAGCACGAGACAGAAGACTGAAACGAAACGATTCGAGATTCGATTCTCTGAGCTCTTCGTATCGCTGAGCATTTGGCTTTGCTGTCTCCTCTGCATACCGAACAATCGCGACTGCATAGGTAGCAAGCCGAGAAATGGGATTGCCAAATGGCGTGCCGAACAAATCGACTCGAGAGGGGGTCAGCGTCGAAAATGCTATGCGTGCAGCGAGCTGAGGATAATCTCGATAGGCATTGGCGATCTGATCCCACGGATCTCCGTAGGATTTCTGAAGATCGGCCTTCTGAGTTACAGCATTACGCAGAGCCTTCTCTTCGCTCTCTTTCTTTGCCATCATTCGCGGATTCATCAACCCGTCTTGTTGACCGACGAGCCGCTTCAACGAGTTGTTCAGCGAACGCAGCGAACTTCCTGCCTGGCGCGCTTGCTCGGCTCCTCCTTCACTATATTTGACTAACGCGTCGCGACGGGAAGTCCATACCTCCTTTTGCAGAGGATTTCCAACGTCACGTTGAAACTGAATTTGTGCGATCGTCAAAAGCCGCGACGTTGAGCCGGGGTTACCCGGCAGGATTATCAGATCACCTTCAGCGGCACCACTCGCGGACCATTTAAAATAATGAGGCGTACTGGCCGGCTTTCCATTTTCGTAAGCTCTGAAGAACGCAACGTCGAGGTCATAACGTGGATAGGTGAAATTGTCGGTGTCTCCACCGAAGAACGCGATCTGTTCTTCGACCGCAAAGACCAGCCGGATGTCTGTATATTTTTTGAAACGATAAAGCCAGTACTCGCCGCCGCTGTACAGCGATATTACCTCGCATTTTAGACCCGTCTTTGTCGTCTCTTCTTTTTCGAGGGCGGCGATAACGGATTTGCGCTGATCGCTGGCTTCCTTTTCAGAAGAGCCGGGCTTGACGGACGACAACACTCGCTTCGAAACATCTTCAAATGAGATCAGCACGTTGCACTCGAGATCAGGACACTTGAGCTCCTGATCATTCGTCGACGCATAGAAACCCTCTTTGGTGTAGTCCTTTTCTTTTGTGGATACCTTTTGAAGTTGACCGCTTGCAACGTGTTGGTTCGTAACCATTAGGCCGTCTGGTGATACGAATGATCCGGATCCTCCGTCGTTGAGCCGCACCGAAGATAACCGCAGGTGCTCTAGCCAGGAGTCGGTTGGCTCGAACTTGTAACGCTCCTTCCAAAGCTTGCGCGGCGGATTGTCAAAGGTCCACATGCCGTCGTCTGCAAACAGATGAACAGGCATGGCGAAACAGACGATGATTGTTACTAGTAGGGCTTTTTTCATACAGTTTTCTTTTAATTTTGGTTCGTAGCTGTTTGACTTTTCTAAGCGCAAAGGCGCGAAGCCGCAAAGACGCTAATAATATCGCAGGGCTTCGAGCTGGGAGTAAACCGGAGTTAGCCACGTGGCGACAGCCGCCCGTACTTCTTCCGAAGCCTTATCGCGTTTGGCCTGTGAATCGTCCTGAAATTGTAAGTCCGGATTCTTTGCGTCTCGAACCGTTACTTTGCGCATCAACTCTTGATCAGCATCAGATAAGTCCAGTGAAAAGAAAGGCGCAATCGCGTCAAATACCGCTTCCGGCAATTGGCGGTAATTGATAAAGATTCCGGGGCAGACATTATGATGCTCCTGGGCTGCTTGACAGACGCGCGCCAGAACCCTCGCGCAATACTCTTCGGGACGCATCTCGTAAATGGAATCGATAGTCATATCAAAGAGCTCGGGTTGTAGCGCGCCCGGCACCATATGAGCTCCTCTATGCGCCAGCTGCGAGGCCATGACCTCCATTGGTTCCCTAAACAGAAAAATCCAGGGGACTCTCGGAAAGGTTCGATGTATCAGCGAGAGGTCAAGGGCAGTCCAGCTGTCGAACTTGATAAAAAAATGTTCTTCGTCGCCGCACCGCCTTTGTCCCATCGCGCTTACGATCCATCGCAACCAAAGGGCCCGGTCTTCATCCGTAAATGAAAGGTCAACGAACCGGAGTCGCAGCACAGAATCAATCGAGCCGGCTTCGGAAATCATCAGGGCGTTCGGAAGCGATGACAACATCTGTGAAACCAGTGTTGAGCCGCATCGAGACATGTGGAGGATAAAACCTTTAGGCTCGAGCCCTGGGTTGATTGCATATCGCTCCGCCAGCATCTCTATCGAGGTTTGTGGGCGAAAGAGTGTGCTGAAGGGAAGTCTGAGAGCGGCATCTATCGTATGATCGAAAAACGGATCGGTGAAGCGACGCGGTCCGACCCAACACCAATCGACTAACGGCTGCCGTTCGCTCCAGTACACGCGAATCGGAAACCAGCCATCGAGAAGAACCGGATTTACGCTCAAATCCACCTCTGAATCCAGGCACGGCGCCTGGCTTTGAAAGCTGCTCGGACTTCGTTGACACTGAAGTGATACCCACGTTCATTGCCGAGCCGCACCACCATCTCAAAAAAGAGTTCTTTGTCCATCACATCTTTGAGCTGCTCCTGAAGAGTCAGGTCTTGAAGCACCAAATTGCAAAAGCGATCAAAAGCATCGGTGGACTGAATAGGTCCAGCATCTATCGGACCTTTTTGTCCAACATCACCTACGGGTTCTGTCGATTTCGGTCGCGCGGACTCAAAGACCGACCGCAGCCACTCATTCACCTTGCAGTCGACGACCACATGCACTCGATCGACTTCGCCGCTGTTATTCACTTTATGCGGAAGGTTGGCATTTATGTACCAACATTCACCTGGTTTCATTACAATGCGCTCGCCATTTACATAGAAGGCTACCAGTGAGCTCGTCGTGATTGGTATGTGCAGCCTGACATCGCCATCATCAAAGCTCAGATTGTAGTCGCGATGCTCGATGATGCGAGCGCCCGCCCCAAGTTTTAAGAGACGCGCTGACTTTACCTGGCAATCGAAGCTTGACAGCACGCCAGACAACGCCGGGCACCGGGAGAGCACGGGCGTGTCGTTTAACCGTTGATCTTTCTCGGGATCCGAATACAGCGATGTCGACGCGCCGTCGACCGCACGGAGGGCAACACCACTCCAATCCCCTTCGAAGTAACGATCGTTAAAATGTTTCACCCACTCCTCGGGACGTATCTGCTTCAGATCGTTTTCGAGACCTTCAGGATCGAATGAAAATGGTAATCTCAGACAACTGAGCATGCTCCCTTAACATACTCAAACACGAAATTACGGGCAAACGATTTATCTTCGAATTTTGGCCTTTCATCCGCTTCTGCAGCCATTCGTCCGATAGTTTGCCCATTTGGCTATTCTTTTCGGTAATCTTCAGGCTGGAGGTGCTGATTATGGATCATCAAGACCACTCGATCACGCGATTCCTGAAGAGGATAGTACTTGCCGCTTTCTTCGCAGTAATCGCGAGTATGCTGTTCGATAGTGCGGTCAACGGGCGCACCACGCAAAAGAACTCTCCCAGTTCTCAAACGTCAACTCCATCGGACTCGCGAGAACGATTTGATTTCCTGGTACGCGAAGATTTCTTTGCAGGCTTTGCCGGAGATCAAGCCGCCCTCGATAGAGCAATGAAACTCTGCGAGGATACGCTTGCCAAGAATCCCAACCACTCTGAGGCTCTGGTTTGGCACGGCGGAGGACTCGTATTTCGTGCCGGACAGGCTTTTACAAAATCCGATATTCGCACAGGGACGGAACTCTGGGATAAAGGCCTCTCAGAAATGGACCGGGCGGTTGAACTCAGCCCGAATAGTGTTGGCGTGCTCATTCCACGGGGCGCGTCTCTGTTGACTGTTTCGCGATTCGTTCCCGATAAGGCGACCAGTCGTTCCTTGCTCGAGAAAGGCGTCGGTGACTACGAAAAGGTCCTCGAGATTCAGAAACCTTACTTCTCGAAGCTTTCGAGTCACGCTCGCAGCGAGTTGTTGATTGGGCTCGCGGAAGGTTGGGTACGTTTAGGTAATAACGACAAAGCAAGAACCTATTTTCAGCGAATTGTAAACGAGTGCAAGGATTCCGCACGCAGCCCGCAAGCGGCGGCATGGCTTGAAAAGGGAACTCTCAGCGGCACCGATCCGATGAGTTGCACAGGGTGCCATTCGAAGAAATAGTGTTTGCTGGAGAGATCAAATGGAGCCTGCGCTTCAAATCGAGAACCTACAAAAGGCATACGGCTCGGTTTTTGCAGTTAAGGACGTTTCATTCGGAGTCTCTGCGGGTGAGATCTTTGGTATTGTTGGGCCGAACGGGGCTGGCAAGACCACTACCATCGAATGCATCGAAGGCATCAGAAGACCCGATCGCGGAACGATAAGCGTGCTGGGGCTTGAACCTGATCGCCACAGAGCAGAGCTGCGACAACGCGTCGGCGTTCAGTTGCAACAGGCAGCTCTTCCGGCGCGAATCAAAGTATGGGAGGCGCTCGATCTTTACGCATCCTTTTACGATCGGTCTATCGATTGGAAATCACTGCTCGAGAGCCTGGGTCTTGCCGATAAGAAAAAGACCGCCTTCGCCAAGCTCTCGGGCGGACAGAAACAGAGGCTTTTCATAGCGCTGGCCCTGGTGAACGATCCGGAGTTGGTTTTCCTCGATGAGTTGACAACTGGATTGGACCCGCAAGCTCGGAGGGTAATGTGGGAACTGGTTCACAATATTCGTGAACGCGGAAAGACAGTCGTGCTGACAACGCATTTCATGGAGGAAGCCGAGAAATTGTGTGACCGCGTTGCGATTCTGGATCAGGGGTGCATTGTGGCTCTCGATTCACCAGAGAACTTGATTAACCGGTATGGTGGAGACAATCGAATCACGTTTAAGGTTGCGGCTGGTTGCGAAGCGGGATTGCAGACGCTTAACGGGGTCAATCGTGTGGACCGAGATGGCGATTGGGTGACAGTGCAGGGAATTGGCGACACTCTGGCCGGTGAAGTTGTTGCGGCGCTCAGTGAGAAAGGGTTCTCGGTGCGCGATCTGCGGACGGGGCAAGCGACGTTAGAGGATGTATTTCTGGCACTCACCGGAAAAGAGACGCGACTAGAGATGTAGCGTAGACAGTCCAGTCTGCGCAAAGGGCAGCGTAGATTGTTTAATCTGCGCTGTATCGGCTTTCTAAGAAGTGAGGCATGCGGCACTGCCGGATGCGGTCGACTACCGAATCCGCAGACTAGACAGTCTACGGTACTTTTTACGAAATGAACTTTACTCGCGGAATTCACAAACTGGCCTGGATCGAGCTAAAGCTGTTCCTGCGCGAGCCGATCGCGGCATTTTTTACCCTCGCGTTCCCTTTGATGATGCTATTTCTTTTCGGCAGCATCTATGGCAATAAGCCGTCTTCTTTTTTCGGCGGCTACGGTGCCGTAGATGTTTCGGTTCCTGCATACACGGCAATGATCATCGGCAGCAGCGGATTACTTTCTTTGGCCATTGGGATTTCTTCATACCGCGAGACGGGTGTCCTTAAAAGACTTAAGGCGACACCGATTCGACCTGCGAAAATTCTGGCTGCGCAGGTCACAGTCATTTACCTGATGACTGTTTTAGGAATGGTACTTCTGATTGCGGCCGGTCGATCGGTTTATGGACTGCGATTTGGGGGAAGTCTGGCGAACATGTTCGCCGCATTTACTTTGAGCGCAGCCAGTATTTTTGCGATCGGTTTTGTGCTCGCCAGTCTGTCTCCGTCTGCTCGAGTTGCTCAGGTGGCTGGAATGGTGATCTTCTATCCGATGATTTTTCTGTCCGGCGCGACGATCCCTCGCGAGACGCTTCCGGAGGGCGTTCGACGCTTTTCACAGGTTTTACCGTTGACGCATGTAGTTACGCTGCTCAGAGGATTATGGGCAGGCGGCGCCTGGGATAATTACATTTGGGAGGTGATCGTGCTCATCGCAGTCGCTGTGGTTGCTGCCACGGTCTCGTCCAGGACATTTCGGTGGGAGTGACGGCATTCGACAGACATCAAACCGACGTTGGAAAATTCCATGTCTCTCGCAAAGGCTATCAAAATACTGCTAAATCCTCATTGCAAAAAAAACAAAATGCCCAATTTGACTTCTCAGGAGATCTACGTTGACAAACTATCAAGCAAAAATCGCTGCGATGCTTCTTACGAGCGCCGGCATTCTTTTCATGATGTCGATGGCATTTCAAATACTCCCTTTCAATATCGCGATCTTCTCCGGTGTGGCGTGCTTCATATTGGCGGGCACGGTTCGACGCATCGGCCGAGCGCGAGAGTGATGTGATATTATCGCGGCCCGATATGAAGGAGATTGATGTTCAGCAGGAAAAGCGCCGATCGTTCGCGCGGACCATTCTGCTCGTCTTATGCGTAAATACTGCCTCAGCGTTCGCCGTTGTCCTGCTAAATTGGTTACTTATGGAGGGAGTAACTAATTCCTGGCTTGTTGGAATCTTAACGACCTCCCTCGTCTACGCTAATTGCTGCGGAACTCTGATGGGACTCATCTTGCCGCAAATTGCGCCGCGCGTCGCCAGGCAACCGTTCCCGCTGAATTGGATTTATTACATCGGGGCTCTGCTTGTTTTGTCGACGATCGGATCAGCACTGGCGGTGTTTATACTGACCAGAATCGACATGTTTCCACGCGAGCGTTTTTGGACGTACTTCAGATCAACCTTAGTCGTTGCAATCGCAATCTCGCTAATAATCGGAGTAACGAGGTATCTGTATGAGGGATTGAAGCATCGTCTTAGAGTCACCACTCGACAACTTCAGCTAAAGGAACTCGAGGAGGAACGTTCTCGAAAGCTTGCGGTAGAAGCTCGACTATCATCGCTCGAGTCGCGTATTCACCCTCATTTTCTCTTTAACACCCTCAACTCAATTTCTTCCCTGATCCAGGAAGATCCGAAGCTTGCAGAGCGCCTGGTGGAGCGTCTGGCAGCGCTTTTGAGATTCTCCCTTGACTCCAATCAGACCAGCACAGTGCCGCTAATTCGCGAGCTGAAGATCGTAAAAGACTATCTCGAAATCGAGAAGGCGCGGTTCGGTGATAAGCTGCGGTACTCGATCGAAATCCCGCCGGAGCTCGAGACTGTTGCAGTGCCACCGCTTGCCGTTCAAACGTTAGTCGAGAACAGCCTGAAGCATGTTGTAGCAGCACGCCGTGAGGGAGGAGAGGTGCAAATCACCGCTCGTTTAGCTGGGGAGCTAGTACAGATCGAGGTGCTGGACGATGGATCGGGGTTCACCATTGATTCAATCAAAGCCGGTCACGGACTCGACAATCTTCAGGCTCGCCTTGCTGTCTTATTTGATGATCGGGCGACCCTCAACTTGTCGACTTTAAATGGCAAAACCTCGGTTATCATATCGCTACCATATTCCGAGATCGCGCCACTAGCACCGGTATGAGCGCCCAAAACCCCTCCCTGCGTGTCTATTTAGTCGACGACGAGCCGCTGGCGTTGAAGAGGCTCGCGCGCTTGCTCAAAGCAACCGGAAAAGTACAGGTAGTCGGCGCCACCAGTGATGCCGATTCCGCTCTCGCCTTTCTTGCCGCGGAACGCGTTGACGCCTTGTTTCTGGACATACAGATGCCGGAACTGAATGGATTCGAGTTGCTCTCGCGACTCGAGTCACAGCCGCTGGTTGTATTCACTACCGCTTTCGATCAATACGCGCTGCGGGCATTCGAGGTCAACTCAATCGACTACCTCTTAAAGCCAATTGAAACGGAACAGCTGGATCGAGCGATTAGCAAGATCGAGCGGCTCCGAGGTGCCGAACCCAGGCAGGATGTTCGAGAGGTCGTTGAGAGACTCGCTGCAGCATTGCAGTCGGGAAAAGCAAGCTACCCGGACAAAGTTGCTTCACGGAGCGGAGAGCGGATCTGGTTTATAGAGTTGTCGACGGTTACGCATTTTCTAGCCAAAGATAAGATGACTTACGCAGTCACTGCTGAGAGGAGTTACGTGATCGACTCGACGATTGCCGAGCTTGAACAGAAGCTTGATCCGAGTCAATTTCTTCGCATTCATCGATCAACACTATTAAATCTTAGTCATGTTCAAGAGGTGAATTCCTGGTTTGCCGGCGGCGTAGTCGTCCGGCTGAAGGACGCGAAGCGAACTGAATTGACAGTCGCGCGAGATCGTGTTCGAGCACTGAAACAGCGGCTGGGGTTTTAGCCGCTCCAATCCACTCATCTCTTCTGCGTAATCTGCATAATCTGCGGATCACTGCTCTGATTCGGCAGCGCGGCTGATATCAGAGGACCTGGTAAACTACGAAGCGAATGAATAAGATTCCGCCAGGAGGAATTAGAATGCCCGCAACGAGAGGACTGGTAATGCTTCTGCTCACAACCGCCATCAGTCTCGTGTGGCCGGTGAGCGTAAAACAGGATGATGAAGCCTTCCAGGACCGCGCGGTGAAAGTCGGCACATCCGAATTTCACTTCAGGATCTTCGTTCCCAAAGGCTGGACGAAGAAGAAAAAATCACCTGTGATTTTGTTTCTTCACGGCGCGGGTGAACGAGGCGACGATAACCTCGCACAGACTAAAGTCGGTATTGGGCCCGCCATACTTCGACAGAGAGAAACGTTTCCCTTCATTGTTGTGTTGCCTCAATGTCCAAAGAGCCGGTGGTGGACCGAAAGCGATATGCAGTCTCTCGCATTGAACGCGCTGGCGCAGACTATCAAGGAGTTCAATGGCGACTCGAATCGAACATATCTCACTGGTTTGTCGATGGGTGGTTACGGTTCATGGATGATGGCATCGAACAATCCGTCTCGATTTGCGGCGCTCGCGGTCGTTTGCGGTGGGGTTGTACCCCCACAAGGCCTTACTCTGCCCAAAGAGGCCGCCCCGCGTGAGAACAGCGATCCTTATGGGGCTGTCGCTTCTAAAGTTCGCAAGATTCCAGTCTGGGTTTTTCATGGCAACGCTGATCCAGCGGTTCCCGTCTCTGAATCCCGCAAGATGGTGGAAGCGATAAAGGCAGCGGGCGGCAATGTACGGTATAACGAGTACGACGGAGTTGGACACAATTCTTGGGATAAGGCGTACGGCGAGACCGAATTATTTCCGTGGCTGTTAACTCATCACGTGAAGTCAAAGGGCTGAGTTGACCCGTTATGGGTCTTTATTCCACTTACATTTTTCCCCGCATACTTGACTGGTCGTTGGGAACCCAGTTGATCCGAGAACAACGGCAAACAGCTCTTGCGCCTTTGTATGGCCATGTTCTCGAAATCGGTTTTGGAACTGGTTTGAATCTATCTTGCTATCCAGCGCAAGTCACAGAATTGACGACGCTTGATACTGAGCAGATGCTTAGCAAGCGAGTGGCGAAGAGAATCAAAGATGCTCACCTGCCAGTCACGCAAGTAAAACTTGATGCTAGTTCACGACTCCCCTTCAAGGACGATACTTTTGACTGTGTCGTAACTACCTTTACACTCTGTTCAATTCGCGACGTCCGATCGGCGCTGGCTGAGATACATCGAGTCCTCAGTCCGGATGGTAAATACGTTTTCCTGGAGCATGGACGAAGCGACGACATGCGTGTTGCAAAGCGACAGGATTTCTTCAACCCAATCCAACAGTGGGTAGCCTGTGGTTGCAATATCAATCGACCTATTGACCAGCTCGTAGCAGGGGCAGATCTTCAGATTCAAACATTGGACCGCTACCTCATGCCAAATACGCCTCGGATCTTCGCCGAAATGTATCGAGGTGTCGCGACCAAACTTTGCGGACCTTAGTGTTTTGCGCGAACTTCGCATTACAATTCCAACATTAATTGACGCGCTAAGACTTTGGAACACGGCCGTGCCGCCTCCGCACATAATGCGCTAACTCGTCAGCCTTGTTGTCCTGTGCTAACTTGAAATCATCATTAAATCAGGAGGCACTATGGCAAAAGAAGTGTTCAAAGGTTTCACTATTGTAGGTACATCAAACGAGAGCTTCAGCAACGCGATCGAAGTGGCTGTGGATCGCGCCAAGCAGACTATTCGCGAACTACGCTGGTTTGAAGTTAAGGAGCAGCGCGGAGCGATCAGAGACGGGCAAATCGAATACCAGGTAACGTTGGACGCATTTTTCAAGCTCCAACCGGGCGACTCCGGGGATTAGCCAAGGGATCATTTATTGGGTAGCCCCGCGCTCGCGGAGAAGTTTCACCATCGCCTCTTGCCGAGCCTCGATGGCAATCGTCAACGCGGTCTTCCCGGAATCGGCCCTTGCGTTTATGTCGGCGCCGTGATCCAGGAAGAGGCGCGCTAGATCAATCTTTCCACTTCCGGCCGCCTCGTGCAGCGGTGTGTATCCCTCCTGCTGTCGAGCGTTGACGTCAGCACCACGTTCAATCAATGCTCGAGCGACTTCAATCTGGGCTGCCGCTGCAGCAGCGTGAATCGGGCGAACCTTCATTGCGTTTCGAGCCTGTGCGTTAACATCGGCGCCGGCATCCAAAAGTACTCGTACGGTCTCCGGGTGCTTGAAGAAAACTGCTAAACCAAGAGGATAGAATCCATCGACTGCGAATGCGTTGACCAGCGAGTGATCGTTCTTTATCAACTCCTCCACGCGGTGGGTGCTTCCGGTCGCGGACGCTTCAAAGATATCCAGATCACGGCGTGCCGCCAGCAGAATCTCTGTCACATCTTTTCGGTTATAGTAGACAGCCTTCAACAGAACCGAGACGCCGTCCTTGTCAGTTGTGCGCGCCAGCGACGGATCTGTTTTGAGCATCTCTTTCACTTTTTCGGCATTACCCTGTGTTACAAGAGTCACAAAATCCGGGTTTGAAGTCATTGTGGCCTCCTTTTGGCCGGCGTTCGTTGGCATATAAATTCCTCCGCCCATGAAAGTTGCTGCGACTAATCCGATTAAAATAAAGAAACCAAAATTACGAGTCTTCATTTTGTCCCCTCTTCAACTGTTGCCTTGGTTATCACGTTGAGCCGATTGACCCCGTTCTAAACCTTCTGCGTTTAGCTTGTGTTTGAGTTCAAGCTTTTGATTCAGAAGACCAACGATATCGTGATGGCCAGCCTCCATTGCAACCTTGAGAGCCGTCTTTCCATCGTCGGCGACGGCCTCAAGCGATGCACCGTGCTCGATGAATGTTCGCGCCAAATCGACGAATCCAAGTCCTGCGGCGTAGTGCAAAGCAGTCCACCCGGCACGCGGCCAACCTTTTCCTCCACGCTTAGGTCTTACGTCTGCTCCAGAGGCGATCAGTAGATTGACAGCATCAGCCTGCCGGCCAAATAGCGCCGCGTGCAGTGGCGTGACATTCATTGGATGCCTTGAAACTGAATTTACATCCGCGCCGCGTGAAATCAGGTATTCCAGAACTTCGAGTTTTCCAAAGTGAGCAGCGAGCGCAAGCGAAGTAAACCCCTCCGGTGAATATGAGTCGAGTAGTGAGGGATCGTCATTCAAGAACTGTTCGACGAGGTCGGTGCGCCCGATGGATGATGCCTCATAGATGTCAGGCTGAACGCCAGAGTTCATCAGCAATTCAGCGATCTCATGGTGACCTGAGTTGACTGCGAGAATCAGTGCGGTGTTGCCGAGCGGATCTCGTGCGCCAATCAATCTCGGATCCTCTTCAAGCAGCTGTTTGACTTTCCTGGCATCTCCCGAATGCGCAGCCTTCAATATCTCGATTACTCTTGTCGCGAATACTTCATCGCGCGAAGGACGCTGCTCTCGCAGTCTGTCTTCGACCAGATCTATCAACATCTCCTTCAAATGCCGGCGCGCAGAAAACAGCCGTTTCTTGATCGTCGAAGTAGGCACGCCAAGGAAATCGGCGATCTCATCCTGCGTGTAACCGCTCATATAGAACAGCGTGATGGCCGTCCTTTCGTGATCGGGCAAGTCTTCGATTGCAGCAAGAAGCCTGTCTTTCATTTCATGTTTTTCCGCGAGAGCCGCCTGCGCCGGTTCACTGGATATTTCCACCGCGTAGAGCGGCGATAGTGCGAGTTGTTTGCCTCGCGTCAGACGGTCGCAATGCTTGAAAACTATGCGCCGGAACCAACCGGGAAAGGCGGTCGGGTCACGCAGTTGATCCAGGCTGCGATAGGCCTCGAAGAAGGCTTCCTGCGCGGCGTCTTCAGCCAGTTGGAAGTCGCGCAGGATCGAATACCCGTAACCCACTGCCATATCCTGAAATCGTCGTACGATGCTTGCGAAAGCATCATCATCGCCTTGCCTAACGCTATTAACGAGGGATTCCAGGCTCGTCATACTTAATTATTACCTTCGAAGATAAGACCCACTATTCCGGCGGAAGGTTACCGGCCGGCAAGAATACGGTTACATCGCTGCCGGTTTCTCAAAAAGGAAGGGACCTGTCAACTTAAGGTGAGGCATTGCCATTTATCGCTGATTGGTGACAATCAGCCAGGAACCACAATCACAACGATATATACCAAGCTCAGGCGTGAGTCTCAGTTGAGAGCATGCCGGGCAACGGAAGGAATACACGTATCGCTGTTTTTCGTCATTCCAGAAGTGGTCTTCGATCAACACCTCCACGCCGATTTGTCGTTTGGGCATAGCGGCATTATAAGCGAACCCGGCCGTAACGAGGCAAAGGAAAGATGAGCGGTTATTGCGGGACCAGGCGGCTTTGCGCCGTTGCGTCTTTACGCGAAAAAACATGCTTCAGCAAGCGTACCATTGTCATACGAGACGTACTCAAAACGAATAAACTCGTTACTCTGAAATTATGTCTGAAATCGGCTTATGGTTTGCATTTGTTTGTGGGAAAATGAGTTTAAAACGAAATCAAGCATATTAAACGGAGGGTTCAATGAAAGTCTCCCGGAGGAACCATGCCAAACTTAACGTGCCAGTATTGGCGATTATAGTCTTTGTTCTGGTTAGTCTCGCATGTGCCCAGTCCACACCAAAGTCGGTCACGTCGTCGCAGGGTGCCACAGGGACGCTTCGGCACTATGATATCAAGCTCTCGGATCTTCCAGCCGCAGAGGTGCTTACTGGGCCGCGGAACCAATCAAAGGTGATTCCACGACCCGAGGGCGCCGAACTCACCTTGCCACCAGGCTTTCAAATCAGTGTGTATGCAGAAGGGGATCTCCAACAGCCGCGGGGACTTCTTCAGGTACCCAATGGCGACGTTCTTGTCAGCGAGTCGCAACCGAACCGCATAACGATACTTCGAGATTCAAACAATGACGGCAAGGTGGATGAACGCTTCGTTTTTGCAACCGGTCTCAATCGCCCGTACGGGATGGCGTTGTGGCGCGACTATCTCTACGTTGGCAATCAAAACGGGATTGTTCGTTTCAAATACAAACCCGGACAAACGAAGGCAGAAGGGGAACCAGAAAAGCTTGTCGATCTTCCCGCCGGTCCGGGACATTGGACCCGTAACGTATTATTCAACTCGGCCGGCACGAAGATGTACGTAGCAGTCGGCTCTGCTTCCAACGTCAACGCAGGGGAGCCGCCCATACGTGCGGCGATTTCAGAGTTCAATCCCGATGGAACCGGTCATCGCATCTACGCTAGTGGTACTCGAAATCCGGTGGGACTAGCCTGGAACCCGACAACAAAACAGCTCTGGGCGGCAGTCGAAGAACGAGATCTCATCGGCGACGACCTGGTTCCCGAGTACGTAACTGCGATCAAAGAAGGCGGCTTCTACGGCTGGCCATACTCGTACCTCGGTCAACACGAGGACCCTCGCCGTAAGGGTGAGAATCCAGAATTAGTAAAGAAAGCGATCGTTCCGGACGTGTTGATCCAGGCGCATTCAGCGGTGTTGGGAATGGCGTTCTACGAAGGCAATATGTTTCCGGCGGATTTTCAAGGCAACGCGTTTGTCGCGCTTCACGGTTCGTGGAATCGGACTTCGAGAGTGGGCTACAGCATAATTCGAATCAAGTTTAAGGACGGGAAACCAGTAGGCGGATATGATGATTTCGTAACCGGTTGGATGCTTGGCCCGGACAAGGCGGAGGTGTGGGGCCGTCCAGTAGGCGTCCTGGTTTTAAGAGACGGATCCATGCTGATCACCGATGATGGTGGAAACAAGGTCTGGCGCGTTACGTATAACAAAGCGGCGAAATAGACGTACCGTAGACGTACCGTAGAATGTCCAGTCTGCGGCGATTGATACAGCCGGAACTCATTTAGGTTTCGGGTTTGTAATCGCCGCAGACTAGACAGTCTACGGCACGCGCGCGATCGCTGCAGACTGAACGGTCTACGGCTCACTAACTTTTGTGCCCTGAATTCTCTTCACACCCGGGTTGTTCATGCATCGACTATATATTCCTTTCTTTTTATCTGTTCTACTCGGTATTTGTGTGCTAGCGAAATCCAAAACGAGCGCAGATGGCGATTGGCCCGCATACGGCCGTGATCCTGGCGGCAGTCGCTTCTCCCCGCTTAATGAAATAAATCGCTCAAACGTAACGTCTTTGAAGATTGCGTGGACGTATCGAACCGGTGCTGTTGACGTGAAAGGCAGGTCCGCTTCGAACGCGGCGTTTGAAGCTACGCCGATCGTTATCGACGGAACGCTCTATTTGAGCACGCCCTTCAACCGGGTCATCGCACTGGATCCGGTAACTGGAACTGAGCGATGGGTTTTTGATCCTAAAGTCGATATGACTAAGGGTTACTCCGAAGTCAGCTCCCGAGGTGTATCGACCTGGCGGGATCGCCGGACCGGCAAAAGGCGTGTCTATGTCGCGACAATTGATGCGCGTTTAATAGCACTTGAAGCCGAAACAGGGACTCTTTGCAAAGATTTTGGCGAGGAGGGACAGATTGATCTGACTCGCGATATACGGCTTGTCGATCGCGGCGATTATCAAGTCACATCCCCACCTGCTGTCATCGGCGATTTGATCGTCGTCGGCTCGTCAGTTGGGGACAATCGCGGTGTGGAGCTCGAGCGAGGAGTCGTCCGCGCATTTGAGGCGCGAACTGGTAAGTTACGATGGAGCTGGGATCCGATACCGACCATGGCTACTGACCCTGCTCGAAAAACCTGGGAAGGCGAAGGCGCAACTCGAACCGGCGCGGCTAATGCCTGGTCAATTATATCGGCCGATCCGGATCGCGATCTCGTTTTCATTCCCACCAGCAGTCCGAGTCCTGATTTTTACGGAGGCGAGCGAAAAGGAAATAACGAGTACGCGAACTCGGTGGTCGCGCTGCGCGCGTCCACCGGAAAGGTTGTGTGGCATTTCCAGGTGGTTCATCACGACCTGTGGGATTACGACGTGGCATCACAACCAATGCTCATCACCCTCAAGCGGGGCGGCCGCGATATTCCCGCAGTCGCCGTCGGGACCAAGATCGGTCACTTGTTCTTACTTCACCGAGAAACCGGGACGCCCTTGTTTCCCGTTGAGGAACGGTCGGTACCTGCTAGTGATGTTCCCGGAGAACAATCATCGCCAACTCAACCATTCCCTAAGCTGCCCGCCGCATTGGTACCTCAAAAGCTGACCGAAGCTGATGCGTGGGGTATCACGCCGGAAGACCGTGAGGCGTGTCGCAAGCTGATTAAGGATACCCGCAATGAAGGTTTGTTCACTCCGCCCAGTCTCCGAGGCACGATTGCATTTCCCGGCAACGTTGGCGGGATGAACTGGAGCGGAATGTCTTATGATGCACGACGTGGATTTTTGATCGCGAACACAAATCGAATCGCGACATTGATAAGGCTGATACCCCGAGAAGATTTTGTTAAGCAGAGGACGTCGGCTTCGGGTAATCGTATAAAAGGGGAGTTTGGCCCGCAACGTGGCACGCCATATGGGATGTACCGAGAGCACCTGCGAGCACCGAGCGGCGCGCCGTGCAATCCTCCGCCGTGGGGCATGCTGACCGCTGTCGATCTGGCGACTGGGTCGATCAAATGGGAAGTTCCTCTCGGCACGATTCCTCAGCTCGGGATGATTCCGAAGTCAGCCGAATGGGGATCAATAAACCTCGGAGGTTCAGTGGTTACGGCAGGCGGATTAGTGTTTATCGCTGCCAGCATGGATACTTTCCTACGTGGATTTGATACCGATACCGGAAAAGAGCTTTGGAAGGCGGAACTCCCCGCAAGCGCACAAGCCGCGCCAATGACATTTCAAATCCGAGGGAAACAGTATCTGGTAATCTGTGCCGGTGGACACGGAAAACTAGGGACAAAGATGGGCGATTTTGTAGTTGCGTTTGCGCTGCCATAAGTGCTGCGTTATAGAAGACGAAATTTGTATCGAGCTGCCTTGTGAGGTCTCGCTGAATGAAAACCGTAAAGCTTGCGCTCCTGCTATCGATTCTGTTTGTTGGCATTGAATCGTTTGCTGCCACTCAGGCTACCAGAAAGGTGGAAGGTGTCGTCACGGATCAAAACGGAGCGCCGATTTCCGGGGCGGAAGTTACGATCGCAGGTCAATCAGCGACTGTGACTCGCAACACCGACAATGACGGGCGGTTTACTTTCGACACGACTGGTGATGCGGCGATGTTGACAGTTCGGGCACGAGGTTTTGAAACAGCCAGCAAGGTATGGAATGCAAATGATCGGGATTCTACGCGACTTAAGATCACCTTATCCGCCGAAGGGATGTCCGAGCAGATCACTGTGACCGCTTCGCGAACGGAGGCTCGAGTGAGCGATACCGCTGCAAGTGTTGCGGTGTTGTCACGCAATGATCTTGCCACAACCTCCGCGCTTACGATTGACGATGCGTTGAGACAGGTGCCCGGGTTCTCGCTGCTTCGCCGCTCAGGTAGTCGCACGGCGAACCCTACATCGCAAGGCGTTTCATTTCGCGGCGTAGGTCCCAGCGGCGCCAGCCGGTCCGTAGTGCTGGCGGACGGCATCCCGATAAACGATCCATTTGGTGGCTGGGTTTTTTGGGGACGAGTTCCGCGCGAGTCGCTGAGCCGAATCGAGGTGGTTCAGGGTGGGACCTCTAGCTTGTATGGTTCGGACGCGCTCGGAGGCGTGGTCAACATGATCGGGCGAGACAGTCGGGAATCAGCGCTATCATTTGAAACCTCATACGGCAACGAACAGACACCTGACTTTTCGCTCTTCGCGGGAGGCAGGCTGTTCAAGTGGGGCGCACTTCTGTCTGCCGAAGTATTTCACACCGATGGCTATGTCCTGGTCGATGAGGACGAGCGCGGACAAATAGATACAAAAGCCGGATCCGAGCACAAAACGCTGGACCTTACGCTCGAGCGTTTGATCGGCGAGCGAGGTCGCGCTTTCCTGCGTGGCGCGCTTTTCGATGAATCGCGGGAAAACGGGACGCCGGCTCAAACCAACAGCGCCTATATTCGCCAGTTGTCGACGGGGACCGATCTTCAATCCAGTCGCGTGGGAGTGTTCCTGGTCAGAGCATTTGCTCTTACGGAAGTCTATAACCAGACGTTTAGCGCTATCGCAGCGAATCGAAACAGCGAAGCGCTGAATCGCAGTCAAAGAGTTCCGGCACAGCAAGTAGGAGGTCTCGCTCAATGGTCTCGTACGGCGGGTTCCCGACAGATACTCGTTGCCGGTTTCGATATGCGTGAGGTTCGAGGAGCAAGCGACGAGCTCGGCATTACCGCGGGTCGTGTTACGTCGGCGGTAGGCTCCGGTGGTCGTGAGCGAGTCCTGGGTGTTTTCGGGCAAGACCTTATTAGAATTACTCCCAGGTGGCTTCTGACTCTTGCCATCAGAGGCGATCGATGGCGAAATTTCGATGCGTTGTCGACATCTCGACCTTTCCCGGCCGGTACACCAGTAACCACGACGTTCTTTCCTGATCGCGTAGAGACGGCATTCAGTCCTCGAATGTCGGTTCTTCACAAAGTAAACGACAACTTGTCACTGATGGTGTCCGGTTATCGCGCTTTTCGTGCGCCGACACTGAACGAATTGTATCGAAACTTCCGTGTGGGAAACGTTTTAACCTTGGCAAACGACCAGCTGAGAGCCGAGCGGTTGACCGGAGGAGAAGTGGGAGCCAGCTATGCGGCCTTCGGCAGGAAGCTCAGTATGCGTGGGACATTTTTTTGGAGCGAGATTGTTCGGCCTGTCGCCAATGTTACACTGACAGTCACCCCTGCGTTGATTACGCGCCAACGGCAGAACCTCGGACGCACTCGTTCCAGAGGAGTTGAAGTTGAGGCGGAGGCTCGCGTCACAAGCTACGTAACGGTGTCGGGAGGCTACCAGTTCCTGGACGCGACAGTTTTGCAGTTCCCGGCTAATACTGCGCTGGAGGGTCTGTGGATTCCGCAAGTGCCCCGTCATCTGCTCACGTTTCAGGCGCGCTATTCAAATCCTCGACTGCTAACACTGGCCCTCCAGGGACGCACAAGCGGCAAGCAGTTTGACGACGATCTAAACCTGTTTGAGCTTAACCCTTATTTTACGCTGGACGCGTTTGCCTCCCGCTCGCTGGGTCACGGAGTAGAGATGTTTGGCGCCTTTGAAAATCTCACCGGGCAGCGTTATGACATCGGACGCACTCCAGTTCTCACGCAGGGCCCGCCCTTGCTGGCCCGGGTGGGAGTCAGATTTCATTGGGGTGCGCGTTAAAAACCTTTCCCGCCTGTAACCGAACTGGTGTCCGCCGCGTTATTACTTATTGCCGTTGGTGTGCCGGTACTGATTTCGAGTCATAGTGTTAGTAGTGCAGGGTTTGCGCTGCAGATCGAATGAAGCTACTGGAGTAGGGATTGGGATTTGGGGACTGGGGCTCGGGCTGGCGTGGCTAGAGATCAGTTTCGGGCGCCGTACCCAATTCCCAACCCCCAACGCCCAGTCCCGATCAGAGTCAAATTTATCGAATGAACGAAACCGGCAATGCCGATCGAGCGGTTGTCGAGGAGTTAGTTGAGCAGCCCGCAATGGCGAGTGATGAATCGCTCGTCGAAGCTGTTCGTCGGGGCGACGATTCGGCTTTCGAACTGATCTTTGAGCGGCATCGGCGCCGGGTCGCGCGAATGGTGGCACGGTTCGTTAAGCGGCCAGAACGACTGGAAGAAATCTTACAGGAAGTATTCATCAAGGTTTATTTTGCGTTGGACTCGTATTCGCCGGAGAAAGGAGCCTCATTCTCGGCGTGGGTTTCAAGAGTGGCGATCAATTCCTGTTACGACGAGCTACGGCGAATTAGACGCCGCCCGGAGAGATCGATCAGTGATATCACCAGCGAGGAAGTACTGTGGCTAGCGTCGCAACTAAGGTCACACTCATCGGCGGGGGATGTCGAGGCCGCTGCTATCTCGAGGGACCTGGCCAATAAGCTGCTGGCGCGTTTGAGCACGGAGGATAGGATTGTGCTGACGTTGCTCGATGCCGAGGAACTGAGTGTTTCAGAAATTGCTGCGCTACTGGATTGGAAGGTTTCCAAGGTGAAGGTGCGCGCTCATCGCGCCCGGCAGGCTCTGCGCAGAGTACTTGGTGAGTTTGTTTGATTTCAGTGTTTGGATATCTGAATCTGAAATCTGAAATGAAATTTGTAATCTTTTCTCAGGGAGAAATCGCGATGGATCAAAAACCCGCAGAACCTATTGACCATCTATCAAAATCGATAGTGCTGGCCGCCGGCACAGATCAAGCAGAGGTTGATCGAATAGTTTCCTCGCCCTTTATCAACTCACGATTGCGCGCCCAGATCGAAGCCGAACGGAAACGCCGGACAGAATCGGTAGGCAGTTGGTTTGGGACCGTACTGGTTACCGCACGCGCGATCACAGTGTTGGTTATCGTGACGGCAGCGGCGGTGCTGGCATTCTGGTTTTCAAAGACAAATGCGTCGACAAACAGCCCGTCCCGGATTACCGGAGCCGGAGCTGACGATGTCTCGCGTGTGATAAGTGGCGGAACGTGCGCTTTGTCGTCGACCCAGGAGTGCGCCATTTCGAGAGAAGAGGTGCTGGCGACGCTTTTTGCTGATAAGGAACAGGAGAGATCAAAATGAGTAGTCAGATGAAGGCCTGGGCAGCGTTTTTGATCGTTTTTGCGCTGGGTGGTGTGACCGGCGCTTCGGTTATCGGCGTTTATAGCCTTCGATCACCGGCAAATGCGAGTTATGAAAAGATGACTGTCTCAATTCGTGATACGGATGCGTACTTCGACACGTTGAAACGAGAACTGACGCTAAGCGATGACCAGGCGGCTGCTATGCGAGTGGTGCTCGATCGAACGCGAGACGATTATAAAGCCGTTTGTGCGGATGTTCGTCCTCGCTATGATGTCGTTAAAGAAAAGGCGCGCGGCGAACTGCGGGCGTTGCTTACGGCCGAGCAGCAGCCTCGGTTTGATTCGATAGTTACTGCTGAGGACTGTCGTTGCCCTGAACCCAGGAAACCATGACTCCGCGGCTGTGGGTGAATATTGTTGAATTGTAATTGCCTTGCCCAAAGTGACAATAAAACGCATCACCAGTCTAATATTCGTTTTAACACTTAGCTTGGTTTTCATAACAACTGAGGGTCGCAGCAGATCGTTCACCGTTGGTAGTGGCGCGCTGCAAAAGTCGGACGGCGAAAAGACTGTGGAGCAGGTCTACAAGAACATACAGGTACTGAAGGATTTGCGCGCGTCCGAGCTCGATGGAGTGATGAATTTCATGTCCGCCGCACTAGGGGTTGGCTGCACTTACTGTCATATCAATCCCTGGGAGAGCGATGAGAAAACTGCAAAGATCGCAGCGCGACGCATGATTCAGATGACCCGCAGTATCAATGTTGAGCACTTTAGCGGAAACCCGACAATTACCTGCTACACCTGCCATCGAGGTCAGCACAATTCTGTTCCGAACCCACCGATAGATATTGCATTCACTAATGCATCCGAGGACGAGAGCAGCACGGTCAAAGTGGCTCTTCCGGCGACAGATGAAATCGCCGACAAATACCTTCGCGCCGTTGGCGCAACTGCGATAGCTTCGATGAAGACGCGTTTGTCAAAGGGAAGCGAGACGACGACGAATCGAATGACCCCATCGAAAAGGAGTTCAATCGAGATTATTCAAGCAGCCCCCGATAAGCTTCTAATCGCGAGGCGCAGTTCGAGCGGAACGACAACCGAGGGCTTTGATGGTGCGAAGGGCTGGAACAGGGATGAACGAGGCACGAGTGAGGTTAAGGATTCAGAGTTGGACCGAATTAAAAAAGAGGCCGACTTTTTCCGATATCTGAAAATCAAAGATACCTATCCTCAGATGCGCGTACTCGGAAAAGAGAAGATCGAAGCTCGGGAAGTGTTTGTGGTTGGTGCGACATCACGTGAAGGCGATCGTGATAAGCTTTATTTCGATGTAGCGAGCGGTTTACTTGTTCGAAAGTCCTCAGCATTCAGGACTGCTTTTGGATCGATACCGGAAGTGATGGACTTTAGCGATTATCGTGATGTGAGTGGAGTGAAGCTGCCGTTTACAATCAAGTGGTCGCGACCACCTTTTGCTTATGTCAGAAATTTCTCTGAGATTAAGCTAAACGCACTGATTGATCCGCTTCGATTCAGGATTGATGGCAAGTGAGATTGATATCTGCGGGCATTGGAAATGGAATTGAGATCTTACTCTATTCCATCTGCGTAATCTGCGGATGAATCGATGAATTAGTAAGCCTTCGAAGCCCATCCACAGATTACGCAGATTGCGCAGATAGGATGTTGAAACGTTGCGACTAGGGTGACGGCTTCCAGGTGCCGCGGGCCACTGCCGGGATAAACGAATCCAGGTCCTTTGGCGGGAACTCGATTACTCGACCCTGTTCGGCGCTCATGTAGGCGGTCATCAACAACTGGCTTACTTCGAGGCCGTCATAAAAATCTTCCTCTGGCTGTCGACCTTCAAGAAAGCAACTGACAAAGTATCGGTTTTCGCCTTCATAACCATAAGCGGCTTCTTCGTCATCGACCACAGGCATCACACCCTGCTCGGCATTCTGTTTTTCGACAAGATCTTCGCCGGCCTCGCCCTTCACGCTTCGACTGAAAAAGAGCTTCAAACCACTATCAAGCGTGTTGACATTCAGAGAGTACTCAGGCCCGAGCAACTCCTGGCTCAAACGCAAACCGGCTCCGACGAAACTCCAGGAGGTGGTCGCCTCGACGATAAGAGGATGGCCTTGCTCGTCAATGTAATTCACCGTCGCACGTGCGAAATCTTCCGAAGGTTTATTCTTGTAATCGACCCCGCTGCCCATCATCTGTTTGAGTCGCTCGACGTACTCGGGGCGAGACCATTTCAACGACGCAATCTGTGCGGAGACTGAGGTGGGGCGAATGCTCGAGCGAGGCTTTCCGGGCTCAGTCAACAAGTAACGCGCAACTTCGACGCTATGGCACATCATATCGTTGAGCACGCCGCCCCCTTGAAGCTCACCTTGCCAGAACCACGGCATGTGCGGTCCGCTGTGTTCTTCAGCGGCGCGAGCAAGATACGGACGGCCCGTAGTGGCTGCGCCCCGCGCCCAGATCAATGAGCGCCCTCGCTGGATAGCAGAAGTGAAGATCTGGTTTTCAAGGTAACCGTGAAGCAGACCGCTCTTCTCAACAAGCTCGACCATTCGGCGAGCTTCAGCCGTATTCCGAGCGAGCGGTTTTTCACAGGCAATCCCGATGAGCTGCCCCTTGCCGGACCCGACCGCCTCCACTATCGCTTCCATGTTTGCTATGCGTGTATGGTTCGGGCCGCATAGCCAGATGCAGTCGACCGCAGGATCTGCGACCATTTCTTCAATGGACCCGAAAGCTTTAGCATCGCCGACCCTTAAAGAGCGGGCGAGCGCCGCGGCTTCTTCAGAATGTTTTGGGTTGGGACTCGATACTCCACGAACGTCTGCATCGCGGACGCCGACCCATGATCTGATGTGAAAGCGAGTATTGAACCCGCTGCCTATGAATCCAATTCCGAGTCTGTTTGTTGTCATTTTTTTTCGACCGTACCGATGTACCGTAGACTGTCTAGTCTGCGGTGATTGTGCGCGTTTCCCAATAACGGATACTTAGTTGGACTTGTGTTAATTGGCCGCAGACTGGACAGTCTACAGTACCTCACCTTCTCTGAAACTCTGCGCTTCCCAGGAGCAGACCTACCACTTGTGCAATCTTTCGACGTTCTGGATTCATATCAACAGGCGTTGCGCGAGCCGGCACCGCCTCAGGACGGCTTCCAGTATTAACCGCCGGCCGCGCGTTGGCTGCGTTCAACGGTGTAGATTGTTCTACAAGTCCCGCTCGAACAGCGCGCAAGCTCTCTGCTGAAAGCTCAGTGTGGACGATCAACGCTGAGAGTTGACTTGTAAGCGCATCTGGATTGCCGGTCACATCTGTTGCGACCAATCGCGACGGATCATATGTTGTACCGTTTATCTGATTATTTGCGAACGCAACCGCAAAATTGATGCGGTTGAAAAAGACACCGGTATTCACCCACTTTGCCGAATCTTCCCCATAGCCGGTCGGAAATGCATACTGATAAAGAGGCTCACCCATCCGACGGATCCATTCGTGTAATGCAGGCGCCCCGTTTGTGTCACCATCGATCGCTCGAATTGCCGATGCCATGAGCTCGAGAGGCGACTTGATCTTAGCCCTAAATGCTGCAGGTGAGTTGAACTCAGCCGAGCTAATAATGGCACGAAGAACCTCGCGAATGTCTCCATCGGTCTTGAGAAATACCTGGGCAACTCGTTCGACAAGTTGCGCTGGAGGTTCGTCGGAGATAAATCGCTGGCATAGCTTCTTCGAAATGAAACGCGCGGTGGAAGGGTGTTTCGCGAGTATTTCAATTACACGCAAACCGTCGTTTACTCCGCCGCCTGCCGGAATAGTGACGCCGAGTACGACTTTGGAACCGTCGTCGTGCATCCATGGCCGAAAAACAAATCCTCCACCTTGAAACGGGCGATCGACCGTCCAGCCGGTGAAACAGCGTGCGACTTCCTGTACGTCCTTTTGGGTATAGCCGCCGTCAACTCCGAGCGTGTGAAGCTCCATCAGCTCGCGAGCGTAGTTTTCATTTATTCCTGGCTTGCGCGCGGGCGGACGAGCTTGTTGAGGATTGGGAGGTGGGGCTTGTGGATTCTTCGCCGCGCTCTGTTGATTTTGTTCGGTCTGTTTACTTCCAGTCATTCGCGCATTCGGGTCTGTGACGCTGCCGTCAATCTTAGTGCCTTCAACGGATTTTTCACCTGGCGCGGTCATCACACCGTCAGGAGGTTTCTGATTGGCTCCAGGAGCCGGTCTTGACGGTTGAACGTTTTGCGGCCGCGGAACGGCCGGTCGAGGCTGTTTCGAATCGGGGGATGCCGACAACCAGTTGTCGAGATAAAACAACATGGCCGGGCTCTCAGCGGTCGCAAGCAACAGATCACGGAACTTGCCGAGCACACGCGGCCTTATCACGTCGCGTTCATAGCTCGTCACCAACCACTGTTCAGCTTCCTTTTGCGCGAACACGTTGAAATGGTTGAACCAGAAATCAGTGAGAACCTCCTGGAGCTGGCGATTGCTCGATACCGCCCTGACAATTTTTTGTTGAACCAACTCCCCGGTGATCTGTTGTGGTCGACCGAAAACCGGCGGGGCGTTCTTATCATTCGCCCGCTGCTCGGCAACCTGAAATGGAGGATAAAACTGATAGAGCTCCGCCGAGGCTAATCTTTGAGTCGCTAGCACCTCCAACCGTTTCGCCAGATCGGAGTCGTCGATTGTTTCCGGCTGTAACTGCTCGTTTATGAAGCGATCAACCCCGATTTCTCTTACGTGTGCGATAGCGCCTGGTGTCGGACCAAATGTAAGGCGATTGAGCAGGTGAAGGATTCTTTGATCGTCAGTCAGTCGCGTGGAACGACCTTTTGCGGCGATGACTGGAGCAGGAATTGATCGTTCGGTGCCTGCGAGCTTGACGCTGCCGGGCTCGAGTCGCATTCGTGGAAGAATGTTTACAACAACGAAGGGCGGACCGGTTGGCACCAGCGGCCGAAGATCGATCTCCGCAAGTTTTGTCTTCTGGTCGTCATCGAGGAGTGCGCTTAGTTCTTCGCGAATGGCCTTCTGCTCTTTGTCGACTTCTGGTTGAAGACCGGGAGCGTAGGGATTCGTTTGGGCTCTGTTTCGAAGCTCCATGAGCTTCGGCGAATGCTTAATAAGAATTTTTCTGAGATCGCCTACCTGCGTTTCGTTGAGTTTGAGTCCTTCGCGTATTCGATTAACCAGTGGTTCGAAAGCCTGAGGCGAGACTGGAGGAGAAGTCTGCTGAGTCGCGCCCGAGATCGAGGGTGTAATAAAGACTACTGTCAAAAAGATGGTCAGAGTAACGCGAAAGATGGAACGCATAACGGATACTCCTTTTGTGGTGAAATCTTATCTGAAAGAAACGCGGCTCTCAACGCATCAGAAGTTGTTTATGTCGGATATTCCAAACATGGTTAGCCCTATTCAACATCGGCCGTCTTTCTCGGCGTCTCTTGTTTCGTCCAACAAGCACCTTTATATTCACTGCTCGTTCAGGCGTTTCTCGTTGTTACTGGAGGCATTGTTGACGAATAGCACGCTACTGGAATTGAAAAACGTATCCGCGCGCTACGGCGACGTTCGCGTGTTGTGGGGCGTAAGCCTGGCTGTTCGAGAGGCGGAAATCGCTACCCTGGTGGGCGCAAACGGTGCCGGCAAAAGCACCACTTTGAAGGCGATATCAGGCGTGGTGCGGCCGGATGAAGGCGAAATAATACTTGCAGGCGAACGCATCGATCGATCGCCTGCTCATGTCATTGCCGCGCGGGGGATCGCTCATGTTCCCGAGGGACGCAGGCTGTTTCCGTTGATGAGCGTCAAAGAGAATCTTGAGCTTGGAGCGGCGACGCCTGATGCACGACGGCTACGGTCGCAATCCTTCGATCGCATCTATACGCTGTTTCCAAGACTGAAAGAACGCGAATCGCAAATGGCCGGCACGCTTTCCGGGGGAGAGCAGCAGATGGTCGCGATCGCACGTGGTATGATGGCGCGGCCACGTCTCCTGATTCTCGATGAACCGAGCCTCGGGCTCGCGCCAATCATCGTTCAGGAGATGTTCGAAATAATTCAAACGATAAATCGTGAGGGAATCACCGTACTCCTGGTGGAGCAGAACGTTCATCAAAGTCTGAAGCTTGCCGATCGCGCCTATGTGCTGGAGAACGGCCGAGTAGTACTTTATGGCACCGGTAAGGACCTGCTGGACGATGAACGGGTGAGGGAAGCGTACCTGGGAGCATAAGCGAGCGGTGCTAATGTCCATCTCAAGTTTCGATGATCTAGCGAGGCTGGAATGTCAGGACGGGTTCTAGTGATTGGTGCGACCGGATCGGTCGGCAGCGCAGTGGTGGATGAGCTGATTCGAGCCGGTCAAAAAATCAATGCTGCGACCAGAACGCCGCAGTCGGTTGGGTCGAGCAACGACTCCGTAGAGAATGTTGAATTTGATTTTGAACGCCCACTGACGTTCGAAAAGGCTCTGACCGGTGTTGATCGCGTATTCATGATTGCCCGTCCCGGAGATGATCACGCCGATGTGGTTGCTTTACCGTTCATTGACGAAATGCAGAGGCTGAACGTCAGTCGGGTGGTCAACCTTACTGCAATGGGCGCTGAGACCCGAGACGACATGGCTCTAAGAAAGATCGAGCGCTATCTGGAAGACTCTGGTCTAGGCTTCACTCATCTGCGGCCAAACTTTTTTATGCAGGTGTTCAGCACTGGCCTATTATTGGCAGATATTCGCTCGACGGGTGGAATTCATATTCCCGCTGCGGACGCAAAACTGTCTTACATAGATGTGCGTGATATAGCGGCTGTTGCTGCAAGGGCATTAATCGATGAGAGTCATATCGGAAAG
>Ga0126382_10000055_pt1 | contig 34330 bp, 58 predicted proteins | sample PanSoiMetPlot_30_FD_92548 | JGI IMG/M metagenome (GOLD analysis project Ga0126382, IMG submission 92548) | Tropical forest soil microbial communities from Panama - MetaG Plot_30 | ecosystem: Environmental > Terrestrial > Soil > Tropical forest > Bulk soil | place: Panama | collected 2016-02-17
ACACAACATAGTATGTGGATTGATTGCGCTTGCGCTTCGGATTTTGATTGTAGCCAGCGACCGCCCGTTTAGCCTCCGCGATCGTTTCAAACTTGCGCCGCTGGTATTGATTCAGCCCTGATGGACTGATGCCCGTCTCGAAGCCCGGAACCCCACGAATGCGCCATGACGCCGTATACTTCCCATCAGGCGTTGATCGTATCGAGACAATCGCCTTGCCTATGTTGTAGCGCTCAACAAGTGTCGGATCTGCGATTTTGCGCGCGTTGCGCTTGCGCGGATTCGAGCCGTAATCTTTTCGGACCTTGCCCGCCGCAATCTGTTTTGCTCTTTTCTTCGTTCGTCCCATTTCAAGCTCAGTTTTTAAAACATGCTCATACTCTCGCTGCGCTTTCCTTGGTAAGCCCGGCAAGTGTTGATCCCGAGGATTGCGCCGGACGCCGACCACTTCCCCGCCCGAGGTCTTCAACATCGCCAAAACTTTCTTTGCGAATTTCCAGCCGTACCGATCGGCCAAATACCACTCAAGGTCCGTCTCTTTCGGGAATGGCCGGTCGTAAACATCGTCGCCCTCCTCTTGTCTGTGTTGCCATCGAACCCCGCCCCATGAAATCGCTTTTGCTTGCCATTCAATCGGCAATGGCAATTTTCTCGCGCTCGGATTTGCGCCCCGCTTTCCCATGCTTACCGCGCCGTAATAACTGCCCGCGAGCAAAAGCATATTTTTTCGCTCGCTTGGTTTGAGTGACTGCGGCCAATCGTGGCGATGTAAGACGACAACGCCTTTTTGTAATAGTTCGATCAGCGTGTGCTTTACTGCCGCCTTTGGATAACCAACGGCCTTGATCACTTTCGAGATTTCGGCCGGCCCGCCCCGACCAACATGCGCAATCGCTTTTAAAATTGTCTCCTCTCGGTCGGTCATTTCTTCAGAATCATGACAAGCAGCAAAAGACCGCCGCCGATAACGAGAGCTTGCGCAGTGTTGCGAGTCACACTGAGACTCGACGCGATGTCATCAAAAATACTTGTCCCCGGTAATTGTGGCGCCGCTCCGCCCCCGGTTGCGGCCGGCCCGGTATAAACGACCATCGGCGCCGGACCCGCCCCGCCGACCACTTCGGGATTGAAATTTATTGAGGCCGGATCTATCGAGTATCCGCCCGAGACAAGCGCTTGATAAATCGCGTCCCGAAGGTCTGAGGCCGAAGCGTAATCACGACCCGCATGGCCTTCTATGGCGATGTAATAGGAGACAACCCCGGCCAATTTAAACGACACTGCGCCTTGCGTGATCCCCGCAGCGTTAAGCATGTCCGCGATGTCGGAGACTTGGAAAGGCCCAGTGTTATAACCGGTGTTATAACCGAACTGGAAGCGCATGCCCGCTTTGATTGGAGGCAGGCTTAAATCGCCCATGAGTGTCGTATCACATACGCAAGCCATGTCATGCTCTCCTGTGGCGAACGGTAGTAGTGCGCCCGCCGTCATCTTTACTCAGTAGAAACACAGCGCCCGCCGCGAGCCATACCCACCATGGAATATTTTTGAGACCGCCGAAAATATCCTCGCCGCTTAAATCTTGCGGCGCCACACAGACGCCCCGGTTCACATCAAACACCGTTCCCGCGCTCGCACAAGCCGGAATTGGCTCGCATTTCTGAGTTTGAACATTGAACCATTCGCCCGGTGGGCAAGCCGGCGCCGAAGCTTGCGCGACAGGAACACAGCGCCCCGTTGTCTTATCGTAGACCGTGCCCGGAGTGGTGCATCGCGGAATCGGCAAGCATTGCCCACTCGGCGCCCTGTAATAGCCTTGCGGACATGCCTGTTGACTCGGCGGCTTTGGCGCCGGAGGCTTTGGAGTAGTGCCCGCGCCCGTTCCCGTCGCCGTAGCGCTCGGCGGCTTTGGCGCTTGCGTTGTGGCCGGTGGGAATGGTACGCAGATATTTTGCTGTGGATGTCCGATCGGATATGGATGATATGTTCCGGCCGCGCACGCTGGCGGCAAATTCGGTTGACTACTCGCCGGCGAAGGCGGCAAAGGTGGAGGCGGCGCCGGACCCTCGGGAAATTCGGGAATGTAAGGCGGACTTTGCCAATAGTCGTAAGGCCCCGGATATGGCAACGGGAAATATTGAACGTCTGGCAACGGACCTTGTTCGCTTGTCTCTGTCACGATCGAGCCGGCCGAAGCCGCATCAGCCGCCATGCTCATAGCCGTGTAATCGTCATAACCCTGAGCGCTGTAGTAATCAAAAAACGCTCCGAATAAATCGGTCCCGCTCGGCGCCTCTTGTTGCAAACCTGTGTCGAGAACTTCACCCGTACTCGGATCGTAAACGTACTCGCCGCCGCCGTAGTAGTCGGCATAATCAATGCCGACATCGTAACCGCCGCCGCCGTTGCTAGTCTCGGCATAGCCGCCTGATCCGCCGCCATAATCAATGTAGGATTCGTCTTGCTCCATTCCCATGGATCACCGCCCGCGTTTGGTCCCGAGCATAAACAACAAAACTCCGCCGACTAAAAGCATGAGAGTAGTATTCGAGAGATTGACCCCGCCGCCCGGAGATGGAGACGGCGCCGGCATTGCCCCCGGTGGCAACGGATAAGGCAAAGGCGTAGGCGGAGGCGCCTGTATAACTTGTCCGCTTGGATACTGTGGCGAGTAAATGACCGTTGAACCCGGTGGATAGCCTGCGCCGATAATCTGCGCCGTTGTCGCGCCCTGGCTGATGGCCTGCATGACCAAATCTTGCCAGGTCGGAATATCGTCGCCGTAGTAGCTATAGTCCGCGTTGTAAGCATCGGGATGCAATCCCGTACCAAATGGATCTACTGGCATGACTCCCCCCAAGCCGAAAAAAAAATCGGGTATGATGTTTCGATTCCGCCGCTTGGCAATTGTTGCGACCATCCGACATCGCCGAGCGGCCGGCCGTCTTTCCCGTCCGCAGTCGGATCTAGCGCTACCCATTGCCCGCTCAAATAAGCTTCCACGTAAACATGGTCATAGTTCGCGCCGTCCCGAGCCTGCGCGACAAATCTCGGCTCAATCCCCAGGCTAGCGAGCAGAGTCGCAAGACAGACGCTCTTGCTCACACAATCGCCCTCGCCCGATTCAAGCGTACGTTGACAGTCCTTGACGACTTGAACGCTCATGGGATGGTCCACATAGGCAATCTGATCGCGCACATAACGAAACAAGGCGACGGCCGGATTGATGCTCTCCCGACCAATGCCGAGCGCCGCCGCTGCGTTATGTGCGTCTCTATAACCTGAGAAATCCGGCGAGATTTCGCCCCTGACCGCGCGAGCCATTGCGTCGAGAGCTTGAAACGTTCCCCCTACGCCTTCGAGCAATGGCTCGCAATAGGTGGCGGCAGATGCGCAACGTTCGGGATTGTAGTTGCTCGTCGAGACAGTCGCGCTAGATGTTGCCGCCATAAGCCGAAGAAACCCTAAAGATGGAGAGCAACGACAATCCCCGAGCGCACAAGAACACAGCGCCGGCGACGTGTCAAGCCCGTTTATGTTGACATAACGGCCCGCAAGTGTTAGACAGCGCAATAGTTGCAGCATTGTTTTAACGACTTTCTGAAGTCGTTATGAGTTGAAGTTGTTTAGAAACTAAGGAGACTCATGCCAGCGAAAAAAAAATCAGCGACCGAAGTTTTACCTCCCGAGTCGGAGGCCAGACCGCCCCGGCGCCGAGTGGTCGCCGCTAAACATACCGTGACATATGAAGCGCCCGAACTGGTCGAAATTCCCGAAGAGGTCGAAGACGAAGACGACCCCGGCCGGCCCGAGATCGAACTATTTGAACCCGAGCCGCCGCAAGCCCGCCCGCCATCTTTTAGGATGAAACTGCGCGAGAGATTTCAGAGGCGAGGGATTGGAGTTGATGAGACTCTACACTTGCGAATTGACCGCTTACCGCATTTCGATCAAAACGGCCTCGCCGGAGTGCGCGCCGACAAGGCGTTTTGCGGAGTAATTCAGTGTACGGAAAAATTCTTTGAAGGAGATGAATACTTGATAGAACTTCAAAGACGATATGGCCCCGGCCAATACTGGCTCACAGTCCGTCATAAAAACGCTGTCGTTAGTTCATGGAGAGAAGAGGTCGGAGGCTTGCAAGTCGCGCCCGTCACCGTACAAGCTAATGAGCCGGGACAGTCCGCGACGGTCTTTTATCAAAACCCGCAAGCGCAAACACAAATCAGTCCGGCAAAATCAATCAAGGATGAGATGAAAGAGGTTGCCGAAATCATCCGAATGGTAGACACAATCAGAGGACCGCGCGAGGAGACGGCCGCGCCGGCGCCCTCAATGACGGACCCAGACACAATCTTGCTCTCTTCCCTGGCAAGTAATGACAAATTCATGGAGAAAATAACAAACGGCCTTGTCGGGAAAATCATCGGCAATAAAGGCGGCGCCGATGATGACCCCTCGCCATGGTCGGTCGCCATGGAGCTTGTGAAAAGCGGTCAAGCTTCGACGATTGTACAAACTGTGATCAGTTCATTTTTTAACGGGATAAATTCGATGATCCCCGGAAGGCAAAATCAGAATGGGCAAACGCAGATGGCACAAGCGCCATTACCGCAGACATACATGGGCAATCCGCAACATCCACAACAACCACATGACCAAATTCCATGGCAAGGTCCGCAAGCGCAGCCTCAAGGCCCGCCGAGTGTTGTTGAAGTTGGCGCGCATGCCCCTGGACAATTGGCCCCCCCTTCCCCGGAACAAGACGCGCTAAACCTGTTGATTGACCATTGCAAGCGCAAGATGGCCCCGAAGATCACTTATGCCGAACTGACAAACCGCGAGCAAAGGCTCGATTTATTACTCAATCAACACGCCGCGCAAACCGGCCAGATACTCTCTAACCAAATAAGTATTTATCTCGATGTTTTTGCGGACATGCCCGCCGATGACGCGATCAGTTTTGTCAACGGCCTTCCGAACGGCGCCGAGGTGTCTTCACTTCCCCATGCGAAAGAATGGGTCGAACAATTGCAAACCGTGATCAGAGACTCACAGGAAGGAGACGAAGCATGAATATGCCCGATGCGATGGCCCTACTCGAAAACGTGATCGAGCTTGAAACGATCGCGCGAGTAATCACGACACCCGATGGCCGGTGGGAACTTCTACAAGCATGGCTCGGCCGGCATCCGGCATGGAAAGCCGAAGTCAACAAATGGATCGAGTTGACGCCCGAGGAGGCTTTCAATTCTCTACGCGACTTCGCAGCGAAAAAGGCGGGCATGCCCGCAGTCGTTTTGGCTGGTCTTATAAGCCCGGACATGAGACGGCGAATCACTGGCTCAATTCAGATAGTACAGACGCTCTATAGGGAAAGACAAACCCCGGCCGGCGAGATCGGAACCGGATTTGCGATTGATGACGACCCGACCCCGAGCGCGCATAAAACAATCAACGATTATCAGCGCCAATTAAAGGCGAAGAAAAAACGACCGCCGAGGAGATCAAAAGCATGAGAAATCTTTTTAACCCGCTCACGCCGATCGGAGCGCCGCAATTTGGATTCAACGAACCCGAGCCGCCCGAGTTTGAATTTGATGTCATTAGTTTTGTGGCCCCGCACAACATTGCGCAAATCACAGACGAAGACATCAAAAACTTAAACGACCGCCTAAGAGGCTTTTTAAATGACGGATGGCAAATTATCGAAAAGATAGTTTGTCCCCCGCTTGTCACAATAATTTTCAGCCGACTAAAGGAGACCAAACCAGATGGCAAAGAATGAAAATCAAAAATACGATTTCGGATTTATCGCGCTCGCGCTCGGCCTTGTTCCTATCGGAAATGGAATAGGAATCAACCCCGGAGCGATTACCGACCTTCGATACGACAACGGCGCCGATGGTTGGATTATTACGCTTCATGGTGGTCGGTCTTATGATTTGAGTCATCTACAAATGAGCGAGCTTGAGGAGACAATCAAGCGCCGAAGTGAGGAGGCGAAGATTATTCAAAAAGAGGCGTTGCGAAATCAGATGATCATGCAACAAGAAGTGTTTACAGAGTTGAATAATCGAGTACAACCCGGACAGATAGTCGGCGCCGTTCCTATGAAGCGCCGGCAAAACTGATATACTGCGCGCGAACAATGAACACTTTCCACGACTAAGGCGGCAGAAATGCCGCCTATTTTTTTCGGCCTGGACGATTCCCCGCCCCGTAATTGCTGCAATTGTTGATGTAGCCCTACGTCAAAAAACTTTTCTTTTGACTTGACAGCGCTTGACTACTCACTAACTAGGTAATAAAGTATCGCTCGGCCGAATTACCGGCCCGAGATCATTTCACCCAATGAAAGGAAAAATCAAAATGGCGACTTTAGAACAAATCGAAAATCTGAAAAGTTGGATTCAACGAAGACGAAAAGCTTATGAGCGTGTTGACGCCGGCGACTATGGCTATTGCGACGATCAGCCGGAAAATGACGGCATCAGCGCGAGCGCGAGTGATGACGAAATTTCAACGCTGATCGGCGAATACAAACTGACGAACGCGCAAGCCTGCGCGCTCGAAGATGGAAGCTATGCGGAAATTCATTTCAACCCCAAAGGCGCCGAAATTGGCGTCAATTATCAAGTGAAGGTTTACAACCCTTTTCTTGTTGGCCCGACCCGCGCCGGTTTTGCCTGCCACGAAAGCGCCCGGTATTTTGCCGCAAGCCAAGGCGTCGAAATCGTTTTTGATTGCGGCAATCAAGAGAAAGTCTCCAAGCTCACCGCCCGCGTTCGCTACTTGCCCCAATTCAAGGGCGACGGACCTTACACGGTCGAGATTTTCAGAGACGGCGCCAAGGTCTCGACGACATCTTACGAAGAGATGGTTTTTGTCGAGGAGTTTTGCAAGCGCAATCACATCACGATCGAGAGCATGACCGGCATAGTTGATGTGAACGCGAAGCCCGTCACGACCATGATTTTTTTCCGCGATCTGGCCATCGGCGAAAAATTCCGCTTTGTCGGTCTCGACGATTCCCACCCCTGCGCCGGCAAACTGGCAACGAAAGTTTCGGCCTTGCTCTTTACTTGCTACGTTGACCGAAACTCGACGGCAAGATTTTTTTGCCGCAAGATCCGCGAAGACGCGAAAGGTCTGTTGATCAGAGCGCAGGCCCGCGCCAGCATAGGCGTTGTGAAGGTCTAGGCGCGATTGTTTCGTACGATGCAAAAGGGCGCCGGTCTGGCGCCCTTCCCCTTCAACCCTTAGCCCGGAAGGAGACAATGAGAGTTCACGTATTCAAAGGCCGCGACAGAATTTACGCGCTTAGCGTTGACGCTCAAATCGGAATGCGAATTGACCAAGGCGTCATCAAGCGAGTTACGTCAAGCTTTGTTTGGATTGAATACGAAGGCGGAGGATATGAAAAAACAGGCTTTCCGGTTCAACGGCCAACAATGTCTTTGACGATGGCGCGCCCTTACGTTCAATTCGATGTAGAACAATGCGAGAGCGGGCAATGGAATTACGTCAAGCACTTCTTCACTGAAAAAGCCGCCGCTCACTATACCGCTCGCTATCAAGAAAAATCAGGTGATGAGTGTCGCTATGTGCCGCGCGAGCGAACCGATTAACCCTTAGCCCGGAGACGACCATGGCCAAAATTGGACGATGCCCGGACTGTGGAGCGCTGATCGCCTATCGCTTCACAATTCACGAATGCAAATCAATCCTAGAGAAAAAAGACTCCGAGCTTGCCAAGCTCATGGCGACGAAGAAAGCCGCCGCGCTCATTGTGGACCGAAAGCGCGCCGAACTGATCGAAGCCGATGGCAAGCTCCGCGAGGCCGAGAGAGCAATAACCGCATACTGGCGCGCTAAGGGCGCCCGAGGATAATCACCATGCCGTATCGCGTAACAATTTCGACAGAAGACGGCGATTCGAGCGATGACTTCGAGAGACTGCACGAAGCCGAAGCGGTCGCCCGTCAAGCGGTCGCCGACTTGGAGCGAGAACAAGATTTGTACTTCTTGCCCTATGAGAGCGACAAACACCTTTGCCTTTTCAAAACCCGAAAAGGCCATGTAGTTCGAGTTGATCACGTTAACTACGGATTTTGACATTAACCCCCATGCCCCGGAGATCACCCATGATTTTCAACACCGGATCACTCAAATACAAAATCATCACGGCGCCGGCGAAGCCCCGGCCGAGCGGTCGCAAGCTCGCGCCGCCGCCGATCGCCAAACCCTCGGCGAAGCCCGCCGCGCCATCGGCAAACAATCAACAGAGCGTAAATCCGAAATGGCTTTTGACGCTCGGAATCGGAGATTAAGACATGGCTAAATTGAAATTTTGCGGACACTGCGGAGGCGAAAAGCTAACACTAGAGCGCCGCACGGATTTAACAAGACGATTCGAGGAAGTGCATGGCATGGGCGCCGAGCGCTTCATGCTTGACTGGCTGAAGGCAAACACCGCCGCCGCTGGCGCCGCGAACGCTCTCGACATTGATCCTTCCGACCCGCGCATTCGCGTTTTGCTGAGCTTGGCATGCTTTCGTATTTTGTCCGCCATACTGCCGCCAAAGGAGACGAAGACCACATGAAAGAAATTCTTATCGAAAAAGCCGCAGACACCCCCGGCCGGCCCGAAGTCGAAAACGTGACGATTTCGATTCAGCGGACCGGAGTTTTTGAAGATATGCAAAAAGCTTGCGTGCCCACCGTTGGAATCTGCGTGAGTGATGCCGCAGATTTGCATGATGCGTTGCGCGCTTCTCTGCCCCAGTCCACTTTTAACCGTCTCGCCGGCCTAATGCTTCGCACTTGCTCCGGCGAAATGATCAGAGCATACGAACCCGAGAAAAAGGAGACATAACCAATGGCGACTCACCCAATCAAGATCACGATTCAGAATGGCTATTACTGCATGAAATCGCCGCGAGATCAGCGATTGATTGACGCCCTGAAATCGGCCATCAACTACACATACCGACAATGGGATTCGCAACAATTCGCGTGGATCATTCACCCGCGCGCGCTTCCCGCGCTTCTCGCCGCGATCGAGCGCGCAGGCTATCAACGGCCTGACGTGCCTGCGATGGAGACGGCCGCGCTTCAAACCCTTATTACAAAAACTTTTTCGGTCGAGTACATCGGAGCTTGCAAGGAGCGCGAAGACGGCAAGATTTCAGCGCTCGGAACGACAAACGCGCAATCCCCCTGGCGCGGTAACGACGGCCGCCCTCGCTACTCATGGCCGGTCGAATTCCCCGAAGCCACACTCAAAGCATGGTTTGAGCGCAACAAACCCGGCGACAATGTACAGACCTTCTATCAAGTGCTATGCGTCGAGGAGACAGCGACAGACGCGGAGATCAAAAGCGCGCATCGCAAGTATGCGCGAACGTGGCATCCCGATGTTTGTTCTGAGGAAAACGCCGCCGAAAAATTCCGAGAGCTTACGGACGCCTTCGAGATTCTGCGAGATCCGGCGAAGCGCCGCCGATATGACGCCGGCCTGTACTTCGAGCGCGAGGCCCGCAGCAAACAAAGCGCGCTCGAACCCTCGCCCTACTACGGACGCCGGCGCCACCGATTCGAGTCGAAACATTTTCGCGCCCCGCTCCGCTGCGGACTGATCACGGCCGAAGGCGTTCAAACCTTAAACCGATATTCTGTCAGCAAAATTTTGTCATGGGGCGACATCACAGATGCGAGCGGTCGCGTCATGTGCGCTTCGTGGAATAAACACACTGAATCAATTCGCATTGAATGGATCTGAAGGAGACCAAGCATGAAACAATCAACCCCAATCAGCATCACACCGAAACCCGATTGCAAGACTTGCCACGGTAACGGACTGATCAGCGTCGGTCATGCGCCGGCGCCTTTTGGCCATGTTTACGTTTCCCTGCCCGAAGAGTTTTGTGATTGCGTTGTTCAACAATTACCGCCCGAGACCCCGGAAATGGACGTTGAAGACTGGGAAATTTTTCTCCACTTCCCCGAGCCGGACAACGGCATGCGCTTCACTTGGACGTATGGCCCGGAATCCAAAAATACAATTTTCATCAATGACAACAATTTGCCAAACCCGAAGGAGCGCGGAATCGCCGCGATCGTTTGTCATCAAATCGGCACCCCCGAGGCCGAGCGCTTGGCCATGGCGTTTTGCCGCGCCCTGGCAATGCTGCAACTACTCGAAGAGATCGCGCCCGTTATCGAGGAAGAGGCCGAGCGCCGGGAAAGCGCGCCACACGCCGCGCGTCAGGCCGATTACTGGTCAGAGATGCGCGAAGCTCACAACAAAATGCGCGTCGAGATTGCCCGCGCTCATGGAGTTGACCCGCCCGAGCCGGCCCCGCCAGTCGAAGACGAAGACGACGAAGACGATTACGACTACGCCGCCGATGATCGGAATTTTGACGCCGACCGCGAAAGGAGATTTTTCGGAAAATGAAAAACAAACTCACACCGGATGAATTTTTGAAACTATTCGGAGCGCTCATGTTCGGACTAGGAAATCAGTACACCGCGCTCATAAAGTCGCGCGCCGGCCTGCCCTACATTGAATTGAAAACCGGACTACGCTTGGCCAATTACGCGACGGCCGAGCATTGCGAGAAAGCCGCGCGCGAAGTCTTCGAGACTCTCAAAATCAATGCCGATCTTCTCGAAGCTTGCAAAGCCGCGCGCGAGGTCTGGGATTCAAATAGCGCCAGTCTTGACCCTGACGAAGTAGTAGCCATGCTTGATGACGCCATCAAGCAAGCCGAAACCAAATAACTATGAAAGGAAAACACCCAATGTCACAAGAAATCACGTACGGATCTATCGGATACATGGAGCAACAAGGCCAACCAATCGCCGAATCATTCCTGAGCGTTGACGCAATTTTGATGCTCGATATTTCCGCGAGCATGCAGGCCGAAGACACCCCAAACGGTCAAAGTCGCTACACGGTCGCCTGTGATGAAATGCGGCGCCTTCAGCGTGAAACTCCTGGCAAACTGGCGCTGATTGAGTGGGCAACGGGACATGCCTTCATCCCCGGAGGCGTCCCCAGTCCGCCCGAAGGTTACTCAACAAACATGGCCGGAGTGTTGCGCTTCGCTAAGCGCGCCGATGGATGCGCTATCAAATTCATTTTGATCAGCGATGGCGAACCGGACAGCGAAGACGAAACGCTTGATGTCGCGCGCCAGTTCACCGACCACATACACACAATCTACATCGGCCCGGAAGGCGGACGCGGCGCCGCATTCCTTCGGCGACTTGCCGACGCGACCGGAGGCCGAGCGGAGACGAAATCGGCCCGTGAAATCGTGACTCTGGCGAAGTCTGTTACCAAGTTATTAACTACTTGAACTCGATTACTAGGTTATCAACTAAGGAGACGAATCATGGCAAAATTAGTCATCACGATTACCGAAAAATTGGTCTCGATTCCTGGCGACTCCGAGTGTGGCCTTGTTGGCCTTGAAATAGATTCCAGAATCGAATATGCCGAAGGTGAGGAAGGAAAACCCTCGGCCTTGCCCATGTTACGCCCCATGCTCGAAAGCGCCGTTGATGTCGCGCGCAAACTTGTATTTGGCGAATCTATTCACTCCGCGCCCGGCCCGATAACTGAAGAGAGCGAACAAATCGCGCTCGAAAAGGCGACCGCGCTCCAATTTCCGGCCGAGCTTGAGGCTTAGATTAGAAATGCCCGGATTTTGCGTTTAAATGGCCGTGGCTGAGTTTTTCGGGTTTTAAGCCCTGCCCCCTGCGCCGGACCCGAAACGACCCGCCACGGTCAACCAGGACGAAGCCCGACCCCCTGTGGAGTCGAGCGCTACACCCAAAACCAAGGAGAAAAACCATGTCGAATCAAGCTTTAATCGTCAAACCCTTATTTGGCGCCGCCGAGGAGATGGTCACACTCGATGAAGCCTTGCGGATTGGCGATGTTGTCGCTAAGTCAAAACTCTTTCCCGAAATTGTGGACCAAGCAAAAGCCGCAATCGCAATCCTGGCCGGCCGCGAGCTTGGCATACCTCCAATGGCCTCCCTTCGAGGTATTCACGTTGTGAAAGGCAAGGTTGAGATCGGCGCCGGACTAATCGCCGCAATGATTCGCTCATCCGGCCGATATGATTATCGAGTTGTCGAATTGACCGAAAAAGTTTGCCGTCTCGCATGGTCGGACAACGGCGCCGAGGTCGGACCGTCAAGTTTCACGATGGAAGAGGCCCGCCGCGCTAAGCTTATCAAACCCGACTCGAATTGGGAAAAATTTCCAAAGGCGATGCTTTTCGCCCGAGCTATGACAGCCGGCCAAAAACTCTACGCGCCTGAGATTGGAATCGGCGCCGTATATGCGCCGGGAGAGATCGCCGAGCTTGACGCCATAGACATCACGGCCGAGCCTGTGGCCGAACCGACCGCGCGCGAAATCTTCGACACTCCCCGGCCGTTGCCCGATTCCCCGCTACCCGCCGCATGGACCGATGACAGCGCCGCGCGTCAACTGGCCGATCAGCAAATTGCAAACACAATCAACAAGGGATTGAAAAAGATTTCGGATGAGATCGCCGCCGAGGCCCCGGCGCCGCTTGCGCCCGGAGATGTTGACAAGAGAGCGCAGCAAATCGCCGATGAACAGGCCCCGAGCGTTTTCGACAATGAGCCGATGCCCCCCGACAATCGAGCCGAACAGATCGCCGATGCCCGAGAGCGCCACATCGGGACGCCGGCCGAACCCGATCCCGTTCCCGCGCTCAAACCTACGCTCAGCGCCGCGCAGCAAAAAGTGTCTGACGCCGTAATGTCGGCCTGGAAAGAACACAAGAAAGACAAAAAGGCGATGCTTGAAATCATCGGCGGATTTCTCGGCCGGCCGGTCAAGGCTTCCAAGGAGTTGACAGACGACGAAGCCGAGCGCGTGTTTACGCATCTGCAAACGTTGGCCTCGCAATGGTCCGCAGGATTTACCGGAGCGCCGACAAAGACAGTTCACAATCAGAAAAATCCTGCGCACAGCATAGAGCTTTCAAAAGCGCTTGATCAGGCGTTTAAACGTCTCACAGTTTTAGGCGTCCCATTTGGCCCGCTCTCACAGGAGATCGCCGACTTGATCGAGCGCGAAGTATCCGGCCGCAAAATCGAAACCCGTTACGATATGGACAACGACGAAGCGCAAGCCGCGCTCGAATTTTTGCAAGCTCGAATTCTCGACAGAGAAAAAGAGCTTGCAGAAAAGACCGCCGAGGCTTGATATTGCGCCGCGCGCCTGACTAACGCGCCGAGGTTTGTTTGATGAGTTGTGGCGACTCAGTAAAGAAAGAAGCCGTTTTGCGCTGTGTCTCTGTCATCTTCGGACTTGTCACCCGGAGACGCCACTGACACAAAAGAGACACAGCGTAAAGCGGCTTTTCATGTCTCCCTTGATCCCCCACATCACCCGAGACACAGGCCAATAAACAGTCATGGACTTTAAAGACATTCTCACGCTTTACGCCAATGGCTCGACGCCGACACAAGATAGCAACGGATTTATAGTTTCATGCCCAATTTGCGCCGGAGGCTTGCGGCTTACCAAACAAGCGCGCATGACCCGCATGCGCTGTGAAGGCCAGCATTGCAAGGTCGGCGATTTACTCAAAATCAAAAGTCTCGATTATGACGATCTGAAGTATGCGGCCGCGACCAATGGCGCCGGCCCGCACACGAAGACCGCGCAAGCTCCGCCCTCGGCGCCGCCGCCGAGTCAACACCCGCCGCCATCGTCTTCGAGCCGACCGCCGAAGCGACAGATTGACATCAGCATAGACGACATGCCCGCGCTCAATGCCGAAGCTTGGCGCGCCATCGAAGAACAAAACGACCCGCCGAATTTATTCATACACGGCGACGGCCTTATACGTACTCGATACGATTATCACGACGATGCTTTGATCCCCGACGAACTAGGCCCCGATGTGATGCGCCACGAATTGTCACAAATCGCCGAATGGGTAAAGACGACAACGAACGCGAAAACAGGCGCCCAAAAAATCACGATAACGAAGCCGCCCGTCTTTCTGGTCAAAGACGTGTTGGCTTCGCGCGTAATTCCCCTTCCCCGTCTTCACCGCGTTGTCACCGTGCCCGTTTTTGCGCCGGATGGAAGCTTGCTCACTACCCCAGGCTATAACAAGGCGTCAGGCGTCATCTACGCCCCGCCCCGAGGTTATAAGAGCTTGCCAGTACCGGCGAAGATCACGGCCGCGCATCTTGACGCCGCGAAAAATCTCATCGAAGAAATTTTGCAAGACTTCCCCTTTTCGGCGAATGCGGCCGGCGACAGCGCCGACCATGACAACGCGATCGCCCTTCTACTTTTGCCATTCGCGCGAGACCTAATCGCCGGCCCGACCCCATTTCATCTGATCGAGGCCAGCATGCCCGGAAGCGGCAAAGGTCTCCTTGGTTCGGCCTTGCTATACCCTGGCCTCGGGAAAATCGTCGCCGAATCTCAGCCGCGCGAAGATGACGAACTTCGCAAACTGATCACCGCGAAAATCATCGAATGTGTCCCGCTGATTTATCTCGATAATATCAATCATCCGATTGTCGCCGGCGAATTCTGCGCCGCGCTTACAACAGAAATTTGGGGAGATCGGATTTTGGGACGGAGCGCGAGCGCCCATGCCCAGATTCGCGCAATATGGCTCGGGACTGGCAACAACGTGAGCATGAGTACGGAAATTACTCGGCGGACGGTCCGCATGCGCCTGACGCCAGAAACCGACCGGCCCGAGGAGCGCACAGGGTTTGCCCATGACGACTTGATGGAATACGTGGAAAGCCACAGGCCCGAGCTTGTGCAAGCCGCGCATGTAATTATCAGGCATGCTCTACAGAATGGCCTCCCCAAGCCTAAATCTCGCGTTATGGCGAGTTTTATTCGTTACTCGAAGGTCATGGGTTCAATTCTCGAATGCGCAGGCTATACGCAATTTCTAGCGAATCACCGCGAGTTGCAAACCGGATCTGACGCCGAGCGGGACGCGATCAGCATGTTTGCGATGACTTGGTTTGAATTCGCGCGCGACAACAACAAAGACTTGATGACTACCACTGAGCTTTTACCACTGGCTGATAACGTTGACGGAATCAGGTTGAAAGGAAATACAGACAAGGCGCGACAAACCGCGCTCGGATTCTGGCTCAAGAGCAAACATGAACTGATCACCGAATACGTTGAAGACGACCCGGCAAGCCCGACCGCAATCTACAAACTCAAAATTTTAAATATGGGCGCCGGACGCGGAAAACAGAGAGGAGCGAACGTTTGGAAGGTCGAATTATTAGAAACAGTCGCGCGGTAGGCGTGCAGGACCTATGGGCAAAAACAGGACCTTGCAGGACCTTTTCAGCCGCTCTGAGTTTTTCCAGATATACAGGGTTTAGGAGAATCAGAGCATGCGCATGGGAATGGTTGAAAAGGTCCTGCAAGGTCCTGCAAACGGCCATAGGTCCTGCACGTTTTGCTTGTAAGTTGTTGCGTTCCCATAAACGAACACTTTTTTTCTTCGATTTTTGAGATTGTAGAAATGGCAAAAAAAAGACTCCCAAACCATGCCCATGATTCTGTTTTATGGCTGAGACTGTGTTTCATAATCCGCGTCGAATGCGGTTTTGCTAATGACCCTATAAGCTTTCCAAAAATTCGAAAATTTTGCGGAGATGTCAGCCTAAAAGACCTAGACATGACCCTTCAAGAAATGGTCAAACACGGTCGCCTTAGTTGCTCGCGCGAGTGGACCGAAGACGGCCGCATGATCGAGATGTTCACGAACAATGAATAATCGAAAGGAGATTTGCACAATGAGCGAACACGCTGAACTGTCGCCCGCGCCCGCCGCCGCATCATTGCCCGCAGGCCCCGAGCTTAACGCTTTGATTCAAGCCGAGGTCTACGGCGCCACGCCGTTGACAGACGCCGAGTGGGAATTGTTCCAAGTCGCATGGCTTATGCAATCGCCCTATGAACCCCAAAATCGGCCGGTCAAAATCCCGCGTGAGCATTTTCAATTGCCCGCGATTCCCTATTGTCTGGACTGGCCCCGAGACTATAGCCGAAATCAATCAACGGCCATGGATCTTGTGGATGAGATGCGCCGGGATGGATGGTTATTTGACATCTGCGATTTTGAAACGACCGATGACAGAGTAATCAAAAGCGCGGGATTTCAAAAACTCGCAATCAGAGCCGAGGCGACCGCCGACACTGACGCCTTAGCCATAAGCCTTGCGGCTTTGTTTGCGATACGCGAATGGAAAAACTTTTGCAGTCTTGCAATCGAAGAGACCGGCAAAGAACTGGCGAATACTTAGTAACTAGGTTATTATGTTCGCCGAGGTTGACATGCGAGAAAAACGAAAACCAAACAAAGGCAGTTTTCAAAAAGGCCATGACCCGCGCCGGCATAAATTCACGCAGGATGAGTGCGTAAAAGGCTTTTGGAATGCGCTCACATCAATTGTGATCCGCTACCCCGAGGCCGTTGACAGCGCCGGACGCCACATGGCTTGTAATTTTCTGACAAGAAAAGGCCGATGATCCTTTGAGAGATCACCGGCCCCGGACGAAACAACAAACCGCCGAAGCGGTATCTTGAATCGCTACTACGCGCAAAGCATACCGCTTTCGGCTCTACTTTTAAAGGAGTCGAAGACATGGAACCTATCACAAAAAACAGACGGCCCGCCATTGGACAGCGTGTGCATGATTGGCTCGCCGAGCCGGACGGACAAACTTTTTATCTAGGCAAATGGCGTTTTTGGTTTGCGGCCGTCGCCGGCCTCCAATTAGTCAACGCCCTATTAACTGCGCTGATCTTCCAAAGCTCCGGCAATCTGCAAAACTACATGGGCGCCATTCTGCTTGGAGTCGGCGCCCTTGTCGGATGGATTTGTATCGGCGCCCTGCACTATTCGGACGCGCCCGACCGGAACCTTGCGCGTGGAGTATCCGCGCTCGATTCCGTGACTCTGCTTTTCGTGATTGCTCACTTTGCCTTCCTGATGTGGGCATATGGTCATCTGAAAACGCTTCAGAGCGCGGACGCGAAGTATGACCAAGCCTCCGCCGCATATAACGCAAAATCCGAAAAGCTCTCGGCCGATAATGTCGAGATCGCGCGCGCCGGTGTGAAGATGGCCGAACTAAACACGAAGGCCGAAAAACTGCGAAACGATACCGCATACCAGCAAAGGAAAACGGTCGAAGCCGGAGGCCAAATTTCGGCGCCGCGCGCCCCTTCCCCGGCCGCGATCGGCGCCGGCCTGACAACATCACAAGTCGAATTTGAGAAACCGACCCGGCCGGAGAAATCGAGCGCGCAATTTTTGACCGAGTGGGACGCCTGGATTCGAGCCGCGAATTTCGGCGAGCTTTTGCTTTGCGCGCTTACGCTGATCTTCATTCGGAACCGATCGGCGAAGACAAACACCGGGACGAATTTTTCGGTCGCCCCGATGGTCTATCACTCCCCGTTGAGCGCTTCGAGCCGGACCCCGGCGCCGGCCGCGACTTTCACGAAAAAGAAAGGACCCGCTAAGGACCATGGTCCTTCCGATTTTGAATTTGACCCCGAGGGATTGACGCGCCTTCGAGAGACTTTAAGTGACATTTCTTTTCGCATCCCCGGATTCAGTTTCAAGGCAAAGATTAAAGGAAATGTCGTATGGATTCTCATGGTCCGAGCGAACAAGGGAACACAAGAGACGGTCGCCAGCGCGAAGGCGCGGCCTTCAATTCTCGAAGACGCTTTGCGCATGAGGCCCGAAGTTTTTCAGCATCATTTAGAAAACTTCCTGCGGGAAAATGAGTTTGACCTCGGCGAATAACTAAACACGATAACCAAGTAAGGAACTACAAAATCTATGGCTCAAAAATTCTCAACAAATACCCCGATCAGATTGCAGGATGTAGTGTTTAAACCATTCTGGCGCGAGTATGAGCGCATCATTGAGGAGCATGGCGCGAGCTTTGCCGTAAACATGGCGCTCGCGTCCCACCTTCGCAAACAAGGCCATACCATCCCCGAGCTTGAAACCCCGGCCGATCGCATAGCCCGAGGCCAGCGTAAGCGCTGGAAGTCGGTCAAGGCTGCGGACGCGGAGACGACCCAAAAAGAACAGATCGGCCGCGACTTGAAGCGCGAACGCGATCGCCGATACAGGGCGAAGCGCAAAGCGGCAAAGGCCGAGACGTCCAAATCCGAGGAGTAACCATGCCAAAACGATTATGGCGAATTCAAGTAGGCAAACGCAAATTCGGTTACACGTACGGCGCCATGTGGCTTGCGGTCAAAGAGTATCCGCGCGGCCGATGTGAGTGCGGAGATTCCGTGCATCACCATGCTAAAGGCGCAGGCCGAGCATGTCTCGGCCCGGATTGCGATTGCCGTGCGTTCAAAGCCTCGAAACTTTTGAGCTTTGCTATAGGCCGGCCAAAAATAATCAATCATCGAACAGTTAAAGCGATAATCGCCGAGCAAATCGGATGGAGACAAAAGAAATGCAAGTAGACAAAGAAATCGAAAAAGCTCGAATAATTATTGCGTCAATTCTGGCCATGTTCTTTTTCGTGATGGCGATTGTGTTTGCCGTTGCGATGACTGAACACAGGCAAAGAATCGAGGAGCATGGCAAGCGACTCGATGCGATTGAAAAACAAGTCAAGGAGATTGAAAAGCGATGATCGAAATTTTGAGATTTACCATGGAATCGTTCGGCCATTTTGTCGGAGTGTGTTTTTTGATCGCATGGGTTTTCATCGGTCTATGCTTACTCATGATGTGTTTCGGATTCGCGCTCAGTCAATTCAAACCGACAATCAAAGAATAGGGAGGCCCGCATGGTCGAAGTGTTGCAGTTTATTTTTAAAGACGCCTGGAATTTCATCGCCACATTTTTGTTAATTGCATGGCTCGGGATTTGGATCGGAGTCGCGCGCGCGGGAATCAGGTTGAGATGAAAGGAGAGAGAATGACACTTGATGAACTGGCGAAAGAGATCCGGCGCCACGCAAACGAAGTATGGGAACTTGGCCGGCGAGCCTCCGCGATCGGCGACGGCGAATTTGCATATGCGCATGACGTGAAGATGTGCGCAGACGAATTACACGCGACCGCTCGCAAGGTCGAGGCCGAGGCCGAAAGGAGAAAACAACATGAATGCAGCGATTAAATTACCTACCGTCATCATGTGCGCAGTCTTCACGTTTGGGATTGCGGTCGGCATTCACAGCGCATGGCAAGTGATGACGCCATTTTGGGCAAGACTGGCGACCGGCGCCGGAGTAATCGGAGTCTTTGCATGGTGGATTGTAACCGCGTTTGTACTTAATGAGGATTGGAGGCCGAAGAGATGAAGACGATTGAAGAGAGAGCAACGGAAGTTGTGGCCGAATATGGTTATCCTGAGTTGATCGAACTTCGGAGCGCTATCGGTCGAAGTATGCGAGAGCTTGTGCAAGAGATTTTACACGTTATCGAGGAAGGGAATCGGCCGCGCAAGGGATTGACCGACCATGTGTTTCGACGTGGCGGACCTTTGGGACTTTGCACATGCGGCCTTCAGAAAGCCGCGCACCCCGGCCGAAGCGCAAGCCGAAACAAGATCATGGAAGAGATCGCAAGCTTGATCGCCGACCCCGAGCCGGCCGGCGAAGTCGAGGACCGATTTAAACCCGGAGGCTTTTATATCCCATGGAAGTAAAACTGACTATCGAAGAAAGAGCCGCGACGCTATGGAACTTGATCCGATGTTTTTCTACTGACCGCGCGCGGCCGGCAATCGAGCGCGCCATGCGCGAATTGATTGAAGAGGAGGCCAACGCGCGCGCCGAGCAATTGCTTAGACTCGGCGCCGATGCTGTCGCGGCCGGAGCGCGCGAGGCCGAGCGCGCCCGATGTCTGGAAATGCTGAAGCGTTGCCATGCTGTCTACCGTCGAAACAACCCGCCCATGAATTCGCATGAGGCTTTCCAAAAACAAACCGCAATTGAATATGCGCTCATGGTTGTCGGCGATTGGAGCGTAAGCGATGACTTCCGGGAAAACTTCATGCCCATGCCGTATTGAAAGGGAATGAGAAGAGATGATCGAAACAATCTATAAAGTCACTTGCGACCACTGCCACGAACGAAGCCAACAAAACAAAATGCCGATACTTGCGGACTTCGTAAAAATCATCCGTAAAATCGGATGGATGCGAATTGACTCCGAGTGGTGGTGTCCATTTTGCGCCCGGCCTGCCCATGCCTTAACTGCGGAGACAAAGCCGCGCAAGGCCCGCGAGTGTCCGCCCGTAAAGCCGACCAGGAAGGCCGGCCGTCTTAGCAAAACCGCGCGCGAAGCGCTCGCGCAACGACAGATTGATGACGAAGGAGACAAGGCATGAGTGTGCAGTTTGTTGGATTCTGTTTTGTGATTTTAGGGTTTGTGGTCGCCGTGATTGGCGAGCTTGCAAACCTGAGAAGATCAGCGATAAGCGCATCAATCCTGATCTGTACCGGCCTTTTGATGTGCATCTTTGGATAAAAGGAGAAATAGAGACATGACCCCATTGGAAATCAAACCGCTAACATCACAAGAAATCGAAGACTTGCGCCCCGGCCCGAAGACAGACGCCGCGATCGAGCGAGAGTTTTTCGAGTTTGTCGTTTACGGGACACTCGGCGGACATTACCTGATAGACGAAAAGCCGGACGACCCGGACGCGAATACACGATCACCCCGCATGTTTTCCAGACGCATTGAAGCGGCCTTGAAAATTCTCGACGCTTGCCCCGGATGGCGCGCATGGCATGACGTTGACGGAATCAACGTACACATAACCAAAATCATTGATGACGGCGCGACATGGGTAAACTCAATTGGCCGAGATCAAACCTTGATCATGGCCATCTGCAAAGCCGCGCTCAATCTTGTGTTGATGGAAAGAGATTGGAGAGAAAGCCATGAAGAAAAGAAAAACGCCCCGGCGAATTCCTGATCCGTTGACGCCCGAGGAGAGCGCGCGTCTTCTCTCGATTCCCAATAAGCGTTACCCGACCGGGATGAGAAATTACGTCATGCTTCGGTTGATGTTGAGTGTTGGCCTCCGCTGCGCTGAAGTGCTAGGTATTCGATTGCAAGACATTGATCTTGTCTCCGGCCGGTTGAAAGTTTTGGGCAAAGGCCAGAAAGATCGAATCCTTTGGCTCAATGCCGATCTACTTTCCGACCTGCAATTGTGGCGAGAGCGCCGGGACAGACGCAAGATCACAAGCGAGCATTATTTCACGACCCTTAAAGGCGAAGCGCTCGACTCTCGATATGTCCGCGCGATGATGACCCGTTATAGACAGCGCGCCGGCATAGTTCGCAAGTGTTCGGCTCATACCCTCCGCCATACTTTTGCGACCGAGCTTTTGAAGGCGACCGGCAATATTGAAATTGTCAGGAAGGCTTTAGGGCATGAGGACATCAACACAACGGCGATTTATCTACACGCGACAGACGGCGAGATGGAGACCGCTTTAAAAGCTTTTCAACGAAAGGTAGCGAAATGAAGCATGGAAAAACTGTTGATCCCGAGACCGCTCAAAAGCTTGTAAAAGACATCACTGCGCATGTTCTCATGGCCAGCGGGAAAGCGTTAAATATACGCCCCGTCATTTGGCCCGAGGAAATTGCAACACATGCGCTCGCTGTCGCTACGGAAAATAGACAACTACCGCAAAGAGAACTAGCCCACATGGTTTGTCTCGACGATGAGATCATAATTTTAGTTCACATCCCCAGTTTTGATGATCAAACCGGACAGCTTTTTGGAGTTGTGATTTTAGAATTTCATGCGAACTATTACGGCAAGCTTCTTCATGAACTTCCCGCACGCATGTTTGTTGGGAGTCGTCAAGTTAGAGAGGTTGTCGAACGCGGATATGAGATCATTCAAAAGAACTATGGCGCGCCTTTAGCAAGGCATGAAGTGTTGGCCCTCGAAGAAATTTTGAGCGAAGCCGATGCAACGGAAGAAGTGACAGAAGGAGAGGAAAAAGCGAAAGGATTATTGCGCGCCTCTGCGCTCGAAGCGTTCGCCTTCAGCCCCTACGCCGTGACCCGCCCGAGGCCAACAACCAAGCAAGCCATAAACCCGAACCCAAAAAAGAAAGGGTGGCCGGCGATTGAAGTTGTTAGCCTGCGCTTGCCTGAGAAGCGCCCGCCCTCGGCGCCGACCGGCCGCAAAATTGATTTGCGCTTTCCAGTTAAAGAACACTTGCGCCGACAACCGACCAAAGAGGGAATCAGGCTAATCACGATTCATCAACACTGGCGTGGCCCGGAGAATGCGCCAGTCAAACCGAAGACGCAGAAAGTTTACAAGGTGGTCAAATGAATTATGTTTTTCTCGCAGTGTGCGCTCTGGCCGCTTTTGCCTTTGGCTATACGGTCGGATTCGAGCGCGGCCTTAGACTTTGTAAGCCGCTATGGATCGAGATCAAAACCCATAGAGGCAAACTGAAAACCAAATGGCCGAAAGCCGTTGACGCAAACAAGGAGATCGAATCATGACGATTGAGGAGCAAATCACCGAATCAGTCAAAAAGATTTTAGCAGATGAGGCCGTTGATAAGCGCACGAAGAAAATACTTGAAGACATGTTTTTTAACGACGTAAAGGTCTTGTCGAGGCAAGCCCCGGTCGAAGCGCTCGGCCCGGAGATGAGCGAAAAGGCAATCGAGACCTTGAAAAAGGCCGGTATAAAAACCGTGGGGCAATTTCAAGACATGGAGATCGGCGCCGTTTACGCCTTGAATTATCGCAAGCGGATTTTTAAAGAGATCCTTTCATTTTGGCATGAGATGCAAAGAAAGGATGAGGAGACTAAACCATGACGATTGATGATCGAGTGGATGAGATCATGCATCGGATATTTATTTGGATTGAGGCCGGAGCGCAAAAGCCTTTTGAGTGGGGCGACGGCGACAAGTGTGATTTTGTTTACCTGGAAGATGAAAGCCTCCGCCGCTTCGTGATCAAAAAGATTATCGAGGCCGGCCGGCGAGATGGCGCCGAGGAGATGCGCGAGAAGTGCGAGAAGATGGCGACAAAGGTTAGGCAATATCGAGAGATGTTGAATCAGCCCGAAGGCGCCCATGCTGCGCGATTGATTGAGTCAATTATTCAAGACTTAGATAAAAACGCCGGCGAAGCGGGAGAGTACCGATAAGAGCAATTTTCGGTACTGATTCACACCGGATTGGTGGCCGGCCGCGATCGACGGCGAAAAGTGACATAAACGGTACTCAATAACACCAAAACGAAAGGGAACTGAAGCATGCAAGATTTTAAACTTTACCCCTATGTCAGCCCGACCGGAGGCGGCATGACACCTTCCAAAGAACTCGCCGAGCGCATGGAGAAATTGCGCGAGGATTACATCAAGGCAGTTAAGGCGAAAGACCACGAATTACAAAGCCGGATTCGAACAGATGAAAGAGCGTTATTGATTCAAATTGGGAACGAAGACGCGAGGCGGAGGCTTGACGATTACGACCAAGCGCAGAAATCGAAGGTCCCGCGCGTCATCAAAGTGACTGAGCATTATTCAACTCCGATAGACACCGGCCGAGGCTTTGCGAAACCTGATCACAGATTGCGCCATGTCTATCTCGACACTCATGAGATTGAGATGATATGGACACCGCAAATTTCAGGACCCTTGACGTACACCGTGCGCATGCGCTCCGGCCGCGAGCTTGATGTAAATGAAGACGACTTTAACCTGATCGAGCGCGCCATGCGGGAAAGAGAGCAATCATGAGCCTTCATTGGGAACGACAAGAATTTAGCGTGGGGCGTTATGTGTACGTAGTCATGGACTCCGCAGGCCATCGCCTTTGCTACGTCTGGGAGACGAACCCACACGCGCGCCAATTTGTCGAGATCCTGTGTCAGTCGCCCGCCCTACTTCCCGAAGTGTTAGGCAATCTTTCACCGGGAAAGGAAGTCAAGGCCGAGGCCATACGCAAAATCTTATTCGGAGAATTGAAGCATGAAAATTGTTGAGTTTGACTGTGGATGTATCGGCCTTCGAGATTTCGACACCGAAGAGACGATAATTTTTCGACATTGCAACTATGCGCCGGATGATGTCTTTTTCTATTTCGCCGGCAAAGATGACCACGCCGGTAAACCATCAAGGGACTTATCACAGACCGATGCAAATTTCTGGATGTTCCGCATAGCCACGCTCATCAAAGATGGAAAGCAGATGCGGACAATCCGCAAATTCATGAAGGGAGACTGAAGCATGGGAACTAATTATTACTATCGAACCCGTTCGGCCTCCGGCGAGGTCGAAGAAAAGCACATCGGCAAGAGATCAGCGGGATGGCAATTTTCGTTTCGCGCTCATAAAGGCGAGGACGGAAGCTTGGAGATCGGGACATGGCAACAATGGAAAGAGATTTTGACCCGCGCGAAGGCCGGCAAAATCTTCGATGAGGACGGCGACGAATGGAGCGCCGATTCATTTATAGCCATGGTCGAAGCGACCAAGCCGGGAAAGAATCATGGCGAGTATGTTGGATATGCGGACGGGACATGGAATGATCCCGAGGGATGGTCATTCAGTTTGACTGAGTTTTGCTGACAGGCTAGATTGTCGCCGAACATGTAAAAACCTTTTTCCGCCCTGGCGCGAGCCGGGGCGTTTTGTTTATGATGGCCTCGGCCGAATGCTCGAAGGGAGTACCATCGCTTGTAACGAAGGCCGGCCGATGCGCCGGTTATCTCTCTTCACCCCTTGTCGGCCGGTCCTAATGGCTGAGGACGTGAGAAGAAAGCCGCAGAGCGCCCGGTATGAGGCCGGGAAATGCTGGCGGCTTTCTCTTTTATAATCTGTATAGATAGAGTAGTGTGACATCGGCCGGAACGGGCAATCCGGTCATGGTTCAGGACGGAAAAAGCCGTTGTCGAAAGATGGCGGCTTTTTTCTTGACTCCATGCAAATTGCATCGTACGATGCAATCCATGAATATCACCCAAACACAGTACAACGAATTTCAGCGGGCATATGATTTTTTCAATGCTCAACTTTTCAATTCACAATTACCCGACGTGCTGATCACGCTTCAACGCCACAACAAAGCGTATGGCTTTCTCGCCCCGCAAAAGTTTGTCGGTCGAGGCAATGAGGCGACCGCGCATGAATTGGCGCTTAATCCTGATCACTTCGGCCGGACAGATGGAGAGATCCTTTCGACGCTTGTGCATGAAATGGCGCACGTTTGGCAAATAACCTGCGGCAAGCCTCCGCGAAAGTCGTATCACGACCGGCAATGGTCGGCGAAGATGGTCGAAATCGGCCTTCAACCCTCAAACACTGGCGCGCCCGGTGGGAAGGAGACCGGCGCCAAGATGTCGCATTATGTGATCGAAGGCGGACGGTATTCGGTCGCCCTGGCCGATCTGCAATCGAAAGGCTTCTCTCTTAACTGGCAATCCCAAGTTGAAGCCAAAGACGCGAAGACAAAGGCCGAGTCGAAGACCAAGTATACATGCCCGAATTGCGAGCAAAACGCATGGGCGAAGCCCGGCGCCATGCTGATCTGTGGCGTGTGTTTTGACGAAGACGGCGAGATCACCCACATGGAGTCAAATTGACGGTGGAAGGGCGCGCGGGAATGCCCCGCCCCGCGCCCTGGCTCGCCCTTGCGCAGCGATTCGAGGAAAGCCCGAGGGATTACACCCGGATTTTAGCCACGGTCATTTAAACGCAAAAAAAGCGCGACGGGACGGCCCGTCGCGCCTTGAATCTCACCCAATATATTCTAATTTTAGCCGAAATCAGTCATTCAACACAACAATCGCAATCAAGAGACCGCCGCCGAGCAATAGCCATAAAGGGAACCCGGAGGCCGGCCCGACTTCGACGGCATCGAGGTTGACGACCGAACCCGGCCCGAACCCGGCCTGAGTCGTGATGGCCTCCGCGTACGCCCGAGCCGCCGCGCTCGGAGGCCCGTACCGGCCCGGATCTGTGAGATGACCCGGCCCGCCGTTGTAGGCCGTGAGCGCTTTTGTGTAATCACCCGAGAACATGCCCATGAGCGCGGCCATGTAATTTCCCCAGGCGTCGAGGTTGGCGTTTTCATCAAAGGCGTTGTCAAAGGACCCGGCGCCGTATTGTTCCCATGTCCCGCGCATAAATTGCGCAAGCCCGCGCTCACCGGCCGCGCCGACCGCTCGCGGATTGAATCCGCTTTCCCGCTGAATCTGCGCAAGCGCGATGTTTGGGTTAATCCCGTACTGATTTGCCTTCGAGACTACAAGCGCCTTGATTTCATCTGTTGTCATGATTCAATCCTCAACGAACTACACCCCATTCTACGGCAAGCCGGCCGATAATCCCCGATGCGACGATCGCCAGAAATAACACAAGGAAAATAAAGAGAACTGAGCGAAGAGTTTTCATGCGTAGTCAATATTGGTGAAGTTGAATGTAAGAACATGGCCCGGATCAGCCGCGCCCCATTGAGCCGATAATTGCCATGTCTCATTCGTCGAGAAATCAATCGCCGTTGTTCCCCCGGCCGAGCCTGCCGCCAATAGCGCGCCCGTTCCCGCTGTTCTGACTTCATACCAAGTGGGTCGAACTATGATTGACCCTCCGGCACCGATCGCCGAAATCATGGCGAAAACATCAAGCTTCAATTCGGTCAATGTTGTGTTGATTGACCCCGTATAAGTGGCGATTGTTGTCGCGCCAAGCTTCAGCCGAAAAGTTAAAGTCACTACGCCATTAGTTTGAACTGTCGCGCGAAATGACAACCGGTAAAGTTGCGCGACTCGCGGGACATTTGGCGTGATTGTTTGCGAACCCGCATCAGGTGTCCCCGTCAATAGGTTTGTTTCGGTGACGGTGTTTTGAACTGTGACCGTATTGCTAAAATTTAAATAGAAGGTCTGAACTACCCCCACGTTGATCCCCCCGCCGCTTCTCATCAGCGCCTCTTTTTGTAAGAGCGCCAAAATAAAAGCGTCATCGTCGCCGTAAAAACTCACATCGAAGATGGCCACTTTATAACCTATAACCCATATTTGGCTTTCCAAAAATTATATAACTGAGTCGCTTGCGCTCCGGTCAACACGGAGGCAGTCACGACCAGCGCGGCCATGCGTCCGTTCCATACTCTGATAATCGCGCCCGCCGCATCAGGTTTGCCCCAAAATGTGGACCCTTGATATGTGGCGTAACTGTTTGTTGTGGTCCCGCTCCCCGTAGTTTGCGCCACGCCGTCAAAATAAAAAATCGTGTTTTTCGTTGCGAGATCGTTCGTCAATTGATCGAAAGTACCGATGATGATGTGATAGCCCACATTGTCATTGAACGGCGAAAACACGCTTTCTGGCCCCTGATTCGTCCCGCCGTAGGATGAATTCATGTTGTTGCCGCCGCCGAGATCGCCGAGACCGATATTTATTTCATCTTCGGTCCCGAACCCATTCCCGTTCGTATTGCCCGCCCAAAGCGCAATCTCGCTGTCTGCGCTGTTGTTTGTTTGAACAACGGCCGCGAAAGTGACATTCGCCGCGCTCTCATCAGCCGGACTATAGGCCGATGTCATCCAATGGCCATCAGCCGCATTTAAATGCGTGAATTCGGCGACCGGAAGGCCGTTGAGCGCGTTTGTTCTATAGGCCGGTTTATTCGCCGCAACGGATTGCGTCATGTTGTTGCCCAAGCCGGACAGATCATTCGCCGTTGTGATTGGATCGTTATCGTTGAGGCCCGTCACACTTAGGTTGACTTCAATCCAAATCCGCAAGCTTGGGAGTTGAAGAGGAGAGAAAGCCGCCGCCCCACCCGCGCGCCTTCTCTGTTGGCCGAGCATCAGTAGTTCGAAATCATCGTCATCGTAAAGGTAATCGCTGAAGGTCCACATGTCATGCCGTGTTGCCGCCTTGGATTCCAGTTTCGCCGCCGCCGATTCGGTTCGCAATTTCCGCATTCACTTGGTAAGCGTAAACCGTTGTTCGGATGAAGCGCGTGTTAGCGTCTGGCGGATCGTTTAGATTGCCTTGTAAGACGGCCGCGACACCCGGTTTAAAAATCAAGAATTCGGAGGCTTCGACAAGCAGATGAATTGGTACGGTCTCTGTCATGGGAGATGGCGCGGCGCCGCCCGGATCTGAAGATACCCATCGAGCCGTCGAGGACCCGCCCGGAGGCGGTTCAAAATTTCGGAACCCTGGCGCCGTCGCGGTCTCTGTGAAGACGTAGCATTCAGTTTTGAGAACTACTAAATAGGTCGCGTCTTCGGGTATTTGATAACTTGCCAGCGTTTCAAACCCGACCGTCGCGCCCCACTGTAGGCGATTACCGAAGCGAATCGGTTTTATATTGCGCCAAAGCTCCGCCGCTTCGTCCCGCGTCTCCGGGAAACACGCTTGCACAAGTTGCCTCATGTGGCCTGTTACTAGCATGGTCTGTCCTTAGTATTCGCCGAGTTGCACACCGCGAAAAGTCAAAAGCGCTTGATCATACGTCTGCGTGTCACTCGTGTTTTGCACGTTCGTCTGTAGACGATGACCCTTTGGCAATAAGAATGGCTTGCAGTATGGGAGCGCCGGGAAAACCTGTGTCGCGCCCGCTCCGCCGCCGCCCGGCCCGCCGAAAACCGCAGTTAAGGGAGAGAATTCAGGCGTCCATTGTTTTTCCAAACCCATCGAAGAAATCTTGACGATAAGACTCGATGCGGCCGGCGAGATCGAGAAAGCCGCGCTTATGACATTTGAATTAAGGTCGTGAATCTCGACGTCGCGTTTCAAAGGCGGCAAAAATTGAATGCGCTGTTGATTGTTGTTGAAAAAGAATGTCGAGCCGATCCGTTGACCGATTCCTATTGTCATAAACAACGGCAAGCGCCCATCCGGCCGGACCCGTTGACCATTCGGCATGGTTACTGTCTCCGGCGCCTTCCCGTCTTTAGGCAAGGTCAATTGTACGCCGAGGAGAGTCAAGCGAACCGTTGTAGTAGTTCCGAACGTAGGCAAGCCGAGCAACGTCCAATCGAGTTTAAGTTGAGTGTGCGCCGGCAAGAAAAAAGCCTCCGGTAGTGTCAGATTCGGCATGGCGTTGACGTTCACCCCGGCGAGCGCGGTAATCGGAAAAAACGGCATGATGTTCGGGACAGCCCATGGGACGCCCGATTCAACGTGCGTAATGTTGAGATATACATTCGCCAGTCTACTTGCTGTCGCGCTCTGCACATGCGCTCCGAAGATCAGCACGTCATATTGCTGCGGACTTGTGAGCGTTGTTTGTCGAGTCGGCGAGACGGCGAGCGTGACCAATTCATTACAAAACCATGGGACTTGTACCGCGTAATGATCCGCGATTCCTTGCGCGAATGGCGTCCACTCCGGCCCGCCCCACGCCGGCCCAACCCAGTCACCCGTTTGAATTTTGCAACTATCTTTCATTGTCCAAACCCCACACCATAATCCCATCCCGTACCATTAACGGGATTGGTAAGCTTCAACGCGCGCCATGTCCAGCGTCCGCCCGTTACCGGCGCCGCCGACCCGTTCGTAAAGGACATTTGCAAGCGCCCTTGTTTCTTGATGAAAAACGGTTGAATCAAAGGAATCACCGGGAGAGCTTGACTAAATACCCCTGCGATTGCGTTCACTGGCGTGTCAATCGGTGTCTGTCGAGTATCGGCCATCCACTCATATTGTGGGGAGATCGAGCGAATCCGTACCAGCGCTTCGGAGTTTGAGAAATCCACTGCCGCCGCAAAATACAAAGCGTCTTCGGAGTTTTCATTTGTGAAGACTGGCGCCGGTCTTTCGGCCGCGACTCCGGTAAACCCGATCGGTACAGTATCAATCAATTCAAGATGCGTCCGATAGAAGTCGAGAATGTAGTAAACGTATTTAGTGAAAAAGTACATTGATCCCCCTTATGCGCGAAGCCCCATGCCCCTCGCCGCCCCGTACCATTCGAGCGTGACTTGATTCCATTCCATGGCCTGATCGTATTTGGCCTTTTCTTCCGGTGTGAAATGAACCATGGCCCCATTGTCTAAAACTACGTCATACCCTGGCCGGCGCCAGAATAAAAGACGGCGAAGCCCTGATGTATTGCGCTCTTTCATGGCCTGGACACATCCGAGCGGTAAAGTGTAGCGACCGATTTTTTCTGTGATCATAATTCCCTACCCTCTCGACGGTGGCTTTGGTCTATTTGCGCCCGGCGCCGATGGCGACGGTTGCGATTGTTTTTTAGCTGGCTCGGCCTCGCCTTGAACTTCCCCATCTTCACTTATCGGAGAGACGGCGAGCGATAGCCCGGCAAACTTCCCCTTGGCCTTCAGCGCTTCGAGCGCGGCCGTTGCATCTTCGGCCGATTCATAATCGCCGCCGATGCGCGAGCGCCGATCGGTGTCAATAATTGTGTATCTCATTTCCCTTCCCCTTCGAGAATAAAAAAGGTGGGACGGGACAGAGACAAGCCCCGCCCCACAATTGGACTTGAAGCAGAGAAAGCCCGCCAAAAATCAGCCCGTCACAGGTTGCACGCCGATTCCTTCGAGTGTCACGACAACACGAATCGGCCCGACGTTGGCCAGCGTAAACGGGTTTTGAACTTGCATGCGGATTCCGAATTTCGTCAAAGATGGCAGATGGCGCATAACCGGCATCTGATACGACCATCCGAAACCGTTATTTGCATAGGCGTCAGAGACCGCGAACGCTGGCGCGGTCGCGCCCGAGGCGAGCGCCGCATATCCCGAGCCGCCGTAGCAGCCGGCCGGAAATCGCCAGCCCGGCCCGATTTCAAATTCCGTTTGATTGATGAAAAATCGAAACACTAAACCTTCCTGGCAGGCCCGCAGTGTGTTTGCGGTCGGATGCGCATCCGCGATCACCGCATTGGTGAATGCGCCCGGATCTAAGGCGAGGTTGAGCGCGTTGCCCGTGGTCTGAACGGAATCATCTTGCGCGCCGACCACATGGAATTGAACCCCGATGGCCCAAATCAAAGCCTCATATCCGGTGGCGAGTTGTCCGCCCTGCACGACCCATGGATGAATATCAATCTCTTGCTTCGTATAGGTTGTGCCCGCGACAAAAAGCCCCTGAGTTTGACCGACCGGAGTTTGATAAAAGATAAAATCGCGGGATGGCAAAATGCCCGCGTCAATTCTCAACGTATCGTATAACGTCACGCCAGTTATTGAGGCGAGACGCGCCGCCGCCGGCGAGCCATACTTAGTCGTGAGAAATTGAAAAATCTGTTGATAATACATCGGGTTTATACCGTCGAGAGTTGACGGCAGCACGCCAAGTTGCGAGCCTGCGAACCCGAACGCCGGTTGCTGTTGTTCGTAAAACATCGTGTGATTCTCCTTCTCCTGCTTGATGTTCTATAGCTGTTTATGTTCGGGTTTTAGCGCAATGGGACGCCCATCGGGACGCCCGGCCAAACTCCCACTCCTTGCATGCCATTAGGCGCCGGCGCCGGTGGCGCTATCATCGGAACCCCCATCGGAACCCCCGGCCAAACACCAATTCCCCGCATTGGTCCCGACATCATCTGAGATCCGGCCCGACGATACGGCCCCGACATAGGGTTTGCGGCCCCACCCCCGAGCGTGCGCGCGACGATAGGTTGTAGAACTTGCATTGCTGCGGTCGCCGCGCCAAAGACAAAAGCCGGATGCGAGAATCGGCGAGTAAATCCGAAGAGTTTAAACGCCTGACTCAATAGCCAGCCTGTACCGAACGAGATCACCGGAGCGTTGTACACGCCGAACGGAAGGAACCGGCCGGCGAAGCCCGCGACAAATGGCGTTGCTAGTCCCAATCCAATTCCGGCGACCGTGAAATTGATAATTTCACTCCCCGCCCCGCCGAACGGATTACGACGACGACGAACATGACGGCGCCGGCGATGTGTCGGATTGATCGGATTGCGACGACGGCGCGCATGAACCGTATGAGTGCGGCGCCGGCGATGTCGCCGAGTCGGATTGATCGGATTATGCGCGCGCGAGCGCGTGTGATGTACGCGCCGCCGCCGAGTTGAACGCTTGCGCTTTGTTGCCATTTTTTTTGCTCTCCTTTTTCTAGGATTGACCAATGCCAGCACAGACGGCGCCGGATTGGCGACTTTACGAACGACCATGACGTTATGGCCTCCTTCTCTTGCGTCTTTGCGTGATCAGCGACGGCAGACGCGGACCGATCGCAAACTTAATTTATTATTCCCTCGCGCTTGATCTTGTAAGCGCCGCCGACGAATTTCGCGCCCCCCTTCCCGTCTGTAACGAGTCGAGGTTTTACGCCTGTCTCCTCGCCGAGCTTATGGAAAAAAAGTGTTTTCTTCGTGTATCCGAGATGCGGCTTTGATTCTTCGTATTCGACTTCTCGAACATGACCATAATTGGTCGCCGGTCCGCCGAAGACGACATGGCCTTTTGTTGGCGTCCCGATGTGCAATTTGCCGCGAGTGTCGGAGCATAACCATGCTGTACCGTTGACCGGAGCAATGCGGCCCGCGTCTGTCGAGATCGAGACAAGCCGGCCGAGCTTGGCCAAACCGCTTGGCGTCCCATTCGGGAAAATCAATTTGCTGTCGCGCTCATGACGACCGGCAAAATTCTTTCGGATTGCGGAGGCCGAAGGATTGCGCGTTTTGCGCTTGCCTATTCGTTCCCGTACAAACCGCTTGACTCGATATTCTTGCGACCCTGCCTCATAAACAGACGGATGATTGATCGAGATCAGGTATTGATCGAACCCATCGAGCATGGCCTTCGTCGCATGCATCAATTCCCAATTTGCCGCGCTATCAGCGCCCTCGCGCCGCGCCCGCTGGATTGTTCGTTTGATCCAAGCCGGCATCGCATGACGTTTTAACGGATTGCGCCCGATCACCCGCTTGACTGTCTTGACTGCTTTTCTTGCAAGGCCCGTAGGCGTGAGCGCATTTCTTTTAGCTCTCGAAGTTTTTCGCCGAGGAGATCGCGCGGCTTTACTACCAGAACTAGAAGACCCGGCCCGACCGCGCGCCAGCGACTTAGAATTTCGAGATACTGAAGCATTGCGCTTTTTCTTTTGAACTACCTTGAACCCTTGGCGCTTGGCCCATGCTGTGGCCTCCGCCCGAGTGGCAAACCCGCCGACCATGCCGGCCATCCCGTCTTTTGCGATGAAGGTCGCCTTAAATCCGCCACGCATGCCCGCTTCAATCATCGCGGTCGGTTCATAGTCGGGTTTCATCTTGTAGCGCCGACCCGGTTGAATCAGCGGATTGCGCCGGCCTGCGATTACGCGAGCATAAAAATCAGGGTCGAATTTCTGAATTGCCTTTGCGGCTTTCGCCACACGCATGCGCACCGCTCGGAATTGGGGCGTAACTTTCCCGCGCAATTTCGCCTTTGCCGCGTCTTCGTCTTTTAGAGCCTTGATGTAGTTGCCCCATAGTTTTTCCCATTTCGCCGAGTCGCCGGCCGAGGGATTGCGCCGCTTTGCGGGTTTGATTCCGGTCTCGAATAGTTGCGATTGACCGGCCGCATGCGCCCTTTGCCACGGTGTCAAGTAACCGGGAGGCCCCGCGCGGAAATGATGCTTGACTTCAACGGGATGATCAGAGTCTTTATGCCCGAGGTTGCGCGAGCGCTTCGAGTTTTCCGTGATCACCGCTTTTTCGGCGACAATCTTTGTGCCCGCTCGCAATCGGCCTGGATAATGCGAGCGCTTGAATTGTTCGATCGCTTCGGCCTTTGTCGCGTTGAAGTGTGAAGATCCGAGAAAGGTTTTGTCATAAGGCGAAGTCTTTTTTGTGTCTATGTGGTAGACATTCCAGTACGGATAATCACGATTAGCCATGCGCTTCGGGTTTGCGACTTTGCGCACGATCACGCGCCCGATTTTCTTTGCCTTGATGACCGTTGTATTTTTCTTGCGCTTCGGATTTTTATCGGCCGTTGATGTGCGATAGGACACAAGCCCGCTCCCCGGCCTCCGGTAAATGATCCATTGCCACCAACCCACATCATAGCCGCGAGACATGGCGCGCCTTTTCTTCTCTGCTACAAAAGCCTTCGCGTCTTCGAGCTTGTCCCATCGTTCGTCATAGAATGACCCGCCGTCTTGACTGCCCTCATACACAACATAGTATGTGGATTGATTGCGCTTGCGCTTCGGATTTTGATTGTAGCCAGCGACCGCCCGTTTAGCCTCCGCGATCGTTTCAAACTTGCGCCGCTGGTATTGATTCAGCCCTGATG
>Ga0126382_10000056_pt1 | contig 34183 bp, 37 predicted proteins | sample PanSoiMetPlot_30_FD_92548 | JGI IMG/M metagenome (GOLD analysis project Ga0126382, IMG submission 92548) | Tropical forest soil microbial communities from Panama - MetaG Plot_30 | ecosystem: Environmental > Terrestrial > Soil > Tropical forest > Bulk soil | place: Panama | collected 2016-02-17
CAAGATCACGATCACCAGCAGCAGCAGCAGTCGTCGCGCTGGCCACGTTACCGAGAACAATGCCGCCTAGTCCTGCCTTGCAGTCTCTGCCTCTTGTTCGTCGGCCATGGACCACCAAGCCTCAGCGACCTTTAGCAGTTCTCTCCGAATTTTGTTGTCTTGGGTCTCCTGAGCCATGCGGATGAAGCGCCATGCGTAACTCTCGAATTCTTGCTTCGTCGCCATCTGCCCTCATGACTTGGCCCCAAATTTCGGCGCCCCAATGCATTATTAGCCGCCGACGCTGCGGCCACTATTAGGGAGTTACCTGAAATGCCGCCTCGGTTTTCCCTGACGGGACGAGGTACACCGGTATTCTTGCGGTCTCGCTGCAGCGCGTCCATCAGATGAGCGACAGCAAGAGACCAGAAAATGAGGACGTAAATCAGCGGTCGAGCCCGCGCCGGACGATCTCGTCCATCCCTTGGCGGACCTCGTCGGCATACGTGAACTGGCCAGCGGCCTTGGGCAATTCTCGAGTTAGCGGCGGATGATGGCTCCGCGCGAATCACTGTATCAATGCGTGACGGGAGAAGTTCCTAGCAGGCTTACACCCCCGTGTTTATGGTCGTTGGCTTCTTCATGCTTGGCTGGATTGCACGCTCCTTCATGGGACGCTAGAGGCATGAAAGCTTTAAGCCGATCAGCGATCGAGTCCGCGCCTAGCCATCTCGTCCATGTCGTAATGGAAGCTAAGGGAGGATAAAGATGGACGGTTACAGTAAATGCGTTCTTACGGTAATTGCCGCTGCGCTGTGCGTCTTAGCAGCGCAGGGCTTTGTCACCGGGTCAAAGGCTCAGATCAATGCGATTCAAAAAGTTCAAATCTGCGATGCCGCTGACAAATGCCTTTTGCTCAGCGCGGTGCGGCAGCAAGCAACCACCGGTCAACGGTTCCTGATGCTTACGCTGCCGACCACCACTTTCAGCGATTGATGCCGTCGAAGAGGGGGGACGAAGCGTCAGTAGCATTGACGCAGCATCCATCCGGTGACGCAGTCGGTCAGGCCTGCCGTTCCCGATGACGAGAAGCCCGCCAGAAGCGGACGAGGCCGCCAACTGGGCAAATTAGGACAAGGGGGCTCGGGCTTAGGACAGCACTCCTTTCGACTCGGAACAAACAGCTATCAAGATGATTAACCTGGGTGGCCGAAATCTGGGGGATCAAGCCGCGCAATTCTTACAAACGTCTGGACGTCTTAAATAGGCGCGGTGCCTGTGGCCAGAAGGCCCGGAGGCCTGGAGGCTAAGGTGAGCAGTCGTGTCGTGCGTCTCACCGGTATGCGATTCCGTCGGCCCGGTTGGACCGGTCAAGAACTTGCGGCGCTCCGTCTCCTGATGACCGGCTTCATGGGGTTTTCTTTTGAAACCGACCACGGCGTGTCCGACGAAGGCGAGCCCTGGTTCGTGTTCCATGATAGCGACTCCGATGAGGTGCTTGCCCATTTCGCCAGAATTGGCGGGAACTATGTTGTTTGCGCTCCGTGCATCAAAGGTTCACTCAGCGCAACCGAGTTACGCGAATTGGTGAAGCGTTTCATGGAACGCTGTGGCTGCTGGCAGGGGACAACCCCCTGCATTCGTTCTACAGGATAGCCGCACCGAATCCACATGACGGTGCCCCGCAAGCGGCCGTCAGGGTGTTTACTGAATCGGGATGCGGGGCGACCCCGATGGACAACGCAGCAGAACAGGCACAGCATTGAGGTTATGTTGATTCAATGCGCTATCTGCCCTGCGGTCGTCGTGCTTGTGCTCATTGGCCTAGTCGGCTTGAGCATCATTGCGGATCGTCGCGACAGGACTTTCTGATTTCAGGCGAGTAGCCCGTCGAACTTGCTCAGCCCGGCACCATATACGCCGCTCGCGATGTGCGCGCGTGCCGCTGGCGTAAGCCAAAATTCGGAGGCGAAGCGGAGCATGTCCAGGGCGGCGTTGCGCGCCACGCGCATCCCGCGGTCGCCTATGACCCGGCACACCGGGCCGGAAACAAAGTCGCTTCTCGTAGGAGAGATGGCCTTCGGTTCGGATTACTGTCCATACCAGTCCGATTTGGTCGCGTGGCGCTCAGGGATTTCGCGAATGTTCGGTCAGCTCCTCGGAAAATGAGTCTCTCAGCCGTCCCTCGGAACGCCATTCCGATTTCCTCTTGACCCACCGATTGAGCTCTGGGGCGTACCAGACCACGAACGTCCAGGTCTGAGATCGGGTTTGGTCCTTCGTGTTGATCGTTCTCACGGTCATGTCGACCCGAAACGTGTCGAATGTTCCAGCTGGCACCGTGGTCTGTTCTCGTCCCACGACCTTTGCAAGCCCGAACGCACGGAAAGTGTCGCCCGATTGCAAATTAATCCCATTGGCATCCGATCGCCACTCCTTGCCGACCTCCAGCGGCTTCTTTATTCCGATCCCGCTTGGGCGAAGCTTCCAAGCGCCGTCGTCGATACGGCCCCAGTCAAGGTCGTGGACCATTGTTTGCGGCCGATCCTTGCCCCGAACGCTGACGCGCGTCGTGATCTCTTTGTCGTTGACATCGCCGACGACGACTGTGATCGCTTGCCTGAGATTTCCGGTTAAATCATCCTTGATCTCGTACGACCAGCTATCGCCGACGCGGACGGGTCCTGGATCGGCTGTCTGCGCCGCGCAATACCCGGATGAGCAAAGCTGGACCGCCAGACTGATCGCAATGAGGCGTCCTACACGTCTTGGCATTTGATCAACTCCTTATCCCACTATGTTGATCTTGGCGCCAAGCGCGCGGCACGCGAAGCCCTGATACAACAGCGTGCTCGGGCTACTGGCGCGGGTAAGCGAATGTGTCGGGGAGCGAGGCGTCGTCGCCGGACGACCGGGGGGCAGGTTGCATGCCTGGAAAGAGCCCCGGCTCCATGTCATCCGGCGCTAAGGTTTTCGGGAATAATCGGCCAGCTCCTCCGTCTGCGAGTCGCGCAAGCGACCCTCGACGTGGAACTTATAGGTCCTGCGAACCCAGCGATTAACGCTCGGCGCATACCACAGAGTGGCGGTCATGGTCGCAGCCTTGGTCTGATCGTTGGAATTGACCTGACGCATTGTGGTCTCGATCTTGAACGCGTCGAACGTGCCTGCGCCCGTGGTGACCGCTTCCTGTCCTACCACTTTGGATTGGCCGGTGTTGGTCGTTGCCGTCCCGTTCTGAAAGTTCGTGGCCCTGGCCTCGAAACGCCACTCCTTGCCGACCTGCAGGGGCGTTTGGATGCCGCTGCCGTCAGACGGCCGATATTTCCAAACACTGTCGTCGATGCGGCTCCATCTGCGATCGAACACGATCTGTCGCGGACTTGTGGCTCCCCGGGTTGACACGCGTGTATGGATCTCATTGTCCGAAACATCGAGCACGACAACGGTCGTCGTCGACTTAACATCGCCGGTCATTTCATCGGTGACCTCATAGACCCACCGATCGCCCGGCAAGACGCCGGCGACATCCGCTACCTGCGCCGAGATTTCGCAGACGTTGCCGAATGTCAGCAACGGAATGATCAACAGCCACCGGCTCCTCATCGTAGGCCTCCTGACCACATGCGATGCGAGTGCACCAAAGTTCCGACAAACCCCCGCAATAGTTGTGGCGATTGGAATTGACGGAATTTTGACGCTATCTCATCCACCGTGCAGCGCGGTGGCGCGCGTAGAAACATTCCTCGGCAAGAGTTCCCGGCATCAGAGATAAGTCATGCTGTGCGCATGCGGTGCTGTAGAATTGTATTTTTGTACATCTCGCCTTTGCATGAGCTTTCATACAGCCAGGGTCAAACTCGGCCGTGTCGTTGAAATCATATTCGACCGGTCTTTCTCCGCAGAAGCAGACTCCAACAGGCCGCGTGGTGACGTCGCAGAAGGGTCATCAACGGCGAATTAGTCTCGCCTGAAACATTTCCGCTTTGCCCCCATCAGCGACCGTTGCGCCGACATTCGAAGACCGCCGTTCGTGCCATATGCGGAAAGTTGCTACGTGACCCATCGCGCTAACGATCGACGCCGCCTCTCGGATCGAAGACGGGATGTGTTTCTCTTCTTTGCGTCGTCGGCAACGAGCTGAGCCCTCTCCGGGCCGACGACCGTCTCCCGAGCGTGAGCATAACCCAGCGATCCACGCGCTGCCGTTCGGGCAGATCTCGGCGTCACGGCAGCGCGGCGACCGTGACCCAGGCCGAGAGACATGCGAGCTTCTGCTCCCTCCGCCAGGGCCTGCCGACTGTCGCCCCGAGCGATTTCAAGCGGACATCCATGTCATGTGGCGACAAGCGGAGCTGCTTCGACGCAACCGCGTGAAGAGACTTCTCGTCGATCTCGGCGACTTCGAGGCCGCAGCGGCCGCACGCGAGCCGCAGAGCGTCCCGCACGGCGAGTCCTTCGGCGATCGGCACATGCTCCGGCCAGGAAAGGCTGTACGCCAGAGCGTCGGTGATCCAACCGGCGCGATTGACGAGCAGAGCCGCAATGGCCGGCTGGAATCCCGTGTCCCGCAGCTTACGGACGACATCGCCCAGACCCTTCGCCGCCAGCTCGCCTTGGCGTTTGTGCCCCTCGGCGACGGCGGCCGCGCCTTCTCTCGAAGCTCCGCCATCCGCACCGCGCTTCATCTCGTATGCGACGCGATAGGGCTCAAGGGCGAGGCGGTCGCCGTCGGCGGCCGTCGGGAGAAATGTCGACAACACGACCCGGGGGTCACCCTCGTCGACGACAACGCCGACCACCACGCCGCCGCCTTTGAGGGCGCGAAATCCGAGTCCGATAGGACCCGTTCCGCTTTTGCCGCTTGCTCTCATGGGCCGCGCTAACGCTTCTTTTGGCTCTCGCGCATATTGATGGAGATCGTTGGTTTAAGACTAGGTAGCCAAAAGGTTAACCTGTGACGACACCCGCCCTCCGATTTGCGACCGACGAGGAGCTGCGCGTTTTTGAGCGCTCGATTTCGCGCTTCTTCTGGACGCAGGACTTCGCAGGCGCCGAACAGGTGCTGCTGGACGCCTTGCGCGACCATCCGTCCTCGTTCTCCGACATCTGCCAGACGATCTCGCAAGGAGCGGTTTCGATCGGCGGCTGGGACGAGCTCTACGCTCAGATCGAGGCTCTTGCCCGGAACGGCAGCCGCTGCACGGCAATCGAGATCGACCTGTCGGGCCATGCCGACAGGGGAGTGCAGCCCGATGGGGCCTTGGAGCCGGGGTTCGAATGCTCCTACTACGACGATTCGACTTTTCGCTTCTCGACAGCAAGCCGTGAGGAGATTCTGACTCAGTGTGAAACCGGCACCAGGACGTGGACCGGATGCTTCGTCGATATCGACCACGCCCTGACCTGTGATGGGCTTGCCAGGCTCTATTTCGCTCTTGCCAAATACCAGCACCGGTATTGGCGCCCGCCGGTCGCCGCCCCCGGCTCCACCGCCACCGACGTGCCGCAAGACTTCGTTGCGTTCACTCTTGGCAGTTGGTTCCTTTATCTCCGTGTCCACAAGGCGCTCTGGTCGGATTTGCACACTCGCGGCCTGCCGCAGCGGATGCCAGTTGTGGTCGGCCAGCATGATTTCGGACCGCCTCTCCATTCCGTCTATATGTCGGAGACGATTTGCGACAGCAGCGACGCAAGCAGTCGCATTCTTGCCGAACGTCAGGCGAAACGCAGCGCAAATTTCCAGTCCGAAATCAACCAGGCGATTGCCGAGCTGCGCGAGCTGTACCGGTTGGTCCGTATGTTTCCGTTTTACCGATACAGGGGCCGCAATGAGCTCGGTGACCAGCTGACCAATCAGTTGAAGATGTGGTGCCAGAGTCAGGAGCTGCCTGAGGTGGGCGTCGATTGGCGCATGCGAACGCCGAATTTCGAGGGCTTCCTTCGACAGATCGCCGAAGCGCGCAGGGTTCCTTCGGTCGATGAAGCGCTCGACGTGCTTCACGTCAACCAACTGCATGACGAGTGGCTGCGCGTGGCCCGCGAAAGGAATTTCGACCTCGGAAGCAGGCCAATGTCGCTCTTTGAACTCAACCTGGCGTGGGCGCTAAAGTTTGGCGGCCCGATTGTGCAGTATCGTTGGGAGCAGGCGAAGCCTTATCAGGCGGCGTGACGGCGCACCGAAGGGTTCGAGCAGTGAATCGAGTATCACGGATAACGGACCGTCAGTAACCCACATTGTACTGTACAGCCGGTCCATCATGCGGCGTGGCTGCAGCAGCTGTTGGACATCGAGGCCGATCGCGACGCCACCGACCGGCAGCCGGGCGCCGATCACCGGTAGATTCGGCGCACGAGCGCACCGCGTCGATGATGCTGCGCTCCTGACGATCACTTTGGAGTCATCAGGCAAAGGGGCTTGTCTCCATTCACCGTTGCGGGTACTTCGGCATCGAATGCGCCTTGCAAAAATCCTCGGTCCTCCTCGGCAGCGGAATTGTCCAATGCGGATCATGTATGGTCTTGTCTCTTCCATCCTCCTTCTGCTTGCGGCGCCGAGCGATCCTGCGCGCGCCGCCGAAACATGCCCGTTCATCAGCGACCAGCATCTTGCCGGCGCGATGCCGGCGGCCAGGTGGTTGCTCGTTTCAAACCAGGATGGCCGCGGCTGCATCTTCCGGGGCGGGCGCGGCGACACGATGATGCTCACGGTGTTTCGCAATCCGACGGCGGACCGCGCCAAGGAATTGTACGCGACGTTCGTCAAGACGCTCGCGGAGCGCATGTCGATCGCTGCCGTGCCTGGGATCGGCGAGGGGGCGCAGGCGGGCACGACCGCGCCTGATGCCGCGCGTCAGGAAGCATCCGTGGTGTCGCTGTCCGGGGAATACATCCTGTCGATCAGTGTCTACCGATCCGGCCAGCCCGCCGACGACGCGCTCCTCAAACCGCTGACCGAGGTTGCGCGGCGCGCGATCGGCAATGTCGGCGCGACGAGCGAGAAATTCGGCGGCTGCGAATGGCTCACGGCCGACGATGCCGAGGGATTTCTCGACCGCAGCACGCTGACGATCCAGCGCACCGGCGCGGGCAGCTGCGTGATGTTCGACGCCTCCGCCAATACCGTGATGGTCGCCGTGATCGCCATGTCGCGCGACACGCAGGTCAACATGATGAACCGCAACAGCGGGTGCAAGCACGTGCCGCTGCCCGAGTTGGGCAGAGACGCTTACGGCGAGTATTCCTGCAACAGCGGCAACACGAATGCGGTGACCATTTATCTCTGGAAGAGCGGCAAGCAGGCGTCGGTCGTATTCGCGCCGACCAAGCCGCATCCGCAATCCGGCTCCGTCGAGCGCCTGAAAGCCGTCGCGGGCCGGGTCTACGGCAAGATGTAGGCGGAGCGAACAGGTGTCGAGGCTGTGATGGAGACACCAACCCTTGAGCGGGACGATGGAACTAACGGTGGTAGTGGCGGATTGATGCGGTTATGGGGTCGATCAATGGGAAACGGAGATTGAAAATGAGGAATGTCGTCCGAAATACACTGGTGGTCTGCGGGTTTGCGGGGATGCTGGCCACGGCCGTACCCGCCTTCGCCCAGACCGTGGTGATCGGGCCTTACCCCTATGCCGGCGCGTACGATGCTTACGCCGGCCCCTATCCACGCTATCGCGGATATCGCAGCTACTATTATCAGGACTATCCCGCCGGTTACGATACCGGTGGCATGCCGTTCTCCTATCGCGAGCTCGGATGGCAACCGGGGTGGCCCGGGGCTGCTCCGGCCAACCCATGCACCTTCAGCCAACGTCAACAGAACCGCTGCTGATCGCGGTCAGTGCTAGATTATCAGCGGCGCGAGCGTCCCTCGCGCCGCTGATTTTTTTTGGTCGAGCTGGACAAATGGTGAAGCTCGACATCGCCGGTCTGCAGCGGGCCTACGAGGGCGCCAGTTGGAGGGGCGCACGGTTACCAGAGCACCTCGCCAGGTTCCCGTGATCAATTCATCAACCAAGGCTCCGTGCCAGGTGCGCGCCGGAGGAACCAATAGCGCGCTCGTCCGTTTCCCGGCCGTCACACAAGGGGAAGGGCCATGAGCAGACGGGACATCTACCGCAAGCGCGCCGAGGATTGCCTGTTCACGGCGGCCGCCTGCAAGTCGCCGGAGCGGAAGGTATTCTTGACCGCCCTCGCGCAGGCGTGGCACCGGCTGGCGCAACCGCAGCAGATGCATGAGGCGATCGGGCAGGCCAACGCCCGGCGCGAAAACGAGGCCGCACCAACCGGCCGAGACTGAACGCGACTATCCCTGATCGTAGGCCTGCTGCCGGCGCTTGATGTCGATCCTGTCCATCTGCAGCATCGCCTGCATGACCCGGCTCGACTTCGTCGCTTCCTTGTCCTGCAGCAGCTTGCTCAGGATCGAGGGGATGATCTGGCAGGACAGTCCGTACTTGTCCTTGAGCCGGCCGCATCGCTGCTTCGGCCTCTCGGCGTCCGTCAAGCGCGATTTCCGCTTGCCTGCCGGCCCATCGCAGGCGACATCGGGGATCGAAGTCAGCGGAGCCCCGGACATGGGAAGACGGATCGTCAAGGTGAGCGACGCCATGCAGAAGGGTTATCGCTACGAGCTGACAGCGCCGGTGGGCAGGAACTTCGACCCGGAAATTCCGGCCGGAGCTGACGCCGAAAGAAATGCTTCGCCTCGGCGTCTTCTGCGGAAAATACATGACGGACACGAGACGGGAATTTCCCGCGAGCTGGTTCGCCGCCGCCAAGCTCGCCGAGGGACGGCGCGATTGCGCGCTGAACTATTTCGGCGTCGATGCCAGCCAGCCCTTGTCGGAGTGGCTCCGGAAGGGATGGATCCATCCGGACGATCCGCGCGGCTGGTTTCAATGGTACTGCCGCTACTACATGGGCCGTCGGATGGGGGAGGAAGACCGGCGGCAGATCAGGCGCTGGAAGGCGATGCGCCGGCACATCCGGCAAATTGAGCGCCATTGCGAGCCGGGCGATCTCCTGTGCCGCAAGCGCCAGCGGCAGGCGCTGCTGCATTGGGCCTACGACAGCCGCAAGATTTGAGACGCGACGCCGGCGCCGCTGGACCATGATCCGAGTTAGTTGAATCGGATCATGGTCTAGCTTCTTCTTTGAGCATGATCTTTTCCGAAAGCCGGTTCCCACCCCGGATCAAGTCCGGGGCAGGCTTTTTCGTGATCATCCTCTAGAGATCCTGCGTACGCTGCGCAAAGGCGGAGTCCCAGACCTTGTCGCGATCCTCGTCGAAGACCAGCTTCGACTCGGCCGGCGCGAGCACCCAGTCGCGCCGCGCCAGCTCGCCCTCGAGCTGGCCGGGCCCCCAGCCGGCATAGCCGAACGCGATCAGGCTCTTCTGCGGACCTTTGCCGTTGCCGATGTCGCGCAATATTTCGCGGCTCGACGTCATGGCTATGCGGGCATTGACCTCGAAAGTGGCCGGCCGCTGATAGTCGGTGCTGTGTACGACGAAGCCGATCTCCGGCTGCACCGGGCCGCCAGCGAAGATGCTGACACTGCCAGTGGCGGTCGTGTCCTTCTCGCCCAGCGTCTCCAGCAGCGCCGCGAGCGGGCGTTCCCCCACTGGCCGGTTGATGACGATGCCGAACGCGCCGTCTTTGTCATGGCGGATCATCAGTATGACGGTGCGTTCGAAACGCGGATCGCCCATCGACGAGGAGGCGACCAGCAGCTGACCGGCCAGCGAAGCCGTGGCCTGTGCCGCAGTCTCCCGTGCCGCCCCGATCCAGAGCGCCGGCAGCGCCAGCATTGCCGCGAGCACCGAAATCAGGTGCCTTCGCCAAGTCGAGGACATCGTCGAGGACATCGTCGTCGAGGACATGAGCCACGTCCTGCAGCGGGCGTGGCTTGTACAAATCACAGGGTCCGCTGCAAGACAAGATTTTCATGCCGGCATCGCTGCACGCAGGCATCGGCGGGCATCACGACTTCAGGCACCGCACATAGGTCTCGGTGCCGCGCTCGCTCGACCACTGCAGGGTCGGCCCGACCAGCCGCAAGCCGATATCGGCGTTCCACGACTGTCCCGACACGGAACAGATCGCGCGAACGCGCCAACTGGTCGCGTTCTCCTGCTTCAAGGACTGGAAATCGCATTTGCCGCCAGTCGTTTCCGCGCCGCGCGCATCGATGACCAGCCGGCCGGCATCGTCGCGCTGCACGCACTCTCCGGAGTCGAGCGCCCAGCGCCCGACAAAGGTGCGCCGTGCCTGCACGCGCGTTCCGGACAGCAGCCGTTGCTTGGTCTCGCGATCCCACTGGTCGTCGTCCGGCAATCCGTTCGCGCGCTTGAAGTCGCGCAGCGCTTTGCGCGATTCGACTCCCCAGGTCCCGTTGCTGTCGCCGAAATAATATCCGAGGTCGCGCAATCTCCGCTGGATCGCGGCGGCGTCGGAACGGTTGAGCACATTTCGGTCCGGGGCCGGCTTCGGAGCCGGGTCCGCGAGCTTCGACGGCGGAGCGGGGTCCGGGAGCTTCCATGGCGAAGCCGGCTCGCCGTCATCGTTGCGAAGCATTTCGATGAAGCCACCGGGCTGCGTCGGCGAGCTGCCCGGCTTCGCCGGTGGCACGGCCGCCGGGGCCGGCATCCTCTCGGCCGGTGGCTCCGTGGCGACGGGTGCGGGCATCTTCTCGGCTGCTGCCTCCACGGCGAGTGGGGATTCTGGTTCCGCGGGTGGAGCGGCGAATTGCAATGCGCGGGACGCACCGCCAGACGTCTCACTCGACCTTGCACGAGGAGGGGAGGCGACGGCCAAAGCAGCGCCCCACGGCGGCGTCGCGGCCACCTGCGCAGGGGCCGCCGGCGCCGCGGACGGGGCAAGCGCGGCCGGCGGCGCGGATGCTACAGGCGCCGGAATTTGCGGCAGCGACATGCTTGCGCCGATGAACGCGATCAGGGCGACGGACGCGAGCGCGATGCCGCTCACCGCCAATTCGGAAACCGAGAACGGCTTCTGTTCGAGTCCCGTATTCATGACGTGATCGGCCGATATGGCCTTCCCTCAGGCATGATGAAGATCCCGCTTTCCGCTCCGCCACAGCGCGTGGGTGACCCCGCGCAGGTGCAGAAAGATGATGGCCAGCAGCGCCGCGCCGCTCGCGAGCGGAACGAAGGCCGCGGACCGCGGGCCGTAATAGAGCGCATGCGTGCCGGCATAGAAGAGGATCGCCGTCGGCAGTGTCGTCCCGCTCACGACCGGGGCGACCGCCGGCCGGCACAGCGGCTGCTCTCGTCCGGGCTCGGCAACCACGACCAGCAGGACGGCGATGACCAGCAAATGACCGATCGCGTCGAGCTTGCCGAAATCGAAAGTGGCGGCAAACAGGATCAGCGCCAGCGCCAGCGCGCCGAGGCGGCGCACCAGCGGCGTCCAGAACAGCGCGAAGGCCAGTCCGAATTCGACGATCCCGGCCGCGGTGATGACGGTGGCGACGTCGAGCCCCAAGGTCAGCTCGGGATGCGCCGTCGCGATCGGCGCGACCCAGCCGGGATAAAGGAACTTCTCCATCGACGGCCACAGCAGCGACAGGGCGACGCTCCAGCGCAGGCAGTCGAAGCGCAACACCTGGACCCTGACGCTGCGCGCGGCGGCCAGCGCAAAATAAGCGGCAAGCCCGAGGAACACGAGGTAGTCGAGCATGTGGAACAGGCCGTAGGCGTCGACGCCATGGCCGTAGAGCACGAGGATGCCGGCGGCCGCCGCCGGCAGCGTCGCACGCGCGATCAGGTAGAGCGGGACGAGCAGCTGGATGGCCGAGATCCAGATGCTCTCGCCTTTGAGCTCCGGCGTGAGGATGACGCTACCGTCGGCCCACAGCAGCGAAAAAGATATTGCCGCGACCGCTCGCAGCAGCACGTCGGCGCGCTCGTTGAGGGGGCGGGTCACACGATCGAGCTGCGCGGCCACGAAATCGCCGACGGCGGTCCGCTCGAGCTTGCAAGCGAGATAGAACAGCACGACGAACAACGCCGCCAGCAGCCAGAACGTCATCGTGAACACCTCCGGCAGCGGCACCGGATTCTCGGAGGCGGCGCAGGTCACGAACCATTTGACGTGCGCGTGCGCGACGGTCGCGAGCGGAAACAGGTTGACGGCGAGACAGCCGGCGAGGATGGCAGGCGTGACGAGGCGCGAGCGCCCACGTTCGACAGCCTTCATCAGCCGGTTGCGTTCCTCGTCGTCGTTCATCGCACGCCTATCACAATGCGGCGCATGGCATCGCGCGCGCCGGCGTCGATCGGACGGCCGCGTCGTTCCATGCGCCTACGCCAACACCTTCACGGCGATTGCAACGAAGAGAGCGGCCCCGCATCCCGCAAACACCAGGGTCCCGCCTCCACGTTCGCATGCCTCTGCAGCACGCACTTGCACGAACGTCGAAAGCACAGCGACACTGGCAACTCTACAATTACACGTGGCTTCGGATTTGACGTTCCTACACCGAACTCGCAGCGACGTTGGTAGGAACGTCAAATGGTAGGAACGTCAAATCCGCCACATTGACGCAACGTAGCTGCGAAAATGTCCATTCTGATGACCGGCCGCGGGCCACAGTGTGATCGTTCGGTGCGTGCAGGTAACGACGCACGGCGACGTGCCACGTGCGGCAAGGCAGTGTTACCTGTCGGCGAGGCGTGCGAGTTTCGAGATGTGCGTCAGGCTTCCGCGGGACGGACGGCGGGCGTCGCGTTCGGGCGACGAACGTGGCCTGCCATCGCATCGAGTCGAAGCATGACCATGCCGCCGACCAGCTCGACCGGAACAGTCCTGACCTGGCCGCTGTCGGCGCCCTGCGCCGCGCCGGTCGCGAGGCTGATCACCCAGTTGTGCAGCGGGCAGGTGACCGACTGGCCATGCACGATGCCTTGGCTGAGCGGCCCGCCCTTGTGCGGGCACTTGTCGTCGATTGCGAACACCTCGTCGGCCGCGGTGCGGAACACCGCGATGCAGCCGAACGGCGACTTCACCACGCGCGCACCGCGCACCGGGATGTCGTCGATCGAGCCCACTTCCAGCCAGTCGCCGTCGTGCCGTTTCATTCCGCGGCCTCCGCGCGCGTGAGGTCGCTTAGCGGCGCGAACTCGCGCGCATCCTTGCCGCGAGCGCGCTCGGCCCAGGGGTCGATCTGCGCGAACTGCTGCGAATAGACGAAGCGGTCGCGCAGCGCGCGACGGCGCTCGCCGTCCTGCATGATCTGTTGGCGGATGGTCTCGACGCCGACGCGCTTCGCCCATTTGTAGATGCGCTCGAGGTAGCGGCCCTGCTCGCGATAGAGCTGCACCAGCGCGGCGATGGTCTCGACCGCCTCGTCCTCGGTCTCAACGTGGCCCAGCACCTCGGTGCCCTTGATGTCGAGGCCGGCGGCGCCGGCGAAATGGATGTCATAGCCGGACTCGACGCAGATCACACCGACGTCCTTGCAGGTCGCCTCCGCACAATTGCGCGGGCAGCCCGAGACCGCCATCTTGACCTTGGCCGGCGTCCACGAGCCCCACATGAATTTCTCGATCTTGACGCCGAGCCCGGTCGAATCCTGGGTGCCGAAGCGGCACCATTCCGAGCCGACGCAGGTCTTCACGGTGCGCAGGCCCTTGGCATAGGCGTGGCCCGAGACCATGCCGGCGGCGGTGAGGTCGGCCCAGACCGCGGGCAGGTCCTCCTTCCTGACGCCGAGCATGTCGATGCGCTGGCCGCCGGTGACCTTCACCGTCGGGATGCTGAACTTCTCCACCACGTCGGCGATCGCGCGCAATTCCTTGGCGTTGGTGAGGCCGCCGAACATGCGCGGCACCACCGAATAGGTGCCGTCCTTCTGGATGTTGGCGTGGGCGCGCTCGTTGATGAAGCGCGACTGGCTGTCGTCGCGATATTCGCCGGGCCAGCTCGCGAGCAGGTAGTAGTTGAGCGCCGGCCGGCACTTGGCGCAGCCGCACGACGTCTTCCACTCGAGCGACTGCATCAGCTCCGGGATCGACTTGATCTCCTTGGCGACGATGAGCCTGCGCACGTCGTCGTGGCCGAGATCGGTGCAGGGGCACATCGGCTGCACGGCGGCCGGATTGTAGGCGTCGCCCAGCTGCGCCTTGAGCAGTTGCTCGACCAGCCCGGTACAGGAGCCGCAGGAGGCCGACGCCTTGGTGTGGGAGCGCACGTCGTCGAGCGACTTGAGACCCAGTCCAGCGATGGCGCCGGTGATCTTGCCCTTGCACACGCCGTTGCAGCCGCAGATCTCCGCGTCGTCGGGCAGTGCGGCGACCGCGGCCGAAGGATCGAGCGGGATGCCGCCCTGGTAGCTCTGGCCGAAGATCAGCGTCTCGCGCATCTCGGCCACATCGACGCCGCGCTTGAGCAGATCGAGGAACCAGGGACCGTCGCCGGTGTCGCCGTACATCACCACGCCGATGAGGCGGTTGTCCTTGAGCACGACGCGCCGGTAGAGGCCGCGCGAAGCGTCGCGCAGCACGATCTCCTCGCGGTCTTTCGCCTCCGCGAAATCGCCGGCAGAGAAGAGTTTAATGCCTGTCACCTTGAGCTTGGTGGCCGTGACACTCGGAGTGAACCGCGCCTCGGCTGAGCCTGCGAGCTGCGCCGCCACCACGTTCGCCATGTCGTAGAGCGGCGCCACCAGCCCGTAGCACTGGCCGTGGGCTTCCGCGCATTCGCCGAGCGCGAAGATGTCGGGGTCGCTGGTGCGCATGGTGTCGTCGACCACGATGCCGCGGTTGACCGCGAGACCGGCCTCCTTGGCGAGGGCGCCATTGGCGCGGATGCCGACCGCCATGATCACGAGCTCGGCCGGGATCGTGGTGCCGTCGTCGAGCAGCACCGCCTCGACCTTCTTGTTGCCGAGGATGGCCTTGGTATTGGCCTTGGTGATGACACGGATGCCGCGCGCCTCGACCGCCTTCTGCAGGAGATGGCCTGCCGCCGGATCGAGCTGGCGCTCCATCAGCGTCGGCATCAGGTGCACGACGGTGACGTCCATGCCCCGTTCCTTGAGGCCGGCTGCGGCCTCGAGCCCGAGCAGGCCGCCGCCGATCACGACCGCGTTGCCGCGCGACTTGGCTGCCAGCAGCATCGCCTCGACGTCGTCGAGGTCGCGATAGGTGATGACGCCCGCGAGATTGTTGCCGGGCACCGGGATGATGATCGGCAACGATCCGGTCGCGATGATGAGCTTGTCATAGGGCTCGACGATATCGCCGGTGGCCGTCACCGTGCGCGCCGCGCGGTCGATCCTTTCGACCTTGCAGCCCTTGTAGAGCGTGACGCCGTGCTCGACGTACCAGCGGTCGCCGTGGATGATGATCTGGTCGAACGACTTCTCGCCCGACAGCACCGGCGACAGCATGATGCGGTCATAGTTCACCCGCGGCTCGGCATTGAAGATCGTCACGTCGTAAGCGTCGGGTGCCTCCTCGAACAACCGATCGAGTGCGCGGCCTGGCGCCATTCCGTTGCCGACGACGACTAGTCTCTGACGCATGCGTCACGCGGGAGCGGGCCCGCCCTTCTCGAAACGTTGGCGATTGCTGAACTGCTTGCCCGGCGGCACTCATCGAACAGCGCTGACGAGCGGGTGACACGCCACCCGGTTGCGCGTCGTCATCGTTGACGATCGACACCCGAAACGTCCGTCAACTCTTCCGCTCGCGGATCGAGGTGATGGAGCAATCCGGGCAGGCCGGCACCCTGCGTTGGGCCGTCATCAGCTAAGCAATCGGCATGCCATGCCCGCCGTGCTACGGACGGGCAGCTTAGCCATTGAAAAAACGGATGTTTTTCCCGATGCGACGAGTCGACTCAGGCGCCGCCAAATTTCCACGCTTGATCACAAATTGAGCAGTTTGCCCCCTGATGTTGCACTGCAGCGTGGGCAGCCGGACTCAATCGACCGCGACCTTGGCGAGCGCGGCGAGCGTTTCAGCCTCGCGCTCGATCGCCGCCGCGATCAGCTTGCGCGTGCGCTCCGGCAGCGGGAGCGCCAATGCGGCTTGGTGACCGCGCGGGGACATCTTGCGCAATGTCTTGGCGATGATGTCGACGACTTTGGCCTCGTCGTAATCGCTGTGCTTGGAATCGAAGTCCTCGAAATAATGCTCGAGGAACACCACGGCGACGACGTTCTCGAGCGCCTGCGATTCCTTGTCCTTCTTGAGCTGCTCCTTGCGGATCAGCATCGCCACGCGGCCGATCTCATCCTCGCCGTAGCCGTGCCGCGTCATGATCGCGCGCACCAGCTCGGCGTGATGTTCGCGGCAGTTCTTGCGCCAGTCGTTGTAACCGTGGCGGCCCTCGGGAAAGGAGGCGCGCGCAATGTCCCAGCGGCGGATGTGCTGGGCGCGCGCCGCGATGCGCAGGAGTTCGGAGGCCTCGGGATAGATCTGCGCGAGCCGCTCGCTCATGCGCTCGGCGTAGACGAGCTCGAACGGGCGGGCGGCGCCGCCGATCGTCACCGTCCGCGGATCGGCGGCGTTGGCAGCGTCGATCTCGGCGATCACGGCGTCGAAGCGCGGCATCGGTCGAGGCTCGCGGATCGTGCTTCGGCGCTCAGCGGATCTCGACGTCTTCCCAGAATCCGATCCAGTGGTCGACCTGCTTCATCGTGGGGCGCGGTGCCTCGTAGGACCACGCCGCCCGCGCACTGCGCGCGGCGCCGCCCGCGACGTCGTAGAACTGGACGCCGTGCGGGCATTCCAGATCCTTCGCCGTCTTCGGGGTCGCCTCCAGCAGATCCATGCGGACCGACTCCCGTGGAAAATATCGATAGCCGCCCACTTCGAGGGTCTGATCGCTGTCCGCGATCACCTGGCCGCGCCAAACCGCCTGCATGGCACTCTCCTCCATCGGGTTCGCACACCTTATCGTGCCCCATATAGTCACGCCATCGGCTTGATCCAGCCCGCTGCGCGGGTGGCCGCGAGCGTGCGTTCGACGATTGCCGGGGCGAGGCCGACATAGGTGGTGGGATCGAGCAGCGATTTGAGCTCCTCGCTGCCCAGCGCCTGCTTGACCTGGGCATTGCCCATCAGCGCGTGCTCGAAGGTGATGCCCTGCGCGAAGCCGTGCATCGAGGCCTCGTAGACCATCTCGTGCGCGGTCTGCTTGCCGAGCCTGTCGGCGAGCGCAAACATGACCCGCTCGGACATGAGAAACCCGCCGAGCGCGTCGAGGTTGCGGCGCATCCGGGCGGCATCGACCTCGAGGCCGGCCAGCACGTCCTTCATATGCGCCAGGATCGCGCCGGTCATCAGACAGGCTTCCGGCAGCGCCTTCCATTCGAACCGCCAGGCCGAGGCGTCGCGCTCGTGCTCCTGGATCAGCGCCTCGTGCATCAGCGCCACGGTGTAGCGCAGCGTGCGGCCGACGGCGACGATGCCTTCGCAGGTCGAGGGATTGCGCTTGTGCGGCATGGTCGAGGAGCCGACCTTGCCCTCGTTGAACGGCTCGCCGAGCTCGCCGACCTCGGTGTGCGCCAGCGTGATGATCTCGTTGGCGATCTTGGCGAGGCTGCCGCCGACGAGGCCGAGCACGCCGACATATTCCACCAGGCGGTCGCGTGCCGGCTGCCAGGAGATGTCGGCGACCCCGAGGCCGAGCCGCGCCATCACCCGTTTGTCGAGCTCGAAGGCGCGGTCGCCGAACGAGGCCTGCGTGCCGACCGCGCCAACCAGGCTGCCCACGAACACGCGCTCTTCCAGCTGCGTCAGGCGCTGGTGGTTGCGTCCAGTCTCGGCCAGCCAGATCGCGCATTTATGGCCGAAGGTGATGGGCAGCGCCTGCACCGCATGGGTGCGGCCGGCCATCGGCGTGTCCTTGTAGGTCTCGGCGAGCCGGTAGAGCTCGCGGCCGATGGCCTGCTGGTCGCGCGCGAACACCGCATGCGCCGCCTTGATCTGCAGCATGACACCGGTGTCCAGCACGTCCTGCGTGGTAGGCCCGAAATGCAGGTATTCCCCGTGGTCGCCGGCACAGATCGCCTGCAAGGCGCGCAGCGCCGGCACCAGGGGATGCTTGGTGCGGCGGATCTCGGCGGCGATGGCTTCGAGATCGACCAGGCGGACCTGCGCCTTGCCGGCGATCTCGTCGGCGGCGGCCTGCGGAATGATGCCGAGCTCGGCCTGCGCCAGCGCCAGCGCGGCCTCGTAATCATACCATTTCTGCACGCGGCTCTGGTCGTTGAAGATCGCGCGCAGCTCTTCCGTGCCCCACATGTGCTTGAGCAGGGTTGAATCGAAAACGCCGGACGGCATGCGTGCCTCCCTGAAGATTATCGTTGTCTGCTGATGGGGAGTCTTAGCGCGCGCGACGATCGATTGCGAACGTGACTTTCGCTACGCACACACCGCTATCTGTGTGATTTCTGCAACGCTCTGTAAAATTTTTTGAACGGCCACATTGCGGAGCGTTTTTTCTGTTCCTCTGTCGCCAACAAGCAACATACGGGGGCGTTGCATGAGCATCGAAACGGTGCTGTTGATCGTCATCCTTACATTCGTAGCTGGTCATCTGTTGCACAGACTTGATGCGGGAAGACCTCGTGTGCGCCGCCCAGGTTCGCGTAGCGGTACGTGGGGAGGGCGGCACTGAGACATGCGTGAGTTTGGCGCGGGCGTTCACGTGCGCCGCTACCGTGCAGGACCGAAGAATCGCATCGGAGCGCCGGACACGGGCGATAGCGCCGCGTCGAGCGCCGCGAGAATGAGCGCCCTGGTCCTGGCGGCGGCGGAATGCGTTTCGTCGATGGCGATCAACCCGCGATCAAGTGCCGCGCTCACCGGCAGGCGCCCATCCAGCACGGCTGCGATGCCGGCTTCGCTGGTGAAAACGACCACGTCGCCGTCACGGGCGCCGGGAGTGTGCACGGAGATTGCCAGTCCTTGCGGTCCGGGCTCGAACCTCGCCCACAGATTCGACTCGATGAACACAAGCGAAATCGTCATGTCCGGTTGCGAAGCGGATGCCGCCGACAAGAGACGGTGCAAGCCGTTCAGGCGGCCGACTGCCCGCCAGTAGCCGGATGGGCCGGGCGCGATCGGCTGGAATGCCGACCGGTCGAGCAGACCCTGCTCGATGGCGTCGAGGATTGCGAAATAAACCACGCTCGCCTGCGGCTGCACCGCCACGAATTTGCCGTCGAACAGGTCGGCCGATCCGCTGTCGTCGAACGCACATGCCGCGGCCGGCGGCGGCGCTCCCCACAACGGAACAAGCAGCGCTGTCATGACGAGCGCATGACGCATGACGAGGGCACATCGGACGAATGCGTATCGAAGATGTGGCGACATCAGGCCTTCCATCCACCTCGCAGAAAATCTATCGGATTGCCCGCACACGACAAAGCCCAAGGTTGGAAAAGGTTGGAAAAGGTTGGAAAAGGTTGGAAAAGATTGGAAAGATTGGAAAGATCGGAAGAGATTGAAGAAGGCTGGGGGGAGCTGCCGTGCGCCGCCGTAAATTTCGTTCAGTGCTGATCGTGCTGCTGGCGTTAGGTACGTTCGGCTTCGTCAACAACACCAACCTGTTTGCCAGGCGGGCGCCGGGCGAGCCGGTGCTGCTCGCGCATCGTGGCATCGCTCAGCGCTTCGATACCCAGAACCTGGGCGCCGACACCTGCACGGCGGCGCGCATGCTCGCGCCCGAGCACGCATTCCTGGAGAACACCATCGCGTCGATGCGCGCCGCCTTCGACGCCGGGGCCGACGTCGTTGAGCTCGACGTGCATCCGACCACCGACCGTCGGTTCGCCGTGTTCCATGATTGGACGCTCGAATGCCGCACCAACGGCAAGGGTGTCACCCGCGAGCACGCCATGGCCGAGTTGCGGGCGCTTGACATCGGCTACGGTTACACCGCCGACGGCGGGCAGAGCTTTCCGTTCCGCGGCAAGGGTGTCGGCCTCATGCCATCGCTCGACGAAGTGCTCGCCACGTTTCCCGACCGGGATTTTCTGATCAACATCAAGAGCAACGTCCCACGCGAGGGCGTGCTGCTGGTGGCGCACCTGGTCGAACTCCCGCCCGCGCAGCGCAGCCGGCTGATGGCCTATGGCGGAGAGGAGCCGATCGCCGTTCTGCGCACGGGGCTGCCCAACTTCCGCACGCTGTCGCGCGCATCGATCAGGCGCTGTCTCTTGAGCTATCTCGGCTACGGCTGGACCGGTGTCGTGCCGCCGGCCTGCCGCAACGCGCTCATTCTTGTTCCGCTCAACGTGACGCCCTGGCTGTGGGGCTGGCCGGATCGCTTCCTCAATCGCATGGAGGGCGCCGGCAGCCGCGTCTTCGTACAGGGGGATTACCGCGGCGGCTGGTCGAGCGGCATCGACACGCCGCAGGACCTCGCCCGCCTTCCCCCCGGCTATTCCGGCGGCATCCTCACCGATGAGATCGAAGTGATCGCGCGCGCCGCGAAGCCGATGCAGCGGGGACAATAGAGCGGGTTATTGCGGCTCGAGCTTGGCGATTCGAATATAGTCGCCCCAATCCGCAATGTCGCGCACCAGCCGCGCCTGCGCTTGCTCCGGCGTCGCGATCCAGGGATCGCCGCCATAGCTCTTCAGAAACGTCTGCGTCTCGTCCGCCGCCACGACCGCGCTGAACCATTTGTTCAGTTGATCCACGATCGGCCTCGGCGTCGCGCTCGGCACCATGGCCGCGAACCAGCCCACGAGGTCCATGGCGACACCCGATTCGGTCATGGTCGGCAGTTCCGGATTCGATTTCAGCCGCTCCGCCGACGCGACCGCGAGCACGCGCAGCCGGCCTTCGCGATGCTGGCTCAGCGCAAACACCGGGTCCTGCAGTGCGTAGTCCACCTTGCCGCTGGCCATGTCGTTGAGCGCGTCTGCCGCCATCCGGTAATGCACCTGCACGGCCTGGAGGGCGGCCTTCTCCTTGTAGATCGCGCCCATGACGATGCCGGAATTGGCCGAGACCGCGTAGCTCGCCCTGTCGCCCTTCTCCTTCAGGTAGGCCGTAAGCTCAGGAACCGTCTGCCACGGCCGCTTGGCGTCGACCGCCAGCATGAAGGCCTGCTTGTTGATCGTGGCGACCACCTGGATGGACTTCGCCGCGTCGAACGGCGGCCTCTTGATGAGGTGCATATTGCCCGCGACCGTGTTGCCGGCGTGAATGAAGACGGTGTGGCCGTCGGGCTTCGACCGCACCATGGCCTCGGCGGCGATGTTGCCGCCGGCGCCGGGCTTGTTGTCCACGATGATGGTGCGCTTGACGAGCGGGCGCATCTTCTCGGCGAAGTAGCGCACGATGACGTCGGCACCGCTACCGGCGGGAAAAGCGCAGAGGAAGCGCAAGTCTTGGCTTGGGTAGTCCTGCGCCCGGGCTTCGATGGCGGTGAGCGAGAGTGCTGCGGCGAGCAGCAACGCCGCCGAACGAAGTGTCGCATTGCGCGTCATGGACTGTCCCTCGCTATTGGCCGCGGAAACCTCGCTCGCTGCTTGCCATTGCTATTCGGCGCCTCGGGGTCATTGCGGCTCGATCTTGGCCGCCCGCACGTGTCCCTCCCAATCCTTGATTTGCTGCACGAACAGCGCCTGTCCGTCGTCCGGCGTGGTGATGAACGGATCGCCGCCGAAGCTCGCGAGGAAATTCTTGGTCTCGTCGGTGGCGAGCACTTCGTTGAACCACTTGTTCAGCTTGTCGACGATCGGCCGCGGCGTCGCGGAGGGCACCATGACGGCGAACCAGGTGAGCAGCTCCACGTCGGGCACGCCCGCCTCGGTCATGGTCGGCAGGTCCGGCACCGCCTGCATGCGTTGCGGTGTGCTGACCGCGAGCATCCGCAGCCGTCCCGCCCGCGTCTGGCTCAGCGCGAACACCGGATCCACCGTTCCGTAGTCGATGGTGCCGCTGGCGAAGTCGTTCAAGGCGTCATTGGCGGTCCGGTAGGGCACTTCCACCGCTTGGATACCGGTCGCCCGCCGGTACAGCTCGCCCATGACCTTGCCGCTGGTGTTGGACTGGGCGTAGCTCGCCTTGTTGCCTTTCTTCTTCATCGCCTCGGTCAGCTCGGCCAGCGTCCTGTATGGACTGTCGGCGGCAACGACCATCATGAACGGCTGCTTGTTGATGGCGGCGGCGATCTGCAGGTCCTTGCCGGCATCGATCGGCGGCGCCTTGAACAGATGCATGTTGGCGGCAATGGCGCTGGCGGCGTGGACGTAGACGGTATAGCCATCGGGCTTGGCCCGCGCGGTGTAGATCGCCGCGATATTGCCCGCGGCACCGACCTTGTTCTCGACGATGATCGTGCGATTGGCGACCTGCCGCACCTTCTCGGCGAAATACCGCACCAGCACGTCGGCACCGCTGCCGGCGGGAAAGCCGCAGATGAAGCGGATGTCCTGGCTGGGATAGTCCTGCGCCTGCGCGGCTGCCGGTGCCGCGGCAACAGCGGCGGCCAAGACGATTGTCCTCACGACGTCGCGGGGGCGTTCGAGAACGTGGATCATTCTGTTTCCTCCGGCATGTAGCGGTGAGTAGCGAACGCAAGCGGTCGCCTCTTCACTGTTCGCCATTCACTACTCACTGTTCGTTTCTTTATTGCTGCGGGATCTTCGCGATGCGCACGTAGTTGCCCCAGTCGTCGATCGACTTGAGGAAGAGCTGCTGCGCCACTTCCGGCGTGTTGACAAAGGGATCGCCGCCGAAACTGTTCAGGAACTTCTTGGTCTCCTCGGTCTTCACGATCTCGCTGAACCACTGGTTCACCTTGTCGACGATCGGCTTGGGCGTGCCGGCCGGCAGCATGGCGGCCCACCAGCCCGTCAGATCCATGGGAACGCCCGATTCCGCCATGGTCGGCGCCTCTGGGTTGGCCTCCAGTCGCTGGCCGGTGCTGACGGCCAGGATGCGCAGCCGCCCTTCGCGTTGTTGCGCGAGCGAGAACACCGGGTCGTGCATGCCGTAATCGACCTTGCCGCTCAGCATCTCGTTGATCGAGTCGGGCGCGGTCTTGTAGTTGACCTCGACCGCCTTGATCCCGGTCGCGTCCTTGTAGATCTCGCCCATGATGGTGCCGGTCGGCGCCGCGGTCGCGTAGGTGGCCTTCTCGCCCTTCGGCTTCATCGCGGCGGTGAGGTCGGCGACGCTCTTGTAGGGGCTCTTGGCATCGACCACGAGCATGAACGGTTGCCGGTTGATCGACGCCGCGATCTGGATCGCCTTGCCGGCCTCGACCGGCGGCTTCTTGAAGAGATGCTGGTTGGCGGCGACCGCGGTCGCGGCATGGACGTAGATGGTGTAGCCGTCGGGCTTCGCGCGCGCGACATATTCGGTCGCGATGTTGCCGCCGGCGCCCGACTTGTTCTCGACGATCACGGTGCGGCCGCTGACCGGACGCAGCTTCTCGCCGAAGTAGCGCACCAGCACGTCGGCGCCGCTGCCGGGCGGAAAGGCGCAGATGAGGCGGATATCCTGGCTCGGATAGGCCTGGGCTTGAGACTGGGCCTGGGCATTGGTCGTCGCCGCGCCCGATGCTGCGGCGAACGCGGCTGCGAGGCTCAACGCGCGCAGAAGCGATTTTGATGTCAAGCTCATGTACGTCCTCCTTGTCGACTTGCGGCGGGTCGGCGCTCGTTTTTTTGAGATCATTCGTCGATTGTCTTTTATTCCTGGAACGCCTCCTCGCGGGTCTTGCGGAACTGCGGCAGCACGATCAGCGCGATGACGGCTACCGTCATCGCGAGCAGGGTCGCCGAGATCGGCCGCTCGAGAAACACCATCGGGTCGCCGCGCGAGATCACGAGCGACCGCCTGAGGTTCTCCTCCATCAGCGGCCCGAGAATGAAGCCCAGGACCAGCGGCGCAGGCTCGCAGCCGAGCCGCAGCAGGATGTAGCCGAAGACGGCGAATACCGCGCACAGCACCAGCTGGGCCATGTTGGTGTTGGTGCTGTAGATGCCGATGACGCAGAACAACAGGATGGCCGGATAGAGCAGGCGGTAGGGCACCGACAGCAGGCGAACCCAGATGCCGATCAGCGGCAGATTGATCACCAGCAGCATCAGGTTGCCGATCCACATGCTGGCGACCATTCCCCAGAACAGATCCGGGCGCTTGGTCATCACCGCCGACCCCGGCTGGATGCCCTGGATGATCATCGCCCCCATCATCAGCGCCATGATCGCGTTGGAGGGGAGCCCCAGCGTCAACAGCGGAATGAACGAGGTCTGCGCCGCTGCGTTGTTGGCCGATTCCGGGCCCGCCACGCCCTCGATGGCGCCCTTGCCGAACCGGCTCGGGTCCTTGGCGACCTTCTTTTCGAGTGTATAGCTCGCGAAGGCGGCAAGCACGGCGCCGCCGCCCGGCAATATGCCGAGCAGCGAACCGAGACCCGTGCCGCGCAGCACCGCCCGCCAGGAGTCCTGGAAGTCTTTCCGGCTCGGCCAGAGGTCGCGCAACCTGGCGCTGAACTGCGTGCGCGGCAGCGTTGACTGCTCAAGATTGCGGATGATCTCGACGATGCCGAACATCCCGATCACCAGCGGAATGAAATCGATGCCGTCCCACAGCTCGCCGATGCCGAACGTGTAGCGGGTGAGGCCGCTGTTGACGTCGGTGCCGACGAGGCCGAGCAGGAGGCCGATCAGAACCATGCCCACCGCCTTGATCACCGAGCCGTGCGCCAGCACGACCGCGGTGACGAGGCCGAGCACCATCAGCGAGAAATAGTCGGGGGAATTGAATTGCTGTGCGATCGCCGCGAGCGGCGGGCCGAAGGCTGCGATGAAAACGGTGCCGACGCAGCCCGCGAAGAACGAGCCCAAGGCCGCGACCGCGAGCGCAGGGCCGGCGCGCCCCTGCTTGGCCATCTGGTGACCGTCGATGCAGGTGACGATCGAGGCGGCTTCGCCCGGGATGTTCACCAGGATCGAGGTGGTCGAGCCGCCGTATTGCGCGCCGTAATAGATGCCGGCGAGCATGATGAGCGAGGAGAGCGGATCGAGCCCGAAGGTGATCGGCAGCAGCATGGCGATGGTGGGGATCGGCCCGATGCCGGGCAGCACGCCGATCAGCGTGCCCAGCAGGCAGCCGATGAGGGCAAAGCCGAGATTCTTGAGCGAGACCGCGGCGCCGAAGCCGGTTGCCAGATTCTGGAAGAGATCGAGCTCCATCCTAACGGCCCCACCAGGCCGGCAGCGCCTGTCCCAGCACGTAGACGAAGACCAGCACAGTGAACAGCGCCAGCCCGACACCGAGCACGATCGATTCGAGCGGCTTCACGTCGTGCCGCGCGTAGGAGGCGAACACCGTCAATGCCACGGCGGTGAGCGCGAGGCCGACCGAATCGATCAAAAACCCGAAGATCAGGATGGCCGCGATGATGAAGCTGATCGGGCGCAGTTGAACGCGCTCGATCGGCGGCCCCTCGACGGTCACCCCCTGAAGCCCCAGAACCAGCCCGATGACGATGATCAGTATGCTGAGCAGGGTGGGGAAGTAGCCTGGCCCCATGCGGGCGGACGTTCCGAAGGCGAGCTCCCTGCCGAAATAAAGCCCGGCGATACCGATCGCCAGAAACACCAGCCCCGCCCCGAAATCCTGGGGGCTTTTCACCCGCAGCATGCCGTCTCCTCCCCGATTTCGCCCGTGTTCGTTGCCCCGGCGCGGAAGCTTACGCTGATCCGGCCGCCGGCAACAGTTGGTGGAAGTGCCGCAAGGCGGGGTGGGACATCGCCCAATATGGCGAGCCGCGGTCACCGAGGAAATTTGCTGGCGGACAACTCCGCCGATCAGGATTGATCGAGCAGTCGCGGCCCGACACCTTGCTCCGCAAGCTCGTCCGAGGGGTTCCTGAGAGGACAAGTGGTGGTCGACAGGCAGCCGCATCCGATGCAGTCGTCGAGCCGATCGCGGAGCTGGGTCAATTTCCTGATCCGGCTGTCCAGCTCTTTTCTCCATCCCGTCGACAGCCTGCGCCAGTCCTCGCGCGTGGGCGCGCGATCTTCGGGAAGCGACGCGAGGGCTCGCTGGATGGTCGCGAGCGGGACGCCGGCCTTTTGCGCCACCTTGATGATCGCGACGCGCCTCAGCACGCCACGCGGATAGCGCCGCTGATTGCCTCGGGTGCGCGATCCTTTGATCAGCCCCTTGGACTCGTAGAAGTGCAGGGTTGAGACCGCCACCCCGCTTCTTTTTGCCGCCTCCCCGACGCTGAGCTCGGTCGGGCGCCCGCTGTCATCGGCTTTGTTCACGCATCACCTCTTGACCTCAAGTAAGGTTGAGGTTGTACGCATGGCACAGCCTGGCGGCAAGCCCGCCGCGCGTCGGATCTTTTCGGAGGAGCGATGACCTACGTCGTCAACGAGACCTGTATCAAATGCAAATACATGGACTGCGTCGAAGTCTGTCCAGTGGACTGCTTTTATGAGGGCGAGAACATGCTCGTCATCCATCCCGACGAGTGCATCGATTGCGGGGTTTGCGAGCCCGAGTGTCCGATCGAGGCGATCAAGCCGGATACCGAGCCTGGGCTCGACAAGTGGCTGAGCGTCAATGCCGAATTTGCCAGGACTTGGCCGAACATCACGATCAAGAAGGAACCCCCTGCGGACGCCAAGGAATGGGATGACGTCCCGGACAAGTTTGAAAAATACTTCTCGCCGAAGCCCGGAAAGGGCGATTAGGGTCGTGCATTCATCAACGCGCAGCCCGGAAAGCGAGCTCGTTATGCTCATTTGAGTTTTGCCGGTATGACCTGGAGCAGATATCAACTCGTCGCTTCACGCGGGTTCGACCGGGTCACGGCCGCAATCGATCCACGCTTGCGGAGAAGCTGCGGAAGGCGACACAATCATCTCCTTGCGACATCGGACGCAGCGCGCGCTTATCCCCACGATCTCGCAAGCGTGGTCACCCGCCACAATGTCGCGCCGGCATTTCGGACAGATATACCCAGCGACTGCCGGCGCGAAATCATACTCTGGACCGACATAGGCGCAGATCATGTGATGAAGCACTGGAAAAAACTCCAACGCTTCGAAGCCGCAGACGGGGCACACCGATTGATTCCCTTCAATCTGCATGGTCTGGCTCCGTGCGATATCGCCGCATCGTCTTAATAAAGCCCGAAGAGACGGACCAGCACGTTGGCGATGCGGGACGAGAGGTCCGTGTAGTGCATGTGGACGTAAACGGTAGTGTTCAGCGGCGGCGGCGACGCGTCCTTGTCGAAGCGGATGCGCGCGATCTGCGTCGCCGGTCGCTCTCGGGTTATCATTTGCTGCGTCCCGGCATACACGGCGGACACCGGCAGGATTTGGGCGATCTTTCCGGGAATGCGGCGGTTGCCGAATAGCACGAAGACCTCGTTCCCAACCCGAGGATCGACCAGACGCTCATTGGGAATGTACCAGTCCACAAAGATATCGGTCGGATCAAGGATTTCGGCGATCGGCGTGCCCGCCACCAGTGACTGACCGATCTGCGCGAGACCTGTCGAAATTATTCCGGCGATCGGGGCAACGATCCGGCCATGTCCGAAATGGTGCTCCACCTCGTCTAGGCGAGCGCGGAGCTGTTGGATGAATTCATCCAGGGAGACGAGTTGAACGGCGGACTCGGCGACTTCGGCCTCCTGCGAGACGACGGCTTTGCGGGCCAAGGCACGCTCGCGCAAGACCTCCATGCGGAAGGTCACAGTGGCTGCGGGCATAGCCTCGATGCGGTCCACCGCTTCCTCGGTTACGCGCATATACGAGCGCACTGCTTCGAGTGACTCCTGCGCGCCCCGCGCCTTGATGCGCAGTTCCGCCGTGCGGCCGGCGATGTCCGCCAGTGCGCGCATATAGGTGGCGACGATGCTGTCCTGCTCCGGTGAAAACACCTGTGCGATCTCGTCGCCCGCCTTGACCGAGGCGCCTGGCACTAGCTTCATTTGGCTGACCTGCACGGTGTAAGGAAGTGAAACCACATGGCGCGGCGACGACACCGTGCCGGGTCCCCTGAGGAAGACGAAAGGGGCGCCAAAATAGATGACGAAGAAACCAAGCACACCGAACACGACCGTTGCATACGCGATGCGCACGAAGCGTCCGGCCGCACGCCGGCGGCTTTCGACAGGATCGGGAACGTTTGGATCGAGGCGGTTGATCGTGATGTTCATTGGGCTGCACCTCGAATCCGATCGCCAAGGAGTGCGCGACGAACACGTGGCGGCACGAAGTCATCGTGCCGAGACGCGGCGAAGATGATCTCGGAGGAATAGGAAAAGAACCGGGCGAATTTCAGATAGACGCCCTGATACAGCGGAAAGATCAGCGACGCTCCAAGACCAAAGAACCCGATCGATCGATTGAACATGACGAACGCAAGCGCCATGTTGAAAATCGAAATCCAGAGCAGCAGGACATAGATCGCGCCGAGAAAAAGGCCGGCACCAGCGGTGCCGAACAACAGAACGATGTAAACCAGGTAGAACGGCAAGGAGAGCGTGGGAACAAGATCGAAGATAATGAAGTCCAACCGTTGAAGCGTGTCCGGCAGGCGCTCGTATCGGTGGAAGAAGCTCAATTCGCCGTATGTCACGAAGCGGATGCGCAAGGCATCACGGTCCCAGCGTGCGCGCTGGCGTAACAGGCTGATACCGCTGGTAGGACCATCTGTTTCCGCCCAGGCGTCCGGTACGAAACGGATGAGATAGCCCAGGCGACGCAGCCGCAGGCTGTATTCCAAGTCCTCTCCCGGGCCGACGTCCAGGCCGCCTTGCCGCAAGAACGTATCGCGCCGGTACATGGAGCAGGCGCCGGACAGACACGAGATCGCTCCCGCGACGTCCAGTATCGATCGCCCCGCGCTGATCGACATCAGGTATTCGACACTTTGCAATCCGGTCCATAGCGAATCGCGCTCGTTGCTGATCGCAATATTGCAGCTCGCGCCGCCGACGCGCGGATCGCTGAATTCGGCAGCGAGCCGCGCGACGGCGGTCGGCTCGAAAACGGTGTCCGCATCCACGGTCAGAAGCAGATCGCCACTGGCAAACCGGGCCGCGGCGTTGATGGCCGCGCTTCGCCCGCAACGGGTCCCATGGCAGATGACCATGTCAACCAGGCCGAGCGCGCGAGCCCGCTCCGCGGCCGCGCGAGTTTCGTCGGTCGAGCCGTCATCCACGACGATGATTTCGATCGGCCGCAAGGTTTGTCGGCGCAGCGACGCGATCGAAGGGGCGAGTCCGGAGCCGCCGTTGAAAGTCGGAATGATCACGCTGACCGAAGCGGCGCTCGTCGGCGCTCTGTCGTTTCGTCTTCGCAGGCCGAACAGGGCCAACGAAATCAGCGACAGCGTATAACGAGGAATGTCGAATATCAGCACCGAGAAGACGAGCAGGAACAAGTTGGTTACGGCGAGCACCTGCACCATTTCCAACATGTGACGACCTCTAAAGGTAGGAGCTGGATACCGGCTATCCCTCCAAACGCGTCAGTGTGCGCGCGCAAGGTTGTTGAATTCTGTAGGAGACAATGAAAATTGGGGCAACCTGCCTAAGTCGACGTAATAGACGGTTGTTTGGACTGCTCCGCCCACGGATTTCTGTTGATCGCCCGGGTCAACGTCGTCGCGGCCGCCGCCGCTCTCGATTTAATGCCTACGTTATGCGATTTGCTTTGTCCGGTTCCGGGACCACTCGGACCTGCCGCAATATCTGTCTTCGCACCGCTGTCAGCGGCACAACGGACATCAAGAACGCACCTCAATCAATTAATGAGTACACGGCCTAGCCCTGGGGGGGCGCCTCCGGCGTGGCTCGAACGAAATTCGTAGAGCCGTCGCGCGCGATGCGCGCGATCAGATCCACTTCCCACGAGAGATATTCGCTCATCGCCTTGGTCGTGTCGTTCGGCCGCTCATAAGGCTTGAGCCACGCGTCGACCGCCTCGTCCGCGAATCTGTGGTTATCAGCCGTGAGCGCATGACCGGCGGCCTGCCATACGGCGTTGCCGCCGTCGAGCCAGCGCACGGGACGATCGACCATCGCCTGCACCTCGCTTGCGGCAAGGCCCGCGAGCACGCCGTCCTCCGACGTCAGCACGAGCGTTCCGCGCAGCGGAATCGCGGCGAGCGCGCGTGCAAGGCGCGACCTGATCGCGAAATAGGCGCCGGGAATATGTGCGGCGCGGTAGTCGCGGCTGAGCGAGAGATCAACGACGGTCACCTCGTTGCGCGCCATGACCGCGGCGAGGCTGGTGCAATCGATGCGCAATGCCGCGGGCGGTGCAGGCCCGAGCACCGGCGCCGGCGGCCGTCCGGTTTCGTTCCCGGCCTCGACCAGGACGAACACGTCGGTCCAGCCCATCTGCCGCAGCCAGGACGCAGTCATGACCGCGCGCACCTCGCGGTCGTCCACCAGCACGATGCGGGCGCCGAGCGTGCCGACATACTGATCGGTCGCCTGCACCAGCTGTCCGCCGGGGGCGGAGAGGGCGCCGGCGACGTGGCCGGCGTCGTATTCGCGCGGATCGCGTACGTCGAAGAGATAGAGCGTACGCTCGCCGCTCTGCGCGCGCCAACGTTCGAGCGTCGCGCGATCGATGCGGACAACGCCGAAGCGTTTCGCAACCATGGCGGCGGCGGATTTTGCCCAGGCGAGGCCGCCGCCCGACGCGTCGGGAGCGCGCTTGGCCTTGCCGCGTTCGCAGGTGAGCCCGGCGAGGCTCCAGCCCATGGTGCCGTTGCGCAGCGCCACCACCTTGTTCAGCACGCCGGCATTGATCAGCGACTGCGCGCCGATGATGCTGCGGGTGCGCCCGGCGCAATTGACCACCACCAGCGTATCTGGCGAGGGCGCGAGATCGTGGACCCGCAGCACCAGCTCCGCGCCCGGCACGTTGACCGCGGTGGGGATCGAGACGCGCTGGTATTCGTCGAACGGACGGCTGTCGAGCACGACCATGTCGGTGCCGGCGCGGATCAGCCGGTCGAGCTCGGGCGCATCGATGCTGGGCGTACCGCTGTCGTGCTCGACGAATTCGCCGAAGGCTTTGCTCGGCACGTTGACGCCGGAGAACAGCTCGAAGCCGGCCGCGGCCCAGCCCGCGACGCCGCCCTCGAGCGCGTACAGGTTGGCGTAGCCGGCGTCGCCGAGGATCGCGGCCGCGCCCTCGACGAGGCCGTCGTCGTCGTCACACAGCACGATGCGCGTGCTCTTGCGCGGCACCAGGCGGGCGAAATTCAGCTCCAGCCGGCTCAACGGGATCGAGCGCGCGAACAGGAGATGGCTTTGCGAGAAGATCAGCTCCTCGCGCAGGTCGACGAGCGCCAGCTCCTTGCCGTCGGCGAGCATCGCCTTGAGGGCGTGCGCTGCCAGCGGCTGCGGCAACGAGTTCAAAGGCATGACAGCCTTGGCGCTACGTCGCCTGCTGCGGCGTCATCTGGTGGACCTTGCCGGTCTCCAGGTCGAAGCGCACGCGCTGGATGTTGTCGAGATTGGTGCCGGTCACGCGGATGAAGCGCGCATAGTCCGGATAGTCGATCGAATGGATCTTGCCGTCCTGATAGATGCCGGCGTGCCCCGGCGTGAGGCGATACTTCTTCACCGGCTTGAGCTTGGCCTTGTCCGAGCTCGTGCCGTCGTCCTCGCGTTCCCATTCGATCATGTCGGTGTAATGGGTGGCTTGGCCGTAGATCGCCCAGGAGGCGCCGTGGTCGTGCGGCGGCGACACCCGTGCCTTGTCGTTGATGTGGGCGAGAATCTGGAAGCCGAGCTTCGGATCCTCGTACAAAAGCTTCAGGCCGCGCGGCACCTTCTCGCTGCAGTACTCCTCGATGAAGTCCTTGTTCGACAGCAGCTGTTCGAGCTTGACGCGCACCTCTTCCCGTCCATTGGGGCCAGGATCGCGCGCGAGAATGGTCCGACAGTCCGCGGTGAATTGTGCGAGGTCGTAAGGCATGGCGGTTCTCCCTGGGGCACCGTTGCCATAATTTCGCTTATTGCGCCGGAAAGCGCCAGTGTGGCGGATTTGACGTTCCTACCAGCATTGCTGCGAGTCCTTCGTAGCAACGTCAAATCCAAAGCCACACTGGAATCATAGAGTTACTAGTGTCCCTTGGGTTCCGACGTTCGCAAACGCGCGTGCTGCAAAGGGATGCGAACGTCGGAACCGGGACACTAGTGCTAGGCGACGCGGTGTTCTGCGCCCGCCGTGGGACTGGTGCCTGACGCCGGCATGAGCGCCGCAATGGCCTTGTCCAGGGCCTGTCCGCCTTCGTCGGCAAGCGCGGCTTTGATCAGGCCTTCGAGCTGCCCGGCCGGTTCGCCGCGCCCGCGCAGGCGGGGAAGCAGGGCGACCAGCTTGTCGAACTTCACTCGCCCGCGCTCGTGGGTGTCGCCGTAACCCTTCACCAGGCTGCGCATGCGCGCGACCTGCACCGCCAGCGCGTAGTCGGACGGCGCCGTGTCTGCCACCAGGTCGAGCCATCGGGCGAGTGCCGCTTGCTCCTCGGCAAAGCGCAACGAGCTGCGGCGGAACGGCTTGAGCTTCGATAATGCGTAGAGCTGCAGGAAGCCGCGCAGCGACGTGGTCTTGACGACCCTGCCTTTGCGCGTGAGCCGTTCGAGCAAACCGCGCGCCCAGCCGGTGCGCAGGAGCCAGCGGCCGAGCCCGGACGGGAGCGTGTCGGCGATCTCCTGCACCCGCGGATGGAAGAACTCGGCGATCTCGAGAATCTGGCCGTCCCGGACCTGTGCCTCCTCGCGCACGCGGGCGAAGCGGCTCGCACGGATCTTGAGGTCCGCCACGCGGATCGTGTCCTCGTAGGCCATACCGAGCGCGAGCTGCCGCGCGGCCTCGCTGAGCAGCCGGCCGGACCCGTCGCCGTGGTCGCGCTCGACGTCCCGAAAGCGCTGCAAGCGTGCAAGAAAGTCGCGGGCGTAGGCGATGTCCTGATAGTCGTTCAGGCGCTCGACAGCAGCGACGACGACCGCCCGGGCCTCACCCGCGTAGCCGGCGTCGTCCACCAGTGCGCGTAGCGCGGGGGACACATTATTACTCTTGTCCTCGCTACCGCTGATCGCCGCCCTCGAAGCTTCACCGGCCTGTGCCGCCTCGAACGCTGCGCCAAAGGCCGCGAGGCTCGATTTGACGCCGACTTCGCCGCGGCGGATCGCTGCCTCGAATGCCGGGCGCGGGAAGGGGAGGGCGCCCGAGCCCGCCAGCGCGCCGAACAGCACCGCGCTCACGACGCTGCCGGTCGCCTCGGCCAGCGCCGCCATGTCGAACGCCACCAGTTGTCGTGCCGCATCGTGACAGGCCGCCAGCAGCGCGGACGCATCGGCCCGGCCGTCGGCCAGCGCGATCTTCTCGGTCATGGCAAAGACGCGATGGGTGGAGGCGACCAGCAGCGTCTTGTCCGGGGTGACAAAGCCGCGCTCGACCGCGCGGGCCGCTTCCATCAGCTCGGAGGCGAGCACGACGTCGACGTCGCCCGGCACCGGCATCAGGGCGAGGATCGGGCCGCGTCCGGCGGCGGCCGCCGCAGCCTTGGGAAACAGCTCGACATAGTAGACGGTGGCGCCGGTGCGCTGGGCGACGCCCGGCACCGATGTCGCCTGCGCGAGATAACCGCCGTGCTGCGCGAGGTCGACAATCCAGTCCGCCAGCACGCCGCCACCCTCGCCGCCGAGCGCGACGATGGCGATGGTGATGGGGCGGACCTTGGTGACTTGGGCGTCCATCGTCTCAAGCCGTGGCCGGCCGCTCGCTGCGCCGCTGCAGCCAGCCGATGATCACTGTGCGCATCCTCTCCTTCAGCCGGTCCCAGCGGGTCGGGTTGGCGATGATCGAGGCGCGGTAGAACGACGGGCAGAGCACGGCGGCATGGGCGACCTCGCCGCACAAACCGCAGCCGACGCAGGAATTGATCACCTTGGTGACGGGCTCGCGCCGCAGCGGATCGGGATTAGGCGCGAGCGTCAGCGAGGGACAACCGGACAGCCGGATGCAGGAATGATCGCCGGTGCAGGTGTCGGGATCGACGCCGAAGCGCTCGCGCACCGTCCGCTCGCCGCCTTCCATGCGCGTGCGCATCAGCGGCCGCTCGCGCCGCTGCTTGTTCAGCATGCATTCGGACTGGGCGATGATGATCTTCGGGCCCTTGGCCGCGGTGGTCAGCGCCTCTTTGAGG
>Ga0126382_10000057_pt1 | contig 34145 bp, 31 predicted proteins | sample PanSoiMetPlot_30_FD_92548 | JGI IMG/M metagenome (GOLD analysis project Ga0126382, IMG submission 92548) | Tropical forest soil microbial communities from Panama - MetaG Plot_30 | ecosystem: Environmental > Terrestrial > Soil > Tropical forest > Bulk soil | place: Panama | collected 2016-02-17
GCTCAGTTGGTAGAGCAGCTGATTTGTAATCAGCGGGTCGGGGGTTCGAGTCCCTTCACCGGCTTCATTACAATCAATACTTTACCGCCGCTGTTCAAGCGGCTTTTCTTTTGTCTACACTTTCATCTACACCAATCTGAAATACCGAGACGCATCCAACTCGTGTTTTGATAGCTTTAGCACAGCGTAGGTGGTCGATTGATGGCTAGTCTGCTGCCCCACTTATGCCCCAGTCCCGGAAATCCGTTCTAACTAAGTGTGGTACTTACAGCGTCGTGATCGTGCCGCACGACTCCCTGTGATCGAGTACGCAATCTTGTTAGTGTCTGCAATGGAAAACGGTTCTTGGTTAGCTTATATTTCTGCTCGTGTCCGAAATGTCATACAATCTTGAGTGCTTGTACTCTGAACTGCGGAGCTCAGGACAATTCAAATGACGACTCACGTCGGGAAAGAAACCGACGACGTTGTGGCCCTTTACTTCTATAGGTCCGGCCACCACAAAATTGCCCATTCGCTATCCAGGCTTGCAGAGTCGTTAGGTAGTAGCCCCCGGTAGCTTGAGGATGCGGACTCAGAACGTCAAGGCAATTGATGCTGGTGGAGCGCGGATAAAGAGCGGGCAAGAATTTGCGACGAATTTAAATGACCGCAGGTGTGATCAGTGGAGCTTTTCGAATGCGTAAGATTGGGCAAAGCGAGCAACAGGTCAGCGCCGAGATAGCCGGTGCATCGAGATCGATCTACTACGGTTGGTTCATCGTGGCGGTCTGCTTTGTGGTGATAGCGATGGTCTCGCCGTTAATATCGTCCTTTTCAATCTTCTATGTTGCGGTGCTTCACGATTTCAACTGGAGCCGCGGCAGCACGGCGATAGCTTTATCCATTCATCTCGTTCTAGGTGGACTTACGTCTCCGTTTGCTGGCGGGCTGATAGACCGGTTTGGACCAAGGCGAGTCATGCCGATGGGCGCGCTGCTCACAGCAGTTGCGCTGCTGTGGCTGAGTCAAAGCACCGCATTATGGCAATTCTACGTCGCGTTTGGTGTGTTGGCAGCAATAGGCAGCACGATGCTGCATATAGTTCCTCTGACTACGATTGTCTCGAATTGGTTCGTAAGAAATCGAGGTACGGCAATAGGCATTGTTACTGCCGGATCAGGTGCAGGGCAGCTAGTGTTGCTGCCACTGTTGCAATATCTGATCAATCTTGTAGGCTGGCGCGAATCTTACGTATTGCTCGGCGCAGCGATACTGATCATCCCGACAACCTTGATACTGCTGTTTCTCTATAGTCGACCTGATGACCGCGGCCTATCTGCCGAAGACGAGATGCGCCGGGGAAGAGAACGAAAGGAAGTTGACGTGGTCGTGGAAGAAGACGGGAAGGAGATAGAGCGCAAGAAGGGAGTAGTCCACAAGAGCGAGGTGATAATAGTGGACAAAGAGTGGGCGGACACTGAATGGGCAGTAGGCAAAGCGATACGGACATTCCGCTTTTGGGCGCTCACGCTGGTGACGGCAATGTTCGCCGCTGGATTCTTTTTGATATCCGTGCAGTTAGTAGCGTATTTGGAAGACAAGGGCTACAGCAAGATCTTAGCCGCATCGATAGTAGGGTTGCAGGGGTTCATCAACGTAGCCGGCAAATTCTTCGGTGGGTTTCTGTGTGACCGCATTGGGCGTGAGAAGACCCTCACATTGAGTATAGCTGTGTTCCTCATTTGCATAGTTCTCCTGGGCATTGGTGGCTTAACCGTGAATCCTTTTATTATCTATGTATTTGCAATTTGCTACGGTATGGGCTATGGGATGGCGCTGCCTGCGCTCATGACATCGGCGGCAGATCTATTTCATGGCGAGCATTTTGGTTCAATCCTGGGGGTCATGATCCTGGGTGGATTCTTAGGCGGGGCAATCGGAACGTGGCTGGGAGGATACTTCTTCGATTTGACTCACGGTTATCGTTTGAACTTCCTGGTTGCTGCGTCTGTGATGTTCATCTCTGCATCGCTAATCTGGAAGGCCAGGCCCGGGCGCGTGCGTCTTGTGAGATCTGCTCAAGTCAATTGATAGCTTCGTCAATTGATGAGTGACAAAGGTTTTATGACTTCAGCTGGGTCACCTCTGTCCGCTTGACATGAGGTCAGCTTTTTCCTCAAAATAGTGACCGATCAGTCAGTCATCGACCCATATTAACGAGCAAACTAGCAATGGAGCGACATTATGTTGCTGAAGGCGCTGGCCGTATTACGCATCCTTATTGGGCTGTTACTCATTTCTGCTTCAATCAAGAAATGGAGCAATCCAGCTTTCTTTCAACTCGACGGCTTCGCGAACATATTGGCGCAAAAGGGTGCGCCCTTCCCGTTCTATAAGGCACTACTGGATAACTACATCTTTCCTAACACAACGACGTTTGCCACTCTTGCCGCGCTCGGCGAATCGATCATCGGGCTGAGCTTCGTCATCGGCGCTTTCACGAATCCAGTCAGCATAGCCGGCATGATTATGATATTGAATTTCTGCCTGGCAACCTGCTATGGCCGACCGGATAAGATTGCCGGGCATTTGTTCTTAATCGGCTTGACAGGACTCGTAGGCTTTTATTCTGCCGGAAGCGCGTGGGGCGCAGACCACTTCCTTGCCAATAAGCCTTGGTCCCGGCTCGTTTTCTTTCCTTATCTCAGAAAGCACAAACCAGCGCCTATCAAGAACGCGGCCTCGGCATAAAATCAATTAATTCTGGAGACCTCGCCTTAATAGACCATCCTCAATTTCAGGCCTGTGGCTTCAACTTGGGAGGCAATGTTATGGCTCAAATTGAAGAGCTTGCTAAGAAACAGTCGTTAGCCCGGAGCGCCTATGACATAAGCCAGGAGCAGGTCCAAATATTCCAGACGCTGAGCGAGGCGGAGAAGGAGTCAGTAAATTTATTTGAGACTCTATCGTATCATTTCTCTTCCGGCGTCGTAGAAGTTCTTGCCAGGCATATACCGTTTGTAGATTTCGAGACCAAGCTGTACATAGCCAAAGAGATTATAGATGAGTCCGGCCACTTCACGCGCTGTGCGAGCGCCTGCCGACTGCTCGGAATCACTCCGGGTGACTTCTTCCCTGACATCCGGCGCATCTACGGCGAGCGCCTTAATTGGCTTCGCTTCATGGCAGGATGTGCGTTCACGCTTGAACAACCATCAGCGCAGGTGTTCGGCAAGTTCTTGCCGAGAGGAAACCGTTACTTCATGCCGGTGAAGCCTCTGGTGACCGAAGACGTGGATCACTTCTCGCATGCCTTTCTTCAACTCGAAAGAGCGCTTTCTGTCGCCGATGCAAGAGTGGCGGCTGACAATAGAGTCGTGATAACTGATGCGATAACAGAGAGCCTGGATAATTACGCTGCGCCATTCTTTGAACACCTGACAAAGCTAATCACCCTTGGCACTACAATCGAGCGCGGTGAAGTGGATCGAGAATGGCGTGCCGCTCTGACGCAGTTGAAGAAGAGTTGCGACAAACTGGGGCTGGAGATCGAAGCTAGCGAGTTCTCGTTGCTCAATCAATAGTACGCGCGATGTGAGCTTTTTTTAGGAGGATAGAATCTATGAAGCTAATCGTAGACACAAACAAAGTGCCGTTTCAGCAGGTGAATCGTGAGGAAAAGTATCCGGGGGTTGGGAAGATTCCGGATCAAGTACAGGGCGTCGAGAGAATCTATTACAAATTCTTTGGGCAAAGCCCGAAGGAAGGCCCTTGGGTTTACATGGTGAAGTTTCCAGCAGGTCATCATATTGATCGACATAGCCATGCGGCAGACCGTGTGGAATATCTGCTCGAGGGCGAAATCGAGTTCGATGGCCAGGTGTTCGGCGCCGGCAGTTTCAGCTACATCACTGCCCGAACCGAATATGAATACGACATACTGAAGGAAACAACTATCCTTCTTATATTCAACGGACCACCGGGCCTCATAATGTAGCGAGAGATCGTCGCGGCTTAACGGGGGAATGACTCGTCTTAGCGAAAGGAGCAAACGATGAAATCACTGGTCATAGATGCAGATACCCATGTATTCGAGCCGCTCGAGCATTTTGATCAATACCTGGAAGAGCCTTACAAGTACCGCAGCCCCCGTGTTTTCAGAGATCAATGGGGAATCATTCGAGTGCTGATGGAAGGCCGCCTCTATCCTGATCCTTCCATTACAGTGTACGAGGCGCACGAAAAGCTCCGAAGCCCCGGCCATGCGCGGGGTTCCGGTCACGCCCACGAGCGAACCCACGACCACTTGCGCGAAGATGGCGGTGGTCACATCCACGGGCATTCTCACGAACATTCCCACGAGCATCACGAACACTCTGAAGAAGAAAGCTTGCTTGAGGGCGTGGCGATGGCAATGGGTCGGCTAGGTGTAACCGATCCTGATGCCAGAATAAAAGACCTCGCAGTTGAAGGCATTGACATACAGGTAGTCCTCGGCAGCTTGTGTTTTGCGGCCTGTACGTTGCGCGATCCCGGATTTGCTCTTGCGTTTTGCAAAGCCTGTAACAATTATGTTGCTCAGTTTTGCTCGTCTCACCCTGACCGCTTGAAGGCCGTTGCGGTTGTCCCTCTGCAGGATGTGCCCGCTGCAATCGGTGAAGTTAGGCGCACAGTTAAAGAGCTGGGTATGATCGGAGTAAGCATACCGCCGTCGCTTCCCGGGAAGAACCTGGATCATCCGGATTTTTATCCGTTTTACGATAAGGTCCAGGAACTCAATATTCCTATTGGCATTCACTGGGGCAATGGCACGTACCTGCCAGGCGCGGGCACAGAGCGATTCAATAAGCACTTTCAAGCGCATGTCATTGGACATCCGTTCGAGCAGATGATTGCTATGACATCGCTCATTTGCGGCGGAATCCTGGAAAGGTACCCGAAGCTGAAGTTTGCGTTTTTAGAATCAGGCTGCGGCTGGGTACCTTACATGATGTGGCGACTCGACGAAGAGTACCGCGGACGTAGCCTCGAAGTGCCGCTCCTGAAGGAGAAACCCAGCCAATACATCACGCGTGGACAATGCTTTTTCAGTTGCTCACCCGATGAGCCGATGATTTCGGCAGTGGCTGAGCTCGTTGGGGCAGACACAATTATATTCTCTTCAGACTATCCACACGCCGATGGACATTTCCCTGATTCGGTCCGAACGATCAGGGGGAGAGAAGATATCTCCGAGGAAGTGAAGCGAAAGATTCTCGGTGAGAATGCCGCATCGCTCTTCAATCTCGGGTGAAGAAATATCAGGCTCAATGACCGATGGGAAACGAATACGCGGTTAAGGTTAAGCAGGTTGTGACAGAGGGCGGCACTTTGTCACAGCGGCAGCCGATTTTCATCCATGTAAAGAAGGGGCGGTTTGAAACCATCACGACTGATCTTCGGTGTTTACCACCTGGCGTCGTGCTGATGGACGAATCTGACAAGACGGCGCTGCCCGGCTTGATCGATATGCACGTGCATTTGATGCGCGGAGAGCCCGGAGCCGATATTAACCTCGCGCCGCTCTACCTGGGATATGGGGTCACGTCCGTTCGCGATGTCGGCAGCGATCTTCAGGGGATCAAGCAGATGCGCTCAAGAATTGAGAGCGGCGAAATTGCCGGGCCGCGTATCTTTTTTTGTGGGCCTCAACTCAACGGCAAATCGTTTCGGCCAGGGATGTGCAACCTGCAAACAGCAGATGAGGCGCGGGCAAAAGTTAAAGAGCTTCGTAACGAGGGAGTGCATGCGCTGAAGATTTACGATCAGATTGGCCCAGAGCTTGCGCGGGTTGTCATAGAGGAAGCCCGCCGCTCGAATTTGATCGTCTGTGGCCATCTTGGCAAGACAACCGCTTCAGAAGCTATTCGCTCGGGCATCAGCGGCATAGAGCACCTAACCTCCCTTATTTTTGAACTCTTTCCTGAAGGCCAACGCAACCCGTTTTCGACGAATCTGTTTCGGATGACCGCAGAGATCGACTTTAATGGGTCTGCAGTGCGACGGATTTCTGAGACGGTCGCAAGCTGCGGAATCTATGTCGATCCAACGCTTGTTGTCTATGATAGAATAGCCCGATTTACCGAACTGAAAAGCATCGTGCCGTCATTCCGATCCGTACCGGAGAGACTGAGCAGCTACTGGCTCGACCGGATGGGGAAGTTCGCTGGCACATGGGGGTACGATGATTTCGAAGTAGCGAGAGCATCGTTTGATAAGCTGAAGTCATGGCTGTCGTCTATGCAGCGCGATGGCGTCCAGATCATCGCCGGAACGGACGCGCCGAATCCTTTTATCGCTCCTGGGCGAGCGTTGCTCGATGAAATAAAGCTTCTCACCGAAGCCGGACTATCAAACGCTGCGGCCATTAGTGCAGCAACTTCTGTGGCGGCGAGTGCCCTCGGCCGGGCTGATGAGATCGGAGCAATCGGGGTCGGCAAGCTCGCCGATTTTCTTCTGATGGAGGGTAATCCACTCGATGACATTTCGCTCATCGATAGAATAACGGCGGTTTATAAAGATGGCATTCAATACGACCGCGAGATGCTCGTGCGGAAGGCGGAGGAACTTTCGAATAGTTCGCCGGTATAAGATGCAGCCAGCCTATCACCCGCAACTGGCTTGACAGTGCCGCAGGCCGTTTATAGAATACCCGACCGATTAGTCAGTCGGAACGATTTTTGGGTCCTAAAGCAAGGGTTTTTCGAGGTTTCAAGTCGGTTGCTCACAACAAGGGTCTTTGCCAACTTTCCTTTACCCGTAGCACCAACTCATTTTCAGGTTTCACCAGAGTCGGTGTCGGACCGCTTAAACAAAACTCGGTCCGAATAGATTCATGATAATTGATAGCGATACTCACATAAATGAACCGATGGAGGTCTTCGAACTCTTTCTCGAAGAGCCATATAAATCCCGTCGCCCTCGCATTCTAAAGGATACCCTCGGGCTAACCCGAATACTCCTCGAAGGACTTCTCTTTCCGGAACCCAGGCTCAAACAAGCTCACACCAAAAAAATTGAAGGAACGAGCATGGGAGGAGTCCACGCCGGCAGCTCGGATCCCGTCGCGCGACTGAAGGACATTGACCTTGATGGGGCTGACGTTCAGGTAATCTACGGCAGCCTCGGCCTTGCTATCACCGCTCTTCCGAATAGCGATTTCGCCGTAGCCATGAGCCGGGCCTGCAATAATTACTATGCCCATTTCTGCAGCACGAATCCGCAACGCCTTAAATGGATGGCGACCCTTCCATACCAGGACGTCGCTGCTTCACTACAGGAAATGAAACGAGCCGTTAGCGAGCTAGGCTGTTTGGGCATCACAGTACCTCCAAATGTTCGTGGGAAGAACCTGGATCATCCGGACCTCTTTCCGATCTATGAGCAGGCTGTGAAACTGAACATACCAATCGCGGTTCATTGGGGGAACGGGGCATACTTGACCGCAGCAGGAACGGAGCGATTCGATACCCATTTTATGACTCACGCGTTGGGCCACCCTTTTGAACAAATGATAGCCTTGGCCTGCCTGGTCTGTGGAGGCATAATCGAACAATTTCCGGGTATTAGATTCGCCTTCCTGGAAGCGGGTTGCGGCTGGCTTCCTTATTGGATTGACAGGCTGCACGAACACTACGAGCGCCGTACAGCGGAAATGCCGGCGATGAAGAGAGAGCCCTTGGAATATATCACCGGCGGAAGCTGCTACTTTTCAACCGAACCCGACGAGAGACTGTTGCCGGTGGTGATGAAAATGATCGGGGATGACTACCTCCTTTATTCGTCTGATTATCCGCACACCGATAGCAAGTTCCCGAATTCAGTCAAGTGGATTCGGGAACGGAGCGATATTTCCGAGGAGGCGAAGATTAAATTGTTAGGTGTAAACGCTGCGCGACTTTACGGGTTAGAAAGCACGGGTGCAGGTTATAAAAGAGGCTAGGCCTCACACCGTTTTAGCTATTTCCGCTGTCATAACTCCCTACATCACGAGAAGTCTTCCATGAGGTTTCTCCAGTGTTGCATGTAAATAAATGACATCAGTAAATCCAGTGAACGAAACCCCCAGCTCTAAAGCAATCGGGGATCGGCTCTTGTCCCGATTGCTCGAAGAGCGTGCGTCAAAGTACGGCGATCGAGTGTTTCTGACCTTCAAAGGCGAAGAGAGCTTCAGTTATAACCAACTGAACGAACGATCCAATCGTTTCGCAAACGGGCTGTGCGCACTTGGTTTGAGTAAGGGAAAAAAGCTTACAGTGATGCTCCCGAATTGCCCTGAATATCTGTTTTTATTGTTCGGGGCGGCAAAGATCGGCGCAGTGACCGTACCAGTCAACACCGCCTACAAAGGACAACTGCTCAGTCATGTAATCAACAACTCAGACTCAGAGCTTTTGGTTGTAGACGGACAATATTTGGGAATCATCGATGAGATAGCCGAGGAGTTGCCAGAATTGAAAACCGTGCTAGTTTATTCGGCCGAACCGATCGACTCGTCACAAAAAAAGTTGCTCAAAGGCCTGGAGGCACGACAACTGAATTCGTTGTTCGATTCATCCGAGGAGAAATCCACGGTTGATCTTCATCACACAGACCCGGTCATGATCCTGTATACCGGCGGAACGACTGGGCCATCAAAAGGTGTGGTGATGACTAATCATTTTTATTACTTTTACTCGCGGCTGGTTGCTGAAAGCGTCGGATACACCGAACAGGATACCTCATATACCTGCATGCCGTTATTTCACATTAACGCGCAGATAGGCTCGATAATAGCCGCGCTTTACGCCGGCGCGCAGGTAGCGTTATTTCAGCGATTCAGCTCGCGCACATTTTGGAATGAGGTCCGATCAAGCGGCGCAACGATATTCCTGGGCATGGGTTCGGTCGGAAACATACTGATGAAGAATCCGCCCTCCGACGAAGACATCGACAATCGAGTCAGACTCGCCGTAGTGGTTCCCCCGCCTGATGATCTGGAGGGATTCGAGAAACGATTTGGCTTGAGAGTCATCTATGAAACATTTGGTATGACCGAAGGTCTCTTCCTTCCCCCAAAACTGTACGAACCACGGCGGCGCGGATGTTGCGGCAAACCGATCGATGAATACGAGATTAGCATAGTAGATGATGACGATCTTCCGTTGCCCGCTGGAGAAATTGGCGAGCTGGTAGTGAGACCCCGTGAGCCTCTAACGATGATGTCCGGTTATTACAAAATGCCGGAAGCCACCCTCGAGAGTTTTCGCAACCTGTGGTTTCACACGGGGGACCTGGCTTATCTCGATCAGGAGGCCTTCCTTTACTATGTTGGTCGAAAGAAAGATGCCATTCGGCGAAGAGGTGAGAATATCTCAGCGTATGACGTCGAAACCGTTGTCAATCAACATCCGGCAATCATGGAATCGGCTGCCATAGCAGTGCCCTCAGAGCTTGGCGAGGATGATGTAAAAGTAGTCGTAGTGCTCAGGCCCGGCGCATCACTGGTCCCGGACGAATTGATCAAATTCTGTGGATCCCGCATGGCTTATTTTATGGTTCCTCGCTACGTCGAGATCGCCGACTCGCTGCCGAAGAACCCGTCTCAGAGAATAGAAAAGTACAAATTGCGCGCGCGGGGTATAAACGCCGCAACCTGGGATCGCGAGCGAGCCGGAGTATCACTGAAAGCGTGACGCAGAGAGCACGGTAGACATTGTGTCGGTTATGGAGGTCCGAGAGAGTGTCGAGCTTGAGCGGCAGGGTTTCGATCGTTGGAGTCGGAGAAAGTGAAGTGGGATCGGTGCCGACTCTCACCGCGACTCAAATGTATGTCAAGTGCGGCAGACTTGCCCTTGAAGACGCCGGGCTGACAAATCGAGGAATAGACGGCGTCATAACGGCTAATTCGTGGTCCGAACCTCATTATTATCATGCAGAATGGATTGCAGAATATCTCGGAATCCAGCCACGTTATTGTCTTACGGTCGCAACCGGCGGGGGCACGATACTGGCAGCGATGCATCATGCGGCGACCGCGATCGAAGCCGGACTTTGTGACACTGTTCTTTTGGCAGCTGCAGATAACTGGCTGAGCGCCTTCACTCGGGAAAGAATGGTGGAGATGATGGCTGCGAACGCTGGTCACCCGCAGTTTGAGGTTCCGTATGGCTCCTTCGTACCTGCATTGTATGCTCTATTTGCGCGGGCCCACATGAGCAAATACGGATCGACCGCCGAGCAGTACGCTGCAGTGGCGGTCACCGGCCGGAAGCACGCCGCTCTGCATCCAGGGGCGCAGATGCGCGAAACGTTAGAAATATCCGATGTGCTCGAGTCAAAGAGGGTGGCGGAGCCGCTTCATCTGCTCGATTGTGCCTTGATCTCCGATGGTGGGGCAGCGGTGGTATTGACAAGCCGGGAGCGCGCCCGAGATTTGAGGAAAGGACCAATCTACGTGATTGGCTTTGGTGAAGCTCATCAGCACGAGCACGTAAGCCAGGCAGCTAGTTTGACCGAAACAGCTGCAACCGAGTCTGGTGCAAGAGCCTTTGCCATGGCGGGTTTGAACCCTGGCGACGTTGATATGGCGATGCTATACGACGCGTTCACTCCGACGGTGATAATGTTTCTGGAAGACCTTGGATTTTGTAATCGCGGCGAGGGGGGAGCATTTGTTCAAGCGGGAGAGACCGAGTTGGGCGGCCGACTACCCGTAAACACGAACGGAGGATTGCTCTCGTATGCCCATCCGGGAAACCCTGGCGCGCTGTTACTGGCAGTCGAAGCAATTCACCAGCTTCGCGGAGATTGCGGGCCCCGTCAGGTATCCAATGCGGGGGTCGCCCTGGTTCATTGTGAAGGCGGAATCATGTCGTCACACTGCACCGCGATTTTTTCGAACGAGGTTTAGGAAGGTAGGACGCCGATGCCGATCTATGTATACAGGTGCGAGTCCTGCGACGACGAACTCGAAATTTTGCAGGCGCGACACGACGCTGCACCGGGCGCGTGTCGCAAGTGTGGAACCACTCTGGAACGGATACCATCGAGTCCATCGGTGAATCTCAACAAGTTCACTAGCCGCAGCGTCGAACGGCACAGCAAACTTAGCGTGGAGCAGCAAGCGAGAAAAGAGGGGGAGCGTTTGATCGAGCACTCGAAGAAGACGGGGATTGCGTTGAATGATCTGTTCGAGATACACGACGTAGGTGATTAATGAGCGACGTCGGTTTTCAACAGTTGATTTACAGGAGCGGTAAAGTCGCCGAGATTGTGCTTAATCGCCCCGAAGTGCTGAATGCGTTGAGCACCCAGCTTTACAGAGAACTGGGAGATGCGGTGGCTCAAGCGAATGCTGATCCGCAAACTCAGATAATCGTCATCACTGGAGCAGGAACAGCGTTCTCGACCGGCGGCGATCTCAAGGAAGGAGATAAGATCAACCGGGAAGATCCTGAACTGTTTGCGCGGGTCTCGGACCGGATGCTAAAGCAGATCCTGACCACTGATAAGGTGGTTATTGCCAAGATAAATGGAGCTACGCAAGCCGGCGGGCTACTGATTGTTGCGGCTTGCGACCTGGCCATAGCATCAGATAGGGCTACATTCAAAAGCCCGGAGGCGCTGGTCGGACTGTGGGAGCCATACGCGCCCGCGTTGTTGCCGCCCCAGATAGGATTGAAACGCGCGAAGTACCTGTTGCTCACTTCTGAAACAATCGATGCATTCACTGCCCAGCAGATGGGATTGATTAACTTGGTGGCGCCTCACGAAGACCTCAATCAGGCTACCGACAAATTGATAGCGCGGATACTGGCGGGAGGCCCGACGGCGCGTGCAATGTTCAAGCGAATGCTAAACGAGCACATAACAGAATTCGACACCAACATCGTTATCCAAGCGCTTAGCTCTGAAGAGGGCCGCGAAGGTGTCGCTGCATTTACAGAAAAGAGGAAACCTGCCTGGCGCGACTAGCGCGTTTCCGAAGCACTATGGCCGAGCAAAGAAAGTCAGAGATTCAAGCGAGGGAAGGCCTCTTCGATTGGTCAGAGGATGGTCCCTACTTGTTAGGCAGCCGATGCCGACAATGCAGTGAAGTGATTTTTCCTACTAATCCTTTTTGTCCGCAATGCTGCGAAGAGACGACGGAGGTTATAAGGCTTAGCCGACGCGGAACGCTTTACAGTTTCACTATTCAACGCTTCAAGCCACCGCCGCCGTATCGCGGGCCGGACCCGTTTGTTCCTTATGGTGTAGGTATAGTCGAGCTTCCAGAAGGCGTACGCGTAACGGCGGTGCTCGAAGAAAGTAATCCTGAGTGTCTGAGAGTGGGGATGCAGATGGAAACGGTGGTTAAGGTGCGTTACGAGAATGACGATGGGAACGAGGTGCTGGGTTATGGGTTCAAAGTTGTCGAGTAACCGCGAGGCGACACACCGCTTATCCATAGTCCTCGAGCACGACAGAGAGCTGTTATGAGGGATGTTTATGCAATCGGCGTAGGCCTACACCGGTTCGGGCGCTTTGCCGATAAGGACGTCATCGAAATTGGTCGCGAAGCGGTAGTGTACGCCATAAAAGATGCTGGTATTTCCTGGCGAGAGGTCGAAGCCGCTTACTGCGGTACCGTATTCGCGGGCCCGATGGCGGGCAACAAAGTGCTCGCACGAGTGGGACTCACCGGTCTCCCGATCATGAACGTTGAGGATGCATGTGCCAGCGGCGGCGCAGCGCTTAGAGCATCATATCAGGCAATAGCGGGCGGTTTTTGTGATGTAGCACTGGCGTTCGGTTTCGAGAAGATGCCGAGAGGGTTTATCGCCGGGAACGAGGATGATTGGTTTGCGGGACTGGGACTCGCGGTCAATCCACAGTACTTTGCGCTAAAAGCCCGTTGGCACATGGCCAACTTCGGGACAACCGAAGAGCAGCTCGTAAGGGTCTCGGTCAAAAACCATCGGAATGGCGCAAGAAACCCTTACGCAATGTATCAGAAGGAAATGAGCTTTCAGGAAATAGCGAGCTCGCCGATGGTAAACGATCCATTGCGGCTGTTGATGCTCTGCGCGCCGAACGAGGGAGGTGCGGCAGTGGTGCTCTCCACGAAGGAAGTTGCCATGCGGCACACGACTAAACTGATTCGCTTAAGTGCAGCCATTCTCAAGTCACCGTTGTATGGCACCGCCGAGGTCCCACACATGTCGTTGAGCGCCAGAGTAGAAGCGCCAACGGTCACGATGACGGCCTCAAAGGAAGCTTTTGAAACGGCGGGTATCGGCCCAGAGGATCTTGATCTGGTCGAGCTTCAGGATACTGATTCGGCTTCCGAAATAATCTACACGGAGGAGCTTGGCCTTTGCGCGCGGGGGGAGGGCGGGAGTTTGTTGGATGAGGGCGCAACGGAAATCGGCGGCCGAATACCAATTAACGTCAGTGGCGGACTGCTTTCGAAGGGTGAACCGCTGGGTGCATCGGCGCTCGCGCAAGTTGCTGAGGTGATATGGCAACTCAGAGGCGATGCGGGTTCGAGGCAGGTCACCGATGCGCGCGTCGGACTGACACACGTTTACGGCGCCCTCGGTAACTGTGCGATTGCGGTATTGCAGCGCTAGCATTCGAGGCCAGGTTGCTGAGCCATTTATTTGATCAACTGAAGCCAACATAAGATCTGAGACAGAGATCATCAAACAATTGGATTACGCAGACACGTTTCAGTGATAGAGAGGAGCAAAATACAATGGAAACCAAACTTCAATCTGTTCCGTCGGCAAAGCCGGTGGACGAGTTTCTTACCGACCTCAAAGAGTTTCTGAGTGAGCATGATCCGAAAGACAGTAAGATGGTTCAGGCCATAGTAAACGGTACGGCTTCCAGACCGGCGTTGCAGAAATTCGCAAAGGAATTTTATGCGTATTCAGCCTATTCGGTGAGGCCGTTCGCAGCACTGGTGGCCAACGCTCCGGACGAGCACTCATATAAGATGATGCTCGAGAACTTTGCCGGAGAGGCCGGTTTGTTAAACACTCCACCGCATCCAGTGCTGTTTCGGGACTTCACGCTCGCACTGGGGGTTTCGGAAAGCGAACTCGACAATCACATACCACTTCCATCCACACTGGGGGCGATGTATGCGCTGGATAAGTTTTTGCGCGGCCCCTTTGACGAGGCTATTGCCGGGTTTGGGTTTGCGATCGAGGGACCCGCTGAGGTTTGGGGCCGGATGCTTCACGATGGGTTCAAGACCAAGTATGACTTTGATGAAACAGCCATGCGGTTCTGGGTCATCCATCTCGAAGAGGATGAAGAAGGCACTGGACTCGAAGCTCAGCATGCCGAAAATGCGCGGCGTCTAATGCAAAGGTTTGCCTCGAGCGAGGAGCAGCAAGCGAGGATCGGAAAGGCTTTTAAGTTTTCGGCCCTCGTGTTTGAGAACTTTTGGACCGGCATGGACAAGTTTCTCGACTGACGCACAGGACGTAACGAGCAACTGTCCTTGTAACTTAAAGTACACCTAACCGGCTTTACCAAGGAGAGACTGATGGCTGCTGCAGGAACCTTTTCGAAACACTTTTATCGTCCCGAGGCCCAGACGATGAGCCGCGAGCGGATTCGAGAGCTCCAAAGCCAGAAGCTGCGGCGGGAGATAGACCGCATTTGGAACCAACCGATCCCTTTCTTCAAGCGAAAAATGGAATCCGTTGGGCTGCGCCCAGAGCATATTCGAACGATCGACGATTTGAAGAATTTCCCGCCGACCGTGAAAGACGATCTTCGCCTCAATGAGGATGAACATCCGCCTTTTGGTGATTACCGTGGCGCGCCGGCGAGCCAATGCATCAGGCTCGGACGCACTACAGGCACGACCGGCAAACCTTCCACATTATTGTGGACAAAAAAGGATTACGAGATTGACGCGGAGATTTCGGCGCGGTCGATGTGGCGCTGCGGGATCCGCCCTGGAATGAAGCTCACTCACACGCACCCCGGCGGACTCTACGCAGGCGCCGATCGATTGGCATCGGTTGTCGAGATGGCAGGAATAATGAATGTTCCGATGGGCCCGCCCGTAAGCGATGATGTCATAAAGGACCATTTAGCCCTTTGGAACAAAATCAAACCTGAGGTATACGTTCTGTTTGGTCCTGTAGTGCTCCGCTACCATGAATCTGCACTCAAGCTGGGTTACGATCCGCACAAAGATGTCGGCATGGAGATATTGCTCATTGGTGAGGCAGCTTGTGCCTATGAGTCCACTCGAACAAAGTACGAGCGCTTCTTCGATTGCGAGATTCACAATCTTAACGGTTCGCTTGAGATCGGCGTGATAATGGCGACGGATTGCAAGGTTCACGACGGAATGCACGCGCCCGAGGATTACGTCGTTCTTGAAGTGATTGACCCGGATTCGAATGAGCCTACTCCACCGGGCGAGCGCGGCTATCTAACTTTGACCACCTTCGACCGCGACAATATCGTGGTTCGCTACAATCTTGAAGACCTCGTGTACGTCAATCCGGATCCATGTCCGTGTGGCGAAACGCATACCCGATTCTTCTGGCAAGGGCGCCGTCAAGAAGTTGTTAATGTTGGCGGGAAGGAAATCCTGCCGGTCGACGTAATGGTTGCGTTGAATGAAATCGCTGAGCTGGGCGAGCGGCCGGTGGAGTTTCAGATGGAACGTTGGGGGAAAACGCAGGACCTGCTGAAAATAAACCTCGAATATGACCCACAGCGAGTGAGTGACACCGCAGCTTTTGCCGAGAAGATCAAGGAGCATTTCCGTAACAGGCTACTGATCGATACTCAACCTGAACTTGTCGATACCGCCGTGTACCGCAGCACCTATAAGCCAATGCGAGTTATTGACGTCGAGAAAGGAGAGCAATAATGGCAAACGCACCGGCATCCGATCATCGCGCCGACGTGCTTGCGAGTCTGAAAGCGCAGATCGTCCATAACTACACAATTCCTTTCTACAGAAAGCGCATGGATCAGTGGGGAATCAAACCCGCGGATATCCAGACGATGGAAGATTTTCGTCGGATACCCTTTATGAAGCGAGAGGACCAGGTGGCCAGCTTTGACGATGGTCCACCGCTTGGCAGCATGTGGGATCCGGAAACTGTGCTGATCACCCATACACCGGCGCCAGGCATTGGTCTTGTGCCTGAGTATCATACCCAGGCTGATCTGGACGCCTGCGGTAAAGCGGTGGCGCGTCGGCTGTCCGAGGCGGGGGTTACGAGAGACGACATAGTTGTGATCAACTCCAGCTACCATCTGGTTGTCTCGGGACATACCGGGCAAGGCGCCTTTCTCGCGCTGGGTGCAAAGGTGTTGCCCCTCGGACCTGGGGAGACAGAGCGGCAAGTGGAAGTCATCAACCGGCTGGGCGCAACAGTACTGTTCGGATTTCCAAGCTACTGTCTCAAGCTCGCGGAGGCAGGAGCGAAGGGCAAAATCAGAGTAATGATTGCAGGTGGCGAACCATTCAGCTCGATTGATGGACGACGCGAGCAGGTCAAGAATGCATTTGGAGGAAATATCACCGCTGTCGATCTTTACGGTCTCAGCGGGTTTAACGTTGTTTCAATGGAGTGTAGATATGAATCCGGCATGCACATATTGGAAGATGAGGTTTATGCGGAAGTTATTGATCCCGAAACGGGCGAACTGTTGCCCTACGGTGAACGCGGTGAGTTGGTGTTGACTCACGTCAGCCGCCAGGCGATGCCATTTGTTCGATTCAGAACCGGCGATCTAACGATTCTGGATCGGGTTCCATGTGAATGTGGCCGTGAACTCTCGATGCCCAAAGGCGTGTTTGGAAGAACCGGTGAAATGTACAGGGTCAAAGGCTTGAAGTTCTATCCGTCAGTAATTGTCCTTTGTTTGGCGGGTATTTCCGGAGTACATCCATTGAAGTATCGAGTTTACCTATCGCGTCCGTCCGGAACGGTCGACCACGTGAAGTTGTTAGTGCAGGGAAATCCAGCGGTTGCGGATGCTGAAGTGATAAAGAAAAAGCTTGCCGTTCGATTGCTCTTCGAGGCAAACGAAGTTGTAGTGCAAGAGCATTGGGAAGACGGGCCGACGGTCATCGACGAGCGGGGCGGCGTCGATCGCTGATTCGGGAGCCCGAGCAAACCATATGGCAGACACACCTGACAAAGCTGTCCTTAATGGCCGGGTCTGCTTGGTCACTGGTGCGAGTCGCGGCCTCGGTCGAGCGATTGCGCTTGCACTCGCTGAGGCTGGGGCGGACGTTGTGGTGACAGCGCGCAGCGCATCTGCTCTCAAAGAGGCTGCGGCTACAATCGAGGGTTATGGGCGAGAGTCAATGGCAATTCCTTGCGATATTCACGACGAGAAGTCGGTTGCCGGAATGGTCCGCGCTGCCATTGATCGATTTGGAAGGATCGACGTACTGGTCAACAATGCCGGCGGTGGAGATATGAAGCCGCTGGTCGACATGACCGAATGGGAATGGCTAAGAACTATCGATCTCAATTTGAATTCGCTTTTCAGGATGTGCAAGGCAGTCGGTCCACACATGATGGAGCGGCGCGCGGGAAAGGTCATCAACATGTCATCGATGTATGGATTGGTTGGTGAGAAGAAGGTGACGGCTTACTGCGCGGCGAAAGGGGCGATCATACAATTCACTCGGGCGCTGGCTCTCGAGTGGGCAGAATACAACATTACCGTGAATGCGTTGGCGCCGGGTTACATTTACACCGAGCGAACGAGCAGGGTTTTTGACAATCCTGAATTGAGTTATGCGTTCACTTCACGGGTTCCGATAGGGCGAATAGGTCGTCCGGAGGAACTGGGGCCGCTAGTAGTTTATCTTGCGTCTGCGGCGTCGGACTTCATGACAGGAAGTGTAATCGTCATTGATGGCGGGCAAACAGCAGCATAGCGAACTTAGCCAGCCCTGGATGGCGACTGACTGATCGGTCGCAGCGTTAAGTGGTTGATGATCACCAATTTTGAGAGGCTCGTTATTTAGGAAAACAAACCAGAAACCGGCGACCAAAACCAGTACTATGAATCTCGATTACACACCCGAAGAAGAGGCCTTCCGAAATCAGGTCCGTTCCTGGGTCTCGGCTAACCTCAGCCCGGATTGGGAACAAATCTCTCTTCGCCAGGCCGAAAATATGGATGAGTCGATGGCCTTCCTTAAGAAATGGCAACGAAAACTATACGATGCCGGCTGGGCGGGCATCTCCTGGCCCAAAGACTATGGAGGTCGTGGCGCCACCATAAATGAGCAGCTGATCTTCACTGAAGAAATGGCAAAAACCAAAGCGCCAAATCTGATGAACGTCAGCATCGGTATCGAGCTCGTCGGACCAGCCATCATTCACCACGGGACCGAAGCGCAGAAGCAACGCTATCTCAGAAAAATACTCAGCGCGGAAGAAATCTGGTGCCAGGGGTTTTCGGAACCCGGAGCCGGGTCTGACCTCGCGTCCCTTCAGACTCGAGCCACCCTGGAAAATGACCATTTCGTCGTCACTGGACAAAAAGTCTGGACAAGCTGGGCCGAATATTCCGACTTCTGCATACTCCTCGCGCGTACCGATCCGGATGTACCCAAACATAAGGGAATCTCGTGCGTGCTAGTCGATATGAAAAGTCCCGGCATCACCATCAGACCTACAGTGCAAATAACCGGCGAGGCTGAATTCAGCGAGGTATTTTTCGATGGGGTTCGTGTCCCGAAGGAGAATCTCGTTGGCATCATCAATCAGGGCTGGACGGTGGCGATGACTATTCTGATGCACGAGCGAGGCACTTCTGCAATTGGCTATCAGATACGGTTTCGCAACGAGCTCGATGACTTGATAAGACTTGCCAAATCGCACGACCACGATGGCCGGCCTATATCGGAGGATCCGGAGTTCAGGAGAAAGCTGGCCCAGTCTTTTATAGATGTTGAGGTGCTCAAGTACAACATCTATCGCAGCGCGACTCAAATAATGCGAAGCGGCAAGCCTGGACCCGAGAGCTCAATCGTCAAGCTCTTCTGGAGTGAAATGGACCGGCGACAAAAGGCTTTGGGTATGGAGATGTTGGGCCTGTACTCGCAGCTGGTAAACGGATCGGAATGGGCTGTGGATCACGGGAAGTGGCCGCGGGCATTCTTATGGTCTCGGGCCGGTACTATCTACGCGGGCAGCTCGGAGATTCAGCGCAACATCATCGCCGAACGCGTGCTAGGAATGCCAAGAGCGTAGGGAAATATGAACTTCGGCTTTACCCCACAGCAGGAGATGATCCGCAACGAGGCAGCGGCGTTCCTCAGTCAAGAGTGTCCGATGCCGCTCGTGCGCGAGCTGATGGTTACTCAACACGGTCATAGTGAAAGCCTCTGGGACAAGATGGCCTCGATGGGCTGGATGGGTTTGATCTTTCCGGAGCAATACGATGGCGTTGGGTTATCGTTTGTAGAGCTATCCATCCTGATGGAACAAATGGGTGCCGTACTCATGCCTGGCCCCTATTTTTCAACGGTAGTGCTTGCCGGCCTTACGCTTCTGGAAAGTGCAAGCGATAGTCAAAAAGAGCGATGGCTTACGCCGTTGGCGAGCGGCAATTTGAAGGCGACGCTTGCGTTGACAGAACCCGACGGGCGCTGGACGGTTTCGCGGCCGAGGGTAACGGCGGAGCGCGACGGTAAGGATTATCTCATAAGCGGCACAAAGCTGTTCGTGCCAGATGCTCAGATCGCCGATTTAATTATTTGCGTTGCCGCCGCGCGGGGCTCCGGTAAGGACTGGATGCTGGTTGCCGTTGATCGCGACACCGAAGGTCTCACCATAACGCCGCTCAAAACTATGGACCAAACGCGCAGGTTATATGAAGTAAGTTTTGAACGAGTCAGGATAGGAAGAGATCGGGTGTTGGAAGGATCACACAGCGCTTTGGAGCGCGTCCTTGACAGGGCCACGATTGCACTTAGCGCGCAGATGATAGGGGGAGCTCAGAGAGTGCTTGAAATGTGTGTGGAGTTCTCCAAGACTCGTATTCAATTTGGTCGTCCAATCGGAAGCTTTCAGGCGATTCAACACCGCTGTGCGGACATGCTTTTGCTAGTCGAGAGCGCCCGGTCCGCGGTGTATGCGGCGGCCTGCAATGCAGCTGAGAACAAAGGCGAAACCGGATTACTGGCGTCGATCGCCAAAGCATATACCAATGACGCTTACTCATGGATTGCCGGAGAAGGAATTCAGATTCACGGGGGGATGGGGTTTACGTTCGAGCACGATGCGCACCTTTATTTCAAACGAGCGAAAGCGGACGAGTTCACGTTCGGTGACTCGAACTTTCATCTCGACCGGGTAGCCGATTATATCGGCCTGTAAAACGCAGCTCACAGTAATTGATGCTGTTGGAAGTCCTAAGTGAGCCGAGAACACGAGAGATGTCAAATAGCTAGTTGTTGAGGAAAAAGTTATGGTTGATTTTTCGCTGACCAGCGAACAGTTAACGCTGCAGAAGCTGGCTCACGAATTTGCCGAGCGCGAGATTGCTCGTGTTGCTGACCACTATGACAGGAGCGCCGAGTTTCCGTGGCCGATTTTTAACAAGGCGTTTGACCTCGGCTTGATAAACCTTAGCGTGCCCGAAGGATATGGCGGTGCCGGACTCGGGGTACTTGATGAGTGCATTATTAACGAGGAGTTGTCCTGGGGCTGCGCCGGTATTTCCGGGGCGCTGGGAATGAATGGCGTTGCCGCTCTTCCAATCATCATCGCTGGAACCGAAGAACAAAAGCGGGAGTATCTAGGCAGGCTTACGTCTGACCGTCAGATCGGTTCCTACGCGGTGACTGAGCCCGGTACTGGGTCGGATGTAGCTGCTATAAAGACAACCGCCGAAAGAAACGGCAGCGAATACGTCATAAGTGGAACAAAGAATTTTGTCTCCAATGGTTCTTACGCAAACTTCTTCGTGGTGTTCGCATACACCGACAAAGATAGGAACCACGATGGCATAAGCGCCTTCATCGTGGATAGTGACACCGAAGGCGTAACGGTTGGCAAGAAAGAAGACAAGATGGGCCAGCGGGCGTCCGATTGTGCGCAGATTAACTTTGAAGAGGTGCGAATAAAAAAATGTAATTTGCTTGGCAAAGAAGGGAATGCGTTCAAGATAGCAATGAACGTGTTTGACCGATCACGGCCCTTAGTGGCGGCAACCGCAGTCGGAGTTGGACGTCGCGCCATGGAGCACGCAATCGAGTATGCCCGGCAGCGGAAGACCTTTGGCCAGGAAATCGCCAAGCACCAGGCCATCGCCCTAAAAATTGCGGAAATGGCCATACAGGTTTCGGCGGCCAGACTGCTTTCGTGGCAAGCAGCGTGGCTTGCAGACAATGGCCGTAAGAACACGCTTGAAGCATCCTGCGCAAAAGCGTTTGCGGCTGATACCTGCATGAAGATCACCTGCGAAGCGGTGCAGGTCTTTGGAGGTTATGGCTACATGCGGGATTGTCCAGTTGAGAAGCTCATGCGCGATGCGAAGGGCATTCAGATCTACGAGGGTACCTCTGAGATTCAGAGGTTGATCGTCGCCAAAGAGTCGATTTCACTGGCCAGGCGCTGAGTCGCGCTTCGCTTGACTCAAAACGATTTAAGGGGGGCATTGATTGAGCGGAGTTGATTTGCCGCATGATGGCGATCGAAATGTACAGATCATCGTCTGCATCAAACAAATACCTGAAATGGCGGACATGAAGTTCGACCCCGACCGCAAGGTGTTGGTCCGCGAAGGGGTCCGGAACATTTTGAACCCCTTTGATCGAAGAGCCCTTGCCGAAGCGCTTCGAATTAAGTCGATGCTCGGTGGGCACGTCACAGTGATGACGATGGGACCACCGCAGGCGAGAGAGGCCCTGCTTGAATGTCTCGCCGCTGGTGCCGATCACGCGGTGCATCTCCTGGATCGTGCCTTCGCCGGTGCAGACACGCTTGCAACCGCCCGCACGTTAGCCGCGACCATAAAGCGAGTACCGTTCGATCTTATCTTTTGCGGGAGATATAGCGTGGACGCCGAAACGGGACAGGTCGGCCCCGAAGTTGCCGAACTCCTCGATATCCCTCACGTCGCCGGTGTTTGTAAGCTGGACTTCACTGGCGCGGTCGATCACGTAATTGCGGAACGCGAGACCGACGAGGGATTCGAGACGATCAAGTGTAAGTTGCCCGCACTAATAACAGCCGCTGAGCGGCTCGTGAAACCAATCAAGGTTATAGAGCCGGAACTGGAAGCAGTGAGGAATGCGCCCATCCAGACGATTACCGCGGCAGATCTTTGTGTAGACTCGAGTGTTTTCGGGCTGGCTGGCTCGCAAACTAGAGTTTCGGAAATCATCACGCTGGAAACGACCAGGCGAGTATCCATGATCGCAGGCGGTGCCGACGAAATCGCAAATAAACTCACTGAGCGTCTGTGTGACTCGGGTCTGTTTGGGAAATGGCAGGATGAAGACATCCGCCAACCTGAGCCGATGCCGCATCAAGTTGATGGCCCATCCACTGGAAAAGCGATCTGGGTGCTGGCTGAAACTATTGCCAGTGGACTGCGCGGCATCACTCTTGAGTTGTTGGGCAAAGCCCGGGAGCTATCGCGACAGCTCGGGAGCGAGGTTGTAGCGGTCTTGATAGGTAGCGAACCCCACCGATCCGTTGTCAATGAACTTGCCGCGTATGGAGCGGATAGAGTCTATTTGATAGGCCGCGAGCAGCTGGCGGGCCACAACCCACTGCTATATGCGAACGCGCTGGTTCCCGCCATTGAACGGCTCCGTCCTCACTCGGTATTGATCCCGTCGACCGCGAATGGTCGCGACTATGCTCCGCGCGTCGCAGCTCGGCTCGGCTTAGGGCTAACGGCCGATTGCGTCGGTATTGCACTGAATGAACGAGACGAACTGGTACAGTTGAAGCCCGCGTTTGGGGGTCAGATCGTAGCGCCGATACTCTCTCGCTCCTGGCCGCAAATGGCCACTGTGCGTCCGGGGATACTCGCGAAACCGAAACCGGATTGGTCCCGTTCCTGCGTCGTCGAGGAGTTGCCAATAGCAATCGCGCACGACGACCGTTATCGGGTCCTGGCGCGCTCAACGATCGAGGGATGCGCCTCAGCCGAATTAGACGATGCCGAGGTTATTGTCTGCGTCGGAATGGGAATTGGCGGACCCGAGCGGCTTCGCGATATCGAAAAGCTGGCCGGCGTATTGGGAGCTGCGATTGGAGCAACAAGGCGAGTAGTCGATCAGGGGTGGCTTCCACGACAGCAACAGATCGGGCTTACCGGGCGGTGTGTCTCGCCAAAGATCTATATTGGTGTCGGGGTGCGCGGAGCATTCAATCACACAATAGGCATTCACCGGTCGGGGATTGTCGTCGCAATAAACTCGGAGCCGCAGGCCGACATCTTTCAGTGCGCAGATTATGGGATTGTGGCGGATTGTGTTGAAGTTGTGCCGGCGTTCACTAAAGCATTGTCAGCAAGAAAGGCGACATTGGCCGGACGGTCGTCGGTTTGATCGAGCATTGTTGTGGTTTCACTACCATGGCGCGATCGATCACTTTCGTGGCTGCGGAAATCAGAATTTGGAGAAGAAGATTATGAACAGCAAAACAGTTTCGACAGTGCTGCTTGTGGGAGTGTTAATAGTAGCCGGCGCCATCTGGTCTCAAAACCAAGCCGTCTCTGCACGAAGTCCAAAGATCAGACGCACGATACTCTTGAATTTCAAGCCTGAGGCATCTGCGGCTCAAATTCAAGAGATTCTAAAAGAAGTGAGGAAGAACATCAGCAGCCTTAAGGGAGTCCACTCAGTGTTCACCGGTCCGCAAATCAACGAACGAGCATCATTCAAGTATGGAATCTCGATGGACTTTGATGATGAGGCAGCTTTGAAGGCCTACCGTGTGGATGAAGAACATCGGCAAACGCACAATAAGTACAACCACCTTATCGAGGGAGCACAGATAACCGACATTCGGGACGAGTGAATAAAACATCATCTCAGCCGGTGCTGTGTTTCTCAAAGCTGGGCTGGGCGATTGAGTACAACGTAATGGTATTGGAGGCTCCTTGAATATTCGCTTACGCCATAAGCTTGTAGGATTGCTCACAATCGGGGCGATGATCAACTTTGTCGACCGAGTAAACATCTCGGTGGCTGCGCCGGTAATGATGTCTTCGCTTGGATGGGACAAAGCTCGCTTTGGTGTCATCTTTTCCGCGTTCCTGGCGGGGTATACGTTGTTTCAATTTCCCGGTGGAATTATTGCGGACAAATGGAGTGCCAAGAAAGTTGTAGCCTTGTCCTGCCTGGGCTTTTCGTTCTTCACCGCCCTAACACCTCTTGGCGGAGTAGCGTTTGCAATGATGCTGGCGATCCGGTTTTGCGTCGGGTTGTTTGAATCTATGAGCTTTCCAGCATACGCTACAATCAACTCACGCTGGACTCCGCGCAATGAGTACAGTCGAGCGCAGACAATCAGTCTCTCCGGTTCGTATCTTGGCCAGACCTTCGCCTATCCGTTAACGACCTGGCTGGTGTTGACGTTCTCGTGGCCGGTGGTTTTTTACTTCAATGCATTTCTGGGACTGGTGTGGATGATGGTGTGGCTTGTATTTTCGGCCAATAGTCCGAGCGAGCATTCAAAGATTACTCCGGAAGAGTTGCGAGAGATTGAAAGCAATCTTGCGTTGCGGTCTCGAGTATCAGTTTCACCGTGGAGCCTGCTCAAATCGCGCCCGGTGCTCATGCTATCCCTGTCATATATGTTTCTGGTTTTTGGAGTTTGGATGATTGTGTTGTGGCTGCCGACCTACCTCGTAGAGGGTCGAGGATTTTCGGTGCAGGCGATGGGTTGGATCGGGATGATGCCGACCCTGGCGAGCTTCGCTGGGTTAGTGGGCGGCGGGATATTGTCTGACCGTTTGCTCAAGAGAGGACTCGGTGCCCGGACTGCTCGTGTTTACGGTCCATCGTTGTGCATCGCTGTAGGAATACCGTTTCTTGTGGCTGCAGTTCTGGTCCCCTGGGGCGTCGTTTCGGTAATTCTCATCGCCGCCTACCTGTTCACCATTAATCTGTCGACTGGAGGTTATTGGTCAGTGCCGCTCGAGCTAAATCCTCGGTTAGTGGGGGCGATTTCAGGAGTAATGACTTGTGCAGGGAATTTCGGCGGGATCTTTGGTCCCATGACCGCTGGATACATCTTCAAAGCGACTGGGAGGTGGTCCCTACCTTTCTTGATAGCCGCAGGATTCGCGTTGCTTGCCTTTGTGTTCTTCTATTTCTTTGTAGACCCTGAACCGATTGCAACTGAGTCTTTCGCGCCCGAGCCGGCTCGGTTAGATGCCGCCGCAGATCCGGCCTAATGTTTTCCGCCTGTTTTGACTGACTCGGAGAGGAGAAAAATGGAATCAATAATCGCTGGGTTTAAGCCTGCAAACAAATCCGTGCGTATTCTACCTTCTGCCGTTGGATCATTCTTGATTGTGTTTGGAACCGCGATTCTACTTCCTGCAAGGGCGTACGCATCATCAGGAGAGGCTAATGCACCGTCAGCAGCCGTGGATTGGAGGCTGGAGAAGACGAGCGGTGATATCCCTTCAGCGCGCGGCGGCGGGAAACTGGTTTCGGTAGGAAACCTCCTGGTTATGTACGGCGGGTTCAAAGAATGTTTCGACAAGAACAAATGTGAGCACGAGTACTGCGATGATGTGTACACGCTGAATCTGACGACCATGAAATGGGAGAAGAAACATCCGACGTCGGACAGCGGAAAGCTGCCTGGCAAGCGAGTATTCTTTGGTGGGACATCTTACAAAAACCGGAATGCAGCAGCGTTTTTCGGCGGAGCGGAGTACGACGTAAAGGTAACTAAGGTTCAGATGTACAACGATTTGTGGCTCTACGATCCGGCGAAAGACAAGATGACCGAGATTACATATGCCAATCAAGGACCGGATCCGAGACTGGGGCCGGAGATTGTGATAAAGGATGACATGCTTTATCTCTTTGGGGGCTATGACAAGAGCTTCAAGGCTCACAATGAGTTATGGTCTTTCGATTTTCGGTCCCGGATGTGGCAGCTCTTGAAGAAGGATGACGATCCAGGGACTCCGTCAAAGCGATATATATTCCGGTTTGAGCTCAGCGATTCCGGTGACGACATTTTCATGTTTGGAGGGAACTATCGAGAGAAGTTCACGATCCAGCGAAACGATCTCTGGCGTTACAATATCCGCAGTAACACCTTTGTTGCTATTGTGCCTGAAGACAAGACCAACATAACGGGGAGGACGCACGGCGCGGCAGCGATTTATGGGAACGTGTTTGTGGTTGCGCTTGGAGACATTCCGTCGGGTGGTTGTTATACAGAGCAAGCGAGCGAGCATCAGAACCCGACGAACGAGGTATGGAGCGTGACGGTGGACAAAGGGTCGCCGGCATGGACGAGGGTAAACATCGGGTTCAGTCCTCCGCCTTTAAAGAGACTCGTATATGCGAAAGCGGGCGGCAGGTTATATGTCACACACGGGTTTGACTACAAATGCGACAAGCCCGGCTCAGAAGGGCCGGTTTACAACTTAAAGACATACAGCTTACCTTTGAAGGAAATGCGCTAAACAAAAGGCTTGGTCAAGGTGAAGCGATCGCCAACACGCTGAAATTTAAGGGAGATTTGTTGGGCGGCAAAAGCTTATAACTACCTACGTGCTGCTGATAAAGTTCTCAACCGAGCACGCGAAGAACTACGCGTCGATGGAACAAATGGGAATGGAAATGCGCGAGAAGTACATAAAGGCCTGTCCGGGAACCAAGTTGTTGTCAAACCATCTGCGATTGCTTACGATTTCCTCCATCTATACGAAGCGCCTGAAATGGAGACGCATTCAAGATGTCGGCGTTCATTCGATCATCCGAAATGGTAGCCTCGGTTGAAACCTGGCCGGCGATCAGCTACCGAGCGGCTATTGGAGCTGGTTGACGAGAGTTAAGGAGGCTTGTGTGTTTACCTGGTGGAGTTTGCATGTTAGTGGCGCGAATGAAGACGCACTTAACGAATTAGGCAAGGAGATTCAGAAACGTCCGATGACGTTTTGTCCGGCGGAAGAAGAAATGAAGCCCGAAGGCTGCGGCGCCGGCGATTCGAACGAATCACACGAGCCGTCACTTTAGGAGGGATCTCATGTTCAGAAAGATAATAGCTACAACAGCAATTGTGTTTGGTCTTCTGATTGGTGCTCGAGGTCTGGCGTTTTCCGCGAGCGAGGACGGCAGCACTGGCCCCGACATTGGTCAACCAGCTCCCGATTTTAAGCTGCCATATGCGACCCAGGAAGAAACCAAGTACAACCCACAAGAAGGGATGAGTCTTTCACAGTATCGGGGCAAGACTGTAGTGCTGGCTTTCTACCCGGCAGACTGGTCGTCCGGATGCACAACTGAAGTTTGCACGTTTCGGGATACCTTTAAGGATCTCGGTGAGCTTGGGGCGGTGATACTGGGCATCAGCGGCGATTATGTGTTCTCGCATCACGAATGGGCTACTCATCACAACTTGAAGTTCCCGTTGCTTTCGGATCACGACCACGCCATTGCAAAAATGTACGGAAGTTTTGATCCGAAATGGGGATTTAACAAGAGGACCGTTTACGTAGTCGATGGCTCGGGGACAGTGCGATATCGGAATCTCGATTTCAAACATGGAAACAAGGCTGACTACGACGCACTGCGCGCCGCAATTTCCAAAGCAAAGATGAAACACGAATAGACCGGTCGAGAACCCCAGGAGTTCAGTCTATGGCGGATGTAAAGAACTATGATGTAGTCATAGTTGGCGGTGGCACTGCAGGGTGCATACTCGCAGCCAAGCTCTCGGAGAAAGGTGTCGATCCTGAGACCGGCAAGCGGCTCAAGATTGCGGTCATAGAAGCCGGAGCCTACCTTCGCGGCGACCCAAAGCCGGGTTACGGGATACCTCTGCGACGCCGGATGTCCACTAACATCCCTCGCGATATCAAGTTCGGTCGAGGTTATGTTACCCCACACGGACGGGGAAGAGGGGTTGGTGGAAGCTCGTTAATTTTCGGAAGTGGATCCTGGTTTCCGTTTTCCGAAGACTACGACGAATGGCAGGAAGAAACCGGCGTTGACTGGACAAAGGAGAACTTCAAGTCTGCGGTCGAAGAGGCTCGACATGTATTCAACGTGATGCCTCAGCCGGATGAAGTACTCTCAAATCGAAGAAGTTCTGAGCTGTTCAAAGCAACCGCCGAGTCGATGGGCTACCAGGTCATGCGGGGAGATTCGCGGGCCGCCAAAAACTGTATCTTCTGCGGTCACTGTGCAGACCGCCAGCTGTGCAAGTATGACTCGAAAATGTCGACGCTGATTACTCATGCGCCGATCGCACAACGAAACGGCGTGGAAATAATAGCGAACGCCCGGGCACAGAAGATCATCATCGAACGAAGTGGGGGGAAGGCTGTTGCTCGAGGAGTAATAATCAAAAAGCTTGATCTACCGGATGAAGTTTATCCTGGTGACGAGTTTGCCGATTGGGCCAATGCGCGTGAAATAACAGTGCTCGCGAAAAAAACAATCGTGAGCTGCGGCGATCTCGAAACTCCCCCTTTGCTTTACGCCTCGGGATATGGTTCGAAAGAGGATTGTGGTTCGAATCTGATTGTCGAGAACCCGAATGTCGGACGCAACATCGACGGTCATTACGGAGAAGGCGGGCAGGTTGGCGTTGTCGGCATTTTCGATGAGAAGGTTTCAGGAATGGACGGCGGTTGGGGCGTCGATGCGTTCTATCACTTTCAAACGCGTATCGGCAACGATCGGATTGTACTGCTGAACGGTTATGGGATGCCGCCGCTGTACGGCTTCTTCAACGGAATCCCGGATCGAGTGGCGCTTCACCCCCTCGCGCCTTCGTTTGGTCCCTCCCACAAGGAGTTCATGAAGCAGATCAGCAATCCCTGGGCTACACCGAGCGAGACATCCTTAAAACTGCGCGAGCCAATGCATCACATTGGCAGAATAGCAGTGGATACGAAGCTTCCTCGTGCAGCGCCGAGAGGTCGGATAGAGAAAGACAGCAGCGTTCAGATATTTGGCCCGGAAATCATCGCCTACAATCGCGAGACCGGAAAAGAGGAGCGGATATATCGCAGCTTACATCCCGAAGTAAAGAAGACCTTCGAGGCAGGCCAGGAACTGGCGAAGAAGGTCCTCGAAAAAATGGGCGCCAAAAGAATTGTTCCGGAACCCATCATTCCGCGAGGCGGTCTGACTTTCAAGTGGCTGGTCGGGGGATGCCGCGCCGGTGTAGATCCAAAGAACTCGGTAATCAATCAGAATTTCGAGTCTCACGATGTTGATAGTCTGTTCGTCGTGGATGTCGGATCGATTCCCCGGTCGCCTACGTTAGGTCTGTTTCTCACTGTCGGCATAGTTGCGATATTCGCTTCGGATCGTTTGATAGCGCGCCACTTTTCCAGAAAAACCGGAGCTCGAAGCTAAAGCAGAATGAGCCCTTTTCGTATAAACCAGACGGAGGTGTTATGTCACAAGCACAAACAGATTCGTTCCTCAGCGACTTGAAGAATGCCAGGGACGAAAGACACAGCAAGGATCATCCTTTCATCGACAAGTGGGCTAAAGGGGAGCTCACCAAGAAACAGACCGCGGTTTACGTGGTGCAGCACTATCACTTTGTGACTGATTATCTGAATTGGCTTGCATTCATCTGGGCTAATTGTCCAATAAAAGAAGTCAAAGACAGCATACTCGAGAATCTAAAGGAGGAAGAAGATCCTGAGGATCGCCATCTCGAAATGCTGGTTGACTATGCCAAGGCTTGTGGCTTGACCAGGGAAGAAGTCGTGAACGGGAAGGTTTTGGCCTGGACGCAGGCGCTGAAGGACTGGGGTTGGAGGTTTGTGTATCAAAATCCATGGCAAGTATCCTGCGCGGGTTTGATGATCGGTCTCGAGTCTCAACCACCGCACATTTATCCTCGCATCATTCCGGCGTTGCATGACCTTTATGGTTGGAAACCGGATGATCACGAGATCCGATTCTTCCGCGGTCACGTCGCCGCCGACGAGATTCACAGCGCCCGAGGCTTTCAAATGACCGAGCGTTATTGCAACACACCGGAGCTTCGTGCGGCAGCGATCGAAGCTGTTCGTGTAGCAGCACAAAAGCGATGGAACCACATGACGGGAATCTACTCGTACGCCGTACACGGAAAAGACGAGCCGACGCCCGAGCCTTGACGCGATAAGATCGCGACGAAACTTATCCGAGGAGGTACAGAACGATGTCATCCGAGCTTACACTGGAGCGGGTTGAGCAGTGTTTGCGACAGGGCAAGGCGAAGGCTCTAGAGCTTGGAGTAGAAGCCGCGATAGTTGTTGTTGACAGCGCCGGGCATTTGGCTGGAGCGTTGCGAATGGACAATGCACTATGGGTGACACCGGAAATTGCCCAGGCCAAAGCAGTAACTGCGTCGGCATTCCGCGCCTCCACCTCCGAGCTCGAGGAGCGCTGGAAGGCAAGACCAATGTTTGCTACTAGCGTCATAGGGCTTGGTCCGGGCCGCTTTCTGGTCGGCAAAGGGGCGATGCCAATAATAAAGGATGGGAAGGTGATTGGCGCAGCGGGCGTGAGCGGTGGGATTCCCGCAGATCTGGATCAGCAGATCGCTGAAGCTGCGGCGCGGGACTAGAGAAATCGTCAGTCTTATGAAGATTGGGTTAATAGGTTATGGAACTATTGGACGCGAGGTCGCGGCCGCGATAAAGGACGGTCGCGCTGGCCGAGCCGTTCTTGTTGCGCTTCTTGAAGCGGATAAGAAAAAGCTTGCCAGAGCTCGCGACGAAAAGCTTGCGAGCACAATAACCGCAGATGCCGATGAGTTCTTCGGCGCAGATACCGAAGTCATCGTCGAAGCGGCAGGGCACGCGGCGCTGAAGATGCACGCGGAACGCGCTCTCCGAAGCGGGCGCGATATATTAGCAGTTAGCGCCGGAGCTTTTGCAGACGAGGAATTCTACTCAGCGATCAAACGCACTGCCGAAGAGCACAATCGCCGATTCGCAATTCCCTCTGGCTCGCTGGCAGGGTTGGATGCGATCTCTGCAGGCGCTATCGGGGAAATAGATAAGGTTACGCTAACCGCTCGAAAACCGCCGGCCGCTTTCAAGGGCACGATAGCAGAACAGCGTGCTTCCGATACAATTGATGAGACTGTATGTCTCTACGATGGGCCAGCCAGAGAAGCGGCTACGTTGTTTCCGCAAAACGTCAATGTCGTGGCTTCTTTGAGCCTCGCAGGAGTCGGGTTCGATCGCACGACGATCAAGCTGTACGCCGATCCAAAAGTAATCCGCAATATATTTGAGCTCTCCGCCAGAGGTGAGTTTGGTGAGGTTTCGCTGAAGCTCGAGAATATCCCGTACCCTGAGAACCCCAAGACCGGTCACTTGGTGGTCATGAGTTTGATTAAAGCGATACGTCGCCTCGACGATAACTTTGTTGTAGGCTTTTAAGGGTTTAGGGTTCAGAGTTTATGGTTCGGAGACCAGGGTTTGAGTTTACGGTTCGCCTAAATCAAATCGGGCGAAACATGTCTATTCGCACGAGCCTGAATCACTGTAGGCTAAATTATCGACATAATCTCAACCAAAGGCGTGTCTTTAACTCTCTCCAGAAACTCGCCTGTAAGTTATTGATTTTTATAGAGGCGATTTTCTGGCTTTCGCAACCTCCCTCCAGGTGGTCGCGCGCTGAACGCTGAACGTTGAACTTTTTAAAGGATGTTATGTCACCAACATCCGAAGCACATGGGAACCTGATTGGTGGTCGCTGGATTGAATCGCCGAGCGGCGAAACATTTGCCAGCGTGAATCCGGCTGATCGATCAGACATTGTCGGGCATTTTCAGCTCTCGACCGCAGAGGATACCGATCAGGCTATCCAGACGGCGCGCGAGGCACAATCTGCCTGGGCCGATGCGACACCTTCGCATCGCGCGGAAGTGCTGAACCGAGCCGCCCAACTTTTCGAATCTAGAACCCGCGAGCTGGCAGAACTACTAACTCGAGAAGAGGGCAAGACACTTGCGGAGAGTACTAATGAAGTAAAGCGAGCGGCTGCGAACTTGTTGTTCTATGCCGGGCAGGCTTACTTGATTGGCGGGGAAACTCTTCCCACTGACGAGCGGTCGACCTTTTTGTATACGCTCCGGCGACCTCTTGGTGTGGTTTCGGTCATCACGCCGTGGAATTTCCCTCTTACAATTCCCATACGTAAAATCGCGCCGGCGTTAGCTGCGGGTAACGCGGTCGTCTTCAAACCCGCGTCGTTAACTCCGACGATGGGGATAAAGATTGGGCAGATCTTGTCCGAAGCCGGCTTGCCTCATGGTGTAATGAATGTGGTTACTGGCGCGGCTTCGAAAGTGGGTTCCCGGCTTGTCCGCAATCCTCAGGTTAACGCAGTCACTTTTACTGGATCGTGGGATGTCGGAGATAATATCCAACACGCGGTAGCGACAACATGTCGCACACAGCTCGAGATGGGAGGTAAGAACCCGATTGTCGTTCTCGAAGACGCAGACCTCGACCTTGCTGTCTCCTGCACTGTTCAGGGAGCCTTCGGTTTGAGCGGTCAGGCGTGCACCGGCACCAGCCGCGCTATCGTAGCCAGGGGCGTGGTCGGCGAATATACCGATAAATTGATGAAAGCCACCCGGGCTTTGAAAATCGGAAACGGATTGGAAGAAGGAGTGAAGATGGGTCCGGTCGCCGACTCGCAACAGGAAAAGACGATTCTTGAGTACGTGAAGATCGGAAAGGCAGAAGGCGCGGATCTGTTATATGGTGGAAGAAAACTTGAGGGGAACGGTTATGATCAAGGGTATTTCATTGAGCCCGCGATCTTCTCCAATGTCCGGCCGGATATGAGAATTGCGCAGGAGGAAGTCTTCGGCCCGGTTCTTGCCGTCATTGAAGCCGACGATTTTGATGATGCCCTGGAGATTGCGAATAACGTTGACTACGGTTTATCAGCTTCAATCTGTACCAGAGATCTCAGTCGGGCCCAACATTTCGTTGAATCGATAGAGGCTGGAATGGTAAAGGTTAATCAGCCAACGACCGGGGTCGCGCTGAATGCGCCATTCGGCGGAATGAAGAGATCAAGCACCGATACGTTTCGTGAGCAGGGCAGGATCGCAATGGAGTTCTTCACCAGACTCAAAACAGTATCGGTCAGGTACGGAAGGTAGTTGCCAGGTTGTGGAAATGTCGATCCGCCGGATCAATCGGGTCGTGTTCGTGCTGCCAATACTTTGCGCACTCCTTTTTTCAATAAATCATTCCAAAGCACAGGTAAGCCTCAAGCCCCTCGATCTTGCGCGAATGCCTGAGGGCGCTTCAAACGTCAGGGGCACAGCTCAGTATTTGATCAATCGCGATGGTTTTGCTCGAGATGGTATACAGCTAGGAAGGAGTCTGTTTCATCAGGACTTTGCAAAAGTGAAGGATAGTGGCTGCAATGGCATCCCGTGCAGCCTCCGCGATTCAAAGGCAACTAGAGCCGGACCAAACTCCCTGTTCGAAGCAAGCAGTTGTGCGACTTGCCACAGCACTCCTGACGGGTCCGCCGGGTTCGGTCCACGCGATCAAAATTCCTTTACAAATGGAAACGCGATACGCACGCCGGACATGTTCGGCGCCGGGTTGATACAGGAGCTCGCGATCGAGGCTACGGAAGACCTGAAAAGAGCCGATGCCAGTCACGCACCGCACGTAACCGCAAACGGTGTGAACTACGATCAGGGACTTGGAATTGGCAATCGGGGCAGCGTCGATCGCGACCTAGTGGTGAAACCGTTTGGACGAAAAGGCGTAGAGTCGCACGTTCGCGCTTTCGTTAGTCGTGCGGCATTCAAACATCTGGGCATTCAAACACAAGATGCATTTCAGTGTCCGGACGGCGATAAGGACGGCGATGGCCGGTGCGACGGACCCATTAAGCAGGGCATCGATCCGGATTCAGATGGGGTCTCGGATGAGCTCACCCA
>Ga0126382_10000058_pt1 | contig 34083 bp, 21 predicted proteins | sample PanSoiMetPlot_30_FD_92548 | JGI IMG/M metagenome (GOLD analysis project Ga0126382, IMG submission 92548) | Tropical forest soil microbial communities from Panama - MetaG Plot_30 | ecosystem: Environmental > Terrestrial > Soil > Tropical forest > Bulk soil | place: Panama | collected 2016-02-17
CTGGCATGGTCGCAGATCGTCAACGAGGCCGCCGTCAGCTGTTACATGTCGAACGGCCGGATACCGGTTCCGGTCACGTTCCACCTCCTGCACGGCGTGCGCGGCGGCGGAGCCGCCCAGCACAGCCACAGCCCGCAATCGATGCTGTGCAACGCACCCGGCCTCGAAATCGCGGTCCCGGCCACTGCCGCCGACGTCTACGGCCTGGTGCGCACGGCGTTCGCAAGCGCGAACCCCACCGTGATCGTCAGCCATGCCAAGCTGCTGGGCATCGAGAGCCCCGTGCCGGCCGAAAAACAGCCGATCCCGTTCGGCACTGCGGACGTCAAGCGCAAAGGTGGCGACGTCACCATCGTCGCGAACTCGCTGATGGTGCACTACAGTCTGGCTGCCGCCGCCGAGCTCGCCAGCGAAGGGATCGATGCCGAAATCGTCGATCTGCGCACGATCGCACCGCTCGACGAGAGGACGATCCTCAATTCAGTTGCGCGCACGGGGCGGCTTGTCGTCGTCGACGAGTGCCCGCTGCGCTGCGGGATCGCCTCCGAGGTGGCGGGCACGGTAGCCGAGCATGGATTCGACTTGCTGAAAGCGCCGATCCAGCGCGTTACGCGCGCGCACGTCCCCGTCCCCTACAGTGCTGCGCTCGAGGCCGCGGTAACGCCCGACGCCGCCAAAATAGCCGCAGCCGCGCGACGAACAATCGGCGCGCGACGATAACGGCAACGCCGCAACCGATCTCGCGTAAAGCCGATCGTCTCACCGGTTGATCAGGTGTCTCACGAACACGGCAACCCCGATCGTCAGAACGATCCCGACCAAGACGGCGATTGCGATCTTCAGTTCCACGCCAAACATAGGCGCAATCATGAAGCGGCACTGCAAATCACTTCTGCGGCACTTGCCGTCATGCAGTGGCCACACATCGAGACTGCCGCGCCGCTCGATGACGGCAAACCGCCTACGAAAAGGCTTTGCAAAACTGAGGCGGCGTTGACGGTGAAGCCGTTTTGCATGCAGAATCTGCATTCAAAGGGGAAGCTGCACACAAGGACGTGAACATGCTCGAGATCTCTCGCCAGTCGAACCTGCCGATCTCCTTTCCCCGCTACGACACGCCGCCGCTGCTCAAGCGGCGCCAACCGCGCTGCCCACCCTATGCGCCGGTCTCGAGCATCGACCAATTGCTTCCCTACCTCGATGTGGTCGCGCGCCGTCCCTACAATCAGGGCCTGCACGCGTGCTGGGACTTGCAGCGCGGCGAGCGCATTCAGCTGCGCGTCGACAACTGGCATGACCCGCTGGTGATCGAGGCTTGCAAGCGCATCCTCGAGAAGTACGGCTGCAAGTACGAGATCCTGCAGGTCGACAAGGGCCCGGTGCCGGAATGGGTCGGCGCCGACGAGGTCGAGTACTACCTCTACCGCACCAAAGAGCTCGCCCAATGGATGGACCAGTGGGACGTGATGTCCAAGGAGGGCAAGTTCGACAAGCTGCTGTGGGGCTACGGCGGACCGGTGCTGGTCGACACCCACATGAAAATCCAGCGGATGCCGTTCATCACCCCGGAGATCCTCGCATCGCCGGCCTTTTTGATGCCGTACGAATTGCTGGAGGCGGTCGATCTATGGACGTGGCGGCGCATCCGCTCGGCCAGGCGCGTGCGCATCACCGATCCCGAAGGCACCGACGTCGAATACACCAATCACGACGGCTACTACGATCGCAATCGTGAATTCCTCAACGCCGATCTCGTCCATGATACCTGGACCGGAAACGAGGGCTTCGGGCGGACCTATCTGCCGGGCCACGTGCTGGGAAAACCGTGGATCTATCTTCCCGGCAAGGAGGACGGCAACGGCATCATCGCAGGCACCACCAACCACATCGCACCAGTCGACTGGACGCAGCTGCTCGTTGACGGGAGCCGCATCGTCGAGATCAACGCTGGCGGCGAGTTCGGCGAGAAGCTGCGCAAGCTCAAGGCCGAGACGGATCACCTCTCCTATCCGGGCTTTCCCGGCAAGGGACTGTTCTACTGGTGGGAAGCCTCGATCGGAACCAATCCGCACATCCACCGTCCGCGCAAGGCGTTTCCATCCGGCTGGATCAATTGCCTGTACGAGCGCGTCCGCTCAGGCGTGATCCATATCGGTTTCGGCACCATCATCTCGAGCATGAACGAACGGCGTGCCGCCAAAGCAGGGTTGCCGGTCGGGCATTGGCATCTGCATCTCTATTTCCCGACGGTGCGGCTCGAGCGCGATGGCGACGACGAGACCATCATCGAGGACGGCCGTCTGCTGGCGCTCGACGATCCGGACATCCGCAGGCTCGCCGACAAGCACGGCGGCGCCGATCTCTGGCTGCAGGAAAGCTGGATACCTGCGGTGCCGGGCCTCAATGTCGCCGGCGACTACTGGCAGCACTACGCCAAGGACCCGCTCGCCTGGGTGAAGGCCGAGCTCAACATCTGCCGCGAATGGCATCATCTGTTCATGCCGATGGTCGGCGGCGATGCGCGCTTCTGCCAGGACCGCTACGGCGTGTGGGGTGGCGGACCGGGCGCGCATGCGATCGCTGCCGGCAAGGTCCCGGTCGCGCTCGATCCTCAGCACGCCCATGTCGCCGGCGGCGCTTGCTGCCAATCGCACGCCTGAGCCACGCCAACAGCGACTGGTCGATCAGTGCCGCGCGCCCGAAAAATCGCGCGGGACCTTGCAGCTCGCAATGCGCACATTGCGCGTGGTCGCGGGAGTGTTGCGACTGCGACCAACGAACCGGGGCACTCCAGCCGTGATGACGGCACCGACCGCCGCGATGTCGCCGTTCCTGATCGCGCCGAGCGCGCTATCCTGGGTTCCGCCGTCGGGCGCATCGAGCAGCACGATATCCGCCGCCCTGCCGGCGGCCAGCAGCCCGGAGTCGAGCCCGTAGACGCGCGCATTGCTGCCGGTCGCCGCCGCGATGCAGAGCTCCGGCGCGATGCCGCCGAGGCTTGCGAGGTGCGACATGGTGTAGAGCATGCCGAGCGGCATGACACCGCTTCCGGTCGGGGTGTCGGTCGCCACGATGAGGCGATCGAAGGCGTCATGGCGCTGGGCCAACGCCGCGCACAGCAGAGCAGTACGCAGATTACCGGCGGTGCAGACCTGCAGCGCCATGTCGCCTTCGACGATGATCCGCTCGAAATCCCTGTCGGGCATGGCCGTCGGGCCGCCGTTCACATGGAACGACACATGCGGTTTCATCGCGAGCAGATGGTCGCCGGTGATCGCGCCCGAGCCCGGGATCGACGAGCCGCCGGTGTGGCAGGTGGTGATCATGCCGTGGGCGCGCGCGGCGGCGACGAGCGGCGCATATTCGAACGCAGTCTTGAACGCACCGAAGCCCGCCTTGGCGAGCCACACCCCCTTCTTCGCGATTTCGCCGAGATCATTGCCGGACAGCGTCGGCTCGAGAATGACCGACCCGGCGTAGACCTTCATGCCGCCCGGCCGGTAGTGCTCGAAGCACTTGTGCGCCGCGACCGCGAGCGCTTTCACGCCCTCGGCGTCGCGCGGCCGGCCGGGAACGTGGACCTCCGACGCGCTGATGGCCGTCGTCACGCCACCATGCACGTAGCTTTCGAGATAGCCGACCGCCTGCTGCCGCGGCGTGAAATCGCCGAACGTGATGTGCACGTGGGAATCGATCAGCCCCGGAATCGCGGTCGTGCTATCGGCGTCGATCACGATGTCGCAGATGTCGACCTCTCTCGCAGCCGCCGTACCCACCGCGACGATGCGGTCACCGTCGGTGATGATCGTATCCCCCTTGGCAATGGGTTCGTCCAGATCGCCGGAGACGATCGTGCCGATGTTGACGATCGCGACACGCATGACTGCTTGCTCCATCGCAGGACAGAGCAACATAGCAAAATATTGTGCCGGAAGAGACCGTTCGGACCGCCTCCCGCTCGCGCGAAGGCCCAGGCCCGGTGACGAGTTGCGGCTGGTTTCACGCCAAGATGCCAACGCCGCAAGGCGAGGCCATCGTGCTCAACAAGAACGGCGGCGTCGCCGGCTTCACGTCCTGGATGGGCTTCACGAGCTGGCAGGGCACCGGAGCGCCCTCCGCCGATGGCGCGTTCGTGCTCACCAACAGCCATGGCGGCACGCGGATGGGAATCGACGCGATGAAGCTCTTGCTTCGCGGCTAGCCCAAAAGGAATCCAGAGCGCATCCCGACCGGGATGCGCTCTAGGACAATCCAGCCAGCTCGAGGCTCAGCGCGCGCAATTTGCGGCGCGCAGTCTCGTCGTAGGCCTGCGCGTTTGCGCGGGATACCCGCTGCCGATCGAAGTAAAGCCCGGTTCGCCCGGCAAGATCGTCCGAGAGCGCGAGATTGAGGATCGCGTCGGCGCCCTCCTTCACGGTGCTGATCGGCGAGACGCCGGACTCGCGCACCATGGTCGTATCCATGTAGGTCGCGGGATGCAGGCAGTTGACCGTAACGCCTGTGCCCTCGAGCTCGCGGGCGAGGTCGCAGGTGAACATGACCTGTGCAAGCTTGCTCTGGGTGTAGGCTCGTCCGCCATCATAGCCACGGGTCAACATGACGTCGTCGAAATCGAGGGGGGACTGGCCGGCGGACGCGACGTTGACGATGCGCGCGGGCGCGGTTGCGACGATGAGTGGCAGCAGCAGCCGCGTGAGCAGGAAACCGGCGAGATAATTGACGGCGAAGCGCAGCTCATGGCCATCGGCGCTGATCCGGCGCTGCGAGCCGCCCGAGCGGGAGCCGATCCCGGCATTGTTGACCAGCACATCGAGGCGCTCATGATTCCGGCGCACGGCTGCCGCCAGTTCGCGCACTTGCTGCAAGGAGGCAAGATCGGCCGGGTAGAATACCGCTTTGCCGTTGCCGTGCTTGCGGATTTCACGGATGAGATGCTCGGCCCGCTCTCGGTTGCGGCCGTGGAGGAGCACCGTTCCTCCGGCCGCTGCTAGCTCGAGTGCGACCTGGCGGCCGACGCCATCGGTGGAACCGGTGACGAGGAATGTCTTGCCGTCGGGGCTCATGGCGTGGATTGCAGTTGACTCCCGTTTATTGCAGCTATGTCTGATGCCGGCGCAATACAAGCTCCCGAGGTAGGTATGCTTCTGTTCGAGTGGATTCTCGCCCTTCTGTTGGTTTCCGTGGTGCTGACGAGCGTCGCGGAACGCATCGGTGTGCCCTACCCCTCTTTGCTCGCGGTTGCCGGCGCCGCTCTCGCTTTCCTGCCGTTCGCGCCCGACATCCGCATCGCACCGGATCTCGCGCTGGCGTTGTTCGTCGCACCTGCATTGCTCGATGCGGCGTTCGATACCTCGCCGCGCGAGCTGCGTCGCAACGCCTGGCCGATCGCCTCGCTGGCGGTGATCGTCGTCATCTTGACCACGGCGGCGGTCGCCTTCGTCGGATGGCGCTACGCCGGCCTGCCGATCGGCGCGGCCATTGCGCTCGGCGCGATCGTTGCGCCGCCGGATGCGGCTGCGGCGGGCGCCGTGCTGCGGGAATTGCGGCTTCCACGGCGGATCACCTTCGTGCTGCAGGGCGAAAGCCTGCTCAACGACGCGACCGCGCTGCTGATCTACCGGGCCGCCGTGACCGCGACGGCGGGTACTTTTTCGCTCCTGAGCGACGGGCCGCTGATCCTGCTGTCGGCGGCGGCAAGCCTCGTTGCCGGCTACGTGCTGGCCCGCGCCTATCTGATGGCGACCGCGCGCGTGCGCAACGTTCCAAGCAATATCGTTTTGCAGTTCGCCGGCACGTTCGGCGTGTGGCTGCTCGCCGACCAGCTCCACCTCTCTCCGATCATCACCGTCGTCATCTACGCGATGACGCTGGCGCAGACAGCATCCCGCCGGATGGAACCGCGTCAGCGGGTCAGCTCGTATTCGGTTTGGGAGACCGCGGTCTACATCGTCAACGTGCTGGCCTTTGTGCTGATGGGGCTGCAGGCCCGCACGATCATCGAGCGATTGTCCGAGACGCAACGCTGGAGCGCGCTGATGTTCGGGCTGCTCGTGCTTGCGGTCGTGATCGGGGTCCGGATCGCCTGGATCGCCGGTTATCGGATATTTCTTCTCCTCATCAAGCGCTGGGTCAGCATCGAGTTTCGCGAGCTCCTCGTCGTCACGAACGTGCGCGGCGCGGCCCTGATATCCTGGACCGGCATGCGGGGTCTCGTCACGCTGGCGACGGCCTTTGCATTGCCGGAGCACTTTCCCCATCGCGACCTGATCGTGCTGTGCGCTTTCTGCGTCGTCCTCGGCACGCTCGTCGTGCAAGGTCTCGCCCTCAAGCCGCTGTTGCGATGGCTGCAGCTGACCGATGACGGCTCGGTCGAGCGGGAGGTTTCCGCCGGGCGGGTCGCCATCATGCAGGCGGCGCTCGACAGCCTCGACGGCGACCAGTCACCGGCCGCCGCCGCCCTGCGCGGCCCATATGCGGCGGCACGCGCCGTGGCTGAAAATCCGAGCGCGCCGCAGGCGGCGACGGAATACGACCAGCTGCGGCTGCGGGCCATTGCCGCCCAGCGGCAGGCGCTGCATCGCCTGCGCGCGCAAGGCCGGATCGGCGACGATGCTTTCCATCGCCTGCAGGAGGAGCTCGATTGGGCCGAGCTCGATGCTGCGCCGGCCGGCAGCTTTCAGCCTCTCACCAGCTGAGAGAGCTGGGAGGCCCTGACACTGACGCTTTGTTTAGCCCTGCATGGTACGCTGAGATAGGCGCATATCGGTGGAGGAACGGCCATGGCGCAGCGGGTTGCGGATCAATTGGCGCAGACGCTCGTCGCCGCCGGCGTCGAACGCGTCTGGGGCGTCGTCGGGGATTCGCTCAACGGCTTCACCGAAGCGTTGCGTACCACCAGCATTCGCTGGATGCATGTCCGTCACGAGGAGGTCGCGGCCTTCGCAGCCGGCGCCGAGGCCGACATGACCGGCAAGCTCGCGGTCTGCGCCGGCAGCTGCGGGCCGGGCAACCTTCATCTCATCAACGGTCTGTTCGACTGTCATCGCAACCGCGTGCCGGTGCTGGCGATCGCCGCCCAGATTCCGAGTCCCGAGATCGGCAGCAGCTACTTCCAGGAGACCCATCCGTCGATCCTGTTCCGAGAATGCAGCCACTACTGCGAGCTGATCTCGCAGCCGGCGCAGATGCCGCACGTGCTGGAGATCGCGATGCGCACCGCCATCGACAGGCGCGGCGTCGCGGTCATCGTGCTGCCCGGCGACGTCGGCCTGCGCGCGGCCGAGCACGAGCACACGCCGCATTGGGCCGAGCTGCATGCGCCGATCGTGCTGCCGCCGGCGAGCGAGATCGGCCGGCTCGCGAAGTTGCTCAATGACGTCGAGCGGGTCACGCTGCTCTGCGGCGCCGGCTGCGCCCATGCGCGCGAGCAGGTGCTCAAGCTCGCGGCCGCTCTCAAGGCGCCGATCGTCCACACGCTGCGCGGCAAGGAATATATCGAGCACGACAACCCGTACGACGTCGGCATGACCGGCCTGATCGGGTTCTCGTCCGGATACCATGCGATGTTCGATTGCGACATGTTGCTGATGCTGGGCACCGACTTCCCCTATCGGCAGTTCTACCCGACCAGGGCGAAGATCGCGCAGATCGACATCCGCGGCGAGAATCTTGGCCGCCGGGCGCGGCTTGATCTCGGTCTCGTCGGCGACGTCGGCGGCACCGTCGCGGCGCTGCTGCCGAAGCTCACCAAGAAGACCGACGGCACGTTCCTGAGCAAGGCGCAGGCGCACTACCATCATGCGCGCAAAGGTCTCGACGAACTCGCCGTCGGCCGGCGCGGCCGCAAGCCGATCCACCCGCAATATCTCGCCAAGATCATCGATGAGGTCGCCGCCGAGGACGCCGTGTTCACCTGCGACGTCGGCGAGACCACGGTGTGGGCTGCGCGTTATCTCCACCTCAACGGCCGCCGCCGCCTCCTCGGTTCGATGCTGCACGGGTCGATGGCGAATGCGCTGCCGCAGGCGCTCGGCGCCCAGGCTGCGTTCCCCGGCCGCCAAGTCGTCTCGATGTCCGGCGACGGCGGCTTCACCATGCTGATGGGCGACCTGCTCTCGCTGCGCCAGATCGGTCTGCCGGTGAAGATCGTCATCTTCAACAACGGCGTACTCGGCTTCGTTGACATGGAGATGAAGGCCGCGGGCTTCCTCAATGTCGGCACCGATCTCGATAATCCCGATTTCGCCAAGGTCGCGCAGGCCGCCGGCATTGCGGGTTACCGGGTCGAGGATCCGGCGGACATCAAGCCGGCGCTGCAGAAGGCGTTCGCCCACAAGGGACCGGCGCTGGTGGACGTGGTCACGGCGAAGATGGAACTCGTCATGCCGCCGAAGATCGAGACCGAGCATGCGCTCGGCTTCAGCCTCTACGCCGCCAAGGCGATCCTCAACGGCCGCGGCACCGACCTGGTCGAGCTGGCGCGCACGAGCCTGTTCCGCTGACCTGCAAGATCACGGTCAGGCTGCGACCCGCTGCTGGCCGCCGTTGTCGCCATAGGCTTCCTCGCGGTAGAGGCCGAGCGACCACATCACCGGCAGGTCGTTAAACGCGAACAGGCAGGCGTCCTCGCGGTCTGACGCATTGCCGTGCTCGTGCCAGACCCAGGACGGCACACAGAAGATATCGCGCTCCTCCCATTCGAAGCGCTTGCCGCCGATGATCGAGTAGCCTTTGCCCTTCGCGACCTGATAGACGAAGCTGCCGGTGTGGCGGTGCGCCTTGGTGCGCTCGCCGGCGCGCAGCATCTGCATGCTGGCGCCGATCGTCTGCATGACCGGACCGCCGGTGACCGGATTGACGTAGTTCATGATCACGCCGTCGAACGGCGAGCACTCCGCCGCGCCCGCGTATTTCCGCAGCGCCTCGTAGGTCGGCTCCCATTCGTACTTGAACAGCGGCGAGTAGCCCTTCGACCATTCGCCCGTCGCCGGCCGCAGGCCGGGATTGCCCCAGGCGTTGCGCATGTCGTCCACGGGGTGCCCGACCTCCTGCTGGAGCCTGGGATGCACCGCGTAGAAATTGGCGTCGAGCGCATTGACCAGCGGGATGTCGAGGCCGTCCTGCCAGATGCACGGGCTGCCGGTCGCTTCGACACCATGCTCGTGCCAGGTGCCGTTGGGCGTCAGCACGAAATCATTGGCGCCGAGCGTCATCTTGTGGCCGTCGACGATGGTGTAGGCGCCCTCGCCTTCCATGATGAAGCGCAGCGCCGAGGCCGAGTGCGCGTGCGCCGAGGCGACCTCGCCCGGATGCATGACCTGCAGCCCGGAATAGAGCCAACCGACGGCGGCGGCGACATCGCGCCGGCCCGGATTGTTGAGATAGATGACCCGACGCCCCGCCTTCTCCGGCGTCACCAGCTCGACCGACCGCAGCACGTGGTCGCGCAGGTCCTTGTATCGCCACAGCACCGGAACCGATTCGGGTTTCGGCTCCCAGGGTTCGATCTTGTTGGCGACGGTCCACAGCGCCGCGGTGTCGAGCCGTTCGAGCTCGTCGTAATAGGCGACGAGCTCCGGCGTATCCTCGACATTGGCGCGTCCGGCGACATCCTCGCGGTAGTTCTGGCGCGCGACGGTCATGGCGAAGGCTCCGCTCCATATGGGTTACCGACAGCATAAGCGCTGCCCGCAAGCGGTCAATCTCACATGCAAATCATTTGCATTCCGATCGGGCACGATTCGGCAAGGATAACGAGAACCGAGGAAACGGTTCCGCATTGACGCGCACGGCATGCCTCGTTACGCGTCGCTGCGGAGAGGCACATATGCAGGACGCCAAGCAGAAGGTCGCGCTGTCCTCGATCGCCGCGTCGGCCGGGCTCACCGTGACCAAGGCCGTGGTCGGCCTCGCCACCGGCTCGCTCGCCATCCTGTCGGAGGCCGCGCATTCGCTGGTGGATCTCGCGGCGACCGTAATGACCTATTTCGCGGTGCGCGTGTCCGGCAAGCCCGCCGACGAGGAGCACCATTACGGCCACGGCAAGGTCGAAAGCGTAACGGCACTCGCCGAGACCGCGCTGCTGTTCCTGCTCTCGGGCGTCGTGGTCTGGGAGGCGTTGCAGCGGCTCATCGGCGGCCATGGCCACGCAGTCGAGGCCACGTTCTGGGCTTTCGCGGTCATCGTCGGATCGATCATCGTCGACTTCTTCCGCGCGCGCGTCCTCTACCGGGTCGCCAGCGAAACCTCGAGCGAGGCGCTGGAGGCGGACGCGCTGCATTTCGGCTCCGACATGTGGTCGTCGATCGCGGTCCTCATCGGCCTGGTCGCTGTCGCGCTCGGCTATCCTTGGGCGGATTCCGCCGCCGCGATCGTGGTCGCGGTCTTCATCTGCATCGCCGGCTGGCGGCTCGGCCGGCGCACCATCGACACGCTCACCGACACGGCGCCGGCCGGCGCCGCCGGCCAGATCACCGCCATTGTCGGACGCATTCCCGGTGTGGTCGGCGTCGAACGCGTGCGGGTGCGTCCGGCGGGCGACGTGCTGTTCGTCGATCTCGTCGTGGCCGTGAGCCGCACGCTGCCGCTCGATCGCGTCGCCGTGCTCAAGGAGCGGATCGAAGGCGCGGTGCGCGAAGCATTTCCGAAGGCCGAAGCGACCGTCAACACCGAGCCGCGAGCGCTCGACGACGAGACCGTGCTCGAGCGCGTCATGGTGATCGCCCGCAACCGCGCGCTCGCGACCCATCACGTCACGGTGCACGCAATCGAAGGCCGGCTCGCGGTCTCGCTCGACCTCGAGGTCGACGGCACGCTGTCGCTGCGCAAGGCACACGACATCGCCAGCGGGCTCGAAGAGGCGATCCGCGAGGAGCTCGGCCCCGGCGTCGAGGTCGAGACGCACATCGAGCCGCTGCAGCCGCACGACGAGCCCGGCCGCGACGCCACCAACGAGCGCATTGCGGCGGTGCGTGATGCGCTGACCGAGATCGCCGCCAAGGTCGACTTCGTCGGCGAGGTGCACGACGTGCGCGTGCGCGAGGCCGACGGCGGCGAGATCGTCAACTTCCATTGTCTCGTCGATCCCGCTCTCGCGGTGGCGGACGTGCACGAAAAGGTCGACGAGGTCGAGCGCGCCCTGCGGCTGCGTTTCCCGTCGATCAAGCGCGTGATCGGACACGCCGAACCGGCGACGGCGACGAGCTGATTCTTTGATTGGGCGCATGTCCCGTTCGGAAAACCGGTTTCCATCCGTAGCGCGTCGAAGACGCGCGTGAACGCGCTTACGATCAAGTCCGGGACAGGCTTTTCCGGGACCCGCGCTACGGGATCAACACCGCCGCACCTTCCAGGCGTCCTGCGCGCAGGTCGGCGAGCGCCGCGTTCGCCTGTTCGAGCGGATAGCGCGTGACTTGCGTCTTGATGCCGGCCTGCGGCGCGAGCCCCAGGAATTCGCGCGCATCGCCGCGGGTGAGGTTGGCGACCGAGACGATCTGCCGCTCTTCCCACAGCAGGCGATAGGGAAAGCTCGGAATGTCGGACATATGAATGCCGCCGCAGACGACGCGCCCGCCCTTCTTCACCGCCGCGAGCGCAGCCGGCACGAGCGCGCCGACCGGTGCGAAGATGATCGCGGCGTCGAGCGGCTCGGGCGGTATTTCGCTTGAGCCGCCGGCCCACACCGCGCCGAGGGATCGCGCAAATTGCTGCGCCGCCTTGTCGCCGTCGCGGGTGAAGGCGAAGACATGGCGACCCTGCCAGACCGCGACCTGGGCGAGGATATGAGCGGCGGCGCCGAAGCCGTAAAGGCCGAGCGTGCGGCCTTCACCCGCCATGCGGTAACTGCGCCAGCCGATCAGACCGGCACACAAGAGCGGCGCGATCTCCGCGTCGTCGCCGCGTTCCGGCAGCGGGAAGCAGTAACGGGCGTCGGCGACGGCGTGGGTGGCATAGCCGCCGTCGCGGGTGTAGCCGGTGAACAGCGGCCGGTGGCACAGGTTCTCGCGGCCGGCGCAACAATAGGGACAGACGCCGCAGGTATAGCCGAGCCACGGCACGCCGATGCGCTCGCCGATCGCGAAGCCGGCCACGCCCGGGCCCAACGCCGCCACATGCCCGACGATTTCGTGACCCGGCACGATCGGGAGCTTGGGGTCGGGCAGTTCGCCGTCGACCACATGGAGGTCGGTGCGGCAGACGCCGCAGGCCGCGATCTTCACCAGGATGTCAGCGGAGCCCGGCGCAGGGGTCGGCCGCTCGCGCATCGCGAGCGGCGTGCCCGGCCTCTCCAGCACCATGGCGCGCATGTTTCGACCTCCGCCGCCCCACGAAAGCGGTGCGCGGCGGCGCGGTCAAGGCCAGACGGTTGCCAGCGACAGTCAGACGCGCTTGTTCGGCACGCCGGAGTTCTTGTAGTTGCGCTCCTGCGCCTCGTTGCCCAGCCGGGTGATGCGGTCCCAATCGACGCCGACCAGTTGCCCGTTGCGCTTCATCACCTTGCCCGCGATCAGCACGGTGTCCACGTTCTGCGGGCCCATGCTGGTCACCACCGCGCCGACTGCGTTGTTCATCGGCATGACATTGAGCCGGTCGGTTCGCAGCAGGATGATGTCGGCCTCCTTGCCCGGCGTGAGCGTGCCGATCTTGCGCTCGAGACCGTTGGCGCGGGCGCCTTCGACAGTGGCAAACTCGAGCACCTCCCGCACCGTCAGGAACTTCGGCGGGTTCTTGTCGCCGGCGAGCCGGCGAGCCCAGACCTCGTTCTTCTGCAGCGAGAAGATCGTGCGCATCTGCTGGAAGAAATCGTTCGGCACCGAGGTCTCGACGTCGACGCTCAGCGAGGGGCGGATGCCGGTATCGATCGCCTTCTGGATCGGCGGATTGCCGTGCCCCATCAGCATCTCGACATAGCCGGCGATCGAGACGGTGCCGCCGGTGTCGCGGATCAGCTTCCATTCCGTGTCGTTCAGCGTGCAGCAGTGGATGTAGGTGGTGTCGGACTTGAGCGCCTGCGCGGCGTTGAGCTTCTCCAAGAGCGCGTTGCGGCCAAACTCGCCGACGCCGACATGAATGCTGATGCGCGCTCCCACGTCACGGGCGGCCTTGAACGATTCCAGCACCAGCTCGGGCGTGTTGGACGGCGCCGCCATGTAAAGCGTCACCAGCTGGTCCTCGCTCGCGAAGTACTGCTTGCGCAGCCGCGCGATGTCGCCCGGGAACTTGTGCCCCTTCATCTCCCAGAAGCGGCCGTTCTCGTTCTGCGGATTGCCGTAGGCGAACACGGCGCGCACGCCGGAGTCCATCAGCCCCTTGATCACCGCGTCCGAGTGCTCGGGCGTGTTGTGGATGTGCGACCAGTCCAGGACGCAGGTCACGCCGTTGTCGATGGCACCGAGCGCGCTGATGAGATCGGCGGCATAGACATCGTCGGGCGTCATCTTGGCGCCGAACGTCCGCTGCACCACGTTGCGATAGTCCTCCAGCGAGCCGTCCGGCAGCACGTTGCGCAGGTAACCCTGCCACATGTGCCGATGGGTATCGACGAAGCCCGGCATCACGATCGATTTCGAGGCGTCGATCACTTCCGCATTGGGCGCGCTGATGTTCGCCCGCACGGCGGAGATCTTGCCGCCTTCGACCAGCACGTCAGCTTGCTCGAAGTCGCCGACCGCACTGTCGAGGCTGAGCACGCAGCCGCCCTTGATCAGGATCGGGCGGCCGGGCGCGGGCGCGGCGGCGGGCTGCTGTGCATTGGCCGTGCCGACGACACTGAAGGCGGTCGAGGCGGCGGCGGTCGCCGCGCTGGTGCAGAGAAATTGCCGGCGCGACAGCGCCGATGGTTTGCATGCGCTGCAGAAGCAGGATGTCATGGCGTCCTCCCGAATGTCTGTTCTTATGCGCGGATGCTACCCCCGTTCGGGGGCTGCTTCTAGCGCAACGACATCGGGAGGAGACGACAGCGTGGGTCGCCGCCCACTCGGTCGGTCATGCCTCGAAATTTATTGCGGCTTGATGCCGGCGTCCTGGAGGATCTTGCCGTAGCGCTCGGTATCCGCCTTGTTGATCGCGTCGAACTCCGCCGGCGTGGTCGCGGTCGGGATCGAGCCCTGACTGAGCAGCTTCTCGTTGACGTCGGGCAGCTTCAGGACCGTGGCGATATCCGCACTGACTTTGTCGAGGATCGGCTTGGGCGTGCCGGCAGGTGCGAGTACGCCAAACCACGAATCGTACTTGTAGTCAGGCAACCCGGATTCCGCGATGGTCGGCACATCCGGAAGCTGCGGCACGCGCTTGGCCGAGTTGATGGCTATGGAGTGGACCTTGTTGGTAGAGCCAAGGTCCTTGGCTGACGGGATCGGCGCAAAATACAATTGTGCATCGCCGCGGATGACTGCAGTGATCGCGTCCGGCGCGCCTTTGTAAGGGATGTGGACGATGTCGATCTTGGCATTCTGCTTGAAAATCTCGGCGGAGAGATAGGAGGTGCTGGCGACCCCGGCCGAGGAGAAATTGAGCTGGCCCGGCTTCTGCTTCGCCTGATCGATGAAGTCCTTGACGGTCTTGCCCGCGAAATCGGGCGGAACGATCGCGACCAGCGGTACCGAGGCGACCAGGCTGATGCCGGCGAAGTCCTTGACCGGATCGAACAGGATGGTGCTGTTGATGGCACCGGCAATGGTGTGCCCATTGGAGGTCAGCATGAGCGTGTAGCCGTCGGGTGCCGCTTTGGCGACGCCCGTCGTCCCGGGCAGGCCGGGCCGGTTCTCGACGATCACTTGCTGCTTCCACATGTCGGAAAGCTTGTCGGCGAGGATGCGGGCGAGCCCGTCGGTGATGCTGCCGGCGGCGAAGGGAACCACGATGCGGACCGTCTGGCTGGGATAGGTCTGTGCCGAGGCACCGAAAGCCGAGGCGGCCAGTGCCGCCGAGGCAAGCAGGATCACGCGAAGCATCGTCATCACAAATCCTCCCAAATAGCCGCACGGCCCTACAATAGGTTGCCGCGTCGGGTTGAAGCTTCTTCAGAAGGGATTAAAGCAGGAAGCGAATTCAGGGTACATGAGTAAAAACGTAGCGTTTCCGGCGAAGTGGGCTTCCGGTTCGCCATAGAAAACGCGTTAACTTAATAAGACTTCCCCCTCCTCCTTCAGACATGGAATGAGCATGCGCACCGAAGAGGCCCGCCCCGTTCGTCTCGAGGATTACCGCCCGCCCGACTGGCTGGTCGAGACCGTGGAACTCGACGTCTCGCTCCACCCGACCGCGACCCGGGTGCGCGCCATCCTCAAGCTCGCGCCCAACGGGAACGGCAGCGCGCCAAGCCCTCTGGTGCTCGATGGGGATGACCTGACCCTCACCTCCCTGAAGATCGACGGCGCGGCGTTGCCGTCCGAGCAATACGTGGCGACGCCGGATCGCCTCACTATCGCGCAGCCGCCGCAGCGGCCGTTCCGGCTCGAGATCGAGACCGTGGTCGATCCCTCCGCCAACACCCAGCTGTCCGGCCTCTACCGCTCAGGCGCCATCTACTGCACCCAATGCGAGGCCGAGGGCTTCCGCCGCATCACCTACTTCCCGGACCGGCCCGACGTGATGGCGGTCTACACGACCCGCATCGAGGCCGCGAAGGCCGAGGCGCCGGTGCTGCTCGCCAACGGCAACCTCACCGCCTCCGGCGACGTGCCCGGCACCAACCGGCACTTCGCGATCTGGCGCGATCCATTTCCGAAGCCGTCCTATCTGTTCGCGCTGGTCGGCGGGAACCTCGCCTGCGTGGAGGACAGCTTCACCACCATGTCGGGCCGCAAGGTGACGCTGAAAATCTACGTCGAGCCCGGCAAGGAGGCGCGCTGCGCCTACGCCATGGATTCGCTCAAGCGTGCCATGCGCTGGGACGAGACCGCGTTCGGCCGCGAATACGACCTCGACATCTTCATGATCGTGGCGGTCTCCGACTTCAACATGGGCGCGATGGAGAACAAGGGGCTCAACGTCTTCAACGACAAATACGTGCTCGCCTCGCCGCAGACCGCCACCGACGGCGACTTCGAGCGAATCGAGGCGATCATCGCGCACGAATATTTTCACAACTGGACCGGCAATCGCATCACCTGCCGGGACTGGTTCCAGCTTTGCCTGAAAGAGGGATTGACCGTCTTCCGCGACCAGGAATTCACCTCCGACGAGCGCTCGCGCGCGGTTAAGCGCATCGGCGACGTGCGGGGGCTGCGCGCGCACCAGTTCGTCGAGGATGCCGGTCCCCTCGCCCATCCGGTGCGGCCGAAGCTCTATCACGAGATCAACAACTTCTACACGGCGACCGTCTACGAAAAGGGCGCCGAGGTCGTGCGCATGATCAAGACGCTGGTCGGGCCACAGAACTTCCGCAAGGGCATGGACCTCTATTTCGAGCGCCACGACGGCGAGGCCGCCACGATCGAACAGTTCGTGCAGTGCTTCGCCGATGTCGCCGGCATGGACTTTGCGCAATTCATGCTTTGGTACAGCCAGGCCGGCACGCCCGAGGTGGTCGCCACCGGCAGCCACGACGCGCGCGCGCGGACCTATCGCCTCGACGTCGCGCAGACCGTGCCGGCGACGCCTGGCCAGCCGAGCAAGGAGCCGATGGTGATCCCGCTCGCCATCGGTCTCGTCGGCCGCGACGGGCGCGACCTGCCGCTCGCGCTTGCCGACGGACGCACGATCCAGCGCGGCGTGCTCACCCTGACCAGGCCGGCCGAGACGTTCGTATTCGGCGGCATCGACGAGCCGCCGGTGCCCTCGCTCAACCGCGGCTTCTCGGCGCCGGTCAAGCTCAACGTCAACGTATCCGCCGACGATCTTCGTTTTGTCGCCGCGCATGACGTCGACACGTTCAATCGCTGGCAGGCGCTGCAGACGCTGGCGACCCGGCTGCTTGTGGGCAACACCGCCGCGGTGCGCGCGGAGAAGCCGATGCGCCAGGACGCCGGCCTCATCGATGCGCTCGGCGCGGTGCTGGCAGATGGCGCGCTCGAGCCGGCCTTCGTCGCGCTCATGCTGTCACTGCCGGGCGAGGCCGACATCGCGCGCGAGATCGGCCGCGACGTCGATCCCGATGCGATCTTCGCAGCCCGCTCGGCATTGCGAAAATCGCTCGGGGAGCAGCTTGCTGCGCCGCTGTTCGACCACTACCGCCGCCTCTCCGAGAGCCGGCCTTACAGCCCCGATGCCGCGAGCGCCGGCCGGCGCGCATTGCGCAACATCTGCCTCGACCTCCTGGTGGCGACGCGCCGGCCGGACGCGATCGCGCTCGCCGCGCGCCAATACCAAGCGGCCGACAACATGACCGACCGCATGGCGGCACTGTCGGCGCTGTCGCTCGCCGATGTGCCGGAGCGCGCCGTCGCGCTCGACGATTTCTACGCCCGCTATGCCGGCGATCCGCTCATCGTCGACAAGTGGTTCTCGCTGCAGGCCGCGATACCCGAGCCGGCGACGCTTGATCGCGTCAAGACGCTCACCGCGCATCCTGCCTTCTCCTTCGCGAATCCCAACCGCGTCCGCGCCCTGATCAGCGCGTTCGCGATGTCGAACCAGAAGGAATTCAACCGAGCCGACGGCGCCGGCTATGACTTCGTCGCGGACACGGTGCTCGCGCTCGATCCCAAGAATCCGCAGCTCGCAGCGCGGCTGCTCTCCTCGCTCAAGAGCTGGCGCGTGCTCGAGCCGCAGCGCCGCGCGCGCGCCGAGGCGGCCTTGCGGCGCGTGGCGGCAGCCCCCTCGCGCTCGGCCGACGTCGCCGACATCGTACAGCGGGCGCTGGCGGAAGGGTGACGCAGGCGGCGCCGCTCAGGCGTTTGCGAGGCTGCCCTGCGTCCCATCGTGCGTCGAAGACGCGCGTGAACGCGCTTATCGACGTAGGACACTAGCCTCTCGGCGCTCCATTATGGTTTATCAAACAGCACAAATAACGCAATAATATCAATGATATCTTAGCCTAAGTGTCACCAATGGTGCCCCATGTCCCAATGGTGCCCCAAAGCGCAGGAAATTTTGATGCCACTAGGGGGTTTTCGTTATTCACAGGCGTCCGTTTTCGGGAGAGAAAATACCTCCTGGCGACCCGCGAATTGGACATAGAATTGGGCGCGGTTCCAGCACGAGGGACCTGATGCAATTCGATCAACCAAAACGACGCGAGCCTGCCAAGCCCAGACCATTGTCAACGGCGCTCCTCTGGCTCCTTGGCGGCGTGGCAGTCGCACTGGCCGCGCTACCCGTGATCTTCGCCGGATCGCCAGCTTCCGAGCCGGACAAAGCGATTACCGTTCTCACCACCTCGTCAGTACAATCCGAGCAGGATGAGGGACTTACCGTTCTCGCCGCCTCGTCAATTCAAAATGCGCTCGACGACATAAATGCAGCATTCACCAAGAGCACCGGCATCAAGGTGATTGCGCGTTACGCAACGAGTGAAACGCTTGTCAAGCAGATCGCACAGGGAGCAGCGGCCGACGTATACCTCTCCGCCGACTCCGACACGATGGATTGGGGTTTGAAAAGGAAACTCGTCAAGGACGCGCGGGTCAATCTGCTGAGCAATCAACTTGTGCTGATCGCGTCAAAGGATTCCAAACTCGATAGTGTCGCGATCGGCCCGAACTTTGATCTCGCCAAGCTCGCGGGGGACGGGTTGATTGCCGTCGGCGATCTGCAGGAGGCGTCGGCCGGTAAATACGCCAAGGCGGCCCTCGAGACGCTTGGAGCGTGGCAAGCCGCCGCGCCAAAACTTGCGGTGGCGCCAAACGTCCGCGCGGCGCTCACAGCGGTCGAACGTGGAGTAGCGCCGCTTGGCATCGTCTATGCAACCGATGCTAAGTCCAGCCCCGGCGTGAAGATAATTGGCACGTTCCCCGCGGATTCCCACCCCGCAATCATTTATCCCGTAGCCGCCACCGTGACCGCGAATCCAAAAGCTGTCGGCTACCTCGTATATCTGCGCTCAATGACCGCTAAGGCGATATTCCAGCGGTATGGCTTCGAATTTCTGATCCGGCCTACATCGTAGGTGCGTCCACTCGAGCACTCGCTTTGCCATAGCCTGAGCTAGTGCGCGACGGGCTAGTGGATCAGTTTGGCCCTGCGTGCTGCTGCGTACGCTTCCGACGCGCTGCAGCCTCAGGGTCGGGTATGCCGAGCATCACCGCGACCATGGCGGTGAGCAGAAGCAGCCAAACGGCAGCACAGATAGCGCAATCGAGCATGGCGCACCCGGGATTTGAGGGTCCTCCAAGCTAACGCGAGCACCCAACGCCGAAAATCGGTAATTCACCTGAAAACGACGTGCAATGATGTGTTTCCAAGCGCCGGTCGATCTTTAGCGCCGCAGCTGCACCACGTTCGAATTCCCTCTACCGGCGAGGGCATGGCGCACCTTTTCGGCCAGCTCGCCGTCGATGAACGGCTTGCGCACGATCTGCGCTTCGCCGACCCCGGCCAGCGCCGAACGATCCGCAAACCCGGTGACGAAGATGAAGGGGAAGCCCGGCCGCATCGACTGTACCTGCCGGCTCAATTCCGCGCCGTTCATCCCGGGCATGGCGAAATCGACGAGCATGAGATCGAGGTTCGGATATGTTTCGATGAGCTCGAGCGCGGCGCCGGCGCTGCCGGCCTCCATCACCGAATAACCGAGCTCGCGCAAGCTCGCGGCGGTGACCTCGCGCACCGCGTCGTCGTCATCCACGACCAGCAGATTGGCCGCGGAACTTTCGACAGCGCGCCCCTCGTAGCGCGGGTCGCGCGCCATGGCGGATTTGGCTTCCGCCCGCGGCACATAGATGTGCACCCGAGTGCCGGCGCCAAGCTGCGATTCGAGGCGCACTCCACCACCAGACTGCTTGGCAAATCCGAGCACCTGGCTGAGACCGAGGCCGGACCCTTTGCCGACTTCCTTCGTGGTGAAGAACGGCTCGAACACCTTGGCACGCACCTCCTCGCTCATGCCGGATCCTTCGTCGGCGACGCAGATCTCGACGTACTGGCCCGCGGGCGGTTCCTCCGGATAGAGCGGCGGGCCCAACGTGACGTTCGAGGTGCTCACCTCCAGGGCGCCGCCCACCTCCATGCATCTCTGCCGTTGATCGCCAGGTTGAGCACCGCAAGCTCGAGCTGCGTCGGATCCGCCAATGCGGGCCACAGACCGTGCGACAATCTGGTGCCGATCCGGACACTTCCCCCCAGGGTACTTTGCAGCAGGTCGCGCATGCCGGCGACCGTCTCGTTGAGATCGATCGTACGCGGCTCGAGCCTCTGACGGCGGGAGAATGAGAGCAGCTGGTCGGTTAACTTCGCCCCACGCTCCGCCGCCGCCCGCATGTAGCTCAACCGCTGGACCAATTTGCCGTCGAGACCTGCCACGGCCAGCCCCTTTTCCAGGAATACAATATTGCCGAGCACGACCGTGAGCAGATTGTTGAAGTCGTGCGCCACGCCTGACGTGAGCTGCCCTACCGCTTCGAGTCGCTGCATCTGGCGCAATGTGGATTCGACACGCTCGCGCTCGCTGATCTGCGCGAGTAGCTGCCGGTTGGCGGCGGCGAGTTCGCCGGTGCGCTCCTGCACCCGCAACTCGAGCTCCTCGTTGAGGCGCCGGCACTCGTGTTGCCGGCGGCGGCCCCGCAGGGCGGTCTGCACCACGCTGACGAGGGTCGTGGGATGGAAAGGACGTTCCAGGAAGCTGACATTGCCCAGCGTCTGGGTGAGCTGCTCGGCTTCTGGGTTTCGCTCGAGGCCCCCACCGTGCCTCGTCAACACGATATAGGGCAAGTCCGACCAGGGCGGCTGATTGCCGACCCACGCCGCGAGCTCCCGCGTGTCCACATCGTGGATCGACTCTTCGGTGACGATTGCGACATCGGCGCCCTGCTTGATCTCTTCGAGCAGCTCCAGCAAATCGACACAGATGTCGCTCTGCACATGCGCTTCGCGCAGGATCCCCTTGGCGATGACCGCATCGCGCCCGCGTGGTGCCAGGATGACAGCACGTTCCGATTGGGCCGAAAGCTGCTTGTTCACGGCTGGGCCATCAGCGGATTCGCATGGCCGACATAGGTCGGTACGCCGCGCAATACGCCCTGGAATTCCTGCAGCGGCTCACCCAGCGAGATTCCATCGCTACCGATGCGCAGCTCTCGGATCGTATTTTCGTGCGGCCCCGTCCGCTTCTTGACCACCGAGATGGCGCGTCGGACGCGGCCGAAGGCTTCGAAGTACCGCAGCAGGATGACAGTATCCGCGAGATACGTGATATCGATGGGCTGGCGCATGTCACCGACCATCCCTTGCTGGGCGATGCTCAAGAAAGTCGCTGCGCCTTGCCGGTTCAGATACTGCAGCAGCTCGTGCAGATGGAGCGTGATGAACTGCTCCTCCGACATCGCAGCCTGATATCCGTTAAGGCTGTCGATCGCGACGATACGGATGTTCTCGCGATCGACGCAGCTCCGCACGCGATGAGAGAACTCGCCCGGCGTCAGCTCAGCCGCATCCATCTGTTCGACGAACAGCAACTTTGCATCGCGCATCGCCGCGAGATCGATGCCGAATGCTTTGGCACGCGCAAACAGCAGCCCCAGCTCCTCGTCGAAAACGAACAGCGCGGCGCGATCGCCCCGCGCCAACACCGCGGTGAGGTATTGCAGCATGAGCAACGATTTTCCCGTGCCCGCCGGCCCCAGCACGAGCGTGCTCGATCCGGCCGAAATCCCACCGCCGAGCAGCGTGTCGAGTCCGTCGATGCCGCTGCGCATGAGTTGGCCGGCATAGCCGGTGCGATGCTCGGCCGCGACCAGCCGCGGGAAAAGCTCGACACCTCCGGCGAGAATGCTGAAGTCGTGATAGCCGCTGCGGAACGACTGACCGCGGCACTTGACGACGCGCAGCCGGCGCCGCTCGCCGCCATAGATGGGCGCGAGCTGGTCGAGATGAATGACGCTGTGGGCAATGCTGTGAACGGCGCGGTCGGTGCTTTCGCTCGTGAGATCGTCGAGCATGACCACGGTCGACTGGTTCTGCGCAAAGTAGTGCTTGAGCGCGAGGATCTGGCGCCGGTAGCGGAGCGAGCTTTGCGCCAGCAGCCGGATCTCGGACAGGCTGTCGATCACGACGCGCTTGGGGTTCAGCCGCTCGATGGCCTCGAAGATCCGGTTGATCGTTTCGCCGAGCTCCAGGTCGGACGAGTAGAGAAGAGTTTGATGTCCGTCCTGGTCGAGCACGCTTTCCGGCGGGACAAGCTCGAACACCTCGATATCGTGCCCGATCTCCCAGCCATGGGATCTCGCACCGTCGCGCAATTCCTGCTCGGTTTCCGCCAGGCTGATGTAGATCCCGACCTCGCCCCGGGCGGCGCCGGCGATGAGGAATTGCAAGGCAATCGTGGTCTTGCCGGTGCCGGGACTGCCTTCCAGAAGATGCAGGCGGTTGCGCGCCCAGCCACCGCCAAGCACCTGGTTGAGGCCGGTCACGCCGGTGCTCGCCCGTGGCAACAGTTCAGCCGCGACGTCCATCCCGAGTCGCCATCCGTCCAACCAAACCGGGTGCGTAGCGCCGGGACCGGCGCCACCAGTACGCCTCAACGGCGAAATCCAGCGGGAGTTCCATTTGCACACCCGGTGGGGGGATGGGGGCGAGCACGGGCTCCCGCTGGCCTCAGGCATGCCAAGCCTCCCCGCCCATGACGGATGGAACTTTTTCTCACGGCACAGGCTTGACCCCGCCGGGAGGAAACAGATGAACGGGATAGCGGCTCTCGGCCGAATGCACGCGAAGGTGAGCCCTACTCGTGACCCCGACCGCCTGCTGGTGGGCAGCAGCGAGCTTGCGCAGCTGATGCGCGAACTCGACTGGACCGGCACGCCGATCGGCCCACCCGAGACGTGGCCGCAGAGCCTGCGGACAGCTGTCGGCATCATGCTGACATCCCGCCAGCCCATCTGGATCGGCTGGGGTCCAGAGCTGACCTATCTCTACAACGATCCCTACAAGTCGATCATCGGTGGCAAGCATCCGTGGGCGCTCGGCAAACCCACGTCCGTGGTCTGGCGCGAGCTCTGGCAGAAGATCGGCCCCATGCTCTCGCAAGCCATGGGTGGGCGGGAGGGAACCTATGTCGAGGCGCAGCTCCTGATCATGGAGCGCAACGGCTATCCGGAGGAGACCCACTACACGTTCTCTTACAGTCCGATCCCCGACGACGACGGCGGCGTGGGCGGAATCTTTTGCGCGAATACCGATGATACGCAGCGCGTCATCGGCGAGCGTCAGCTGGCCCTGCTGCGCGAACTCGCCGCGACCACCGCCGAAGCCCGCACTTGGCAGCAAGCCTGCGAGCGCAGCGCACAGGCGCTTTCCACCGCCTCGCGCGATCTGCCGTTCGCCATGATCTACATCCTCGATTCCGAGAGCTCCAGCGCCGTTCTCACCAGCACGGCCGGGATCGATCGCGACCACCCCGCAGCCATGGCAACTTTGTCGCTGCGGGGAGAAAGTCCCTGGCCGCTCGCGGAGGTGATGACGGACTACAAGCCACGTGTCGTCTCCGACCTCGAAACGAGGTTTCAAGCCATGTTTCCGAGCGGGGCGTGGCAACAGGCACCGAACCACGCAGTCGTGCTGCCAATCATGCCCGGCGGCGAAACCGGGCACGCCGGTTTCCTCATTGCGGGTCTCAACCCGTTCCGCCTGTTCGACGACAACTATGCCGGCTTCATGGATTTGATCGCGGGGCAGATCACGGCGGCGATCGCCAACGCCGAGGCGTACGACCAGGAGCGCAAGCGCGCCGAGGCGCTGGCCGAGATCGACCGCGCCAAGACGGCATTTTTCTCGAACGTCAGCCATGAATTCCGAACACCGCTGACGCTGATGCTCAACCCGCTGGAAGAGATGTTGGCAACGCCCGACCCCGCCGTGGGGGCGGAGAACCGCGCGCTCATCTCGGTGGCGCATCGCAACGGCGTGCGGCTACTCAAGCTGGTCAATTCGCTGCTCGACTTTTCTCGGATCGAAGCCGGCAAGATGCAGGCCAGCTTCGAACCGGTCGACCTGGCGACGATTACCGCCGACGTGGCCTCGACATTCGAAGCGGTGATCAGGGGCGCCGGACTGGCACTCCGCATCGATGTCTCGCCATTTCCCGAGGCGGTCTACATCGACCGCGACATGTGGGAGAAGATCGTCCTCAATCTCCTGTCCAACGCCTTCAAGTTCACATTCGAGGGTGAGATCACGATCTCCGTCCGGCCGGGCGCGGACTGCCGGACGGCCGAGGTGACGGTGCGCGACACCGGCACCGGCATTGCCCGGGAGCAATTGCCGCGGTTGTTCGAACGATTTCACCGGGTCGAGGACGCCCGCGGCCGCAGCATTGAAGGCAGCGGAATCGGGCTCGCCTTGGTCCAGGAATTGGTCAAGCTGCACGGGGGCAGCATCGCGGTGGACAGCGAACTCGGAAAAGGAACTAGCTTCACGATCCGTCTGCCGTTGGGTGCCCAGCATCTGCCGGCCGAGCGCATTCGCACACGCGAACAGTCCATACCGACGGCTGTTCGCGCTCAAGCCTACCTGCAGGAGGCCGCAAGCTGGCTCGGCGGACAGAACGAAGCGGCGGACGCCCCTGCCGCCTCCGGTCCGCAGGACGTCGGGCTTTCGCCGATTGCGCGCCAAGGAGAGCAACGCCTCGTTCTGTTGGCGGATGACAATCCGGACATGCGCCAGTACGTCCAACGAATGCTGGTGGCGGCCGGCTTTCGCGTGGAGGCGGTCGCGGACGGCGTCGCGGCGCTCGCAGCGGCGCGCGAGCAGCGCCCCGATCTCGTTCTCTCCGACGTCATGATGCCGAAGCTCGACGGCTTCGGCCTCCTGGCGGCGATGCGCAATGATCCCGAGCTCAAGGACACTGCCGTCATTCTGCTGTCCGCCCGTGCCGGCGAAGAAGCCAAGGTCGAGGGCCTGCGCGCCGGCGCCGACGACTACCTGATCAAGCCCTTCTCCGCGCGGGAGCTGACGGCACGAGTGGAGTCCAATCTTCACCTTGCGCAAACCCGCCGCGAGACGGCGCGCCTGCTGCAGGAAGAAACTCAGATTCTCGAAGTGCTCAATCGCGTCGGCACGGCGGTCGCATCCGAGCTCGATCTCGAAAGGGCCGTTCAGGTGGTTACCGATACGGCCACGCAATTATCGGGCGCGGCGTTCGGCTCGTTCTTCTACAATGTCGTCAATTCGGACGACGAGTCCTACACGCTCTACACATTGTCGGGCGCGCCCCGCGAGGCGTTCGCCAAATTTCCGATGCCCCGGAACACCAAGGTGTTCGCTCCGACCTTCCGAGGCGAAGGCATCGTTCGTTCACCCGACATCACCAAGGACCCGCGGTTCGGGCAGAACGATCCCTTTTTCGGGATGCCGAAAGGCCATCTGCCGGTGCGCAGCTATCTGGCCGCCCCGGTGGTGTCACGTGGCGGCGAGGTATTGGGAGGCCTGTTCTTTGGCCACCCGGAGTCCGACATGTTCGACGCGCGCGCGGAACGCATCGTCGGCGCCATCGCCGTGCAGGCGGCCATAGCCATCCAGAAGGCGCGGCTGTACCGGGCGGCGCAGGATGAAATCGGGCGACGCACACGGGCTGAAAACGTGCTTCGCCAAAGCGAGCAGGAACTCGAGACCCGGGTGGCGGAACGCACGGCCGAGCTCGCCGCCGCCAACACCAGGCTGATCGAGGAGGCCGCGCACCGGGAGCGGGCCGAGACGCGCTTCCAGCACCTGGTGGAAGGCGTGACCGATTACGCGCTGTTCATGCTCGATCCCGACGGAACCATCACCAACTGGAATGCCGGCGCCGAACGCATCAAGGGCTACCGCGACACCGAGATCATCGGACGCCACTTCGAGAATTTCTATACGGCGGAGGATCGCGCGGCCGGCGTTCCCGCCCGCGCGCTCGAGACGGCAAAACGCGAGGGAAAATTCGAGGCTGAGGGTTTGCGCGTCCGCAAGGACGGTTCGACATTCTGGGCGAGCGTGGTGATCAACCCGATCTATGAGAGCGACGGCAACCTCCTAGGCTACGCAAAGATCACGCGCGACATAACCGAACGGCGCGCCGCGCAGACGGCGCTGCAGCGCGCACAAGAACGGCTGGTGCAAGCGCAGAAGATGGAAGGAATCGGACAGCTCACCGGCGGCGTCGCACACGATTTCAACAATCTGCTGACGGTCATCATCGGCAACCTCGAGTCGGCGCAGCGGCACATGCCGTCATCGGGCGCGGATGCCGGACACCTCGGCCGCTCCGTCGGCAACGCCATGCGGGGTGCGCAACGCGCCGCATCGCTGACCCAGCGCCTGCTCGCGTTCTCGCGCCGTCAGCCGCTCGAGCCTAAGCCGGTCGACCTCAGCCGCCTCGTGTCGGGCATGTCGGACCTGCTTCGCCGCGCGCTCGGCGAGCAAATCGCCGTCGAAACGGTGCTTGCCGGAAGTCCGTGGCGTGTGTACGTCGATCCCAATCAGCTCGAGGTCAGCATCCTCAATCTCGCGGTCAATGCCCGCGATGCAATGCCCGACGGCGGCAAATTGACCATTGAAACCGCCAACGTCTATCTCGATGAAACCTACGCGGCGGCGCAGGCGGAAATGGCGGCCGGTCAGTACGTGGTCATCAGCATCACAGATACCGGCACGGGCATGACCCGCGAGGTGCTGGCCCGCGCGTTCGAGCCCTTTTACACGACCAAGGACGTCGGCCACGGCACCGGACTGGGATTGTCGCAAGTCTACGGTTTCGTGAAGCAGTCCGGTGGCAACGTCAGAATCTACAGCGAGGTCGGTCACGGCACGACGGTGAAGATTTATCTTCCCCGCCTGCATGCGAAGGATGAGCCACTTGCCGTACCGGACGTGGAGGCAACCGCGCCGAAGAGCTCGGGCGATCAGACGATCCTGGTCGTCGAGGACGAGGAGGACGTGCGCGCCCACACGACGAGCATCCTGCGCGAACTGGGCTACCACGTCATCGAGGCGGCGACCGGCGCCGCGGCCCTGCACATGCTGCGAAATCACGCCGACGTCGCCCTCCTCTTCACCGACGTCGGCCTTCCGGGCGGAATGAATGGAAAACAGCTGGCCGACGCAGCGCGCGAGCTGAGACCGGACCTCAGGATACTGTTCACCACGGGTTATGCACGAGATGCGATCGTGCACGACGGAAGGCTCGATCCCGGGCTGGCGTTGCTTCCGAAGCCCTTTACCTACGCCGCGGTCGCATCGAAGCTCAGCGACATGCTCGACGCACCGGCGACGCTGATCCGCGTCCTTTTGGTGGAGGACGAGGCGCTCGTGCAGATGTTGGCAACCGAATATCTCGAGGAACGCGGATGCCGGGTCGAGACCGCCGCCTCCACCGCCGAGGCCATGAGCAAGATCCGATTGCTGAACGGCGAAATAGATCTGGCCATCATCGACATCGGCCTGCCCGGCCGCAAAGGCGATGTCCTCGTCAGCGAGCTCCGCGCGCTTTATCCGGACCTGCCGATCGTCATCGCCAGCGGGTATGGCGAGCACACTCTGCCTGAGCGGTTCGACGGGGATGAGCGAATCACATTCCTGCGCAAACCATACACGCGCGCAGACTTCGAAAAGGCGGTCGCCGCGGCTCGTAGATTGCGACACGGCTGACTCAACCGGCGGGCACCGGACAACGCTCTATTCACCGGTCCAGAGATCGCGGAAGCGCTCGGCTACCATATGTCCGTAGGGAACAGGCTCGGTCACGAGCCCGAGCGACCGGGCAAACCGGTTGATCCCGTCCACCGCCTCTTCCGAAATCCTCGGATCGTAAAACGGCAGGTCCCGATTCACGAGCGCGGCGATCCGTTTGGCAGCATCGGGAGGAAATCGTCGCTTCCCAACGTCGGTTGCAAGCGCCGGATTCGCACGAAGGGCTTTTTGCGCCTTCACAATGGCGCGGATCACCGACGCAATCTGAGTTGGATCTCGAGCGATCCGCGTATCGGTCGTGATGAGGGCCGCAAAGGTGAAGCGTCGCACCGCGCCGAAGCGCGCGCCGTCGCGCCGCGCATCGATGTGAATCCGCCCGACCCCTCGCGCGATCGAGATGTCCGCTCCCATGGCATTGGCGAAGAAGCCGTCGATCAAATTTTTCTCGAGCGCATCGGCCGCCAGAACTCCGTAATTGACGTCGGCCGCCTCGCCGTTCGGCAGGTCGACGATCTCGACATCGCGATCGGGCGTAAGGCCCAACTCGATCAGGAATTGGCGAAACACCAGGTTCGGCCCGGCGGCGGCGGCGATCCGCAAGCCTCGGAGCGCAGTCGCGTCGCCGCGCTCGCCCGGGACGTCGGCGCGGAGCACGACCAGCCAGGGCGTGCCTTGCGCCAGCGCCACGATGAGCTTCGCGCCCTGCCAGCGCGGAAAGGCGCGAAGCACCGAATGTGCGGGAGCCGCCAACATGTCGACCTCGCCGTCGCGCAGCGCCGGGAATGCAACCAGGGTGCGCAGGAGATGGACATGAGCGTCGACGCCTTCGGCCTTGAAGGAGCCGAGCTCCTCGGCCGCGATCGCAGGGAAAAAAGTATTGCTGACGAAATCCACGCATCCGATCCGCATATGAGCGTTCCATCTGCCTTCCCGGACCTTGCCCGACCCAACGTTCGACGCGAATCGATCACCAAGGCATCCGACCCGGTAACACTTCCGTCGATTTGGTGGCTTTCGCGTCCTTTTCGGCACCTTGCCGTCCCCCGAAAATGAACGCGAGTCCGGCGCCTGATACCGAAAAACCTGATCGATCAAGCACCGGCGCCGAGTCACAATACTTAAGAATTGCTTAACGAGCCTCTCGACAAATCGCCATCTTTCGATTCCAATCAAAGTGATTCGGAGAGATGCGGCACATCCTTCCGATGAAGGTGTTGGGGAATCCGATGGGAGGCGATGCATGGCGCGCGCCGAGGTCGCGAGCGCGTCTGTAAATTCCGATTCGATCAAGGGACTGGCGCAGTCGATCGCGAAGCCCGCCTATCGGCGGCTGCTCACCGCCGAGCCGGCTTTGCGACGTGCCGTCCCCGCGTTGATCATCGCATTTCTCCTCACGATCTGCGTCGGCGCGATCGTGCAGGTGCTGGACCATCGTCGCCAGGCGGTCGGCGAGCTGATCAAGCAAATCGAAGGCAGCGCCGATTTCCTCGCCGACCGGCTCGACCGGCTGGAGCTGGCAAACAAATCCGGCTCCGACCGCCGCCTGCAGGTCGAGCTCGGGCGCATGATCCCGGCCTGGGCGCGCGCCACCGGGCGCCAGGTGCTGGTCGCCAACGGCGACGGCGTGGTGGTTGCCGGCGTCCGCCACGAGGTCGTCGCCACCACCGACGGCACGACCATCGTCACCGCCCCGCTCGAGGCCGGCTTCGTCGGCCGCCGCCTGATCGATATTCTCGGCCCCACCCAGCCATTGACCACATTCGGCGCCGCCGCCGGCGTCCTGGAGATTCCGCTCTCCGACGGCAGCCTGGCCTTCGGCACCGTGCGCAGCCTCTATGCCACCAACGGCGAGCTCGCGATCCTGCACGGCCGCGCCGAGGCGCTGACGCCGTGGGTTTCCGACACCACGCTGACCATCACGCTCTCCGCCACCACCGGCTTCGTCGTGCTGATCCTCGGCTTCGCCTTCCACTGGCAGGCGACGCGCGCCCGCGAAGCCGACGTGATCTACGAGACCGTGCGATCGCGCATCGACACCGCGCTCAACCGCGGACGCTGCGGATTGTGGGACTGGGACCTCGCGCGCGGCCGCGTGTTCTGGTCGCATTCCATGTTCGCGATCCTGGGCCTCAAGCCGCGCGACTCGCTCATGAGCTTCGGCGAGCTCAACGCCCTCGTCCACCCCGAGGACATCGATCTCTACGAGCTCGCCGCCCAGCTCGCCGACGCCAAGGCCACGCTCGTCGACCACGCCTTCCGCATGCGGCACGCCAACGGAAACTGGGTGTGGCTGCGGGCGCGCTGCGAGCTGGTGCAGCAATCCGGCGAAGGCGGCCCACACCTGATCGGCATCGCGGTCGACATCACCGAGCAGAAGACGCTGGTCGAGCGCACGGTCGAGGCAGACCTGCGGCTGCGCGACGCCATCGAGACCATCCCCGAGGCCTTCGTGGTGTGGGACGCACACAACCGCCTCGTGCTGTGCAATTCGAACTTCCAGGAGCTGCACAACCTCCCGAACGAGGCGATCGTGGCCGGCGCCTCCTACGAATCCGTGGTCGAGGCCGGACGCAAGCCGGTGGTGCGCTCCAAGGTCACCAGCGAAGGCCAGTCGCCGGGGGCGCGCACCTTCGAGGCGCAGCTCGACGACGGCCGCTGGCTGCACATCAGCGAGCGCCGCACCAAGGACGGCGGCTACGTCTCGGTCGGCACCGACATCACCAACATCAAGTTGCACGAAGAGAAGCTGATGGAAAGCGAGAAGCGGCTGATGGCGACGGTCGCCGATCTGCGCAACTCGCAGCAGAAGCTCGAGCGGCAGGCCGAGGAGGTCGCCGATCTCGCCGAGAAATACGCCGAGGAGAAGACTCGCGCCGAGGAGGCGAACCAGGCCAAGTCGAAATTCCTCGCCAATATGAGCCACGAGCTGCGCACGCCGCTCAACGCCATCATCGGTTTCTCCGAGATCATGGAATCGGCGATGTTCGGCCCGCTCGGCACGGACAAATATCGCGAATACTGCAGCGACATCCACCAGAGCGGCCAGTACCTGCTCGACGTCATCAACGACATCCTCGACATGTCGAAGATCGAGGCCGGGCGCATCCGGCTCGATCCCGAACGGCTCGAGCTCGAGCCGTTCCTCAACGACGCCATGCGCGTGGTGTCCGGCCGCGCCGATGACAAGAAGCTCACGCTCACTGCCCGCATCGGCGAAGGCATCCGCCTGACCGCGGACCCGCGCCTGCTCAAGCAGATCGTGCTCAACCTTCTGTCCAATGCGGTGAAGTTCACGCCGGAAGGCGGCCGCATCACCATCCGCGCGCGCGCGGCTTACGGCTGCGTCAGCATCGCCATCGCCGACACCGGCATCGGCATTCCGGAATATGCCCTGACCCGGCTGGGCCGTCCGTTCGAGCAGGTGGAAAGCCAGCTCACCAAGAGCCATCAGGGCTCGGGGCTGGGCCTGGCGATCGCAAAGTCGCTCACCGAGCTGCACCGCGGCTCGATGCGCATCCGCTCAACGCAGGGCCGCGGCACCATGGTGCTGCTGCGGTTGCCGATCGACGCCGGGGCGGTGCCGCGCGAGGAGATGGCGGACGCGGCAGCCTGAGCGTTCGCAATGGTGGCGACGCCGCCTCCGCCGGCTACTCCGGCTGACCGAGAATCCGGAAAATCTCTTCCAGCTGCGGGCTCATCGGCAGATTGAGCGTCTCGCCGGTCGGCAGACGGCGCAAGAACCACTTGTTGTAAAGCTCCAGGAGCCGCCGCTCGCTCGCCATGCGGGCGAAGGTCCGCTCCACCACGGCGGCGAAGGCGGGATCGTCGCGGCGGAACACCAGGCCATAGGGGTCGTAGGACAGATACTCCCCGACGACCATCATGTTGCTTGCGCTCGTGGCGGTAGCGATAAAGCCGTAGAGCAGCACGTCGTCGGACGCGAAGGCATCCGCCGCGCCGGAGACCAGCTTCTCCAGCGACTGGGCGTGGTCGGGGGTGGTGATGATCCTGATGCCGAGCTTCTGCTTGTCGGAGAGCGCGCGCAGCGCCGCCTCGTTGGTGGTACCGGCGGTGACCACGACAGTCTTATCCGCGAGGTTGCGATAGGAGCGCACCGGCGAGGTTTTCGGCACCATGATCTTGGTGCCGGCCACGAAGAAGATCGGCGAGAACGCCACCTCCTTCTGCCGCTGCACGCTGTTGGTGGTCGAGCCGCATTCGAGATCGACCTCGCCGGACTTCACCTTCTCGAAGCGGTTCGACGGCGTGACCGGGACGAGCCCGATCTTGATGTCCATGCCGTCGAGCTCGGTGGCGACCTCCTCGACCACCTCGCGACAGAGATCCATTGAATAGCCGATCGGCTGCTGCCGCCGATTGAGATACGAAAACGGCAGCGAGCTCTCGCGGTAGCCGAGCGCGATGGTGCCGGAGCTTCTGACCTTCTTGAGCGTGCCGGAAAGCGCCCCGACCGCCGGTTCCTGGGCGCCGGCGGCGAGCGGGACGAGCGCACCGAGCGCCGCGATGAGCCCCGCGACGAGCAGGCGCGCTCGCCCCGAAGCTTGGGCCCCGCCGGGCATCATGAGGCCGCGGCCGGCCGCGGCGCCAGCGCCGGGTCGGGCAGCTCCTTGGTCACGTCCTCCCCTTCCCACTTCGCGACCACCGCGGTCGCCAGCGAGTTGCCGATCACGTTGGTCGCCGAGCGCCCCATGTCGAGGAACTGGTCGATGCCGATGATGAGCAGCAGGCCTGCCTCGGGAATGTTGAAGCTCGCGAGCGTGGCCGCGATCACCACGAGCGAGGCGCGCGGCACGCCGGCCATGCCCTTGCTGGTGAGCATCAGCAGCAGCAGCATGGTGATCTGCTCGGTCAGGCCCAGTTCGATGTTGTAGGCCTGCGCGATGAACAGCGTCGCGAAGGTGCAGTACATCATCGAGCCGTCGAGGTTGAAGGAATACCCCATCGGCAGGACGAAGCTGATGATCTTCTTGGAGACGGGGAATTTCTCGAGTTGCTCCATCGTCTTCGGATAGGCCGCTTCGCTGCTGGCGGTGCTGAAGGCGAGCAGGAACGGCTCGCGCACCAGGTTGACCAGCCGCAGCGCGTGCCCGCCGAAGATGAGGAAGCCCACCAGAATGAGGAGGCCCCACAGGACGGCGAGGCCGAAATAGAACTCGATCACGAACTTGCCGTAGGTGACGAGGATGCCGAGCCCCTGCGTGGTGATGATCGCGGCCATGGACGCGAATACCGCGAGCGGCGCCAGCGCCATGATGTAACCAGTGATCTTCAATATGACGTGGGAAAGCTCCTCGATGCCTTCGACCAGCATGCGCGCCTTCTCACCCATGGCCGCGCAGGCCACGCCGAAGAAGAGCGAGAACACGACGATCTGCAGGATTTCGTTGGTCGCCATCGCCTCGACCACCGAGCGCGGCACGAGATGCGCGACGAACTCCTTCACCGACAGCGATGCGACCTTGAGGTTGGTGGCGGCCTGGGCATCGGGCAGCGGCAGGTTCAGATTGTCGCCCGGCCGCAGGAGGTTGACCAGAATCATGCCGGTGAGCAGCGACACCAGCGACGCGCCCACGAACCAGGCCATCGCCTTGGCGCCGATGCGACCGATCGATTTGGTATCGCCCATGTGCGCGACGCCGACGACCAGCGTCGAGAACACGAGTGGCGCAATGATCATCTTGATCAGACGCAGGAAGATGTCGGTGATCAGCGAGATATAGTCGGCGATGGTCTTCGCCGTCTTCGGATCGGGCCAGAGGGTGTGGCAGGCGTATCCGACGAGAATGCCGAGCACCATGCCGATGAGGATGATGGTCGTGAGCCTCGAACGAAGCATGGCGCCCTCCCATATCGACGGCTATCCCGACAGCCTGCAGACGTTACTCCCGAACAGCGGGCCGCGCCATCGGCGCACCCCCGTTCTCCCCCTGCTACTTTCGCATGGCTCGTCGCCCGGGCACGGCATCCGTCGCGGGATTCATTTCACGCGGATATTGGCTTTCTCGACGATCCGAATCCACCGCACCGTGTCGGCGCCGATGAAGCGCGCAAAATCCTCGGGCGTGTTGTGGGCCGCCAGCTCATATCCGGCCGCTTCCAGGCGGTTGCGCAGCGCGGCGTCGTCGAGCCCTCGCTGCAGCGCAGAATTCAGTTTGGCGACGATCGGGCCCGGCGTCCCGGCCGGCGCGGTCAAGCCGTTCCAGCCGGTCACCTCGAATCCCGGCAAGCCGGACTGCGCGATCGATGGCAGGTTCGGAACGAGCGGCGTCGGGTCGAGCGTCGTGACCGCGAGCCCGCGTACGGTGCCGC
>Ga0126382_10000059_pt1 | contig 33946 bp, 29 predicted proteins | sample PanSoiMetPlot_30_FD_92548 | JGI IMG/M metagenome (GOLD analysis project Ga0126382, IMG submission 92548) | Tropical forest soil microbial communities from Panama - MetaG Plot_30 | ecosystem: Environmental > Terrestrial > Soil > Tropical forest > Bulk soil | place: Panama | collected 2016-02-17
CAGATCGGTGTTGTAGTCGATCTCGCGATAATCGAGGTGCTTGTCTGTCCATTCGTTATCGCGATACTCGACCGGATATTCTTTCCTAAGCGGATAACCCGGCCAGTCCTGAGGAAGAAGTATCCGCCGGAGGTCCGGATGACCCTCAAACTTGATCCCGAACATGTCGAAGGCCTCACGCTCCATCCAGTCCGCTCCAGACCAGATCCCGGTAACGCTCTGACAAGCCTCACCGTCGGCGATCGCCGTTTTTACACGTAGCCTACGATTCTTCGGTACCGAATATAGAAGTATAACAACATCGAACTCTTCCTGCGCTCTATCCGGCCAGTGGAGCGCGGTGAGATCGCAGCACATATTGAACTGCGCCTCTTCATCGTCGTGCAAAAAGCGGCACAACTCGAGATATGACTCTTTCTTCACACGAATTATCTGTTGGCCCAGGGTTGCGACAGCTTCGGTGATCGCCCCGCCGAAGCGCTCCTTTATTCGGTCAATAAGGGCATCGCCCGTGATATCAACGGTGATAGTTGGTCCCTTTTTTGGCGGTGGAGCGGGTTTGTGACCGGCAGCCGGAGGCGCTTTTGGAGGAGCGCCTCCCTCAGCTGCAGGAGCCTTCGGCGGTGCTTTTGGCGGCGCAGTTTCTGATCGAGCGGGTTTCCCCGGCGCCTCAGGTTTGGTTTCCGACGCTCCTTCAACGGTGGGAGTCAATGACGGCTTTTCGACACCAGGCAGCGCCGCTTCTGCCTTTGCTTCAGTCTTCACTTTTTCGTCGGAAGGAAGCGCTGTCTTGGCTTTCTTCTCAGCTTCTTCGGCGGGAGCTACAGATCCAGCCTCCGGAGGCAGGGCTTGAGCCTTCTCCGGCACATCGGCTCCCACTGTATCGACTGATGAAACTTGTTGAGCGGCGGGTTTATCCTTTTGATCTATCGCCGTCTTGTCACGATCGCGCTGTTCGTCGCTCTGAGATGTATCCTTAGTCTCGTCTCCCATGGCTTACCCAAGATATGCACAGACGATCGCCGTTCCTTTTAACTGTGAAAGACGGCTCTGGCTGCTTAAAAAGAAGTGCTGCCGGTCCGATACTAAAGTTATTAATAGAGAGAAGCTTTTAGCACGTCGCTGAAAGCATTGTCAATCAGCGCTTCATTTTGGCTGTTGAAGAGTGCGCGCGCCTGGAAAGGAGCAGAGTAAGCTTCCTCGCTCGCAGCGCACAAAGCTTTTTCGTGCGACCTCATGACTTATTGGCTGTCCAGCGGAGGGTCAAGATTGCGTTACAATTTGCGGCTTCGCCGTCATCTCCGAGTGCATTCGTGCGAACTGGAAGGCGTGAAGTTCTCGAGAATTTCGCCAAGTTCCGCGGCGCTGCCGATTGCGCAACTTATCGTATCTTCATGGCAGGTCCGACACTGGCCGATCAACACTAGGTCGCCGTCACTATCATAGGTGAAGAGCAGCGTCGACTCATCTGCATCGGTGACGGTCACCGTCGCTTCCCAGCGAGCGTCGTCAAGATTACGGTCGAATCGAAGGTTCTCGATATCACGCGGAAGAAGATCCTCGATATCTTCTTCGATCTTCTTTGCTCGCCGTTTGCGTTTCTTCCGGTCGGCCTGTTTTCGGCGTTCTTTTTCCTGCACCCACGCTTGAAACGCGTACTCTCGCAGACTGTTCATATCTCTCCTCCTCCAAAAATACCATTGAGAATTAGAAGCGTCGGTGAAACGCGGCTGGCTATAAAGACTAGAACCCGAAATAGCGAGTCTTCCAGCCCTGTGGTAAGGCAATGATTTGCTCGATTTGCTGAGACTTCTATGGGACGAATGCGCCCTAGGATTCAGGATTTCTTGTTAATCCGTCTGAGAGCCTTGTGTACTTCGTTGTATCTTCCAACCGCGAGCTCGATCTCGCGGTGTTTTTCTGTTTGCCATATCGGGTCCAAAGCTCCAACGGTCAGGTTTGCGTCGCGAAACTCCCGAACCACGCGTCGAATGACCAAAGCTCGATTCTCTGCTTTGCGCCTAAGGCGGACCGCTCGCTTATCCAACTTCTTTGACATTTGCACAATACTTTCTGGGGCCATCTTTGTAGCTCCTGCGCCGTCAACAATTTAAGTTTAGGAGAATCGCATTACTAAAGTATTTCCAACTCTTTAAATCTTTGTTAAACCTGCTATTGGGCGGCACCTCAAAATACCGGAATTCATATAAACTTAAGGGCATTGCCACAACGATCTAACCCACCTCCTTTATTCTAAATTGGCGCCAAACTGAGAAAGCTTTAAGGAAATGTTATGCGCGGACAAAGGGAGCAGCCGAACGACCTCACGCGGGCACTCGAAAGGCAGGTTGAGATGCAGGCCCAAGCCGCCAAGAGAGCGATTCGCGAATACAATAAATCGCTCCTGGAAACGACCAGCGCCAGCAAAGCTAAGCGAATCGAACGACAACGCGAACTTGAGAAAGTAATGAGGAACTACCTGCAGTTGCGAAAGAGGCTGGATGAATTGTGCGCTGAAGCAAAGCGACGTGCGAGGTGAGCAGAGTTGTGCAATGGCTCGAAGATCCAAACCAAGATCCAATACCACGAGAATCCTCCTTTTTGCATATTGAAAGTCAGCCCAATCAGAACTTCTGTGAATTGAACCTCCTGAGGCAGAAACACGTGACAGGGTCACCCGATGCTCGCAGGAAGGGAGGTCATTATGAATGCTACGCATATAGGAGAGCTCGAAAGCGGAACGCTAAGACTCACTGAGGTAGCGCAAGACGGCAACTTGTTGCGCGACCTATTAGAAGACCAGATCAAATGGCGCTCCGATCGGGATTTGAATTCAGAGGCACCGGTCGATTTTGTCTACACCTGGGAAGAAGCATTTGCGCGAACTTTGGATCAACACGGAATCCTATGGCAGTACAAGCATCGCACCTTTGCAGTTGAATGGGATGATGAAGGTAATTTTGTCGACAGTTTTACGCCTGATTTTTATCTGCCGCTGTTCGATCTATACGTCGAGTTGACCGGTCCAAATCATCACGACGCGGGCGCGAAGGCCAGGAAAGTGCGTTTGCTTAGGCAGCAACGTCCGGGACTTCGAATTGAACTGCTGTCATTGATTCATCTGCAGATGACACAGTAGCTGAATAAGCCTCGAACTTTGTGGAGACGAGATATGAACAATAGACAGCTTCTGATGCAAAAGGCCGAATCACTTTCCGACTCTGAGATTGCAGAGGTCCTCGAATACATTTCGATAATGGAATCACTCGGAGAGACGCGAACCAAACCCGATCCGCTCGAAGAGCTCATGCTGAAGCTCCTGTCAGAAAGCCTGCACATTACGACTAGCAGCTACCAACGTCCCGACCGTTCTGCTCTCCGACATTGAACATTACGACTAGCAGGTAACCAACGTCACGACCGTTCTGCTCTCAGACACTGAATCTTTCCGTAACGCTCAACAATCCGACCTAATTCTAGTCGACAGGTGCGCACGCTGATGCTCGCGACTGATTCACAAAGATTTAACTTTGATTTCACTGTGGCTTAAACATGGGCTGCTACACTGCGCTATTCAATCACCTTTCTTGTGACCGCCTGGAGACGGGGCCGGACATCAATCGATGTTTGGCCGCGTCTCTGGGTCTCAACAGAGCGAATGGATTGGAATCCACTAAATCCCCCTAACACACGAAGGAGGCACTGATGGCTCGACCAAAACCCCGTGATGTGCGTCGATCACTGAGATCGATGCTGGCGCTGACGATTCTGACTCATTTACTTCTTCCCGCGGCCGTACTCAGCCAAGCCGACATGGCTCGAATGCTGGGAACCGTCCGCGATCAGAGCAAAGCAATAATCCAAGGCGCCGTAATACTTGTGAAGAATGAGCGAACTGGCGAAGAACGAAGCGTAACAACCGGTGAAGACGGAACCTACCTTGTCACAAACCTGAAACCCTCAGTCTACACAATCAAAGTAACGGCTCAAGGATTCAAAGATGCTGAAGTCAGTGGGATCCAGTTGCTGGTCGGTCAGGCATTAACTACTGATATTGAAATCAAGCCCGCAGGCACAAGCGAAACAGTAACCGTCATTGCGGCCGAAGAAGCTGGTCTCGATACAACATCAGCGAGAATCGGAGCAAACGTAAACGAGCGCGAGGTAGAAGGGCTGCCGATAAACGGGCGACAGCTCTCGCAGCTCTATCTGCAGGCGCCTGGTTCGCTCAATAGCGGCTCGGGGACGTTTGGCGACATTCGTTTTAGCGGCCGTGCAGTTGAGCAAAACGCCGTTCGCTATGATGGTGTCGAGGGCTCGGCAATCATCGATGCCTCGCCTGGAAATCTGAATGGTGAAATTGCTTCGCCTTTCCGTTTGCAGGCATCGCTGGAGAACGTACAAGAGTTTCGAGTCGACTCGAACAGCTACCCCGCGGAATACGGAACAGGCACCGGCGGGCAGGTGAACGTTGTTACCAAATCTGGCAGCAATCAGTTTCACGGCTCGGTCTTTGAGTATCTGCGCAACGAGAAGCTCGATGCGCGCAACTGGTTTGATCGTGATTTCAAATCGCCGTTGAGACTAAACCAGTTTGGTGTGAGCGTCGGCGGACCTATCATTCCGAACAAGCTGTTCTTCTTCGGAAGCTACGAAGGCTACCGGCTCAGATCCGGAATCAACATTGTGGAGGGCGTGCCGAAACTCTCGCGATGCGCATCTGCTGTTAACGGTACGATTCGAACGCTGTGCGAGCAGGCGTTCCTGGCCGCTGGCGGAACCCGAATCGTCACAAATCCGGTTAGCAGTCCGGACTTCGATATCGGTCAGTTGGTCGGCAGCAACCCCGTCAACGAGAACGCCGGATCGATCCGATTCGATTACAAAGCCACCGATAAAAACAGTATGTATCTGCGGTTCTTCCGCGATCAGGGCGACAACGATCAGCCGCAGAATGTCTCTGGAGCTCGCGCAATTTATAAATACCGGCCTGCGAATGGAGTCTTTGCGTGGCAAACATTGATAGGCGCGAGCAAAGTCAACGAGTTTAAGTTAGGTTACAATTCTGCGTACACTCGAGTCGTCGGAAGCGCACCGATTGTGGGCGGAATCGATCTATCCGCGGTAACCTTGAATCTATCAGGTAGCGTCGCTCTCCAAAACATACCCGGCCAGGGTAATTCCGCTGGTCTTTCAATTCCGGGGGGACTGTTCCGGCTGAACTCGGCGACGAACGGCCGCGGCGCGCCCTACACTCCATATACAATCGGGTTGATTGATAGTCTCGGATGGGTGCACGGCAACCACTCGCTGAAATTTGGCGGTGAGATACGATTTGTCCGCATGTGGACAGATCGCCTGGGTGGGACAACCTACTCCTACTCGAACCTTACTAACTTCCTGGCGAACACAGCAGCCACCGTGCAATTCAATGGCGACGTGAGCTCGCAACCGTTTAATGAAGGCGAATTCGGCAACCGATTGGCCAAGGAGGAGTACTACATCGGTTATGCGCAGGATGAATGGAAGATCAAACCGAATTTCACCTTGAACTTCGGCTTGCGTTACGAGTACTACACGCCCCTGCGCGAGGATAAAGACCGCCAGGTCGTCTTTGATGTCAACAAAGGCGTGATTCTTGATCGAGACACAACCGTCTACAAGGCTGTAAAGACAAACTTCGCACCTCGCATCTCATTTGCCTGGTCACCAAAACCGAATTCTGCCGGATTCTTTGGCGGAGGCAGGACGGTTATACGCGGCGGCTTTGGTATCAACTACGGTCCGGGACAGGTGGAGGATCAGGTCCAGCCAATTGAATCAGACCGAATCGCGTCGACGCTGAGTAATGTAGCCAACGCATTCCCGGCCAATATTGACGCTATCGTTGCCAACTTCCGAGCAAATCCCAACAATCGCAACTTCCAACCGCGCGCGTACGATCAGGAGAATTACCGAGTTCCCGAGCGGATCTTTTCGTACTCCGGTTCATTCCAGCAGGAGCTGCCCTACAAGATGGTCCTGACGCTCGCCTATGTCGGGAGTCAGGGACGAAACCTTTTCCTGCGAAGCGTCACTAATCAGATTGTCGCCGTCAGGACGAATGTCAATCCGGCAAACGCCGCCATCGTCATTCGCGAATTCTCGATCGTGACCGAAAATGGCGCCGGGCAAAATCCTACGGTGCTGAATCCCTTCGCCGAGATCGATTACAAACGGAGCGGCGGACATGACAACTACAATGCCTTCCAGATGACTCTGGGCAGGCGATTCAACACTGGCCTCACACTCAACTCGCAATACACTTTTGGCCAGAGCCGGGGCAATACCGCCGGTTCAAACGAAGCTCTAACCGCCGGCAACCTGGCACGAACAACCGATGCGTTCGATTACGATGAGGGTTACAACAACTTCGACGTGCGGCACACCTTCAACCTGAGCGCGATCTACGAACTTCCCTGGGGCAAGGGCCTGTCGGGTGTTAGCAGGGTGCTGCTTCGGGGTTGGGAAGTCGGAACAATTTTGAACGCCCGAAGCGGAGTGCCGATTCCGGTGCAGATCACGCGACCCGACATCCTGTACGTCGACGCGGCAGGAAACTTCTTCGGCAATGCTGCTGCTGGCCGTACCGCGGTAATCAACACGCCAGGCGGCGGCAACTCGCGGAATGTCAGGCGCCCTGACCTGCTCCCGGGAGTCAGCCCGTTCCTCAACAAAGACCGGAATATTCTCAACCCGGCCGCGTTTGCAATTCCAAAGCCCGGCACGTTTGGTAATCTGGAACGCAACTCGATTCACGGGACAAAATTTGTCCAGGAAGACCTCATCCTAGCCAAGAAGTTTCCGATCAAGGAATCGATAAACATCGAGTTCCGGACGGAGATATTCAATATCTTCAACATCACGAACTTCAGCAATCCACCCGCTCAGTTGCCGAACACATTTGGTGCGGGTCCCTCATTGCAGCCCGGCCAGCCTTTCACCCAGGCGCTTGCCGGGGCGGCGTTCGGAGTAGTCAACCGTACGGTCGAACGAACGGTAGGGTTGGGAACGAATCGTCAGATTCAGTTCGCCTTACGCGTGAACTTCTAGCATTACTTCGATTCGGGATCGCTGAAATGCAGAGGCGGCGATCCCGAATCTTTTTCTGTATGCTGCGTTACATCATTTGGCCCAGCTGACAAAACCTCGAATTGGAATCATATATGGCATCAGAACAAGGTTTAATAGTGGATCATCGCAAACCAGGCGACGATCAAGCTCTGAATATCTATGATGACGGTTACCTTCGAGTAGAGCACGATAACTTCTACGTAAGCTGTGCGGGAAAGGCCGTCTCCTTGCCACTCAAGGAGTTCTTGATATTCTCGCGACTCGCCAGGAATGTTGAACGAGTTATAACTTCGCAGGAGATATGGCGTTCGGCCTGGGGCAACGAAGCTCCGTATAACTCACTGAGTCTGAGAGTTCATATTCATCGGTTGAGGCGAACGCTGATACCTTTTCGAGTGCAGATACAGAGTATGGTTGGTGTCGGCTATCGCCTTTCCCTGAGCGAATCAGGCCAGGACGACGTAGCGTAGAATGTGGGGTTGGGAGTTAGGGGTTGGGGGTTGGGAGGACTGCCGGGTTCGCAAATCGGCAATCCTCCCAACCCCTAATCCCCAATTCCTAACCCCCACCGTCTACGCTACATCAACTCATCGACTAAACGAGCCCACGAACCCTGCTCGCGATCCGGATCGAACAGAGGAATCAATTCTGAGCAGAGCCTTGTTATTTTCGAAAGCAATTCAGGATCCGTCTCGCATTGGAGCATAAGGCGGGCTAGTCCCTCGGTATCGCCCACGTCAAAATAGCCCGGATAGTCATCGCCGAGAATCCCGATCGACCCGGATATCTTCGATGCGAGAACCGGTAGACCTGCCACGATAGCTTCGCCGAGCGCATTCGCTCCGCCTTCCATCCTCGATGAGATCACGAACAACTGGCTTCTCGACAATGTCTGCTGAACCCGAGAGCGAGAGACTTCTCCAAGCCATCTGTACCTTTGGTTCAAATTCATTTCTCGCTGAGCCCTGTCTCTTTCCCGCGTGTTCATGGCGGCGCCAAGATTCGTAACTCGAATACGCGATGTTCGCGGTAGAAGCCTCGCGGCCACTGCCGCTCGAAACGGATCCTTTACAGGTCTCAGATGTCCGACGACACAGACTTCGAACCATGATGATTTCGGAGAGCGCTTCTGCCTGGGTGGCAGCGAAACCGATTGGTAGATTACCCGAGCCTTTTCGCTCCATCCGTTGTGGAGCTCGTCGAGCGCGCGTGGTTGAAGCACTACTATTCGAGTAGCGATGTCGAGCGAATGCTGCGCGTTCTTGCTACTGGCGAGATCGCGATATAAATCAGTTCCCGTTAAGGCAACGATTACCGGGCAGGCAGGTCGCTCGCGCTGGAATCTTTTGGTCGACTCGAAACTACGCCTTGCGTGAAGCGCTACGAGCAAGTCGAAAGGTTCACCGAGGTACGATTCGCGGATTACAACCCTATGGCCTTGCTGTCTTAATATCTTTGACCACCGAATAGCGGTGACTCGATTTCCATAACGCGAACCGGGCGGCGCAGGAGTAATGATCCCGATGTACATTAAGCAAACGTTTTAACGAACGATTACCGCTCAACGTTAAACGTTCAACGTTTGACGTTCAGGAGTCAGAGTTCGTGCAACAAAATATTTGTACTCTGTGTAATCCGCGCATCAACCTTTAAAGCCGCACATCCGCAGATTACGCAGAAAACTAAAAAGGAACGGTGAGCTTCTGTATGTTGAACGTTGAACGCTAAGCGTTCAACGCCTGAAAGGCTCATATCGCGCAAGTTCGAAAACCACCCCAAACGTCGCGCCTATCCGGAGTGTAAAAGTTGCGATACGCGTTACGAATCATCGATGAGCGGGTTGCCCAGCAGCCACCGCGCAATACTTTGTGATCTCCGAACCACGGTTCCGAATACTCTTTGTACGGGCCTGGCCTGAAGCCGGGATATCCATAGAAATCTGTCGAAGTCCATTCCCAGCAGTTACCGATCATTTGACGACAACCGAAGGCACTATCACTCAGCGGAAGCTCATCCACCTCGATGCAACCCATTCCGCGCCAATCCAGATTGGCGCGATCGGGCGAAGGAATCGGATCTCCCCACGGATACTTTCTCTTGCGATCATTAACCCCCGAGCCATCGGCTGATTCGCAACTAGCTGCCATTTCCCACTCGGCCTCGGTTGGCAATCGCCGACCGGCCCAACGGCAATATGCCTCAGCTTCGAACCAATTGACGTGAAGCATTGCCTTCCGCTCCTCGAGCTTTACCGATTGATCGAACTGACGGCGAAGCCACGACCCATTTGGTTCGCGTTCCCAGTACACAGGGTGCTCAGCATTTTGGCTCTCTCTCCACAACCAGCCGTTTTTACTCCAAAAGTCAGGGCGCCGATATCCTTCGTCCTCCACAAATGCAGCGAACTCTCCCTGCGTTACAGCCGTCCTCGAAATCTCGAAAGGCTTTACATGGACCTCATGCTGTGATTGCTCGTTATCGAAAACAAATCCGGAGCCTTCTTTGCTGCCGAGCATGAAGCTTCCGCCAGATATGCTTGCGTCGCCTTTCACAGGTGCGCTTTTGCTCTCGTCTATAGACAGCATTGCTTTAGCAAGAAATTTGGGAGCGCTATAACCCAGAGTCTGTCGCGTGTAGGTTATGGCCTCGGCGTGCATCTGTTCGTGAAACAGCGCAAGTTCCAGGAAATACTTCTGGTCGTAACCCTCGATCGCTTTGTCGGTTGATGACTGGTTTAGATCGACCACCTGATCCAACACCTGCTGCATAAATAACAGCGTATCGGACAATGAGGGCAACGGCAGATCCCATCGCGTATCATGAGCAACCTTCGCTGAATCATAGAGCGCATCGCTGTTGGCAAGGATGGGCTGCCTTCCGCGAAAGTGTCGGAGGTTCCAGAACTCCTGGAAGAATGCGACGTGACCAATCTCCCATCTCAGCGGATTGACGATTCGAAGACGCGGTCCCATCATTTGGTGTTCATCGAGATCAGCGACGAGATCGAGCGTTCGAGTACGAGCCTCCCGAAGCGCCTCGAGAATATCACTCGTAGTTCTGTAACTCTGCCTGGCGTTTTCTACCATCGGTTTTGTCCTGATGATTTCAGATTCGAACAAATTCGAACATAGAAATGATACCCCCTATGGTTCACTGGAATGAAGCGGTCAATTAAGCGCTCGCGATCATAGCCAATTAAATGGCTTGATTCTGTTTTCCCGGGGTACCGGAAATTCCGACCGTTCAGCGGACGACCTAAAACGTGACCTCTGCATGTTTAATAAGATAAGTTGATACATACTTATGGGGAGGAGAAGCCTATGAAGAGCCGAAAGATCATGCAGCCTTACTTTTGCTGCCGTGCTCTGTCGTTGCTCAAAGCGGTAGCCAGCAGGATGTTTGGGAACCTCTCAAATACTTTGTAGCAAGCTGGGAGGAGATGGGAAAGGGCCAGCCCGGTGTATCAAAAACGTACCGCGAATATAAGCTTGTACTAAACGGTAGATTCCTTTACGCACAGAACCGCAGCGTTTATGAACCACAACCAAAGAATCCCAAGGGAGAGATTCATGAGGATTGGGGATTACTTAGCTTCGATAAAACAAGAAGAAAATTCGTGCTGAGACAAGTTCACGTAGAAGGCTTTGTGAATCAGTATGTTCAGACCAGCTTAAGTGCCGACGGTAAGACCTTGGTTTTTGACACCGAAAGCATCGAGAATATACCGGCTGGTTGGCGCGCTCGTGAGACCTACAAGATCCTCGGACCCGATGAGTTTGTGGAAGTATTCGAGCTGGCAGAGCCAGGAAAGAATTTCGAGGTCTACAGCGAGGCTCGCTATGTACGAAAGAAACAGTAAGAAATTTCTGCTTTCAAAAAAAGTTGCCTCAATGTCGATTTTGAGAAACTCATCCGTCGCATGGTTGAAGGCGAATTTATTACGATCACAGGAGAGCACAATGAAATACATGTTGTTGATTTATCACGACGAGAAGCGTTGGAATGAAATTGCAGAGCCTGATCGCCAGCAGATTTACGGCGAATTCAGGCAACTGAGGGAGCAACTCCTATCTCGTGGACAATTTCTTAACGGTTCACAGCTGCAACCTACATCCACAGCAACAAGCGTTCGTGTCCGCGACGATAAGCAATTAGTAACCGACGGTCCATTCGCCGAAACGCACGAGCAACTCGGCGGTTATTTCATGATCGAGGCCAAGAATCTCGATGAGGCGACTGCAATCGCCGCGCGGATTCCGTCAGCCCGAACCGGTACCATCGAGGTCCGCGCGCTGGTAGAAACACAAGCGGAGGCGAAGGCGTAGAAGTGGCGGTTGGGAGTTAGAGGTTGAGGTTAGGGGTTAGGGTCCTGCGTTCAGGGTTCAGCGTTTAGCGTTCGTCGTTTAGCATTCAGCGTTTTAGCGTTCATCGTTTAGCGTTCAGAGCTCAGAGTTGGCGGTTGACTCACAGCAATTAGCGCAATTTTAGCTGATCACTGAACCCCAAACGCTACGCTTACTCTGAACTCTGAACACTGAACGGTGAACGCTAAAGTAGAATCTAACCCCAATCCCATACCCAACCCTTACCCAACCCCCAAATCCCAATCCCTGCCCCCCCACTCCCTTTGCATTAGTGCGGTGGTTATGCAACGCTCGCTCTATGCCTCGGGCAAGCGAGACACTGGAGCGAGTCTTTCGAGAAGAGTACGGACGAATCATCGCCACTCTCATTCGAATATCCGGTTCATTTGAGTTAGCCGAAGAGTCTTTGCAGGAAGCTTTTGCCGTAGGCGCTGGTACCTGGGAAACCCAAGGCACACCCCGCAAACCAGGCGCATGGCTCACAACCGTTGCCCATCGAAAGCTGCTCGATGTGCTCCGCCGGGAGAAAACCCGGACCGACAAGCAAGCCGACCTGGAATACGAAGTCGAGAGATTGCATCCTTACGATGAACAGGATCTGCGCGGCGAATCCACGGAATATCCCGATGACAGGCTGCGTTTGATTTTTACGTGTTGTCATCCCTCCCTGAACATCGAAGCCCAGGTCGCTTTGACGCTGCGCACCCTTGGCGGACTCACAACTGGAGAGATCGCCCACGCTTTTCTGGTACCCGAGCCCACCTTAGCTCAGAGGTTGGTACGAGCCAAGAACAAGATTCGTGTCGCGGGTATTCCATATGAAATCCCATCTTCAGACTCACTGACTCAGCGGCTTGCAGCAGTCCAGGCGGTCATTTATTTGATCTTCAATGAAGGCTACTCGGCGACAGCCGGCGAGAGCCTGACAAGAAAAGATCTCTGCGTCGAAGCAATTCGTCTCGGACGCCTGCTTTGCGAGCTGTCGCCAGAGGAACCTGAAAATCTGGGTCTCCTGGCGTTGATGCTGTTGCAGGATTCGCGAAGGGAATCGAGAATTGATCAGAATGGTCAGTTCGTGACGCTGGACGAACAGGACCGATTGAAGTGGGATCGTGTAGAAATCGACGAAGGCTCAAGATTGCTGGAAACTGCTTTGGGGTTCCATCGTGTTGGAAGTTACCAGCTTCAAGCTGCTATCGCCGCATTGCATGCCGAAGCTACATCTGCAGATCAAACAGATTGGCACCAAATCGCGCTGCTCTACAGGGAACTGATGCGAATGAACTCATCGCCCGTAGTAGCTTTGAATCATGCCGCAGCGGTTGCAATGAGCGAGGGGCCGGAGCGGGGGTTGAGTTTAATGGAAGAAGCGGGCGCGAACGGAAAGCTTGATCATTATTATCTTTTCCACGCCGCGCGCGCAGACTTGCTGCGCCGATTGGATCGGGTCGAGGAGGCGACTATTGCTTACAGTAAGGCGCTCGAACTAACGACAAATCAAGTTGAGCAGCAGTACATCCGCAAGCGTCTAAGCGAGTTCGACTGGAAATAAACAAACTTGCGAAATACAGGTCGGTCCGGGAACTCATTTGACGGAACCCGGTGACAACGTTCAACCGTAAGACTCTGAGAGGTAGTCCATGTTTTGCCCAAGCTGCGGAATCGAAGATGCGAGCCAAAACCAATTCTGCCGGGGTTGCGGCACTTCACTCAACGCTGTGCGTTCGCTACTGGATCATCCCGACGAGATTACGAGTTCGGCAGCCAGCGCTCGCGAGGAGATTGGTCGGGCGATTGCCGACAAGATTGCAGAGTTCGAGCACTCTCGGGATTTGCGCCGAGTCGTCTACGAAATCCTGCCCGCGGTTCAGGACTTCTTGACATCTCCGGAAGAAAGGCTCGCATCGAGACGCGAACAACGGTTGAATCAGATCCGTGATGGCGTGCTCACGTCGGTAGTGGGACTGTCGATAATCCTGACCTTTTTGCTTATAAGCTGGTTAACTAATGCGCCAAAGGTTTTGATCGTAAGCGCAGTTGGTCTTTTAGTTTTGTTGATCGGGTTAGGCATTTCATGCACTGCGGCCTGGTGCACAGATCTGACCAAAGAAACGCGCTCGCGCGTAAAACGTAGGCGGATTACACGAGACATGCACTCACAGCGTCTCCTGGTCAAAGAACCGACCGCACAACATTCGACTTTCAGCTCTGTGACCGAAGGAACAACTCGAGAGTTGTACGGGCAGCGCGACTGATTCCGCATTCAGACGAAGGCCACCCGCGACAAGTAATCCCACCAAAGTGTCGTGCAGTAATATATCGGCATGTCTCATTGGGATGGGCCGGAGCTTTGTTGCAGTAGCGAGGAACCTCGCCGGGGTTTAGATAAAAGACCTCCACCAATGCACGGAGACTGTGTGAAAAGTTCGTAGTTCGGCCTTTAGGCGGAAGTTTATACACTTGATTTCTTCAGAATTACGAACTTCCGCCTAAGGCCGAACTACGAACGGTCGTTTTCACACAATCACGCACGGTTGGTGGAGGTCTTCTCACGCTAACTCGACGTCACAAGCTAGCAAACCGAAACACTTTGCCGAAGCGAGTCGAATCCTGCTATTGAGTAGGCACAATTGCTACGCACTTATCGAGTCCATCGCCTCCGCGGTGCTGTGCGTTAACAAAGAGAATCGTACCGCTCTTGTCGAAGTAAATGCCCGTAGGTTCGGCACTGCAGTCCGTAAGACTGGCGAATCGTACGACCGTTTCTGCGGGACTGTTCGAGCCCTGACGGTTCGGCGTCGCTACCCAGATATCATCCCCGAGATGAGTTGCGGGTGCCGTGGCCGGATCTTCGGCAATGTAAAGATTGCCGTTCTTGTCAAGCGCCAGGTTATCGGGAAGAGTAAAATCAGTCGAAACATTGAGTCCTGCTTTTACATAGTCATAGACGAATGCTGTGTCATGACCATTCCTCCCTTGCGGTTCGCGAAGGTCAATTGCAAGCACACGATTTTCTCCCGTAATGGCAACATAAAGTGTATTCGAGCCGCCTTGATTGTTGCCGGTCGAAGTCGCGATCTCAACATCCTCAGGTCGGGTGTACCCCGTCGCACCTACCGCCGACGCCGCCGTGTTTGCATTTACCTGGACCGCAGTTCTATCCAGCGGGACCCATTCCGCTTCGCCAGTCCGATCCCCGGTTGACATCGTTATCTTCAGCGCGAATAGCTGTCCAGCTGAAAGATCATGTTGACGATCGGGGACAAAGCGAAAGATAAATCCAGGACCACTTTCGCTTATTCCATACGCGTTCCCCTGCGGATCAAAACGTATTCCTTCGTGAGACTTCGAACCAAGCGCCGGACGCGCAACTGCAGCGCCAGTCAGAGGATCAATTTCGTAAACCAGACCCGCTTGTGCTTGAGGCACGTTAGGATCGGCAACCCCCTGCGCGCCTACCTCCTCTCCCGCCAAAATCGTTCCCCAGGGTGTCCAGGCGATGCCATCAAAGCGCTCCCAGTCCGCACGCTGAGCTAATATGTGCGTCTCGCCAGTCTGAAGATCCGTAACCGAAACCGCGGCATTAGGTGAGATCTCGTGTGTACGATAAAGGAACCGCCCGGCGGATGGACCTGTTTCGTTCAGCGTGTTCATATCCGGCAGATCGGGGAAGTCGGGTTGACTCGCAACAATGTGTTGAGTGAATCCATCTGGCAACAAGAACGGCTGGTTTGCGTTGCCGCCAGCAGTACAGGCCGCCGAGGAAGGGAGCGGATCAAACTTAAAAGATCCCTGGGTGAGACTGTTTTGAGCACCGACGGCCAGGCTACCGAAGGCGAACACCGTCGCAATCGCATAAGCTGAAACTGCTCTGCTGTGTCTCATTAGACTTCTTACACCGTGCTTTATCATCTTGCCTCCATCTCTTCTTGGTTTTGCGTATTTTTTTCGTCCACTACATCCAGTAACCCACACCACTGTCGTGAAACGGGACGGTCTATCTTTCTTTTGTGTCACTGGAATCTGAAATTTTACTTTTGGAGAACTGCGGCAAATTTACGTGGGTCTTAAATATTAGTTAAAACTCTCCTGTTGATTGACAACCGACATGAAAACAATCAACAGTCCTCAACGACGATTAATGAGATTACGGGGCTGCGTTCGCTCGACACCTTGTCTCGATCAACATCGCAGTTTCCGAGGACATTTCGTGATTCCACGTTTCAGGTGTGATTACGTTCGGTTTTCGTTCTCTGATGGAGGTGAAGTTATGTTCAAGTTTGAGAGATTGTACTTTCTATTAATCCTTATATTGTTGTTCGCGGTTGATACGCATGCTCAAACGACCAGCGCCCAAACAACCAAACGAACTAGAGCAGTAAGAAAGTTTGTCGTGTTCGTGAATCCGCCTACGCTTGCTAAACCAACAGGCTACACTCACGCAGTAGTCGCTATCGGCGGGCGCACGATATACATCGCCGGCCAGGTTGCTCTTGACCAAAGCGGGAACTTAGTTGGTAAGGACGACTTCCGCGCACAAACGACGCAAGTCTTTGAGAATTTGAAGAAGGCGCTTGAAGCCGCTGGTGCAACCTTCAAGAACGTGGTCAAACTTAATTATTACGTTGTTGACATGAAGCAGATACAAACATTGCGAGAGGTACGAAACGGATACGTCAACACCGATGAGCCTCCAGCAAGCACACTCGTAGAAGTGAAAAGACTAGCCAGAGAAGAGTTCTTGATTGAGGTTGAAGCGATCGCGGTTGTTGCTCCTTAGCAACAGGAAGAGGCTCAACCGCCAGATTTCAGTAGAGTGATCGATTAAGGTTCACTTTGTCTGGGCCGGATCATCGCCTGCGAGAACCAGGGACTGTCATTCGAAGCGGCAATTCCTCCAAGCGGTTCCCATCCCTCAGCGATGTATTTGTTGACTAACTCAATTAACTCATCGCTCTCAGCGGTGAGAATCGTGTAGACCATACTACCAGCTTCGTACGTGGAGCCTGATGCGTTGAATGTAATACTCATATCATAAAGCTGACGCGGCTGATTTGATTGATAACTGTCATAGGTCGTCCCACAGTCCAGGCAAACGAGGCGTGCGAGCGCGCCCGAAGACGCGCTCGCAGCTGGACAGATGCTAAGGCAGGATAGGCCCCGGGATGGACTGAGATTCAAAGTCAAGGAGGGAAGGGATTATCGCAAACGAGTATATTTGCGTTGCGAGGGTAGGGCTTAGATCGTTATCGCTCACCACGTAAAGGACGTGTCTGCCATCCGGCAAATCCGGGCCCCACGCGAGCCCTTCAATTTTTTCTGCGATCGTAGGCGCCAGATTGAAGTCCGGATCAAGCAGATTGATGAACAAAGTCTTAGTGACCGGAACAACTCCGGCCGGTAACAAACCTGCGGGAAGACTCGCAATACCCGAAACATCCGTCGCGCCCGCAATATCGATCTTGTAAATACTCTTCCGAGTCGGCGCTTGCGGAGGAATTTGCAGGTTTGACCTGTTATCTCGTTCGATAACCAGAAATTCATGACTGTTGATCGCGAGGATTTCGCTCACGCCTTGCCCGCGGTTTATCGCACCCAATACATACACATATTCGCGGGTCACCCCCGTCAACAGATCCATTTGGAGTATTCGGTTGTTCAGACCAAGCCGATCGGTTGTTCCTGGGTTGAGACCGCTGTCCTGAAGCAAAGCATTTTGCATGATCCCGAACAAAGTCATGCCGTCGGGGCTGATCGCAAGACCCTCCATACCTCGATTAGCCTGTCGCCCGGACGTGTTTCCGAGTAGCTCCTGAGTTGGGTCAGCGCTGGGATGCGAGATGAAAAACTTTGAAGGTACCCTGACGCGGCGCACAAAGTTTCCCTGGGAATCAAACTCGATAACAGACGGACCATATTCATCCGAGACAAAGAACGTCCCGTTTGGGCCCGCTCTTACTCCTTCTGGATCGAGACGAATGTCAAACGCGCCGGCCGCCCCAACAAATGTCTGGCCGGCCTTGTTCTTTAGCAAACGCGTATCCAGCAGTGTGGTGGTTATGTTCGGGAATGGAGCGCCGACGTCCGTTGTAATCTTTAAAAAATGAAAGCGATCCAGGTACGGGACGTCAGTCAACCCGTCGAATGGCCCTCGATCCGGTACGGCGATAAAAGTGTCCTTGACACCGGTGAAGGCGAGCGCCGAACCGAAACCTCCAAAAATTGTCTTTGAAACGCAATTTGTTGGAACACCTGCCTGGCAGATATTTCCCTTAAGTCCCAATTTGTCGCGTTCAGTTGCTGCAACCGTGCCTTTTCCGATCAACGTAATTCCTGGTGTCGCGCCACGGACGCTGGAAACTGTTAGGGCGAGAACGGCGAGGGCCATGCCGCATACTCGAATCATCTAGTATTAGCTCCTTTCTGGAAGTTGGTTCGAAAAAATATCACCTGACAGCGAAACGCCGAGTGAAATGTCTCTTAAGATTTTGTAAATTTCCTATGGCTGAAGGCGTGAGGCGGTGGGCCTTCAAACGTTCTCAGGTTCGATAGGCATATGGTGTGCGGTCTTATAACACTTCTCTCTGAATAATAACGGGAGGCCTCGGTCTTCTCGGTGTAGGCAGCACCTGAACGATCCAGAACTGAGAGAGCCTTGCTGGCTTAGGAGAATAGAATAGACTTGAATCGAGACTAAGCATGTTGGTTGACCTATCCGCTATCTCTCTTCAGCGCCTGCGCAACCAGCGACTCATCGGAGAGCCATTCGAGAAGATTGAGGATGTTGTCCGATGGCTGACTGCGATTCAGTCTCAGGATTATGCCGGCGCCAAATGGGCAATCGGTCAGCGAGTCAAAGGGATCCTCCACGACGACAGCATTGATGAACTATTCAACAAAGGCAGAATTCTTCGCACGCATGTTATGAGACCCACATGGCATTTTGTAATGCCCGAAGACATAAAGTGGATGCTCAAACTCACTGCCCCGCGCGTCAATGCAGTAAGCGCATACTATTTCAGGAAAATGGAGCTTGACCAAACCGTGTTCAAGCGGAGCAACGCGGTCATCTCGAGAGCGTTGCGAGGCGGTAAGCAACTGACACGCGATGAGCTTGGAAAGGCTCTGACTCGTGCGAAGATAGATGCGAACGGGTTGCGCCTGGCGTACCTCATAATCAGAGCCGAATTGGATGCGGTTATCTGCAGCGGCGCGCTGCGAGGAAAGCAGTTCACTTATGCGCTGCTGGACGAGCGCGTGCAGCACCGCAAAGCACTCGAAAGAGATGAAGCGCTTGCTGAACTAACGAAGCGCTACTTTACAGGACATGGGCCGGCGCTCTTGCGAGACTTCGTGTGGTGGTCGGGATTAACTATCGCCGATGCGAAAGCCGGCCTTGAAATGGCGCGCCCCAGCCTCAACCAGGAAATTGTTGACGGCAACACTTACTGCTTTGGAGCACTTGAGCAAAGACAGAGAATAAAAACGCCAATTGTCCATCTGTTGCCAAACTACGATGAATACCTGATTGCTTATAAAGATCGTCGCGCCTCGTTTGACCCTGCGCTCAAAGGAAAGATAGGCGAGCGCGATAATGTTCTCTTTGCTCACATCGTCGTTCTGAATGGGCAGGTGATTGGCGGCTGGCAGCGAACATTCAATAAAAATGAGGTGACGATCCACGCGAATCTGCTGGTAAAGCTGAGTAAGCCGGAGCGTCTCGCATTTGAACAAGCCGCCGAGCGCTATTGCCAGTTCCTGAAGAGATCCCTTACTCGCCTGGAAGTTAAAGACTGAGCTCCAGAGGAGTACAGGTGTTTGGAATCCAAACAGAATTCGCATTCCGACCGTCACCACGGTGACAAAAGTCCTCTTGCTTCAATCAAACCAGACATACAAAAACCTCATTGAAACTTTTGAATCCTTGTAGCTTCCGTTACTTAGCTGGTTGGCTATCCGACCAGGCATTTAAGTACATCAGTTCTGCGTTGCAAGCCTTTCTCAACCGATTTGGGAAGGGCGTCGACGTCCACCTTGAGGCCAAGGTCGAGCGCCGCTTTTGGGCTGACGCCATTACGCACGCCTCCGTTTGAGCTGCCCGCAACGGCCTGATGGAGCTTGAGCGCATCTCCCCAGAAGGCCTCATCGCCAAACGTGTCAAAGCGAAAAGTATTCTTGCCTTCATCCAGCCACGGAGGGCCACCCTTACAGGGCTGACTCCATTACACATTCAGACGTTCTCCGGGGGCGTCTGCTCTAATCGGAGTTGAATTACACCGGGAACCTGAGAGAATTTCTGACTCAGCAGCGCTGCCTCATGAACACGATCCGGCGCCACGTCAAAGGAAGCTTCCACTGTTTCGACCTGGTCATCGCGCTCCTCAACATAGCGCGTCACCCGTATCCCCGGTTCTGCCCTAAAGTCGTCCCACAGTCGTCGGACATCCTCAACACCGGATTTTTTAAAACGAATCGCTAGTTCGAAACCCGTCGATCCGTATGTCACGCCCGATCGCCGGTTTATATAATCTGTCGCCCACCTCAGGCAAAACTGGACTATGATCACCGTGCCAAAGACAAAGACTGCGAGGTGATAGGCTCCCTGCCCTATCGCAAGCCCCATTCCAGCCGCAGCCCAAAGCGTTGCTGCGGTGTTGATTCCTTGTACGCTCGCACCACGATGCATAATCACACCAGCGCCAATAAAACCGATTCCTGTCACAACACTCGCAGCGATCTGTGTTGGGTTGCCGCCTGGGCCGAAGCTACCAAGCGCGATCAGCCCAAATGCAGTGGCTCCTATCGACACCAACGCGTTTGTCTTCAACCCGGCGTTCTTATGACGCCATTGTCGTTCGATACCCACCAACGTTCCGAGCAACGCCGACATTAGTAAACGCCCTATCATCTCTAAGTCATTCATTTTCGTATCTCAATCATTAGAATCATAGAACCAGGACTCTGTTCATCTCACGATTCCAGTTTGAAGCGTGTTTCCGCAAGCCGGTACAGTCTTCGCCAAACCAAACGATTAACCGACACCACCATCGCCGCCATCACGATAGTCGCGGCGAGCAATTGATCGAAATTCCCGGTGTCCGTAGCCTGACTGATTGTTGCTCCGAGCCCGACAGTCGAAAGTATTTGTCCTTTGAAGTGAAAATACTCGGCTACTATGCTCGCGTTCCATGCGCCGCCGGCTGCGGTAACCAAACCGGTGATCAAATAAGGGAAGATTCCCGGAAGTATCAGTAGCAGCCATCGATCAACTCCATTGAAGCGATACACACTGGCGGCTTCCTTTAAGTCAGTTGGTATAGCCATCGCCCCGGCTATAACGTTGAACAAAATGTACCATTGTGTGCCCAATAACATCAGCGCTACAGACGCGACTCCCATTCCGCCGCCGGCTCTGATAAGCACGAGCAGGACTACCGGAAAAAGTGCAGTCGCTGGTACTGAAGCCGCGATCTGCGCAAGCGGCTGTGCGATACCAGCTAGCCTGGGACTGAACCCGATCGCCACACCCACGGGAATTGTCCATAAAGCGCCCAACATCAAAGCAACCGTAACCCGCAGGAACGTCGCGCCCGCACCATGAAGAACCATCACCATCTCCTGCGAAGTTAATCCGGCAACAACGGACGCAGCCTCAAAGATCCCGTAAGAAACACCCGCGACGATCGCCACGCCAGTCATGCGAACGATCCATTTGATCCATTCAGCGCGGCGATTGCTCACGCCTCGCGAAGCCCGTCCGCTAACGAACAGCCGATTGAGACGCTCGTTCAGAGGTTCGACCGTCATTCGCCCCAGGTAAGCAATCGACCTCGAACGTTGCAGTACACTCAACACAAGCGAGTGCGGAGCGCTCCCGCTCTCAACCTGTTCGATTTTGAACTTGTCGGCCCACGCGATCACCGGACGCCACACCAGTTGGTCGAGCAACACGATGACGCTTATCATCGCGACCAACCCCCAGATGATCGCCGGAACATCTCCCGCGCTTGCGGCCGTTTGAAGATAACTTCCAAGGCCCGGTAACCGGAAATCCCGGTTGCCTAAGACGAACATCTCGCAAGCCATTAGAAAGAACCAACCGCCTGCAACCGACATCATCGAGTTCCAGACCAGTCCGATCGCAGCATATGGCAATTCAAGCTGAACGAATCTTTGCCACCAGTTAAAGCCGTAGACTTGCGCCGCTTCACGCAACTCACGCGGAATGCTCTTGATCGACGAGTAGAAGCTAAACGCCATGTTCCAGACCTGTCCGGTGAAAATCAGTAAGATTGATCCCATCTCAACACCAAGTTGACGGCCAGGAAAAAACGCAACCATTGCCAGCATGACGCCAGGGAGAAAGCTTAGAACCGGTATCGACTGCAAAATATCCAGAAGCGGAATCATCACACGTTCCGCCTTCTTGCTATACGCCGCAACGTACCCGTAGACCAGCGTAAAGGAAAGGCTGAGTATGTACGCGACCACGATTCGGAGAAGTGAAAACGCCGCGTAATAGGGAAGCGACGACGGGTTGCGTGATATTTCAGCTTCGGCAGTTATTGGACCCAACCACGTGCGCGCAATCGAGATGACCCCGTAGAACAGCGACAACGCTGCGGCGAAGATAAACACATCGGTCAGCCGCGACCACGTACGTTCAGGTACTATCGCTTTGGTTAGTAGTGTAGTCTTCATTGAAAAGCGGGGAGATCTAGACAAATTGTTGATCAGGATGGGTTCGAGTCGCCCTCCGACTCCGTTTCGGTAAGCACCAACCGTCCCGCATCGGCGTCGTAATCGAATATCTCTCCATACCTGCCCCACAGAATCGCCGTATCCAGTTGACGCCGGGCTTCCTCTTCACTGAAGTGCTCATCCAGAATATCCTGAAAAAAGTCGTCGGGAAGGGCGCGGTCCGACTTTCTGCGGAGCGCATGCTCAATCTGTTTGAGCAATGGAACGTGTTCCAGAGCCGCATTTCGAAAGATTATCTTCCGCGTAAGAATATCGGCTTCGGCGAACTCTAGGCCGTGGGCGGTGATCTCAACATCGCCTTCAAGCACGCGAATGAAATTGAATAACACGCCAGCCTCTACTATGGGCAATAGGTCATCCACTTCCATCGCCAGCTCATTGGCCAATTGATAAAGATCATCGCCGCCGCCGCGATCGATTAGTAGCTCAACCAACCCTGCAATTCCGCCCGGACGCGCGTGCGGGAGCCGTTGATATCTGGTGGACGTTTTTCCCTTTGTAGCATCGGAAGGAGGAAGAGGGTGTTCGAGCGTAGGCTCGGTGAGCACTTTGTAAATGTAGTCCACTAGTCCAACAAAGCGATCGGACTTTCGTTCACGTGGCCTTGAGAGTTCCACTTCAAAATCAGCACGTATCGTTGCAGGATTGCGGCCTATCACGATGATGCGGTCCGCAAGCAAGACAGCTTCTTCAATGTTGTGAGTCACCAGGAAGATCGCCCGCGTCGGCATCCGCTTTTCAAGCCACAACTCCATCAGCTCGCCCCTGAGATTCTCAGCGGTCAGAACGTCAAGCGCGGAGAACGGCTCGTCCATGAACAATACTTCCGGCTCAACCACCAGTGCGCGCGCGAAGCCTACCCGTTGTTTCATTCCGCCTGACAACTCCTTCGGGTAGGCTGTTTCAAAACCATCAAGACCAACAGTATCGAGTATCTTTAGAGCGCGGCTGCGCCGCTGGGCAGGTTCAACGCCTTTTGCTTTGAGCGGCGACTCGACGTTTTGAATAACGGTGAGCCAGGGAAAGAGCGCAAAACTCTGAAATACAATCGCGACGTTTGGCTTTTGGCCATCCAGCGGAGCTCCGTGCCACAGGACCTGCCCGCCTGAGGGTGTGGCCAGTCCGGTGAGCATTCGTAGCAGGGTCGACTTGCCTGATCCAGATGGACCCAAAAGGGCGACGATTTGATCGCTCTCTACCGTCAGGTCTATCGGCGAGATGACCTGTATCTTGCGCTTGTCCGGCTGCTCGTAAAATTTTTCGATGGACTTCGCTTCGATTATTGCTTCAGAGGTCGCCATCGCTCTCCTACCCATTATTCGCTAGCTTACATCACTATTGAAACTGACGCGTATACTCTCCGAAAAGTTACGGAGCAATTCTGGAGTCTCAATCGAATCTCACATCCCCAACCCCCAGCCCCCAATCCCCAGCCCCCAATCCCCAACCCCCATCACTGTTGACTGCACAGACCTCAGGAGTAGAATGTCGACGTTCATCAGGTGTGGGGCCCTAAAATCTTTTTAAAGGCTCATCTAACAAACGTCAAACACGGAGCAATTAATGACCTCTATCTTTGAACGCGCTGAACAAATTTTGGCAGACGCCAAACAACATTTGTGGCCCAGCTCGCCACCGTGGGTTGGATTCCAGGGATGGCGAGATCTGTTCTTCGCGAGCTGGTCTATGCCAACCGAAGAAGTACGGTCTGTAGTGCCATCGCAGCTCGAACTTGATACGCAAGATGGGCGTGCCTGGGTCTCGTTGGTTCCTATGCGGGTCCAGGGAGCACATTTTCGCGACATCGAACCGATACCTGGGTTGGAGCATTTCTGCGAAATCAACCTGAGGACCTATGTGAAACTCGGAGACGATCGCGGAGTCTACTTCATTTCGATTGATTGCTCGGATGCGATTGCTGATTGGCTTGGGCAAAAACTTTTTGGGGTGCCATTTCTCCGAGCGAATATTGCGCTTGTTGAACAAGACGGAGGGTTCTACTTCGCATCTCGACGAACACAGTCCGATATGTCCGCCGCAAACTTTGTTGCGAGCTTTCAGCCTTCCGGTGACCCATTCCCAACATCGGCAGACACGACGGCGCAGTTCTTATTGGATCGTTACTTCCTCGCTCTTTCGGATAAAGACGGCTCATTGCATCGCGTGAACATTCAACATCCAGCGTGGAGCATACGACGCACTGAGACGACGATTAGCGTGAACACCATCTGTACTGCGGGAAGACTCGCTATATCACGTCCACCGGACCACGTCGTGTACTCAGTTGGGACGGACACGCTGATCTATCCACCGGTTGAGATCAAGCAACAGACTTAACAGCTACGGAGGCGCCGTGTCTGATTATAGCTTCGTCACAATCTGGGAGATCAGTTCGGCGCCTGAGAATGTCTGGGATGAGTTGTATCACTCTGAAAACTGGCCGAGTTGGTGGAGAGGTGTGCTAAGCGTCGACAAGCTGTCCTCGGGTGATGAGAACGGGGTCGGGAGTGTCAGCCGTTATACCTGGCAGAGCCGCCTGCCCTACAAATTGACTTTTGACATGCGTGCCACGAAGGTCGAGCCGTTGTCGGTGCTGGCGGGTGTTTCTTCGGGGGATTTGGATGGGAACGGGATCTGGCACTTCTCCACAAGAGGTCCGGTTACTGTGGCTCGTTACGAATGGAATGTGCAGACCACCAAGTGGTGGATGAATCTTCTGGCGCCGATCGCGCGGCCTCTATTCAAGTGGAATCACAACGTAATAATGAATTGGGGCGCGGAAGGACTTTCGAAGCGACTCAACGCAAATGTGGTTGTGGCACGTGAGAGCTGAGCCGCCTGTCGAATCAGTTTGCCCCGATTTAAGCACCAAGTACGCGTGCTTGAACCTCCACCCACAACAGGGTGGAGCAACGGCTGAACAGCTAAGAAGCGCAACGGACAACACACCAACGCCTCCACCCACCCTGTGTGGGTGGAGCAACGACTGACTAGCTACACACGCCACTTGCCGACAAGCCTCCACCGACCCTGTCGTGGGTGGGATTTGGACTCACGCACAGTCTCTTCCGTGGGTTGGATTTGGACTTTTCGCACAGTCTCCCTGTGTCGGTGGAGCTACGACCGACTAGCTACCCACGCCACTTGCCGACGAGCCTCCACCGACCCTGTGTCGGTGGAGCTACGACTGACTAGCTACATACGCCACTTGCCGACAAGCCTCCACCGACCCTGTGTCGGTGGAGCTACGACTGACTAGCTACACACGCCGATTGCCGACAAGCCTCCATCGAGCCTGTGTCGGTAGAGCTACGACTGACTAGCTACACACGATCAAAATACCGCGCAGGACCCGACAACGGATCGGTGGCGGATCTTCTTCTTTTTTGCAGTTCCGTTTTGAAAATCCACTCGACTCAAAGTACAGTATGACCACAGGCCCGCAAAAGCATTTTTCTATCGATCATCTACTACAACCAGTGCGCACATTCGCATTCTGGATCGGTGGACGCGAACTAAACGATGAAGCCGTTATATACGAGTTCCAACTGCAAACCCGCATATCAACTTCGCTGGTCATTAGCGTTGTTTTGCTCCGTCGAGCTTCCTCCAATTAAGGCTTGGTTATCGCAATTGTCAGAGGCGGTTGAACGAGACGGAGTTCGAGTACTAGACCACGATCAGCAAAACACCGTCCTATTTTTTCTGCTCAGCACCAAGCCGACGGCAACGCCTCCCGAAATAGTCAAATCAGTCAAAGGCCGGCTCCAGCATATCTTGCAACGATCGGCACCGAAGGCGTTTCGACGAAATTTTTCTCTCAGCTCAATCGGTGAAGCCAGCCGTGAAGTAATAGAGGAATATGTTGCTTCGCAACTCGGGCATCATCCAATGGCTGATCCTCGTGTTGAGGCTCGGTTCAAGGATTTTCAGTTTGTCTTCCCGGATGTCGATCTGTCGGCTGAGCAGTTCAGCTCACATGGCCGTTATGTCTACTGCCTTCATCTGGCTTTAGTACACGAGGCGAGATGGCGAGAGGTCCGAGAAAAACAACTCAGTATCACGCGGGATATGTTTTTCAAGGCGGCGCGTGATAAGGGCCATAAACTCTCCCGATTGGCGCTGCTTCCAGATCACCTCCACGCTACCCTCGGCTGCAGGTTTAATGAGTCTCCTGAGGAAGTTGCATTAGGGTACATGAATAACCTGGCGTTCGCTCACGGGATGAAGCCTATTTTTTGCAATAGCTATTATGTTGGTACGTTCGGTGATTACGATATGGGAGCAATTCGACGGCGTACCGTAGCTACTAAGTCGTAGCTCTATCGACACAGTATCGATGTCAGCTTTTTGCGGTTCGTTGGTAGCCGCTCGGTCGTAGCTCCACCGACACGGGGGTGGGTGGAGTCTTTGGTGTGTCGTGCGCCGTCGCTCTTTAGCTGCTGAGTCGTAGCTCCACCGACACGGGGGAGGGGTGGAGGCTTTGGTGTTTCGCGCGCCGTTTAGCTTTCAGTCGTGGCTCCACCCACACGGGGTGGGTGGAGGCTTTGGTGTGTTGTGCGCCCGCGTTCTTTAGCTGGTCAGTCGTAGCTCCACCCACACGGGGTCGGCGGAGGCTTTGGTGTGTCGCGCGCCGCGTTCTTTAGCTGGTCAGTCGTAGCTCCACCCACACGGGGTCGGTGGAGCTTTGGTGTGTCGCGAGCCGCTTTAGCTCTCAGTCGTCCCTCCACCCACAACAGGGTGGGTGGAGGCTTCGGTTGTAGTGCGTCGCGCTCTTTAGCTGCTCACCTTCGCGTTACCGCGAAGCCTCATAAACAACACATACACCAGCGCAAGACCAAGCAAAGAAAACTTGATCGCCCCACACCAATAAACTATCTCCGGTCTCGGGGATGTCACCGGTCCGGTAAGCATCGTTACCAATAACAAGTTCTGTGAAATCCACAGAACCCCTGCCAGCCACTGGCCCCACGCCAGCACGGATCCCATCTTGGCTAGAGCCGAATTTGGCGTCCGCAAACGAGAAGCCGCCTGTACAGAAGCAAGCGCAAGCAAGTTCGTCAACGAAACCATAAACAGAAAATCGAATCCCAACGCGAAGCCAGCCCGAATCCTGTGCCCATCATGCCAGGAGTTGACCACGGCTATCGTAGCCTCAACACTCCCGCCAAGTTCAAACGAAAGCAGACCCCAGGGCGCTGCATCATTAATCAGAGAGTTAGTTGACGCTGCAGCGGCGGCAAACAGCAGCCCGGTCGAGATCAGAAGCCCAAGGATCAACCGGCGCCGCCGATCGCTATCGAGCTTCCCAAAGGGGTGCACTGTAAGATCACCCGTGAGCTTCTGCTCCAGACCCCGGATTGGCGTGCGCTTCAATCCCCACTGCTCACGCAACGTATCTGGAATCCGAAAAGTAGCCCTGTTGCCCCCGCGGTAAAGCCAGGCCACGCTTTCCACAAACTCCATCGAGAACCTCGCTGCAACCTTGCTCATTATCGTTGACTTGTGGTCCTTTTCGAGAATCCCAAACAGATCGCCAACAGGTCCTATCAAATGTTCCGTCCAGTCTTCCTTCGTGACGCCGATCATATTAGCGACGTCATCACCAACAAGGTACCGGATCATTGTGTCCGGCATTCCTTTAAAAACGGTTCCCGGCATCTGCGCTTCCAGCATATTGATCAGCGCCCGGGTCATCTCCTGACCTGCTTCGCTGGCTTGCTGCTGGCGTCGCGCGATTATCTGAGTGAGTTCGTCGGCTTGCGCCAGATTGTCGGGAAGCAATTCGTCGCGGATTCCCATTATGTGGCCGACTACGTTCCAGGCGTGCAGGTATGCTTCAGCTTCCTCAGACTCGACTCGGACTTTTAGTTTATCGAGAGAACTGAGGACGATCCGGCTGAACGTCATCAGCGTGCCCGCCAGATCTTCCTGATTGATTGGTTGGCCCCAGTCAGCATTCCAACGTCCGCTTCGGGAAATAAGATTCCGCACCGCCGCGTGCATCAGCCGGACCTTTTGGGCAGCGCGTACTCCTTTCCCTCCTTCACCCAGTCCGCCAGGGACCAGCACATCGATAATCATCTGCGCGGTTTCACCAATCCGTCTTGTAGGATCGGTCTTGAGCCGCGCGGTCATCTGAAGAACCTGTACACCTTTTGCCGCAGCATACGCGCTTGGAAGCGAAGCAACCATAAGCGAAGCGCAGATCGACGGACCGCAACGAGCAAACAACCGTTCGGCAATCGCGATTTTTGTGGTGTCCGCCCAATCGGGAAGAGAAGCGGTGGTCTTCAAATAGTTCTGGATATTCTCGGGCAATCGCTCGGGAACGAGTTGATCATCGCGGATCAAATGGTTCATCAAGGCTTCGACAGCATCTACCTCGCCGGTGTTGAACAGTTCGTTGACCGCATCATCGGCAAGAGGGTCAGTTGTCTGGCGCATCGTGTCCAGAAATTCATCTGTCCATCGAATCGGGATCCTGGCAGCAGTGCTCATCGAGCCTCCATCGGTTATCTCAGCAAGATCACTCCAACTCGTCGAGCAGCGATCTTGCCTCTCTCAACGATTCTGTGTTGAAGCCCTCAGAAAACCATTGGTAAACGCCCGCCAATACGCGTCGAGCGTCATCCTTCCGGTTCTGTTTCATGTAGAGGCGACTCATACTAGTCGCCGAAAGCAACTCCCAAAGCTTTGCGTTTTGTTGCCGAGCAGTTTCGATTGCGCGGTGAAACCAGTTCTCCGCCTGCATCAGAGTATCGAGTTCAAGGACAGCGCCAACCGATCGGGACTCCGCTTCCGATTTTGCCACCATTAACTCACCCATCACTCGATACATCTCCGCAAGCGAAACACCCTCTTTAATTCTCTTCGCAAGTTCCAAAACCTGCTTCATGGTTTCCTCAGCCTCATCGATGATGCCCGCCTTTATCAATGTGCCTGCGAACAGGAGCCTGTAGCTTGGTCCCAGCATCCGCGATCCTGTTTTGGCTTGCTCGATCAGACTGTTGCGCATCTCATTGATGCCATCGTCGTCCCCTAATTCCGCTCTTGCCCAGCCGCGAAGCAGTGTTCCCCACGGGGCCTGTCCGGTTTGAAAGTCGTTTGCTACCGCAATAAGTTCTTCAGCCAGTTCGAGAAGCGCGTTTGGCCCTCCGAAGTCTCTGCAGAGCGACGCGGAAGCCATGAGAACGATTCCCCGGCTTAATGGATAGCTGCTTTTGACCGCAAGCCGCCGCGTCTCGTCAGCTAACCGCCTGGATTGATCGGGATAACCGAGAAGTCGAAGCGTGTGCGCGAGTGTGGCTCGAGTGACCAGACCTTCTCCGGCCGAGAGAAGGAACGCAGTTGAATGTTTCTGGTGCGCTTGATACCCGGTTACCGAGCGTTCGAGATGGTTCCGCGCCTCGACAAAATTGCCGGCGTGGCTTGCGACGACTCCTGCGAGATGATGCGCCTCAACTAATAACGCTTCGTCTTGTACTTTTCGCGCCAATTCAAGCAAGGCGTCTGCCTCGGCCTTCGCGTCTGCTGATTCGCCTCTCGCCATGTGGCTCCAGAACAACCCGAAGCGCACGTTGAACAACATTCGATCCTCGCCCAGAAGAACACAAAGATCGCGGGCACGATTATAGGCTTCGAGAGCGATCGGGGAAGCCGCGGTCTGATTTGCCGTAGCTGCTGAAGCAAGCATTCCTTGAAGCATCAGCTCCTTGCGGTTCCGTTCATTCGATTCCGGTACGCCATCTATGGCTTTCAAGCCCCGTTGAGCCAAAGCCTGGGCCTCAGGATGGGCGAATACTTGCAGAGCGTTTTGAGCGGCAACCACGAAAAAGTCAGCAGCTCGATTGAACTCTCTTGCAGTTTCAAACAGGTACGCTAAATCGAGCGCCACCATCGAAGCTTTCTCGCGGTAGAAGCTCAACAGGGCATTCGCCACTCCAGCGCTGAGCGAAGCGCGTCTTGTCGGCTTGAGCGTCGAGTACAATGCGTTCTGGTAGAGCACGTGCACAAATTGATATCGAAGCGTTACGGTTCGATCTGGAAACTCGTGTTCATCAATCAATCGCACGAATGAATGTACGCGCTCAAGATTCTCAAGACGGTCTTCGACCTGTGACGACTCCACTCCGCTCGCTTTCGATACGACGCTCGAGTGGAAGTTGTAGCCCTGAACGCTTGCGGCTACAAGCAAGCGACGATCTTCTTCATCGAGCTGGTCTATCTTTCTCTGAATCATGCTGCGCACCGACTCCGGAAGCTCCGATTCAATCGCTGACATCTCGCGCGCCAGAATCCACTCCCCGTTGTTCTCCGTTATGATTTCCTGGTCGCGCAGGTAGCGGACCAGATCAGCCATAAACAAGGGGCTTCCTTCAGTCTTCGCATAGATCAAATTCGCCAGTCCTTCTGGAAAGCGGTTAACAGAAAACTGCCGGCTGATGTAGTGAGCTACTTCTCCAAGACTCAGGAAACCGAGTTGAATCTCGCTGCAAAGCCCTCGCGTCTGCAAATCTAGTTTTACTTGAAGGAAGGGATGCTTGTTGAGCATCAAGTCCGACGGTCGATATGCCGCTATGATCATAAGGCGCATTCCATCGAACTTGTTCGCCAGATAGGCCAGCATTGAAGTAGTCGAGTCATCGGCCCAGTGAAGATCGTCGAAAAAGAGGACTAGCGGTCTAGTCCGGCTTGATTCGTCGAGCAGGTTGGCCATCTCGCGCTTCAGTCGTTCCTGAGAGGCCGACTTTATATCTGCAAGCACCGCGACATCGGATGAGTGATCGGGGGAAAGCGAAACAACCTGCCCGTACCAGGTCGGGGCGAGCATTCTGATCAAGCCAGCTCGCGTATTGCCGGGTTCATTTAACAAACTCTCGACTGCTTCGATAAACGGCAGATAGGCTTCAGTGCCGGCCAATCGCTCCGAACATCTTCCCCGCGCGATCCCGACATTTCCCTCCGCGCGCAGTGGAGCAAGGAAATCCTCGATCAATGTCGTCTTTCCAATCCCGGGTTCTCCGGCAACACAAAATATCTGACCTTTTCCTTCGCTTGCTCGGTCGAAGCAGGATTGTAGTTGTGATAGCTCAAGTTCTCTCCCGACAGTGAGTGTCGGTGCTTTTATGATCTTTATCCCCTGAGTGAGCCCGCTTGTGCCGAGTTGAAACGCCGTCAGAACCTCTTCTACTTCGCTGGCGCTGGGTCTATTCTGGGGCGCCTTTTCGAGCATTCGCAGAATTGTGGTTTCGAAGGTTCCGGCCGTTTCAGGGTTCAACCGCGACGGGGGTACCGGATGCTGGGTTACGATAGCGTTCAACAAGCCAACTCTGGAGTCGCTGCGAAATGGATGTTGGCCTGTCGCCAGCTCAAACAAGACGATGCCCAGAGAGAAAATGTCAGTTGCGGATTCAACAACATCTCCCTGGGCCTGCTCAGGAGACATATACGCCAAGGTGCCGACGACGATGCCCGTGGAGGTCTGCACATAGGTTCCGGCATTAGAGTCGACATCAGCAGCGGCAGCACTAGCCAACCTTGCAAGACCAAAGTCGAGAATCTTCACGTAACCATCATCACGCACCATGATGTTCTCGGGCTTTATGTCCCGGTGAACGATGCCAGAGCTGTGTGCAACCGCAAGCGCCCTCGCGGCCTGAGTTCCGATTCGGAGACTCAGCTCGATCTCCAGTCGCTGTTTCATCATGTGTCGCAATGTTCGACCTCGAATAAACTCGTTAGCGATGAACGGAACGCCGTCGAGCTCACCGACTTCATAGATGGTGACGATGTTTGGGTGATTCAGCGTCGATGCGGCGCGGGCCTCCTGGAAAAAACGTCGCAGGCGAAATTGGTCGTTGATCGCTTCTCGGGGCAGGAATTTCAGAGCGACTTCACGCCCGAGCCGTGTGTCACGAGCGAGATAAACCTCACCCATCCCGCCCCGACCCAAGTGGCCGGTGATGTGATAGTTGCCGATTGATCGTCCGACCCACGACACATCGCTTCCTGATCCGAGATCAACCGCTGGGCCATAATCAAATTTCGAGTCGAGTGTTTGAGTTGGAACGTCCTTTGGGTTGGAGTCGCTCGCGCTGAGGCGTTGCTGAACCTGCGCCAGGAGTTCTGGATTCTGACCGCACTCTGCCAAGAGAAAAGCGTCGCGTTCCTGAGGCTCGCGGAGCAGCGCTGCCTCGACTAGTTCATCTATGCGTTTGTCGAGGCTCTGATTCATCTTATGCCTTTACTGAGATTCTGTATCGAGAACCTTCTTACCTGAGCTGCCTTCAAACAAAGGGCCGGAGAAAGAGCCATTCAGAAACAATCTAGCCTATCTGAATCAATGTGGCTGGTTACATTAGACTTTTTTGTAGTCGCGTGAAGTGTATTTGTCAATCTTGAGGTTGAACGCTCTGGGTTCCGGTCCCACGTTCAGAGTTCGGCGTTCAGGGTTCAGAGTCATCTGTCATCTGCGCAATCTGCGTAATCTGCGGATAGTTCTTAGGCCTCAGGAGATCTTCATCCGCAGATTACGCAGATCGTTGAATGTGTCCCGCAAAGCGCTTATGCTTCGGGAAACGAAACGAGGTGACCCAATGTATTGCCCAATATGCGCCACGCAAAACGCCGAAGAAAAAACTGTCAAAATGGTAACTAGCATAGAACTGCCGCCCCGTACGAAGTTCTGCCGTTCCTGCGGAAGCAACTTGACCCTTGTGCCTCAAGCGTTGACCGGTCGCCTTCCCGAGGCTCCTTCATCCAGACGTCGACACCGCAACCGCCACCACGAAGATGAAGGGCCCGCCACCATCGCAAATGGAATAACCAAAGCATTCATGGGAGTTGGTTTCATACTGGTTTCTTTTAGTGCCTTCCTTTTCGCACCTGCGGGTCGCCTCTGGTGGTTCTGGCTGCTCATCCCCGCGTTCGCGATGCTTGGAAAAGGAGTCGCCGAAATCGTAAGCGCAAGATACGCGCGGAACCTGACGCAGGGGGCGACCCAATCGGCAGTACCGCCGATAGCGCGGCCTGGTGAGCTTCCTCTTCACAATGACGTCCGCTTCCCGCCGCCCAGCGTTACCGAACAAACGACGCGTCAGCTCGACCCTAAAACCGACCCGTACCGACGTCGAGACACATCCTTGCAGTAAAGCATCCAGAGGGGTCTGGGAGATCTGCAGGGTGGTTGGGGTGACACTACCTGAATTCACACGCAGACTTGAAAGAGCACTCAAGTAAATCAAACGCGATGTGCTTTGGTCGGCTGGCTCGTTCGTGCAGAACCACGCTCAATGTGCAACTCCCTGAACGAAAAGAACGGAGTTGGACGAATGCAAGATTACCGTTCTTATCTTGCATTCGAAGCCTCTCGAAAAGCTTAAACGCTTAATAAAACTCGTGACATCTTTCTTCTTGCAGCAACTGCCCTTTCGATTCAGATAAACCAGACCAATGACGCAGCTTCGGATTAAACCAGCCCATAGCCCTATGGAGGCGACTCTTGCGCGGGAGTTGGCAAAGATGAGCAATGGCAATTTGAACTGAAATGGGATGGCCTTCGTTATCTAGCCTGCCCGCGATGGTGGTGTTGAGGGAAAATCTATAGACCATGAATACCCAGCGACATAGGCATTCCCATCAGAGTCAACCGCGATGCTTCTAAAGTTATCCGCAAGTCTTCCTCCAAGCAAAGTCGAATAGACCAG
>Ga0126382_10000060_pt1 | contig 33849 bp, 33 predicted proteins | sample PanSoiMetPlot_30_FD_92548 | JGI IMG/M metagenome (GOLD analysis project Ga0126382, IMG submission 92548) | Tropical forest soil microbial communities from Panama - MetaG Plot_30 | ecosystem: Environmental > Terrestrial > Soil > Tropical forest > Bulk soil | place: Panama | collected 2016-02-17
ACATGTCAGCGCGGACCTCGACCGAACTGCCGGCCGCAGCCTCCTATGTGTCCACCGGCCACCTGCCGTCCCCCGAGCAGGTGAAGGCGCTGGTGGACGAAGCGTACCAGCGCTACCGGTCGGACACCGAAGGGAAAAACTCCGATGTCTATCCGGCTCTCGCGCGGGTGCCGAGCGAGTTGTTCGGCGTGTGCGTGGTCGGAACCAGCGGGAACGTCCACGCCGTCGGGGACACGGACTACGAATTCTCGATCATGAGCGTGTCGAAGCCGTTCGTGTTCGCGCTGGTTTGTCAGGAGCTGGGCGCGGAAGCGGCGCGCGAAAAGCTCGGCGCGAACGCCACCGGAATGCCGTTCAATTCGCTCGGCGCCGTCGAGCGCAGTCCGGACGGACGCACCAACCCGATGGTGAATGCCGGCGCGATCGCGACGACCAGCCTGGTGCCCGGCGCGAGCGTCGATGCAAAGTGGCGGTTCATTCACGACGGCCTGTCGCGCTTTGCCGGCCGCAAGCTGCCCTTGAACGAGGAAGTCTACGCCTCCGCCTCGGAAACCAATCACCGCAATCAGGGCATTGCCCGCCTGCTGCAGAGCTTTGGCCGGATCTATTTCGAGCCGGCGATAGCAACCGATCTCTATACCAAGCAATGCTCGCTCAACGTGAGCGCCAGGGATCTGGCTGTCATGGGCGCAACATTGGCCGACGGCGGCGTCAATCCGCTCACCAAGGAACGCGTGGTCGAGCCGTCCGTGTGTCATTACGCCCTGGCGGTCATGACCACCGCTGGACTGTACGAGACGTCTGGCGACTGGCTTTACGACATCGGACTGCCCGGCAAGAGCGGGATCGGCGGCGGGATCGTCACGGTCTCACCCGGCAAGGGCGGATTGGGCACGTTTGCGCCACCGCTCGACAGCGCCGGCAACAGTGTCAAGGGTCAGCTCGTCGCCAAGTTCCTGTCCCAGCGATTGGGAATGGATTTATTCGTTTCGCAGCCTGCTGATTGACTCGATCGTCCGGCTTTTCGGCCAGCAGACTGCACAGAGTCCGGAGAACAACCATGACGACGGTGTCGGTTTCCATCCCTCATGCAGAATCGAAGGAATCCTGGGTGCCGATGATCGCCATCGCGCTCGGCCAGATGATCATGTCCTTCAACGTCGCCTCGTTGCCCGTTGCCATGGGCGGGATGGTGAAGAGCTTCGGTGTTCCGCCGACGACAGTGGCCACTGGAATCGTGGCGTATTCGATGCTGGTGGCGGGCTTCGTGATGCTCGCCTCAAAGCTCATCCAGCGCTACGGGGCGCTGCGCGTCTTCCGCATCGCCGTCATCATGTTCTGCGCCTCGCAGGTATTGATGACGTTCAGTCCCAATGCGGCCTTGATGATCACGGCCCAGGGTCTCTGCGGCGCGTCCGCCGCCGTGATCGTGCCGTCACTGGTCGCTTTGATCGCTGAAAACTACCACGGGCAACAGCAGGCGACAGCGATCGGCGCGCTCGGCTCTGCGCGGGCCGCCGCCGGCGTGCTGGCGTTCGTGATCGGCGGCATCCTGGGCACATATATCGGATGGCGACCGGCATTCGGCATCCTGATCGCCGTCTCGGCCATCGTTTTCCTTCTGAGCTTCCGTCTCAAGCCCGACCATGGGCGTCCGGGCGTGCAGATCGACTGGGTAGGTGTCGTCCTGGCGGCGGCAGCGATCATCCTCATCAGCTTTGGCTTCAACAATCTGAACCGGTGGGGATTGGGCGTAGCCGGCCCCAACGCGCCGTTCAATCTCCTCGGCCTGTCGCCCGCGCCGATCATGATCGTGGTCGGCATCGTGCTCGGCCAGGCGTTCCTGATGTGGACGCACCAGCGCCAAGCCGCTGGCAAGACACCGCTTCTCTCGTTGTCGGTAGTCGATTCGCCGCAGGAGCGGGCCGCGGTCTACGCGATGTTCTCGGTCGTCGCGCTCGAGGCGATGCTCAATTTCACGGTGCCGCTCTATATCCAGATCGTGCAGGGACGTTCGCCGCTCGCCACGGCGATCGCCATGATGCCGTTCAATCTCACCGTGTTTTTCGCGGCGATGTTGATCGTGCGGTTCTACGACAAGCTGACGCCGCGGCAGATCGGACGTTATGGCTTCATGCTATGCGCGGCCGGGCTGCTGTGGCTCGCCTTTGTCGTCCGCAATGACTGGAGCGAAGTCCCCGTTCTTTTCGGCCTCATCCTGTTCGGCATCGGGCAGGGTTCGCTGGTCACACTGGTGTTCAACGTGCTGGTCACCGCCTCACCCAAGGAGTTGGCCAGCGACGTCGGCGCGCTGCGCGGCACGACCCAGAACCTTGCCTCCGCGGTGGGAACGGCGGTGGCGGGCGCGCTGCTGGTCGGCCTGCTGAGCGCCGTCATCCTCGGCAATCTCGCTGCGAACCCGAAGTTGACACCCGAGCTTCAGTCGCAGGTTGATCTCGACAGCATCAACTTCGTCAGCAACGACCAGCTGCGGGAGGTCATGCAGCGGACGACGGCAACGCCTCAGCAGGTCGAGGAAGCGGTGCGCGTCAACACGGACGCGCGGCTGCGCGCGCTGAAGATCGGGCTGCTCGTCATGGCAGGACTCGCGCTGCTGACGATCATCCCGGCCGGCAAGTTGCCGAAATATGTCCCGGGAGAGATCCCGGATGATCAATCACCGGACAACGTGCGGCGCGGCACATAAGAGATAAGCGAGATGCATCCACCCACGTCATACGCCGCGAAGGCTGCAGGTCGCCTGCCGCGGACGGCGTTGGCGGTATTCGCGCTGCCGGCAATGCTCGCGGCGTGTCAGCCCGAGCCGGAAACGGCAGCCCCGGCGGCCCGTCCGGTTCGTACCGTGACGGTCGAGAAGCGCGAGGCCGGCGTTCCGATCACGCTGACCGGCCGCATCGAGGCAGAGGACGAGGTCACGCTCGGCTTCCGCATCGCCGGCCGCGTGCTCGAGAACGACCGCAAGCTCGGCGATCGGGTGGTCGCGGGGCAGGTGGTGGCACGGCTCGAGTCGCAGAACGAGCGCAACGCGCTGCGCACGGCGCAAGCCAATCTCGCCGCCGCCCAGGGGCAACTGACCCAGGCGCGCAATCATTTTGAACGCCAAGATACGCTGCTCGAGCAGGGCTGGACCACGCGCGCCAATCACGATCAGGCCAAGCAGGCGATGCAGACCGCGCAGTCGCAGGTCGATGCAGCCGAAGCACAATTGAAGAGCGCGCATGATCTCCTGAGCTTCACCGAGCTCAAGGCCGACGCGCCGGGGGTCGTGACGGCAACCGGCCCGACGGCGGGCGAGGTGGTGCAGGCCGGGCAGATGATCCTGCGGCTCGCACGCAAGGACGGGCGTGACGCGGTGTTCGACGTTCCGGCGCAGTTGATCCGTTCGGCGCCGAGCGATCCGCGGATCACGGTGAGCCTGACGAACGATCCGGCGGTGACCGCGCAAGGGCGCGTGCGCGAGGTCGCGCCCCAGGCCAACCCGGTGACCCGAACCTTCGAGGTCAAGGTCGGACTCACCGATCCGCCACCGGCGATGCGGCTCGGCGCGACGGTCAACGGCCGCATGGAGACCGAGTCCGTCCCCGTCATCGCGATCCCAGCGACGGCGCTGACCAAATTCAATCAACAGCCGGCGGTGTGGATCGTGGATCCGTCGAGCCGCACGGTGTCGATCCGCAATGTCGACGTATTGCGTTTTGACCCGGGGAGCGTCGCCGTTTCCCAGGGCCTCGATACCGGGGAGATCGTGGTCACCGCGGGCGTGCAGGCCTTGCACCCCGGCCAGAAGGTCCGCCTGCTCGGATCGGAGCCATGACCGGCTTCAACCTGTCGGCATGGGCGCTGAGCCACCGGTCGCTCACGGTCTACCTGATGATCGTTGCGGTGCTGGCGGGTGTGCTGTCCTACTTTCGGCTCGGCCGCAACGAGGACCCGGCCTTCGTCATCAAGACCATGGTGGTGCAGGCCGCCTGGCCCGGCGCCAGCATCGAGGAGACGCTCAAGCAGGTCACCGAGCGGCTGGAGCGCAAGCTGCAGGAGACGCCGAAGCTCGACTTCCTGCGCAGCTTCACGCGCGCCGGCGTCACGACCATCTTCGTCAATCTGAAAGGCAGTACGACGGCAAAGGAGATCCCCGACATCTGGTATCACGTACGCAAGAGCATCGGCGACATCCGCCACACCTTGCCGGCCGGCATCGTCGGGCCGGGCTTCAACGACGAGTTCGGCGATACGTTCGGGATCATCTACGGGTTCACCGCCGACGGTTTCACCCATCGTGAGCTGCGCGACTACGTCGAGGACGTGCGCTCGAAGCTGCTGCAGGTACCCGACGTTTCCAAGATCGAGATCCTGGGCGCGCAGGACGAGCGGATCTTCGTCGAATTCTCGATGCAGGAGCTCGCCAGCCTCGGCATCGACCGCTCGGCCCTGATTGCCGCGCTGCAGGCGCAGAACGTCGTGCAGCCTGCCGGCACGATCCAGACCGGCGACGAGACGCTGTTGCTGCGGGTCTCGGGCGCGTTCCGGTCCGAGCAGGACGTGTCGGCGATCAACTTCGTGGTCGGCGGGCGGGTGCTCCGCCTCAGCGACATCGCGCAGGTCCGGCGCGGCTATGCCGATCCGCCGCAGCCGCTGTTTCGTGTCAACGGCGAGCCCGCCATCGGCATCGCCGTTGCCATGCGCGAGGGTGGCGACATTCTTGCGCTGGGCAAGAACCTCAAACGGGCCATGGCCGCGATCACCGCCGACCTGCCGCTCGGCATCGAACCCCGGCTGGTGGCGGACCAGTCGGTAACGGTCGAGAGCGCCATCTCGGAATTCATGACCTCGCTCTGGCAGGCGATCGCCATCATCCTGGCGACGTGCTTCGTCAGCCTCGGCGTCCGCCCCGGCCTGGTGATCGCGGCGTCGATTCCCCTGACACTCGCCGTCGTCTTTTCGGTGATGCAGTTATCGGGCATCGACATGCAGCGGATCTCGCTGGGTGCCCTCATCATCGCGCTCGCATTGCTGGTGGACGACGCCATGACCACCACCGACGCCATGCTCACCCGGCTGGCGCAGGGCGACGACAAGGTAGCTGCCGCGACCTTCGCGTTCCGCACCTACGCCTTTGCCATGCTCGCCGGCACGCTGGTGACCATCGCGGGCTTCGTTCCGGTCGGGTTTGCCGCCAGCTCCGCCGGTGAATACACGTTCTCGCTGTTTGCCGTCGTTGCCATCGCGCTCATCGTGTCCTGGTTCGTCGCGGTCATCTTTGCGCCGCTCATGGGCGTCGTCGTGCTCAAGCCGCCCGCGACGGCGGCGCAGCCTGCCGAGCCCGGCAGGATATTCCGCTGGTATCGGTCCTTTCTCACCTCGGCCATGCGCGCGAAGTGGGTCACGATTGCGCTCACCCTGGCGCTCTTTGCGGCCTCCTTCCTGGCGCTGCCGCTCATCCCCCGGCAGTTCTTTCCGTCGTCGGACCGCCCGGAGCTTCTGGTCGATCTGGGCCTGCCGCAGAATGCCTCGATCCATGCCAGCGAGACCGTGGCCCGCCGTTTCGACGACGTCCTGAAGGATGATCCCGACGTCGCGCGCTGGAGCACGTATGTGGGGCGCGGCGCCATCCGCTTCTACCTGCCGCTCAACGTGCAATTGCCCAGCGACTCCTTCGCCCAGTCGGTGATCGTGGCGAAGGACGTTGCCGCCCGCGAACGGCTCCGCGGCAAGCTCGAAAAGGTTCTGGCCGACCAGTTCCCGAGCCTCGTCAGTCGAATCTCCCCATTGGAGCTCGGGCCGCCGGTGGGATGGCCGGTGCAATATCGCGTGAGCGGCCCCGATGTGGCGCAGATACGCGAGATCGCCTTCAAGCTCGCCGAGGTCATCGCGACAAACCGGCAGGTCGTGCACGTCAACTACGACTGGATCGAGCCGGCCAGGCAGGTGCGCATTCAAGTGGACCAGAACGAGGCCCGCCTGCTGGGGCTGAGCTCGCAGGCCCTGGCCAGCGTGCTCAACACGGTGATATCGGGCAGCGCCGTCACCCAGGTCCGCGACGACATCTACCTGGTCGACGTCGTCGTGCGCGCGACCGACGAGCAGCGCGTCTCGCTTGCGACGCTGCGCATGGTGCAGGTGCCGCTGCCGGGCGGGCGCACGGTCCCGCTCAGCCAGTTCGCGACGTTCGAGTACCAGCAGGATTATCCGCTGATCTGGCGGCGCGACCGTATTCCGACCCTGACCGTGCAGGCCGACGTCGTGCCGGGCACGCTGCCGGAGACGGTGGTCGACGGGTTGGCACCGGCGGTGGACGGTCTGGTGAAGACTCTTCCGCGGTCATATGGCATTGCCGTCGGGGGCACGGTGGAAGAAAGCAAGAAGTCGCAGGCGTCCGTCATCGCCGTTGTGCCGGTCATGCTGTTCATCATGCTGACTGTCCTGATGGTGCAGTTGCGCAGCTTCCAGCGCCTGTTCCTGGTGCTGAGCGTCGCGCCGCTCGGCCTGATCGGCGTCGTCGCGGCCCTGCTGGTTTCCGGCCGGCCGCTCGGCTTCGTCGCCATTCTCGGCATTCTGGCGCTGATCGGCATGATCACCAAGAACGCCGTGATCCTGATCGGCCAGATCGAGGCCGAGCGAGCTCAGGGCAGGGACGTGTGGCAGGCCGCGGTCGATGCCAGCAGCGCCCGCTTCCGTCCCATCATGTTGACGGCGGTGTCTACGGTGCTCGGCATGATCCCGATCGCGCCGACGGTATTCTGGGGGCCGATGGCGTTTGCGATCATGGGCGGCTTGCTGGTCGCCACCATTCTGACGTTGATTTTCCTGCCGACGTTGTATGTTACTTGGTTCGGCGGCACGTCTTCCGCCGAGTCGAGGGCCTGACATGCCGTGACTCTGTTTTCATTCACGACAAGAACCGCAGCAAAGGAGATTGGTGTCATGACGATGACAGCGCTGTGGCGTTCCGCGCCAAGGCCTAAGGCCGCGTCCGCCTAGAAATCATCGCACTCATAAGGTTCTTCTCGTCCGGCCGGTTGCCGCGGGATCGGCAAAGGGCGAACAGGGAGGAGCATTGGGTACGCTTCGCAAATTCATACGCGGATCTCTCGGCTGGCTGATCGCCGGCCTCGGGTTTCTGTGCCGGATCCTGCTCATCACATGGGCGACGCTCGCCATCTACTACTCGAACCTGCCGTGGGGTGGGGCGCGTCTGGTATTGGCGGCAGCCTTTGCAGTGTTCGCGATCTGGGCCTTCTGGCTCACGCGCCGGCGGCTGATGCCTGCGGCAGTGATCGTGCTGTTCCTCGGCGTGGTCGCGTGGTGGATAGCCATTCCTCCGTCGCACGATCGCAATTGGCGGCCGGAAGTCGCGGTGATGCCGAGGGCGACCATCGACGGGGATCGTGTGCGCATCACCGGCGTCCGCAACTTCGACTACCGTAGCCGGAACGATTTCACGGTCCGCTATGAGGTGCGCGAAGTGCAGCTGTCGCACCTGACCGGGATAGATTTCTACGTGTCCTACTGGAGCGAGGGGCTGGTTGGGCACACGTTCCTGAGCTTCATCTTCGACAACGCGCCACCGCTGAGCATCTCCATCGAGACACGGCCGGAGGTGGGCGAGGGCTTCGATCCCATTGCCTCCATGTTCAAGCAATTCGAGCTGATCTATGTGGTCGGCGATGAGCGCGACCTGGTGGGCGTGCGCGCCATGCACCGCCGGGAGACCGTGTACCTCTATCGCCTCAACGCCTCGATCGGGGATGCGCGCCAGCTGCTGCTGATCTACCTCGCGCGGATAAACGAGCTTGCCGACCAGCCGGAGTTCTATCACCTCTTGAGCAACAGCTGCACGATCAACATCGTGCGCTACCTGAATGCCGCCGGCCGGGAAGGCCGGTTCGACATCCGCCATCTTCTCAATGGTCTGGTCGATAGTTACCTCTATCACTCGGGCCGGGTGGACACGACGCTGCCGTTCGACGAGCTAAGGCGCCGCTCACTGATCAACGGGGCCGCTCAGGCGTCCGACGGCGCGCCCGATTTTTCCGAGCGCATTCGCGCGTCGTTGCCGACGATTACCCGTTGAGCAATGGAGCCTGATGGAACGACCGACATCGGCCTTGAGCGAGGCGCGTTTACCGAATTTCAGCGCTTGAGCTTTGCCGTATACGACATCGCGCCGGCGCCGCAGCAGGGGCAGCTCATGGCGACGAGGATGTTCTGCTTCTGCTCCTCGTCGAGGTCGGTGCGATCGAGCATCGCGCGCGTCTGCTGCTCGAACAACTGGTGCAGCGGCAACGCGCTCGAGGAAATCGGATCGTCCGACGCGGGATCGGTGCCGGCCGGGGCCGCGCTTGGCGCCGGGCTCTTGGCATCGCGATTCGATCGCTTGCGCTTGGCCATCAATAACGACTCTACGCACAGGTATTGGTGAGCGTTCCGACGCCTTCGACCCAGACCTTCACGACATCGCCCGCCTTGAGGAACTCCTTGCGTGCGAGCCCCACGCCCGCGGGGGTGCCGGTCAGGATCAGGTCGCCCGGCTGCAGCGTCATGAGGCTCGACAGGTGGGATATCTGCTCCGCCAGCGTGAAGATCATCTTGCTGGTGTGGGAATCCTGCTTGATGACGTCATTGACCCAGAGCTTGATGGCGACGTTCTGCGGGTCGGCGATGGCGTCCGCCGGCACGATCCAGGGGCCGAGCGGGCAGGCGCCCTCGAAGTTCTTCTGGCCGAGCCAATCGTATTTGAACGGCGAGGTGTCGGACACGTGCGGCCGCTTGGTGAAGTCGCGCGCGGAGAGATCGTTGGCCAGCGTATAGCCGGCGACATGGTCGAGTGCGCGTTCGAGCGAGACGTTGCGCGCGGGACGGCCGATCACGGCGGTCAATTCCGCCTCCCAGTCCACCATCCTGGAATAGGGCGGAAGCTTCACCGTGCTGTCCGGCGGCGCGAGGCAGTGCATGGCCTTGATGAAATGCCAGGGCTTGAGTCCGACCTCGTGGGGATCGGGCTCGGGCGCGATGTTCTGCACCTTCGCCATCTCCATCATGTGGTCGCTGAAATTCGCGCCGGCGCAGAAGATCGCGCCCGGCGTCGGCACCGGCGGCAACAGCTTAGTCCCGTTTAGCGGACGCCCTTCCGCCTTTTTCGCGGCAGTCTTCGCGGCCTCGGCCAGCATCCCGCGTGCGGCATCCCAGTCCCGCAGCACGTCGAGCATGGTTGTGTAGGACGCGCGGCCGGTTGCCGCCGCCAGGTCGAAAATCGTGTCGTCGACGATCAATCCCGCCCGCGGTCCCTGAGCGGATTGGTAGGTTGCCAGCTTGTACTGCGACATCGTCGATGGTCCTGCCTTGCTCTTGCGTCGTTCGTATTTTCTGTCCACAAAGTGGCCCATGGTACGATACGATCGTATCGAAAGGTAGACCTAGCCGGGGTTCCGGGGATGACCGACACTTCGTCCGCCCAGTCGCGCCCGCGCGCGATCGACGTCCACGCTCACATCATCGTCCCCGAGGTCTATGCGGTGGCGGCCGGGCACAACATCTTCTCCGAGCTTCCGACCGACCCCGGCGTCACCGACGCGATGCGGGACAAGATCAAGGAGCGCGCCGGCACGGTGCTCGCCCGCATGAGCGACATCACTGAGCGCATCGCCAACATGGATGCGATGGGTGTGGACGTCCAAGTGCTCAGCGCCAGCCTGGTGCACCAGGGTCTGGAATGGGCGGACGCGCAGACCAGCCTGCGGCTGGCGCGCACCACCAATGACTGGATCGCCAAGGCGGTGGCCGCGCACCCGAAGCGGCTCCTCGGGCTCGGCACTCTGCCGCTGCATGTGCCATCGCTCGCGGTCACCGAGCTCGAGCGCTGCCGGCGCGAGCTCGGCCTCAAGGGCGTGGCGATCTCGACCACGGCTGCCGGCATGGAGCTCGGCGATCCGGCGTTGCGGCCGTTCTGGGAGAAGGCCGAGGCGCTCGGCGCCATCGTCTACATCCATCCCGGTGGCAACCGCGACCGGCGCTTCAAGCGCTTTCATCTCTGGAACAGCGTGGGCCAGGCGTTCGAGGAGGCGATGGCGATCTCGTCGCTGATGTACGACGGCGTGCTGGAGCAGTTCCCCAAGCTCAGGATTTGCATCTCTCACGGCGGCGGCTACATGCCGTTCTATATGGGTCGCATCGATCGCAACTACGTCGAGAAGACCAATACCCGCGTCAACATGAAGAGGCCGCCGATCGACTACCTGCGCATGCTCTATTTCGATTCTTGCGTCTACGAGCGGCCCGTGCTGCAGCATCTGGTGGACAAAGTCGGCGCAGACCGCGTGCTGCTGGGCTCGGATTACCCCGTCGGCGAGATGAAGCCGGTCGAATTCGTGACCGAGACCGCGACCTTGTCTGATGCACAGAAGAGCCAGATCGTGGCAGCCAACGCCGCCGCCTGGCTCGAACTGGCAAGTTAGATTTGGCCAATTAAAGAGCTGGCGGACTAGCTGGCGGCTTCAAACGGACCACAACACCATGGACGAACGGCTGCTCAATCCCATCTCCACGCGCGAGCTCGAGCGCCGCTGGGCCGCGGCCCGCAAGGCTATGGCCGAGCGCAAGATCGACGCGCTGCTGATGCAGAACAGCAACGACTTTGTCGGCGGCTATGTGCGCTGGTTCACCGATACGCCGGTGACCGACGGCTACATTCCCCGCAGCGTGATCTTCCCCGCCTCCGACCTGATGATCACGGTCGACATGGGCGGAAAGGGCGTGCGTCGCAAGCTCGACGGCCGTGACGAAGGATATCACGGCGTGGGCGAGCAGCTGTTCACGCCGGCCTTCGCGTCGGTCGCCTACACTCACGAGTATCAGGCCGAGATCGTCGCCACCGAGCTCAGGCATCGCGGGTATCGCACCATCGGCTGGGTCGGCAGCGGCGCGATGCCGCATAAATTCGTCTCTCGCGTCGAGCACGAGATTGCGGGCAAGGCGACATTCGTCGATGCGACCGAATTCATCGACCATCTCAAAGCCATCAAGAGCGAGGAGGAAAAGGAGCTCATCCGCAAATGTGCTGAAATGCAGGATGCGGTCTTTGCGCGCGTGCTCAAGGAGATCAAGCCTGGCATGAGCGGTAATGATCTCACCGCACTGGCCCAGTACGAGGGCCGCCTGAGCGGCAGCGTGCAGGGGATTTTTCTCGGCTCGACGGCGCCGCTCGGACAGGCGGCGCGCTTTGTCAACCACCACTTTCAGGGAAGGAAGCTCAGACCCGGCGAGCACTTCTCGATGTTGATCGAAAACAACGGTCCGGGAGGCATGTACACCGAGATCGCGCGCACCATCGTTCTGGGCAAGGCGTCGAACGAGCTCATCGACGGCTTCGAATCGATGAAGGAGGCGCAGGCGCACACGCTGCGTTTGCTCAAGCCTGGAGCATCGCCGGCTGAGATTGCCGCCAAGCACGACGACTACATGCGCAACCACGGCTTCCCGGCGGAGCTTCGCCTCTACTCGCACGGCCAAGGCTACGATCTCGTCGAGCGGCCTCTGATCCGCGCCGACGAGACGATGAATATCGAAGCAAACATGAATTTCGCCGTCCATCCAACCTATGAAAGCCCGTCGATCTTCGCAGTGATCTGCGACAACTATCTGATCGGGCCGGATGGGCCGGGCGAATGCCTGCACAAGACCCCGAAGCAGGTGTTCGAGGTTTGATGCGCGCATGAAGATCGACGTCCTGAGCATCGGCGCGTTCCCCGAGGCGACGAACACCGAGCTGGCGAAGCGCTTCGCGGTCGATCGCCATTTCAACCGTCCGGCGCCGGACGCACTCAGCGCCGAGCTCAAAGGACGCATCAGGGGCATCGCCACCGAGGCCAATCGCGGCGCCGACCGCGCCTTGATCGCGGCGTTGCCCAAGCTCGAGGTGATCTCGGTGTTCGGGGTCGGCACCGATTCCGTCGATCTCGCTGCCGCGCGCGAGCGTGGCATCCCGGTCAGCAACACCCCCGACATTCTGACCGACGAGGTCGCCGACCTCGCCATCGGGCTGATGCTGGCGTCAGCGCGGCAGATCCTGTTCGCCGACCGTTACGTGCGTGACGGCAGCTGGGCGAGCAAAGGCCCGATCCCGCTCGGCCGCAGCGTCAAGGGCAAGACGCTCGGCGTCGTCGGTCTCGGCGGCATCGGCCGCGCCATCGCCGATCGCGGCGCCGCCTTCCGCATGCGGGTCATCTACAACGGTCCGCGCCGCAAGGCGGACGCGCCCTATGAATACGTCTCCGATCTCGTCGAGCTGGCACGGCAGAGCGATTACCTGATGGTGGCTTGCAAGGGCGGGCCGGATACGCGGCACCTCGTGTCGGCGGCGGTCATCGATGCGCTCGGCCCCAAGGGCACGCTCATCAACGTCGCACGCGGCAGTGTGGTCGACGAGCCGGCGCTGATCGCGGCCTTGGCGCAGGGCCGGTTGGGCCACGCCGCGCTCGACGTGTTCGAGAGCGAGCCCACCCCGTCGCCGGAGGTGTTGAAACTGCCGAACGTGATCGTGCAGCCGCATCAGGGCAGCGCCACGCTGGAGACGCGCTCCGCCATAGGCCAGCTGATGATCGACAATCTCAGCGCGCACTTTGCCGGCAAGCCGCTGCTCACGCCGGTGCGTTGAGACAAGGCGTTCCATAAAAATTGCGTCAAAGCGCGGCCGGCGGCCGGGGAAGTCACGACATCGTGACTGATTCGGCTGGCGCGAATCATCGCGCGGATAGCGACAAACTATGCGGCGTAATGATTTGGGCGCAGCGATGCCCATTGTTCGGCCACGACGAAAAGACCGTTTCAATCTCGCGCGGTTATCTATACGGGCGCCCGCCATATCTTCACGCGCGTGCCAGTGGTCCAGGCTTCGGCTGGACTGCGCCGGTGCCCAAAGCACCGGTCAAGCACGTGCAAGAAGGAGATATGCTGATGAAGACCTCACTGACCAAATTCGTGGCTGCGCTCGGGATTGCCGGTGCGCTCGCGCTGACCGTGACCTCGGTCTCGTTCGCGCAGAACCGCGGCAGCGCCTGTATTCCGCACTACGACAGCTCGGGTGCGCAAACGGCGCCCTATTGCTGATGCGGTTTCCAGTGGCCGCTACGCTCCTCCCCGAACTGCGGCCATGACAGGGGGCCCGGCGTTGACGCCGGGCCCCACAATCCCTCTCAGATGACTCTTTGGAGACGCAAGGTGCGTCATGAAAACATTCCTCCTGATGGCGGCCATGGCCGCATCAATCGCCTTCGCGGCCGCCGCTGGCGCCAAGGCGAACGATCCTGATCCGACCGACGACGGCAACATCATCGTCGAGTGCGTGGGCGCCGACGGCCCCACCCTGCTGGGCGTGCCCGCGTTCCGGGCCGTGCCTCCGTATGCCGCGTCCGTGCCCAAGTCTCCGCTGGGTCCCATGACCTGCTGGCCGCACGAGCACGGCCGCCTTTGACTCGGCACTCATAGAAGTTCCGTATCACGATCCGGCTGTCGAAATTGTGAGCAGATTTGATCGCGGTCGCCTTGATGAGGCGGCCGCGACGCAACATGTGAGGTCACTCGCGCCGCGCTGGCGAGCGTAGCGAGCGGCCAGCGCGGCCACTTCATGAGTGCGCGCGCCGGACACTCGCCTGAACCGGCTCGACGGCGCGCCGGGAACGGGAAATCGGGTGAATCGCATGGATCGTATGACCAGCATGGCCACCTTCGTGAAGGTGGTCGAGACCGGGGGCTTTTCCGCGGCCGCGCGCACGCTGAGCGTCTCACCCAGCATGGTGACCGCGCACGTGCAGGCGATCGAGGAACGGCTTGGCGTTCGCCTGCTCAACCGCAGCACGCGGCGCGTGAGCCTCACCGAGGTCGGGCACGCCTATTACGAGCGCTGCCTGCAGATTCTGGCGGACGTGCATGACGCCGACCAGGTTGCGCAGGCGCTGCAATCGAGCCCGCGCGGCACCTTGCGTCTCAACACCGCGATCGCGATCCCGCCGTTCCTGGCGCCGGCGATCGCGGAATACGTCGCGCTCTATCCCGACGTCTCGATCAGCATGACGATGACCGACCGCATGATCGACCTCGTGGAGGAAGGATTCGATCTCGCCGTCCGCAACATGGCGGTGCCGGATTCGTCGCTCATCGCCCGCCGCGTCGCGACCTATCGGATGGTGGTGGCGGGCGCGCCCGCCTATCTCACGGCGCGCGGAACCCCGCGGGAGCCCGCCGACCTCGCGCACCACAACTGCCTGATCTACTCCCATTCCGCCTGGGGCAATGAATGGCGCTTCGCCGGCCCGGACGGCGAACTGGCGATCCCGGTCGCGGGCAATCTGCACGCCAACAGCGACAATGCGTTGCGGCTCGCGGCGGTGCATGGCCAAGGCCTGGCGATGGCGCCGAGCTTCCTGCTCATCGACGAGATCAGGTCCGGCCGTCTCGTGCCGGTGCTGACCGAGTTTCTCCCGCCCGAGCACGCTATCAACGCCATCTACCCGCATCGCCGTCATCTGTCGGCCAAGGTCCGCAGCTTCGTCGATTTGCTGGTGAAGCGATTTCACGACGACCCGGCCTGGGCCGATCCCTGCCGAGCCTGCCTAGGGGATGCCGCCGGCGCCGAGGAGCCCGACGCGGAAGCTGCCTAGATCGCCTAGATGCGGTTCGCCACTCGCCGCAGCGCCGCGAGGAAGCGGTCGGCGAGCGCCGAGCTGGCGCGGGTACGCAGCGTCATCGCGCCGATCTGCCGCTGTGAGGCGATGTTGCGCAGCCGGATCACGTGCAGCAGGCCGGCGCACGCCTCCAGCGCGACGGCGTGCCGGGGCAGGATGCTGACACAGTCGGCGTGGCTCACGAGCGACTTGAGCGCCATCAGGCTGTCGCAGCCCCAGTAGCTGTCGGGGAAGGGCACGCCCGACGTGACGAAGATCCCTTCGAGATGGCGGTGGAACGCGCTGCCCGGCGCCGGCAGTGCCCATTGCACGTCGGCGAGGTCGGCGAGCGACATCACGCTGCGCTTTGCAAGCCGGCTCCTGCCGTTGACCACTGCGTCGAAAGACAGCTCCAGCAGCACCTCTTGTTCGACGTCGAGCGGAGGCGAAACATGGCTCACGCCGCTCACCATGACGTCGATCTCCCCGGCGCGGAGCTTCTCGAGCAACATGGCGTCGACGCCCTCCATCACCGTGATCGAGATCCGCGGATTGCCGCGCGAAAGCTGCTCGATCGCCGCCGGGACCAGCTCGATCAGGGTCACCGGCGTCCCGCCGATCTTGAGCGGTCCCTCGTAGCCGAGCCGCTTGCGGTCGATCTCCGCCTTGGCCTGGCCGAGCAGCGCGTGAAGGCCGCGGGCGTGACGCACCAGCAGCTTGCCGAAGTCGTTGAGATCAGCGCCGTGGCGGCCGCGCTCCAGGACCCGCACGCCGAGCTGCTTCTCGAGGCGCGCAATGGCGCTCGACATCGCCGGCTGCGAGATACGCTGCGCCGCCGCTGCGCGGGTGAAAGTGCCGTGCTCGGCGATCGCCAGCAGGATGCGCAGGTGCCGCGGATCGATATCCATAACTCAGACCTATGGTAAGACCATATTCTATTATTTGACGCGCTGGATGGGTTGCGGTCAATCTCTTCGCAAACAAACGGGGGAGGATTGTCGGCAATGTCGGGTCGCGGCATTCATCTCGTCGGTAGCGTGCCGTTCGCGACGTCAGCCGAGGTGTTCGAACGGATCAGCGCGGCATTCGGTCCGCGCATCGCGCGGATTCCCGACGGCGAGGTCGGTGAGCGCATCGACTGGGTCACGCATCTCGAACGCTTGTTCCGTGGCCATCCGGCGTTCGAACCTTCGGGCGAGGTGTTCGGCGTTCACGCCGGTGCGACCAAGCGGCGACGCTACCGGCTCAAGGCCGGCAAGGAGCCGGCGGACGTCACATTCGGCAACCTCGGATATGCCGACAGTGCCCGCCGCTCCTACGCCGAGTTCGTGCGGGTCCGGGACGCCGGAAAGATTCCGGCGGGCACCCGCTTTCAGGTCGATCTGGTGCCGGCACACTCCGTGCTGTGGCTGTTCGTGGCGGAGGCTCAGCAACTCGCGCTCGATCCGGTCTACAACGCAGCCGTCCTGCGCGAGCTCGATGCGATCGCGGCGGCGATCCCGCATCGCGACCTCGCGATCCAGTTCGACATCGCCTCCGCGGTGTTCGCGCGCCTCGAGCATGGCGAGCCGACGGTCTATGGACGCACCAAGGACGAGATGCTGGAGCGCTTCAGCTCGATCGTCACCGATCTCGCCGATCGCGTGCCGGCCGACGTCGAGCTCTTGTTTCACTTCTGCTACGGCGACGCCAATCATCGACACGCGATCGAACCCAGCGACATGGGCGACATGGTGGAGATGGCCAACCGGCTCCGTCGGAAAATCAAAAGGCCGATCGACCTGATCCATATGCCGGTGCCACGCAATCGCTTGGACGCGGCTTATTTCGCACCGCTGCGTGGCCTGGCGCTCGCTGCGGACACCGAGCTGGCGCTCGGGCTCGTCCATTACACCGACGGGCTCGCGGGCACCAAGCGCCGCATGGACGTCGCCCGCGAGTTCGTTGCGGACTATGCGGTCGCGACCGAATGCGGCTTCGGCCGGCGCGCGCCGGAGACCATCCCCGAGCTGCTGCGGCTGCATGTAGCCGCCGCCGATTACGTCTGACATACGCAAGAGGACTTGATGGGCGAAACCAACACGCCGAACACCGTGCACCTCGTCGGCAGCATCGGCCTCGACACCGTGGAGGAGGTGTTCGGCACGGTCGGCAAGCTGCTCGGGAAGTACCTGCGCCGAATTCCGGACGGCGAGGTGGGTGGCCGGCGCTTGTGGATCAGCTGGCAGTATCCGGTGCTGCGCGCCAATCCGCTGCTGCGGCCGGACCCGTCGGGCGCCGTGCGGCCGACCAACCGCTTCCCGCTGCTCACCCTTGCTGAAGGCGCCGATCCGGCCGCGCTCCGTTTCGGCGAGTTCGGCTATGCGCGCGAGGCACGCGCCTCCTACCTCGATTTCGTGGCGGCGCGCGAGCGCGGCGAGCTGCCCAAGGACATCCGCTTCCAGGTCTGCCTGCCGACGCCGTTCGCGGTGGTGAGCTCGGTCGTGGTCGCCGATGCGCTGGCGCCGGTCGAAGCCGCCTATGAGCGCGCCATGCTGGCCGAGGTGGCAGCGCTCTGTCGCCACATCCCGAACCGGGATCTCTGCATCCAGTGGGATCTCTGCAACGAGATGGTGATCTGGGACGGCCAGCAGACCGGCGCCGTGCCCTATCCCGAGGTGCCGCGCGCGGCGCTGCTCGCGCGGCTGGCGCGGATTTGCTCCGCCGTGCCCGATGACGTCGAGCTCGGCTTGCACCTGTGCTACGGCGATTTCGCCGGCCAGCATTTCGTCGAACCGAAGGATGCGTCGGCGATGGTCGATTTCGCCAATGCACTTGTCCGCACGATCGCCCACAAGCTCGCCTATATCCACATGCCGGTGCCGATCGAGCGCATCGACGACGCGTTTCACCGACCGTTTGGCGAGCTTGCACTCGCCAGTGGGACTGAATTGTATCTCGGCGTGGTGCACGCGAAGGATGGGGTCGCGGGCACCCGGGCGCGCATCGCCGCCGCCAGCCGCTACGTGCCCCGCTTCGGCATCGCGACCGAATGCGGCATGGCGCGCGCCCGCACCGAGGCAACCGTTCGCTCGCTCCTCGACGTTCATGCCAAGGTTTGCGGAGCTGGCTAGAGGTTTGCGTCCACCGCGCAATGCCCTATGTTGCCGGCCCGCAGGGGGTAGCGAGTGGCCATGAGCGAGCGGGCGCAGATCGTCATCGAGGGCGTGAATCACATGTATCGGCCGCCGAGCGGGCGGCCGGTGCTCGCGCTCGAGGACGTTTCGCTCGAGGTCCGCACCCGTGAGTTCGTGGCGCTGCTCGGACCCTCCGGCTGCGGCAAGTCGACACTGCTCTATCTCATCGGCGGCTTTCTCCCCACCGAGAAAGGCTCGATCCTGGTCGAGGGCAAGCCGGTGGGCGCGCCCGGGCCCGACCGCGGCATCGTGTTCCAGCACTTCGCGCTGTTTCCCTGGAAGACGGTGCGCGGCAACATTCTCTACGGCCTGGAGCGGATGGGTCTGCCGCGCGAGGAGCGCGAGAAGCGCGCGCAGTCCTTCATCGACCTGGTGGGGCTCTCGGGCTTCGAGGAGAGCTATCCCTCGCAACTGTCGGGCGGCATGAAGCAGCGTACCGCGATCGCGCGCACGCTCGCCTTCGACCCGAAAATCCTGCTGATGGACGAGCCGTTCGGCGCGCTCGATGCGCAGACCCGCAGCCTCATGCAGGCGGAGTTGCTCGGCATCTGGCAACGTACCCCCAAGACCGTGATCTTCGTCACCCACGACGTGCAGGAGGCAGTCTATCTCGCGGACCGGGTGGCGGTGATGTCGGCCCGCCCCGGGCGGATCAAAGCCGTGGTCGACACCAAGTTCGACAAGAACGACCCCGACATCTTCAAGAACAAGGGGTTTGTCGAGAAGGTGGACGAGATCTGGAACCTGGTGCGGATCGAAGCGATCAAGGCGCAGGAGAAGCGTGCGCCATGAAAACGTTGGTGCGCTATTCGCCGCTACTGCTGCTCGCGGCCGCCTGGGAGATCGCCGCGCGCACCGGTCTCGTCTCGACGCTGGCGTTGCCGCCGCTGAGCGAGGTGGTGGTGGCGTGGTTTGACCTGATCAAGAGCGGCGAGCTCATCACCAACGGCGCCGCGTCGCTCTGGCGCGCGGGCGCCGGGCTCTTTCTCTCGGTCGTCATCGGCGCCGCGCTCGGCATCGTCATGGCGTGGTGGAAGCCGGTGAACGTGCTCTTGAGTCCGCTGGTCGAGATGTTCTACCCGATGCCGAAGTCGGCGTTGATCCCGGTGACGGTGCTGTGGCTCGGCTTCGGCAACGGCTCGAAGATCCTGCTGATCTTCCTCGGCTGTATGCTGCCGGTCACCATCGGCGCCTTCAACGGCGCCCGTTCCAGCGAGCAGGTCCTGGTCTGGTCGGCGCGCTGCATGGGTGCGAGCCGCCTGCGCATGCTGTGGGACGTGGTGGTGCCGAGCGCGATGCCCGAGATGCTCAACGGCATCCGCACGGCGCTTGCGCTCTCCTTCATCCTGCTGGTCAGCTCCGAGCTGATCGTGGCGCAGCAGGGGTTGGGCTATCTCATCGGATTTCTGGGCGCCAACGGCTCCTACGATGCGATGTTCGCGGTCGTGCTCACCGTCGCGTTTCTGGGCTTTGCCGCCGATCGGATCTATCTCCTGGTCATGCACAGGGTGCTGCGGTGGCAGAACTAGATCGATCCGCGCCGGTCGAGCTCGCGCCCGCGCCGGAGCGCTCGGCCGTCGTGGGCGTGCTGCGCAAGGTGGCCTGGGGCTTTGCGCGCGTATTCTCCATCCTGGTGCTGGCCGTGGCCTGGGAGTGGTTCGCGCGATCAGGCGCGGTGACGCCGTTCATGCTGCCGCGGCTCTCGCTGGTGCTGGAGCGGATCTGGAGCGACCTCCTCACCGGCGATCTCCCGATGAACACCGGAGTGACAGTCTACCGTGCCATGGCCGGCTTCGCGATCGCGGCCGTCGCCGGAATCGTGCTCGGCATGGCGATCTCGCGCGGCCGGCTCGCGCACTGGTTCTTCGACCCGATCATCTCGGTCGGTTTCCCGATGCCCAAGATCGCCTTTCTGCCGGTGGTGATCCTCTGGCTCGGCGTCTACGACGTTTCCAAGATTTCCATGGTGGTGCTGGACGCGATCTTTCCGGTAGTGACCGCGACCGTCATCGGCATCCGCGGCGTCGAGCGCGAGCTGATCTGGTCCGCCCGCAACATGGGGGCGAGCGAGCGCGAGCTGATCTGGCAGATCGCTCTTCCCGCGGCACTCCCGCAGATCATCACCGGCCTGCAGGTGGCGCTGCCGATCGCGCTCATCGTCGCGGTGGTAACCGAGATGCTGATGGGCGGCTACGGCCTCGGCGGCGCCATGATGACGGCATCGCGCTTCGCGGATTCACGCGGCGTCTTCGCCGGCATCGTGGAGATCGCCGTGGCCGGCTACCTGCTGGTCAAGGGCATGGCGATCGTGCGCCGGCGGCTGCTGCTGTGGCACCAGGAGGCGTTGGCGCCGAGCACAGTGTGACGTCACGGGTGCAGCGGCGGCGGCTGCTCCGGCTCGCCCCGCGTCTGCTCGCGCCAGAAAATGTAAAGCCCGGATGCGATGATGATGATCGCGCCCGAGAGCGTGAAGGCATCGGGCACGTCGCCGAACACGACATAGCCCAGCACGATCGCCCAGACGATGATCGTGTACTGGTAGGGCACGACGACGCTGGCCGGGGCCAGCTTCAGCGAGCGGTTGACGCAGGCCAGCGCGAAGATCGACACCACGCCGAACAGCGACAGCAACGCAAAGTCGCGCGGCGACGGCGTGATCCACCCGAATGGCGCGATCACGGCGCCAAACAACAGCGTGCCGACGATCTGGCCAGCGACCAGCACCGTGTTCGGCGTCTCGTGCAGGACGCGCGTGACGATCATCAGCAGGGCGAAGAAGATGCTGCCGGTCAGCGCGATCAGCGCCGGCAGTGTGACGGTCGCCGCCGACGGGCGCATCGCCAGCACGACGCCGCCGAAGCCGACGAGCACGGCGGTCCAGCGATGCCAGCCGACCTTCTCACGAAGGAGTACGACCGACAGCGCCGTCACATAGATCGGTCCGGCGAGGTAGAAGGTCACGGTGTCCGCCAGCGGCAGGTACGACACCGCCCAGAAGAACATCGCCACTTCGAGCGTCGACAGCACCACTCGCACGATCTGCAGCCACGGCCGCGGTGCGCGCGTGAAAGCGGCGAGCCCGGTCTGGCGGGCAAATGGCGCGAGCAGCAGCAAGGCCGCGGCACTGCGAATGAGCAGGAGCTCTCCGACCGAGTAGACCTCGAGTAGCCATTTGCCGAGCGCATCGTTGAACGAGAACAGCGAGATGCCGGCCAGCATCAAGCCGATGCCGGCGATGGCGCTCTTGCTGGCAGGAGCGGGGACTGGCGAGGGAATGACGCCTAGGCCTCGAGCTTCCAGGACGCGAAGGCCGCGCCGACCAGCGTCTCCGGGCTCGGGAAATAGTCGATCAGGTCGAATCCCTTGCTCCCGGCGGCGGCATGGGCGATCACCCAGTCGCGGATTTCGTGCGCGCCGTTGCCGGTGCGCGGCAGCGCGTCGGTGAGGAACGCAGCGAGCCGCCCGTCCTCGCCGTCGCGGAAGTGCGCGATGCAGGCATGGTCGAAGTCCTCGTCGATCCACCCCATCGTGGTCTCGCCGATCGAATGGCTGAGGCCCCCGGTGCCGAGCACGGCGACCCGCAACGGTTCCGGATAGTCGTCGATGGCGCGTTTGAGCAGCCGGCCCCAGGCGAGGCAGCGCCGGATGCTCGGCATCGGTTCCTCGAGGTCGTTCACGAGGATCGGCACGATCGGAAGTCCGAGATCGACGCCGATGCGCCAGAGCGGGATGCAGGTGCCATGGTCGAGACGCAGCCGGTGCGACAGCGCCGGCTCGAAATCGCTGTCGAGGGCGGTCTGCAGAAGATGCCGTCCGAACCCGACATGGCCCTTGAGCCGCTGGTGCGGGTAAACCTTCTGCATGAACGGCTCGGGCGGACCGTCGTGCTCCTCGCCGATGCCGATGCAGACCGCCGGCAGGTTGCTGATGAAGAAGTTCACCCAGTGATCGGGCGAGACCACGACCAGCAGGTCAGGCCGGCAGGCCTTGAGCCGCCGGCCGATCTCGTCGAAGCCGGCTGCGAGCTTGTCGCGATGCCCGCGTGGCATCTTCTCCCAATCGCGCGCGATGATCGGGCCATGGCTGGCTGCGAAAACCCCGACGAGCTCAGCCATGCGCGGCCTCTTTCTTCGGCGGCTTCTTGGCCTGCAGCGCGTGCAGGCGGGCGATGAACTCGGCCTCCGGCATACCGCGGATCTGGAAATAGAACCGCAGCAGATAGGCGTTGACCAGCGGAGCGAGCGTGCCGACGTCATCCTCGAGCAGCGCCTTGCGCAGCTCCGGCTTGATCTCGTAGCGGCCGATCACGCTTGCCATGTCGGCGCGATACTCCGCCGCCAGCTTCGGGTCCTGCTGCAGGTCGAAGAACAGCTTGCTCACCCAGTAATCGGTCATGACACTTTCCTGGCCTCGCCCCTGATCAGCCGAAGGGCAGACTGACGAAAGCGTAGTCGCCGTGCCGTCCGGCGGCAAGGCGTGGGTTGTGGCGAGGGCACCGGGCGCCCGGCCAGATCGAACGAGGCGGACGGACGCTATTTGAGCCGTTTCGCCGCCTCTTCCACGATGCTGAGGTCGGTGTACTTCTTGACGTCGAGGTTCGAGCGCACGAAGCCGAGATCCTTGGTCATGTCGACATTCTTCTGCAGCGCGACCAGGTCGGGGATCATCTTGGGATCGCGGTAATAGTCCTTGTCCGTGAACAGCCAGCCGAAGCGGTCGGCCGGCTGCCGGGTGACACGCGCGGCGATCTCGGCCGCCTCCTTCTGGTTCTTGGGATCGAGATACCACTGCACGATGCGAAGGGTATCCTCCATGAAGTCGACCACGGCGGCGCGGTTCTTGTCGAGGAACGGCTTGCGCGCGGTCCACACGATCATCTCGGTCACGCCGATCGCCTCGCGCTGGGTGTAGAGCGCGCGTGCGATCTTGCGCAGCTCGGGATCGAGCGAGAACGGCAGCACGCCCGGGATGAGATCGACCTTCTTCTCCGCCAGCATCGCCCGCATGGTCGGGAACTGCGCCTCGACCACGGTGTAGTCGCGCTTGTCCTCGAGACCGAACTTGCGCAGCATCGCGCGGGTGGCGACGTCGACAGCGCTGCCGGCGGCATTGGTGGCGATCACCTTGCCCTTGAGGTCCTGGGGCTTCTTGACCGGTCCATCGGCGAGCACGAAGTATTCCTGCGTGTAATGGCCGGGCACGCCATCGCGGAACTCGTCGGCGATCACGCGGATATCGTCGAGGCCGGCATTCTGGATGGCGATGCCGAGCGTCGAATAGGCGAGGTTGGCGATGTCGAGCTCGCCGCTCGCCAAGGCCGTGACCATCGGCGGCGTGCCCTGATAGCGCACCGGCTCGAACACGTAGGACTTGCCGAGGTTCCTCGCGAGGTCCTTCTTCTCCATCAGGATCGAGGCCCAGTTGGAGACCGGCGCCACCCACGACACCCGGATCCGCACCGGATCGGCGCTTTGCGCCGCGCCCGCGCCGAGCAGCGCCATGGCAGCCACCGCGGCAAACGATATCTTCAACATGCGCATGAAACCTTGCTCCTGCTCTGATGGGTGATGTTGGCGCCACGTTGCAGCGTGGCCGCGATCCTGGCAAGCGCTGAATTGGCGCAGTCGAGACACGGTTCGTTCGGTCATCGAACGGTTACGGCGATGCCTCCTCCAGCACGCGGCCCTTGGTCTCGACGGCAAAGAGCGCGGTGATCGCAGCGGCGATCGCGGCCACGGCGGCGAATGCCAGAAAGACCTTCGGCAGGTCGGGGATCTGCGCGGGCGTGAGCCGCGCGCCAATCATCATCCCGACCACGGTCGGCCCGATGATGGACGCGAACCGCAGCCACGCGGTGGCGGTGCCCACGCCGAGTGCGCGCACGCGGGTGGGATAGAGCTCGGGCGTGTAAAGGTAGACGCCGATATTGATGGTGCTGACGAAGAAGTATGCGATGGTCATCGAGATCAGCACCTGCTCGGCGGTCGGATGGGGAAACATCGCGAGCGCGCCCAAAGCGAGCGCCGCGGCCGCGAATGAGAACGCGAACCACGGCCGCCGCCCGACATGATCGATGGTCAAGGCGCAGATCAGGGTGCCAAGCAGGCCAACGACCTGCGTGATGAATCCGTAACGCAGCGAAACGTCGAGCGGGAGCTGGAACACGGTTCGATAGACGGTGGTCAGCCAGATCGAGAGCCCGTAGTTCACGAAATAGGCCGAGAACCAGATCACCCAGACCACGAGGGTGCGGCGCAGGTAACGCTCCCCGAAGAGATCGGCCAGTGATGCCGGCTTGTCGGTGGTGGCCACGACCGGCTGTGGCGGCGGCAGCGGCTGGCCGGTTGCCTTCTGCGTCTCCGCCTCGATCAGCGCCATGGCCGCCTCCGCCTCGGCATTGCGGCCGCGGACCGCGAGCCAGCGCGGCGATTCCGGCAGTAGCGAGCGCAGCGCGAGCGCGAGGAACGCCGGCAACGCCCCGATCACGAACATGTATTGCCAGCCGAAGCGCGGCACGACCCACAGGCCGATCAGGCTCGCCGCCGTAAGGCCGATGGGGAAGACCAATTCGTACAGCAGCACGAAGCGGCCGCGTCCCTTGGCCTTGGCGAGCTCGCTGATGAAGACCGCCGCCACCGGCACCTCGCCGCCGAGCCCGATGCCCTGGATCGTGCGGAACACCAGCAGCGAGTTGTAGTCCCAGGCAAAAGCGCAGACGAGGCTCATGACGGCGAACAGTGCGATCGACCAGATCATCGCCGTCATCCGCCCGTACCGCTCGGCGATGAAGCCGAACAGCAGCGCGCCCAGCAATTGCCCGACGAACCCGGCCGAGATCATGAAGCCGATCTCCTGCGGGGTCAGCTTCCAGAGCGGCACGATGACCGGCAGGATCGACGCAATCGCCAGCGCATCGAAGGCATCGAAGAAGGTGGCGACGCCGACGATGATGCGCGCCTTGACCTGCCACCACGAGGTCGGCAGGCGCTCGAGCCGCGCCACGATCTCGTCGGTCGACGCGCGACTGCTCGCTGCGTCCATGCTCTCCTCCCCGTTGCTGCCCGAATTCCGGGTAGTTCTTTGCTTCAGCTCGGCAGCTTCAGCAGCCTCGTTGCATTGTCGAAGCAGATGTCCTTTCGCACCTTCTCATCGAGTGCGACGCCGTCGATGAAATGCGCCGCCTCGTCCATCGACTCGAAAGGATAGTCCGCGGCGAACATCACGTTGTCATGGCCGAGCGCGCTGATGGTGCAATTCAGCGGATCAGCCGAACACATCCCCGACGTTGCCACGACGATGTTGTCCTTGACGTATTGCGACGGGAGCTTGGCGAGCTTCACGGCGTAGAAGCCGGGTCCGGCGCGGCTGTCGAAGCGCCAGAGCAGAAACGGCAAGGTCTCGCCCAGGTGGCCGAGTGCGAGCTTGGCACGGGGAAAACGGTCGAATACGCCTCCGAATACGATCCGCAAGGCATGCGATCCGGTCTCGAACGTCCACTCCCAGGTCGCGCGTCGCAGGCCTTTGTGGCCCTCCAACACCGGGGCCGGTGTGACCGGGTCCGCCGGATGCAGGTAGATCAGCGCACCCAACGCCTCTGCCCGTTCCCAGAACGGATAGAGCGACGGATGGTCGAGGTATTGGCCATTGGTGTGGCCGTTGATCATGACGCCCGGAAATTTCAGCTCGCGCACGCACCGTTCGAGCTCATCGGCAGCGGCGGTCGCATCCTGCATCGGCACATGCCCGAAACCGGAGTAGCGGCCGGGTCGCTTGGAGACTTCGCGTGCCAGGAAATCGTTGGCTTCGCGCGCTCTGCGGCAGGCCGTCGGCGTGTCACGCTCGGCCTGTACGCCCGGCCCCGCCAACGAGAGCACGCAGCGTTCGACGCCGCCGCGATCCATGGCTTCGAGCCGCATCCCCTCGAAGTCGGTCAGCCGCGCGAAGAACTCGTCGCGCTTCTTCGCAGCGAGATCGGCAACCGTCGGCCCCCAGTACTCCTCGAACCCCGGAGACAGGAAGTGCTCTTCCAAAGCTATCTTCTTGACCATGCCGTCCCCTTGACCATCCCCCGTGCTTTTCGTCGCCATTGCGTTGCTGACGGTTTTTTCTGTACCGTATTCTGGTTGGAGCGTATCAATGGGTGAGCCAGCGGGCAAGCTCGGGTCGAACGTGGCAGGTCGTCTGGGAGACTCAAAGGTGCAAAAACAGAACAATCGGCAGGTCGGCGACAGGAACCAGGACAAGAGCCAGGTTCAGGTCATCGCCCGTGCTGCCGCGATCCTGCGCGCGCTCGAGGAGCAGCCGGCGGGCTTGAGCCTCGGACAGATTTCACAGCGGGTCGACCTGGCACGTTCGACCGTGCAGCGCATCGTCGCCGCGCTCGCCGCGGAGAAGCTCCTGATCGCGGCGTCGCCGACCGGGCGGGTCCGCCTTGGTCCGACCATCCTGCGGCTCGCGGCCTCGGCGCGCACCGACTTCGTCGCGCTGGCGCGGCCGTTCCTGGTGCGGCTGTCGAACGAGCTCAATGAAACCGTCGATCTCGCGACCATCAAGAAGGATCACCTCATTTTCGTCGATCAGGTGATCGGACCGCAGCGGCTGCGCGCGGTGTCGGCGGTCGGCGAGACCTTTCCGCTTTACTGCACGGCGAACGGCAAGGCTTATCTCGCCGCGCTCGACGAGGTCGCGGTGGCGCGGCTCGTCGGCACCAGCTTCGAGCGACGTACGCCCAACACCATCATCCGCATCGCCGATCTGCTCAAGGAGCTCAAAGCCGCGCGCAAATCTGGCGTGGCGTTCGACCGCGAGGAGCACACGCTCGGCATCTGCGCGGCGGGCGTCGTGCTGCGCGACCTCGTCGGCAACGACCTCGCGATCTCGGTGCCGGTGCCCACGCAACGCTTTCATGCGCAGGAGAAAGTGATCGCCGAGCGGCTTCTGGCGACGCGGCGGGCGTTGGAGGAGCATCTCGCCGCCGCCGCGGCGTGATGGCGCGCGTCAGGTAATCTCCACCGTCTGGTCGGAATAGTTCACCTTCAGCGTGATGCTGCCCTCGTTCACGCGCCATTTCTGGATGGTGTAGCTGCGCAGGCCCGCGGCGTGCAGCGGATCGGTCTTGCAGATCGCCTCCGCCTCTTCGAACGAGTTGGCTCGCAACACGAACATGCCGGCCTCCGGGATCTGCGATCCTTTCGAGTAGAGCGGCCCGGCCGCGAACATGATGCCTTTGCGCTCGAGCTCGACCTGGTGCGCAAGGTGGTCGCTCAGACGCTTCTCGATCTCGGGCGAGCGCACGGGACGCGTGACCACGAGATACATCTCCTTGCCGAGGAACTTGTGGGTCAAGGGGTGAACGCTGCTCGGTGCGTCGGCCATCGTGCTCTCCGATTGGGGTGAAGGTCTTGTAAGTCGAAAGTCTTGGGCGCCTGCTACTGCCGTGGGATGGCCGCGGCATCGATGACCTGGTTCCAACGTGCAATCTCGGCCTTGGTGTGATCCGTCACCGCCTCCGGGGTGCTGGCGGCCGGAAAGGCGCCGAGATCATGCAGACGCTTGTCGACATGGGGTGCGGCGATGGCGCGCCGGACCTCGGCGTTCAGCCGCCCGATGATCGGTCGCGGCACGGCGCGGGGCGCGGCGACGCTCATCCAGGCCATGACTGCGTAGCCCGGCGCGACGGTCTCGGCGACGGTCGGAACGTCCAGCAGCTTCGGCCATCGGCGATTGCCGGAGACGGCGAGGGCGCGAAACGTGCCGGCTTCGATATGGCTGAGGATGGCGGTGCCGGGTGCGATCACCACATCGACGTCGCCGGACAGCAGTGCGGTGACCGCCGCCGAATCGCCGCGGTGGGGGACGTGCAGCATCTTGGCGCCGATGGTGACGGCGAAAAGCTCGCCCGCCATGTGCTGGCCGGTGCCGAGGCCGGCGGTGGCGAAGGTGACAGCGGAGGGTGCGGCGCGCGCCGCATTCGCGACGTCCTCGATGGTCTTGAATCTCGACTTCGCGTTGACGACGAAAAAGAACGGAAACTCCGCGACGGTCGAGACGAACGCGAAATCCGCAACCGGATCGAACGGGAGCGACTTGTAGAGCGCCGCCGAAATGACGTGCGCCGTCGTCAGTAGCACGATGGTGTGGCCGTCGGGCGCGGCCTTGGCCGCCTCGGCGGAGGCGAGGTTGCCGCCAGCGCCGGGACGGGCCTCGGAAACGACCGGCTGGCCCAGGCTCTTGGCCATTTCCTCGCCGAGCACGCGGCTGACGACATCAGCGTTCCCGCCGGGCGCGAAGCCCTGCAGGAAGCGGATGGGTCGGGTCGGATAGTCGTCCGCCGCCAGCGGCGAGGCGGCGAGCAAGCTCAAGGCTGTGAGCACGAGCGCAAAAACCAGGCGTCCCATGCGGTCCCCCGGCGGGTCGGAACGTCAGTCCATGGAACGATCCTAGGCTCGCCCGATATGTGAGACAATTGCACCGGCTTGCGTAGGCCGCGCCCCCAAGTGTATGCTGTACTGATACAGGCGTACCATATCCCGGGACACGCAGCCCAATACGGCAAGAAGGCTGCTCCGTGGAAGGCGTGAAGGGAGGCGTGCCTTGGCGAAGAAAATCCGCGGCGTCATGCTCGAGGAGAACCTCGACAACACCATGGGGCTCGAGTTCTACAACCTGTCCCATCGCTTCGGTTACCAGTCCCCGAACTGGCCCTATTTCGAGGACGTCAAGATCGAGCGCATCCACTACATGGCGAAGTCGGGCGTGCTGTCGCAGCGCATCACCACCAGCATGCACAACACGACGCATATCGACGCGCCGGCGCACGTCGTGCAGGGCACGCCGTTCATCGACGAGGTGCCGCTGCCGCATTTCTTCGGCTCTGGCATCGTGATCTCGATCCCGAAGAAGAAGTGGGAGCCGATCACCTACGACGATCTGGAGAAGGCCGCGGGCAAGGTGGTGCGGCCGCGCGACGTGGTCATCGTCAATACCGGCTGGCACAAGCTCTACGAGGACAGCGAGGACTATTTCTGCCGCGCGCCGGGTTTCGTACCGTCGGCCGGCGAATGGTTCGTGGAGAAGAAGGTCAAGGTAGTCGGACACGACACCCAGGCCAACGACCACCCGCTCGCCACCGCCATCGGCCCGCAGCGCAATGGCCCGCTGCATCCGCATCTTGCGAACGAATACAAGAAATGGTCGGGCGGCCGCGACTGGAAGGAAGACTTCCCGGAATGGGAGCCGGTGCATCGCATCCTGTTCAAGAACGGCATCCTCGGCATCGAGAATGTCGGCGGCGACATCGACAAGGTCACGGGCAAGCGCTGCACATTCGCCTTGTTCCCCTGGAACTGGGAGCGTGGCGACGGCTGCATCATCCGCCTGGTCGCAATCATCGACCCCAAGGGCGCCTACCGCATCGAGAAGGGGGAGAAGTTCTGATGATCGTCCGCAAGCTCGCCGAGGCGAAGTCTTATGAGGCTCCCAATCACCGTGACTATAAGTCGCTGCGCGTGTTCGGCGCCGAGATGGGCGGCTCGCAGACGCTGATCTTCGGCATCTCGCATTTCCTGCCCGGCGGTGGCGCGGGCCCGGACGCATCGCCGCCGGAGAAGATCTACTATGTCCTGGCGGGCGAGCTGACGGTGATTGCCGGCGGCAAGGAGACCGTCGTGAAGCAGGGCGACAGCTGCTACATCGGCCCCAATGAAAGCCGCGAGATCGTCAATCGCGGCAACGAGGTTTGCACCATCGCGGTTGCCGTCGCGCCGGTGAAGTGATCTACGGCCGTCGCTCTTCGAGGCTCGCCTGAGAAGGCCCGCACCTCAGGGTGACGGATCAAGGTTCGAGCAAGTTGCGAGTAGCACCATGTCCGAAGACTTCCTGAAGAATCCGCTCTCCCTGTTCGACGTCAAGGGCAAGACCGCGATCGTCACCGGCGCGACCGGCGCGTTCGGCGCCCTCGCCGCTAAAGTGCTGGCGGGCGCCGGCGCCAATGTCGTGCTCTGCGCCAACAATCCTGCGGCGCTCAAGAAAGTGGCGGACGAGTGCGAGGCGCTCGGCGGCAAGACCGAGACCGTCGCGAAGCGGCCGAGCTCGGAGGCCAATTGCGACGCGATCGTGGATGCGGCGGTGAAGAAATTCGGCCGCGTCGATATTCTCGTCGTGGCGTCCGGGCAGAACAAGGTCTCCAAGATCGTCGACCAGAAGGCGGAAGACTTCCTCGACGTGATGGATGCGAACGTCACCCAGTCCTGGCTGATTGCGCGTGCCGCCGGCCGGCAGATGCTCAAGCAAGGGCAGGGCGGCAAAGTAATATTAATGTCGTCGGCGCGCGGGCTGCTCGGTCATCCCGCCGGCTACACTGCCTATTGCGCATCGAAGTCGGCGGTCGACGGCATCACCAAGGCGCTCGGCTGCGAATGGGGCGGGACCGGCATCACCGTCAACGCGCTGGGACCCACCGTCTTCCGCTCGCCGCTCACGGAATGGATGTTTGCCGACGACGAGCGCGGCAAGACGACACGCGCCGGCTTCCTTACTCGCGTGCCCAAGGGCCGGCTGGGCGAGCCGTCCGATCTGGCGGGCCCGCTGCTGTTCCTGGCGTCGAAGGCGTCGGACTTCTACACCGGTCACATCCTCTACGCCGACGGCGGCTACACCGCGGGGTAGCGATGGCGAAGGCGCGCATCGCCGTCATCGGCGCCGGCCTGATGGGGCACGGCATCGCCCAGGTGTTTGCGCTCGCCGGCCATGACGTCGCGATCTACGATCCGGTCATGGCCAGTCTGGACAGCGCCAAGGCCCGCATTCTCACCAATCTCAAGGACCTCGGCGACGACCAGTCAGCGGTCGAGCGCGTGCAGCCGACGCCCGACCTTCCAGCGGCGGTGCGTGAGGCGGACTACGTCGTGGAGGCGGTGCTGGAAGACCTGCCCTTGAAGCAGAAGCTGTTCGTCGAGATCGAGCAGCACGTGCGACCACAGGCGATTCTCGCCAGCAACACCTCGGTCATCCCGATCACGAAAATCATGGAGGGCCTGCGCGACCGCTCGCGTGCACTCGGCACCCATTGGTGGAACCCGCCCTACCTCGTGCCCCTGGTCGAGGTGATCGGCACGCAATGGACTTCGCAGCAGGCGATCGACTGGACCATCGCGCTTCACAAGGATGCGGGGAAGATGCCTGTGCATGTGAAGAAGGACGTGCCCGGCTTCGTCGGCAATCGGCTGCAACATGCGTTGTGGCGGGAAGCCATCGCGCTGGTCGAGCACGGCATCTGCGACGCCGAGACGGTAGACACCGTGATCAAGGCAAGCTTCGGCCGTCGACTGGCGGTGCTCGGTCCGCTGGAGAACGCCGATCTCGTCGGCACCGACCTGACGCTCGCCATTCATCAGACCGTGCTGCCCGATATCGAGCACCGGCCGGGACCGTCGCCCTACCTCGAGGCGCTGGTCGCGCAAAAAAAGCTTGGCTTCAAATCCGGCGAAGGCTTCCGCAAATGGAGCGCCGAGCAGCAGGCGGCACTGCGGACGAAGGTTCTGCAACATCTGAAAAAGGCGCGCACGAGCGACGCCTGAGCAAGCGCAAGGGAGGTTCCGATGACCAGCAAAGACGTTCCTTCATCGAGCGGCGTAAGCCGGCGCAAACTCGTTACGACCGCGCTCGGCGCGGTGGCCGCGCCAGCGGTGCTGAGCGTGATCCCGGTGAACGCGCAGTCGCGCACCATCAAGATCGGTCACGTCAGCCCGCGCACCGGCCCGCTCGCCGGCTTCGGCGAGGCCGATGGCTTCATTCTGGAGCAGGTGCGCGGCATTCTGTCCAAAGGCCTGCAAAGCGGCGGCCGCACCTATCCCGTGCAGATCATTACCAAGGACAGCCAGTCGAGCGGCAACCGCGCCGCCGAGGTGGCGTCCGAGCTGATCCTCGGCGACAAGGTCGATCTCATCGTGGCGTCGGCGACGCCCGACACCACCAACCCGGTGGCGGACCAGGCCGAGGTCAACGAGGTGCCCTGCATCACCACCAATTGCCCGTGGCAGCCCTATTTCTTCGGCCGCAAGGGCGATCCGGCCAAGGGCTTCACCTGGACCTATCACTTCTTCTGGGGCCTCGAGGACGTGATCGGCGCGTTCCTGGCGCTGTGGGATTCGGCGCCCACCAACAAGGTCGTGGGCGGTCTCTTCCCCAACGATGCCGACGGCAATGCCTGGGGCGATCCGCAACGCGGCCTGCCGCCGGCGCTTGCCAAGGCTGGCTACAAGCTCACAGATCCCGGCCGCTATCAGCTCATGAATAGCGACTTCACATCGCAGATCTCCGCGTTCAAGGCGGTCAACGCCGAGATCGTCACCGGCAACATGATCCCGCCGGACTTCGCCACCTTCTGGTCGCAGGCGGCGCAACAGGGCTTCAAGCCGAAGATCGTCACCATCGGCAAGGCGCTCCTGTTCCCGTCGGTGATCGACTCGCTGGGCGCACGCGGCAACGGTTTGACGTCGGAAATCTGGTGGACGCCGAGCCATCCGTTCAAGTCCGGTCTCACCGGGCAGAGCGCTAAGGAGCTCACCGACGCCTATGTCGCCGCCACCAAGCGGCCGTGGACGCAGCCGATCGGCTTCCAGCACGCGCTGTTCGAGGTGGCGATCGACGTGCTCAAGCGGGCGAAAGCGCTGGAGCCCAAGGCGATCCTCGATGCCGTGGTCGCGACCGACTACAAGTCCATGGTCGGGCCAGTGAAGTGGACCGGGCAACCGGTGAAGAACGTCACCAAGACGCCGCTGGTTGCCGGGCAATGGCAGCGCAAGGGCGACAAGTACGATCTCGTCATCACCACCAACAAGACCGCGCCGGAGATTCCCACCGGTGGCCAGCTGCAGCTGTTGTCGTAGTCGAGCAATCGGCCGTACTGTCGTCCCCGCTTCCGCGGGGACGACACCGCGTATGTTGCGGGCGATAGCTGCATGGATCCCATCCTCGCCTTCGAGAAAGTCTCCAAGCGCTTCGGCGCCGTGGTGGTAGCGCAGGAGGTCGATCTCGCGCTTACCGAAGGGGAGGCGCTCGGCATCATCGGGCCGAACGGCGCGGGCAAGACCACGCTGTTCGGCATCGCCAGCGGCACGGTGCAGCCCGATGCCGGGCGGGTGGTGTTCGCGGGGGCCGACATCACCCATCTTGCGCCGGAGCGCCGCTGCCGCATGGGGATCGGGCGCTCGTTCCAGATTCCGCAGCCGTTCAACGGCATGACCGTGTTCGAGAACCTGGTGGTGGCGGCGGCGTTCGGCGGCGGCCACGGCGAGCACGAGGTCTATCCGCGCTGCGTCGAGCTCATCGGGCAATGCGCGCTCGCCGACAAGGCCAACCGTCCCGCGGGGACGCTCACGCTGCTCGACCGCAAGCGGCTCGAGCTGGCGCGCGCGCTCGCCACCGAGCCGAAGGTGCTGCTGCTCGACGAGGTCGCCGGCGGCCTGACCGAGCACGAATGCCTCGCGCTGGTCGATCTGATCCGGAATATCCGGCGTCTCGGCGTGTCGATCATCTGGATCGAGCACGTCGTGCATGCGCTGATCGCCATCGTCGATCGACTGGTCGTGCTGCACGGCGGCCGTCTCATCGGCGAGGGCGATCCGAAGACCGTGATCAACTCGCCGGCGGTGCGCGAGGTCTACATGGGGATCCCGGCCGATGCCTGAGCCGCTGCTCGAAGTGCGCGCGCTCGACGCCTTCTATGGCGACTTCCAAGCGCTGTTCGGGGTCTCGCTGCGGGTGGCGGCGGGTGAGGTGGTCGCGGTCATCGGCGCCAACGGCGCCGGCAAATCGACGCTGCTCAAATGCCTTGCGGGTGCCATCAAGTCGCGCGCCGACGCCATCCTGCTCGATGGCCAACCCATCGGCAATGCGCCCGCCCATGCCGTGGTTGCGCGCGGCATCGCGCTGGTGCCGGAAGGCCGCCGGCTGTTTCCCTCGCTTTCGGTCGAGGAGAACCTGCTGATCGGTGGCCA